>Ga0315312_1000125_pt1 | contig 126092 bp, 144 predicted proteins | sample TDP7_MG_FD_203629 | JGI IMG/M metagenome (GOLD analysis project Ga0315312, IMG submission 203629) | Freshwater sediment microbial communities from Lake Towuti, South Sulawesi, Indonesia - TDP7 | ecosystem: Environmental > Aquatic > Freshwater > Lake > Sediment | place: Indonesia: South...
CGGATCGTATGGTCGTGCTCGAGGGCTTGCCCATCAGGGTCTCGGAGCTGATTCAACCTATGGTTGAGGCTGAGATAGCGTTCGTCCTGAAGGAGGATCTGAAGGGTCCGGGCGTGCTCGTGTCCGACGTGATCCGAGCGACCGAATACATAATGCCCGCTCTTGAGATCATCGACGGTCGGACAAAACGAGATGGCAGAAGAATAGATGACTCTGTCGCCGACAATGCCGGAACCGGGCGCGTGGTCTTCAGCGGAAAGATGAGCTCGATTGGCGATGTGGACCTTAGGTACGTGGGTTTGGTCTTCGAGAAGAACGGTGATATCGTCTCCACGGCGGCGGGTGCGGCCGTTCTCGGGCATCCCGCTCAGGCGGTCGCTTGGTTGGCGAACAAGCTCTCGAAGTATGGTGTCAGCCTGAACGCGAGGGAGGTTGTGATCTCAGGCTCTCTCGTGGCAGCGATCAAAGTGGGTCCAGGTGACAGCGTGAGGGCGACCTTTGATCGGCTCGGCTCGGTCACAACGAAGTTCGTTGAGTGACTCTACACCTCCTCTCAACTTCCACTGCGTGTCCCATCATGTTCAAATCCTGAGGGCTTCGCGTTCAGACCCGTTTCAGGATCTTGCCTAGCCTTTCTAGGCTTTCTCGAGTGGCTACTGAGCCGAGATTGGAGAAAGCAGAGCCTCTCGGGCTTCGCAGCAGCTCTTCGTCCAAGCGTTTCGGCCTGTAGTGTGTCTCAAGGGAGACGTATCCGCCGTAGTTGTCGGATTTCAGGGCTCTCAACTGCCCAACCAAGTCTAGATCACCGTCGCCAAGAAGCGTTGGCTCCGCCTCTCCCCTCACGGGACCACGCTTTGCGTCCTTGAGGTGGACGTGTGCGATGAGGTCTCTTAGGTGTCTATATCCGTCTGGGAAAGGCTCCTCTCCAAGAGGATCGGAGAGGTCGTTGCAGGGATCCCATACCGCCCTTACCACGGGATTGTCGAGTCTCCTCAGGAAACTCGCGACAAGCGTTCCGTTGGACGCGTTTGTGCTGGGCTCGTTCTCAATACCCAGGGTTACACCCTTGCTATCTAGGATTCTAATGGGTTCTCGAAACCTCTCTTGGATTGCTTTCCAGTCGACCGTTCCTTGAATCCTCCAGAAGGTGAACCCACGAATGATACGCGCGCCCAAGGTTAAGGCTGCCTTGATGGACTTCCGTAGGATCCTCAGATGCAGATTATACTCGTCCTCACTTCCAAGGTTGCACTTGAAGAAGGGGGAGGCGATGCAGCACACCTCCATTCCAGCGTCGGTAGTGGTCCGTTTGACCAGTTCCAGCTCGTCTCTCGTCAGCTCGTGGGCGTTCCTCTCCCAGACCGATCTCAATTCCACCCCTGATAGGTCGAACTCTTTTGCCATGGCTACGGCTTCGAGTAGGTCTTGAGAGATCTCGTCTGTGACCACAGAAAGTCTGAACAAGGCTTCTCACCTCGCTTTTTGCTAGCCTTGAGAAGTAAGCCTATCTCACGGGTTCTATGATCTGGCGTTTTATGTCTATTCTAGGCTTGATGCTCGACAAGCACAGGAAATCTTAAGTCATTGTAGGTGTGGTGCTAGATGGGTGCTATGCAATGGTTCTCGTTCTCTCCAGAAAGGACGTAGAGTCCGTTCTCACGATGCGGGACACGATCGACGCGGTGGAAGCCGGTTTCCGCGAACTCGCGTCGGGCTCGGTCAAGATGCCTGTCAGGACAGCGATCCGAGTTGAGGGACCAGGTGGCGTCTTTCTGACCATGCCCGCCTATCTTGGTGCCTCGCAGGCTCTGGGGGTCAAGGTTGTGACCGTCTACCCGAAGAACCCGGGTCAGCACAAGCTTCCGACAACCATCGCTTCGCTTCTCCTCAACAACCCTGAGACCGGGGCTCCTGTCTGTCTGATGGACGCGAGCTTCCTCACCGCGATGCGTACAGGGGCCGTTACGGCTGTGGCTGCTAAGTACTTGGCGAGGCGTGACTCCAAGGTGGTGGGTCTCTTCGGAGCGGGAACCCAGGCTCGAACCCAGTTGATGGGGATATGCGCCGTCAGGGAGATCAAGAGGGCGAAGGTCTACGATGTGGACACCGCGCGCCTAGAAGCTTTCTGCAGGGAGATGGCGAAGGCGACTGGAATTGTCGTGGAGCCTGCAAAAGACTCGAGTGCCACGGTGAAAGGTTCAGACGTGGTGATAACGGCAACCACGTCAAAGACGCCGATCTTCAAGGGGGAGTGGCTTGAGGAGGGCACCTTCGTGAGCGGGATCGGCTCTCACTCCCTCGACGCTCGTGAGCTGGACGAGGTCACGATAAAGCGGTCGAAGCTCGTGGTTGACCAGAGGGATGCGGCGCTGGCTGAGGCCGGAGATATAGTCACGCCGATCAAGGATGGTGTGATCACGGAGAAGCACATCTACGCGGAGCTCGGCGAGATCGTGTCCGGTAAGAAGCAGGGAAGGACCACAAAGGAGGAGATCACCCTCTTCAAGTCCTGCGGCCTCGCGGTCCAAGACATCTCAACCGCGAAGAGAATCTACGAGCTAGCCTCCAAGCGGAGTATCGGTATGACCGTGGCGCTGTGAGACTCCTGAAGTGGGGTAGGAGCTACCCCTTTTCACTATCACTGCGGGAACTGCTGCTTAACTAATCGCAACTATAGCCTAGTTCCGCACTTCGCGCAGAACGCCGCGCCTGCGCGGATCTCCGTTCCGCAACCGGGGCAGTATCTTTTCGACTCTGGGGGCGCTGGCGGCGTTTGGATGGTACTGCCTCCAGTTGCGTTTCCTGCTCCGTAGTCAACCTTCACGGCAATGGTCTCCCGGGGGGCTGACTCTCTTCCAGCCTGCACGGCGTCCAACGTTTCGCGGGCGGTTTTCTCCTGCGCTGCCTCGATGGCCTCATGCTTCACCGCCGACCTCATTGAGCGTATTCCGATTAGAGCAGCGGCCACTCCCACGACCAGGATCAGGTATGGCGTCACCATTATGGGACCTTGGTAACCGATGCTTTCGGGAGGCTTGATGATCCCTCCGAACATCAGCCCAGCGATCACGAGACAGGCTGCTGAAACTATTATGAGGAGAAAAGCAAGCGATTTGCTAGCCATACTCACTCAGAGCTCCAGAACAGTCCCTTTGGAAAGAATATCCTAAAAAGCGTGTCGTTTTGAAAAATTGAAGCGGCTTGAGACGGGTCCAGCCGTCGATGTCCTGGGTCTAGATGACAAGCCCAGCAATTCCATAGTACACCGCCCTTGCGAGGGGCAGGAAATGGTTGGGTATGCGCCTCCCCACGGCCGAGACGATGCGAGATGGTCTATGAAACTTCTTTGCAACCGACTCAACCCTCTCGCCCACAACCTCGGGGTGAAGGCTTCCAAGTCCCATATCTTGCGAAAGCCTAAGGTGCTCGATCTTCTCCGGATCAAACTTCATGACTCTGGCTGTGACTGCATCGGTTGAAGCAGCGCTCCGTCCCGCGATCATGACTCCGAGGTCGACTGTGTTCCCCCTAGTCACCCCCTCCAGTCCCACCCTTCCGTCGATTATGCACAGGTTTGGTTGGATCAACCGGTTTACATCGACGATTACCCTGTCAATGTTGGGGTGGTATACCTTCTTGTCTTTGCGGGGGAGGCATCCGAACTGGTTCTTCAGGGCTCCGGTGATCTCGGTGAGCTCATGGATCTTCGGCACTGCCAGAGAGACAAAGAACTTGGGCTCGAGCAGGATCTTAGGGAACGACAACTCGCGGAAGTGGAGCCCGTCCACCTGGACGAGCTCCTGCCGCTCATGGCTAAGGTTGACCAGAGAGACATCGTAGCCCTTGTTGCGGAGTCTACTTTCGAGTCTCCTGTATCCCAGCCTTACGAAGGCTTTATCCGCATTCTTTCCGTCACTGTCGGCCTCGACTATCACCACCCTCGCATGCTGATCAACCCGTATCGTCTCCTCCACAACGACTTCAACGATCTCCACCCTTGTTGTTGCGGCACCGGTTCTATCGACCCCCGTGCACAGATTTGGCTTAATGATCACGGGTAGGCCCCTCGGGTCGATGCCGTGGATCGGCTCCAAAGCTCTCCTCAGCGAGTCCTCGGTACTCGGGTGGCAGCGCACAAGCGAAACGGTCTCAGACATCTTGACACTCCCCGTTATAAACTCTCTATGTAGCGGTTGCTAGCTCCGGGGTCGGGGTGTTTCAGGGACTCATGTTGGTTCCCCGTTAGAAAAAGTGTTGGTTTTTTGACCAGGTTATGTTATGCGTGTTTGAGTTCATCCTCGAAAATCGAGCGGGCAGGAGGAAGAGCAGGGATTCTCGTGACTTGGAAGCTAGGCCTAAACGACTGACTAACCCGTGTGTCTGACTACTTTGCCAGCTTTCCGCACTTCCTGCAGACCCACGCCTCGACCTTGTCCATGTACTCGCCGCAGGTCGGACAGTTCGGAGCGGTAATACCTTTTTTGGCCATCTGGCTCACCTCCGTTGGGTCCGAGGTTATCTCCGTTGACTAAAAAAGATCTTGTCGGGTTTCTTCAAGTGTCTGGGTGTTTTTGGGCTCGCACTTCGTTTATGAAGTCGGTAACCAGCCTATCTAGCGGGTAGGAGAGCTTCCAACCTAGTTCTCGGCGAGCCCTTTCGTCGTCTAGGGCTGCCGGCCAGCTGTCCACAATAGCTACTATTTCGGGCTTCGGTGCGAACTTTATCGGGGCGTCGGGGACATGCTTTCTCACTTCCTTGACTATTTCTTTAGCGGTGGGCGAGACTCCTGCGACGTTGTACACTCTTGATCTCGGGTTCTTCGAGCTGTGAAGCTTCAGAAGAGCCTCGACCGCATCCTTGCAGTATAGTATGGGCATTCTCGCGTCTTCGTCCACGTCGATATCATAGGGCTGCTTCAAAGCCGCCGTCTGAATGATTAGCGTGGTGTAGGCGGAGGCTCCTCCGGCTCCTCTTCCCGGACCCACCACCGAGGGAAACCGGACCGCCCGAAAATCGACCCCATACCTTCGCCAGTAGTATAGCCCCACGAGCTCGCTGAAGACCTTTGAGATGCCGTAGATGGTTCTCGGCTCTTGGCGGGCGTCCTCTCGAACGGGTTCTGGAAGTCCGGGGCCGTAGGATGCCACCGAGCTGGAGTAGATAACTTTCTCTGTGTCTAGGATTCTGGCTGCCTCGAGGACGTTTACCGTGCCCAGAAAGTTGACTCCGAAGGTCGTCATAGGAGCTAGCTCGGCTGCGGCGGAGAGGATGGCGCCTAGGTGGAAGATGTCCCTTACCCGATGCTTTTTCACCGCGTCTAGGACATCCGACAGAACCGCCAGGTCCCCTCGAACAACCCGCGTCTTTTCCTTGATGTCGTCGATCAGTTTGTAGTTGGGCGCAACGTCGAAGAGGATCACGTCGTATCCTTCTTTGACTAGCCTTCTTGCGAGGTGCGAACCTATGAAACCCGTACCCCCTGTAACCAGAACGCTCACGAACGTCGTCCTCCGATCGACCTTGCTGGACTTTTTTGTTGAGTGTCCTTAACTCTTCTTTTGTTGGAGGTATCATGCGATACGACTCTGCCTAACGTCGCCGTGTTGGATCCGTGTCCAGTTGAAGAAGAAGACGGTGCTGAGAGCCTGTTGGAGGGAAAGACCGGGTGGTTAGAGCCTCTTCTTTCTCAGCTCGTCCAGCAGCTCCTTCGCCCTGTCCATCCGAACTCTCTTCTCCTCGACCATCTTAGCGGCGATGATGTCGATCTCCTCCCCCACAGCGCCGACTGACGCTGCGACGTTCCGGGAGTGAAGTCCGAGGTGTCCTTGCTGGATTCCGACCGTTGCTAGGGCTAGGAGTGCTGCCAGGTTCTGGGCGAGCCCCACCGCCGCCATGATCTCCGCCAGCTCCTGAGCGGTCTTGACTCCCAGGATCTTCACCGCGATCTGAGCGATCGGGTGCGTTCTTGTGGCACCGCCAATCAAGCCCACGGCCATCGGCATCTCTAGGGTGCCGATCAGGTCACCGTTCTCGTCCCGCTCCCAGGTGGTGAGGGGTCCGTACTTGCCAGACCTAGCCGCGTAGGAGTGGGCCCCAGACTCGAGCGCCCGGGTGTCGTTGCCCGTTGCCAAGGCTATTGCTACTATGGCGTTCATTATGCCCTTGTTGTGAGTTGTGGCCCTGTAGGGATCTGCCGCTGCGAAGGCGTACGCCAGTAAGACCCCCTCGACGGCATCGGGTCCGCCTAGGGCTTCCTTGGCGAAGGTTGCTCGGGCGCGAACGATGCGCTGGTCCGCGAGGTTTGTCAGAATCCTGAGGTAGACCTTTCCGCCCGTCAGCTGCTCGATGAAAGGAGCGGTCTTCTCCGCCATCGTGTTGACCGCGTTTGCTCCCATCGCGTCTCGACAGTCGACGTGCAAGTGCGTGATGACCATAGGTCCGCGCTGCGTGTCTATGACTCGTACAGTGACGTTCTGGGCGCCGCCCCCAGCCTTGACCAGCATCGAGTCCTGCTGGTTGGCGAGGTCGAGGATCTTCTGCTTGTTCTCGAGTATCTGCATCTTCGCCCTGTTGGGGTCTGGCACGCCCACAAGCTGGATCTGAGACATCATGATCGGTCCGGTGCTGCTGGTCCAGAAGCCTCCTCTCGCCCGAGCCATCCTAGCCGCGTTCGAAGCCGCTGCCACGACCGACGGCTCTTCAATGGCCATCGGTATCAGCCTATCAACCCCATTTATCCGGAAGTTCATGGCGATTCCGAGGGGTACTGGTATGGCGCCGATCACGTTTTCTATCATTCGATTGGCGAGGTCCAGGGGGAGGCCGCCTGTGTTCTGTAGCGCGGCGATTTCCTGGTCCGTGAGTCCCGCGAACTCCTTAATGATCCTGGCGCGCTCCTGCGGGGTGAGCTTGTAGAAGCCTGAGATCTGTGATGTCTTTTCCACCTTTCTTCGCCGTCCGCGTAGTGATTCTGAAGGTTGTTGGCGAGGTTTCATAAGAGTTTGGTGTTGTGCGGTGTGCCGATGCGTTGTTCTTGGAGTTTCGGTCCGATCGAGTTCACGCCTCCTCTGAGACGAAAGACTAATGGGTGGATGGTGTGAGATGTGGGCGGTGGACTTTGGAGGGAGACCTTATGGTGGTTATAGATGCTCACGTGCACATAGGGCGAAACCGGAACACGAAGTACTACACGCTGACCGAGATGAGGAGGGACCAAGCCGAGGCGGGTGTCGACGGAGCGTTCATCTTCGCGTTTCCCGAGGATATGTACCGTACGATCGACACTCGGGAGTCGAGGATCGCCGCGAACGAGTATGTGCTGAGTGTCGCCCGGTCGTCGACAAACGTCTATCCCTTCTATTTTGTCTGGAATGACTACATCGTTCCGAGCGGCTTGGGCGAGTATGCGGGGATCAAGTGGCACAGGCATCCGGACGAGCCCCGGTACAACTACGACGATCCAAAGTGTGAGAGGATCCTGAGGGAGATCAGGAGGCTGAACATGCCCGTTACCCTTGAGGAGGAGTTCGACAACACGGTCCGGTTCGTTAAGACGAACCCGACGCTGACCGTGATAGTCCCTCACATCGGGCGGGCTAACGGCGGTTATGAGAAGATGGAGGTGTTCTACCCGAACAAGAAGGTCTACTTCGACACGAGCGTGGCTGACGCCGAGGCGATCAGGATGGCTATTGAGAGGGCTGGGCCTGAGAGGGTGCTGTTTGGGACAGACGTGTCGGGCACGAGGATGCCCTTCTACAACTTTCCCAAGGTCGAGCTCGCGAAGCTCCGGGGTTTGAAGCTTGAGGAAGAGGTTATGAGGCTGATCCTGGGAGGCAATGCCGAGCGGCTGATGGAGCCTTGGCGTCGGCGGAGAGGGTAGATCCCCCTCCTCCTCGGCTTCAGGTTAGGATCTCCCAGAGTATCCTTCCCTCGGACTGTGCAGGTGGCTTCATTCGGAGGAGCTGAGCGATGGTCGGGGCGATATCCGTCAGGGAGACGGGTTTCTCTAGCTTGGCGCCTTGCTTGATTCCGTGACCGTGGGCTAGGAACACGGCTCGGTTCGAGCAGGATCCCAGCTTAGAGGTCGGAAGGTAACTGTCATGCCCTCCGAGGTAGTCAGAAGGAGCGAAGTTCGTCGCTAGGGGCATCCCGCTCTCGGGTTTCAGGTGCTTGTCAATCTCCGCGAACAGCACGCCGTACCCAGGGGTTGTGAAGTAGACCACGTCTCCGACCCTGCTGTCGCCCCACTGCCCGAACATCGAGGCGTCCTCCTTCCGCAGAGCGACCTGAACCGGGTGGACCCCGGTTGAAGGGTCTATGACATCCTGCAACGCCTGTATTGTTTCGTCGCGGACCTTCTCATACTCTCCTCCAGGCTCAACCGATCCGTCTGGGTCCCTCCCTCTCAGGTTGACCCAGACGTACATCTTCGACTTGCCCGGGTAAGCCTTCGTCTTGGACCAGTCAGGGATGTATCTGCCTCTCTCGTCCTGTTTGAAGACCAGCAGGCCGGCGTCCATCAGCACTTTCCCTACCCAGAAGAACTTGTAGTTGGGTATCGACCCGTGGTCCGAGACCAAGATCAGTGTGGTCCGCTCGTCGCAGCAATCCTCCGCGATTCTGCCGACCATTTGGTCGATGGTTCTGTACGACTTGCGGAACGCTTCCCAGCAGGCGGAAGCCTCCTCCTCGCTGTAATCCGGGTTTGCGGGGTCTATCCCCCGGCAACACCCGTGATCCACCCAGTCGGGGAGGTGAAGCTGAGCCATCATCAAGCCCCAGTCGGCATGCTTCTTTGAGAGGTAGAGGGCGATGTCCGCGATGAGATCGGCGTGCATTGTCGCTCGCTCAAAGTCCTCGAGCTCGAACCCGGTGATGAACGGGCCGAAGCGCTTGGCCATATCGGCGCATAAGTCGCTGGGAGACGCCCACCCGTCGACCGTCGCCACCGAGGATCGGTAGAGGATAAGTCTCCTGCCGTCTGGGGTTAGCTCGACTAGCTTCAGTCTGAAGGCTCCTTCAACAGTCCCGAATGTGTCATAAATCCAATGGCTCCACTCGCCAACCCTGAGTCGAGTCAGCGTCTTGCTGGCGTCACCGCTTCTGTGGAGAACTAGCTCGTTGTAGCCTTCCCCCTCTGAATCCACGATGATCGCTTGGTAGTTCACAGTCCTGAGCGCTGATGGTTCTAGGCGCTCGACTCTCATTTTCTCTCCGACCCAGCTCTCTAGGGTGTCCATGCGCACGGCGATGGCGGTTTTGAGAGGTGTGGAGAATGACGCTGGCTTCCCCTTCCAATCCACAACTCTTGTCAGAGATACGAGCTCGAATCTAGACGGGAGGAAGATGACTCCTCCCCGTTCCCTGATCCCCGAGGGCGGGTACGATCGGTAGATCATCTGTGAGGCAACCTGCCACTCTGGCAGACCTGTCGGTCCGTATCCGCCTACGACTGAGCCTCGCTTGACTGTTGGAGGCCAGGCTGTTGGGTAGTTTACGAGGATGCTCCGGATCCCGGATTTCTCGGCTGCGTCCCAGATGTACTCCGCGCGGCAGAGTCTCGTGTCGAAGCTGCTCATTCCTCGACCTTTCTCGAACTTGTCCAGGGGCTCGCCTGGGAGGTGGATGAAGAAGCTCGTGATTCCGTGGGTGCCAGTGTTCGCGCCTGTGGCTATGGTGGTCCAGTTTGTGGGGGTATCGCAGGGTGGGCAGGGGAGCGCGGAGCCGTAGGCGCCTCTAGCCATGAGCTTTGAGACGTGGGACATTTCCCCCTCAGCCGCGAACTTCTCAAGGTGCTCGGGGATCGCCCCGTCAACTCCAATCAGGATGACCCGAGATGATGACGTCTTCATGTGGGTCATGTCCAGACTAGCTCCAAGTTTGTCTTTTCACCCGAGTTTTATGAAGTTTGGCGATTGTACTTGGATGTTGTGGAGTTTGGTCAAGAGCTAGTAAGGCTGGGAATTCGTTGCCTAGGGATGGGGAGGAAAGTCTCTGGTTATCTCAGAGTAGCTGGGAAGCTGGTGAAGGGGCTTTGTGCACCCTTTGCTACTTCTTTGTTGCCTCTTTGACCTTGGTCTCTCCTGGTCTCAGTATCGATATGTGGGTGAAGTCGCTGTCTTTGGTGGCTCCGTGCCAGTGGTTTTCTCCTGCCGGTATAAAGAAGACCATGCCTGGAACCGCTGTGACCTGCTCCTTCTCAGTCGCGACGGTGCCCTTCCCCCTCAGGATGTAGAGCGCTTGGTCGTAGGTGTGGTTGTGAAAGATGTTCCTCACGCCCTTCGGGAAGTGCACGATCGAGACGTTGAGATCCTTCGATCCGATCGCCTCATTTACGAGGCCTTTGACCTTGACGGTGCCCGTGAATATCCCTCCGGATCTCTCCTGATCTGGAATCTCGTCTATTTTGATTACCTTCAACTTGTCCACTCCCGGGTAGTGATAGTTTGGATGGAGACGATATAGAACTTTGGGGTTAAGTCCTCAAAGATACGGAAGATTTGTACGTGAAATCTGTGTTTTGTTCATGTGCAAACTTCTACAGGCTCTTTCGTATCTGCGAGCGGAAGGGTGTCGTTCGAGGACCAAAGCCGAACGTGGTCGAGTATGATGGCAGGCTCTACGAGCAGGATCTTGAGCAGAGAAGTAAACTGCGGATCGAGTTGGAGGATTCGACCGGGCAGCCCAGCTTGGGGTTTGGGCTTGGAACAGGCTTGAGCAGACCTACGGGTCAGAAAGTGTTGTGCGCGGGCAGTCGATGGTCATGCCTAGAGCGCTCGAGCTTGGTAGGCTGAATATCTACTTCGCGAAGCGAGGGTTTAGGTACATCGACCATCTGAGGAGCGGTTGCCAGTACCATTTCATTCTTGAGGCGTTCAGGGGGGCTGTCTTTCTGTACGGGGACAAGCCCTCCTTCAAGGCCTATGTCGTCGAAGAGGATGTGTCCAAGGGGTATCCTGAGGCTAAACCCACTCCCCTCGAATGAACGAACTGACCAACCTTTGGGCTTTCGAGTCTGAGCGTTGAAAACTCCTAAATCGATCCTCGTTCGGCATTCTGTCGAGGAGAAAAGGCGAGGAGGAAGCTTAGATGGTCGAGGAAACGAGGGTTGTGATAGTGGGAGCCGCCGGGCGCGATTTTCACAACTTCAACGTCCTTTTCCGCGATAACCCGCGCTACAGGGTGGTCGCCTTCACCGCGGCTCAGATACCAGGGATCGAGGACAGGGTCTATCCGAAGAAGCTCGCTGGCAGACGCTACCCTCGTGGCATACCTATCCGCCCTGAGACCGAGCTGGTGGATCTGATAGGCAGGTACCGGGTGGATCAGGTTGTGTTCTCATATAGCGACGTATCTCACGAGGAGGTCATGCACAAGGCGTCCGTCGCTCTCGCGGCTGGAGCGGACTTCGTCCTCCTCGGTCCGAGAAGCACTATGCTAAAGGCGAGGAAACCGGTTGTGGCGGTATGCGCTGTCAGGACGGGCGCCGGAAAGAGTCCCGTCTCGAGGCGGGTCTGCGGTATTCTCAAGAAGCTTGGTTTGAGGGTTGTCGTTGTGAGGCATCCAATGCCCTACGGAAGTCTGGTGAAGGAGCTCTGCCAGCGGATCTCGAGCTATGAGGATCTTAGTAAGTATGGCTACACCATCGAGGAGAGGGAGGAGTTTGAGCCGCATATCGAGAATGGCTGCGTGGTCTATGATGGTGTAGACTACGGTATAGTTCTCGAGAAGGCTCAGGCTGAGGCGGATGTTATCCTCTGGGATGGTGGCAACAACGACTTTCCCTTCTATAAGCCAGACCTTCTCATAGTTTTGGCGGACGCGCTCCGCCCCGGGCATGAGCTGAAGTACCATCCTGGGGAGACCAACATGCGGATGGCGGATGTCGTGGTGGTCAACAAGGTGAGCGACTCAAGAGAGGCAGACGTCCAAGTCGTTCTGAGGAACGTGAAGGAGAACAACCCACGCGCACGGATAGTTCTGGCAAACTCGGTGATCCGCGTCGATAAGCCCGAGCTGATCAAGGGTCGCAGGGTTCTTGTAGTGGAGGATGGTCCGACCGTTACCCACGGTGGGATGAGCTTCGGCGCCGGTTTTGTGGCCGCCAGAAGCTTCGGGGCTGCTGAGGTAGTGGACGCCAGGGCTATGGCGGTGGGATCGATCAAAGAGACGTTTGAGAAGTACAGGCATCTCGAGAAAGTGCTTCCGGCGATGGGCTACAGCGGGATGCAGATGAAAGAGCTTGAGGAGACGATCAACGCCTGCCGCTGCGACTCGGTCGTGGTGGGAACCCCCATAGACCTGGGAAAGCTGCTGAGAATAGATAAGCCGACGGTCAGGGTCAGGTACGAGGTCGAGGAGATCGGGCGTCCCACTCTCGAAGACATCTTGAAGGAACACTTTAGATTCTCGTGAGCGTGTCTGCGGGGATAGGGTGTGGCCTGTCGCTAGCTTTTCTACACGATTTTTGGCAAAAGTGATTTTAGGCTAGTGAGACCCACATGCCATCCTCGTGATGGCCATGGACGAGTGGAAGAAGGCTGTTGCAGAGACTATCGGCACGTTCGTGTTGGTCTTGATGGGTTGTGGCAGCGCAGTGCTTGCGGGAAAGTACATCGGTTTCGTCGGAATATCGTTCGCCTTCGGACTGGCAGTGCTCGGCATGGTCTACGCCATCGGTGGCATCTCGGGTTGTCACATAAACCCGGCGATCACGGTCGCGATGCTAGCCGCGGGGAAGATGAAGCCTGTGGAGGCGGTGATATACGTGGTCTCCCAGTGCATTGGGGCGGTGCTCGGCGCAGGAGCCCTGTTTGCGATCGCGCTAGGGCTTCCCGACTACAGCATCGCAGTCAACGGGCTCGGACAAAACGGGTATGCGGAGCTCTCCCCGGCGAAATTCAATATGGCGTCGGGCTTTCTGGCCGAGGTCGTCCTGACCTTCATCTTCCTGATCGTGATCTTCGGCGCTACGAGCGAGGAGGCTCCGAAGGGATTCGCGGGGATAGCCATCGGACTGACGCTGACTCTGATCCACCTTGTAGGTATCCCGATCACGGGGACATCGGTCAACCCGGCTAGAAGCCTCGGTCCGGCGATCTTCGTGGGGGGCGGGGCCTTGGCTCAGGTCTGGCTCTTCTGGGTCGCTCCGATAATCGGAGCTCTGCTGGCGGCTGGTGTTTGGAGGGCTCTCTCAGCAAAGTAGCAGGCTTGGCGACCATCGCTCGAGTCTTTTTTTCGTTTCGTTAGGTTGAAATTGCTGAGTGGACTATCTCGCTTGCTAAGGAGCTTGCTCTATGTCAGATACGATGTCCGACGCGTCCAGACTACCCCTGTCTGAGCGCAGGCGCGGAGCCGCGTTGCTGCTTAGTCGGTTGGTTCTCTTTTCTCCTCACGTTTCTTCTGCTTCTTCTTGGACATTCTCGGTCGCCTCGGTGAGGACTTGTGAACTAAAGTCGTGTGTCTGGGGCATTGGCGGGAGATCCATCTCTACTTGCTCTCTTTCTTCGCGGTCTTAAGCCAGTACTCGGCAACGTCTGAGCACTTGGCGAACCAGACGCCAGGTCGCGCCCTGATGTGGCGTATCAGCTTCTCCAGCATTCTGGTTCTCGACGATCTTCCTGTGAGCTGCGGGTGCATTGTGAGGTTAAAGAGTCTTCCTTCGGCGTACAAGCCGTCGAACTCGGAGGCGAACAGGTGATAGGCTTTCATTGGCGTGGCGATGACCCTGTTGATCGGCTGTCTTGCCGATCCGAACATAAAGTTCGGTGCGTCATCGAGCAGCCACTGGACGGGTAGCTCAACCAAGTCTGTTGTCTTCCCGTCGATGACGTGCAAGTAGGGTATCTCGTCGTCCATCATGTTGCTGGAGTACAGGAAGCCCCTTTCTACGAGCAGCCTGAGGGTGTTGACACTGAACTCCCAGGCTGGGGATCTGTACCCCTTCGGCTTTTCTCCTGTAAGGTCCTTTATCAGCTGGATGCCCTTGTCTAGGATAGCCTTCTCGTCTTCTAAGCTCAGGGTGTCGGGCCACTCGTGGAGGTAGCCGTGGTGGGCGATCTCGTGTCCCATCGATCGGATCTCTTCAACCACGCCTCTGTGGTTCTCTATCACCCATCCGGGGATGAAGAATGTGGTTGGTACCCTGTACTTCCGGAGTAGCTTGAGTATTCTGGGTACCGCGACCTTGGCGCCGTACTTGCCCTGGGATAGGGTCACGGGGCGGTTCTTGTTGGCGGGGTCTCGTGAGAGCCAGACCGTCTCTGCGTCGAAGTCGAACGTCAGAGTGACGGCGCATCTCGTGCCTCTCGACCAGATTGAGCGGGGCAACGGTGTCTCACCTAGCTCTTGGTTGTCTTCGCACAGGGTATTTGTGTGTGCCGATGTCTCTTCATTGACGGAAGGGCGTTCGGAGGGAAGCACCGGCAGTTGAAGATATCTCGGTGTGTCGCCAGAACCCTTGTGTGGTGTCTGGTTTGAGAGTGCTCGTGTGCGGTTCGATTGGCTACGGCGGGCTCTCCACGATGAGGAGAGTTCAGTCCTTCTTGGGACGTCGGGGCTTCTCTGTGATCGATCAGACTGCAGCTTGGATGGACTACAGCGGGGTTGAGGATTTCAGGGAGAGGAGAGATCTCGTCGAACGGATAGTGAAGCGAGACCTTGAGGCTGTTGAAGAGGCTGATGTCGTCGTGGCGATCTGTGAGGCACCCAGCTTCGGCACCGCGGTTGAGATGTTTGTGGCGAAGCAGATGGGAAAGAGAGTAGTCCTCTTCAGTCGGAAGCCGGTTAGGAGCCCCTGGCCCGTAAAGTTCTCGGATCGTTCTGCCACAAGCATGAGAGACTTGCTCGAGATTCTGAGCGGGTTCGCCACGAGTTCTGACGGCTAGATGGTCAACACGCTTTCTAGAGTGCCGTCTGGGGAAGCCTTTTAGCCGATCTTGCGAGAACTGGTCACTGGAGTGATTTTCTTGTCGAAGAGTTCTAAAGCGAGTGGCTTGGGATGGAATATCGGGAAGGTGTACGACCTAGAGCAGGTTCGATACCCGGGCATGCCCACCCACCCGGCGCACAGGCCGGGGTATCTCTATGTCCTCTACAGACACCACAAAACCACGTACGACCCGGCGGCTCACGGTGGTCGGAGTAGTGCATCAGGCTTGCTCGTCACGATGGAGCACGCTGGGACACACTTCGACGCGCTGTCTCACCAGGCACTGAACCTGAAGCTTCACGGCGGGGTACCCGTGTCTGATGTGGAGACGCCTCTCGGGTTCACGAAGCTCGGTGTTGAGACGGTCCCTCCGATAGTCGCCCGAGGTGTTCTTCTCGACGTTCCAAGGAGCAAGGGCTTGGACCTTCTGCCTGCCCGCTACGAGATCTCGAGCGACGACCTGAGGTCGGCGATGACCATGGAGAAGGTGAGCTTCGGCAAGGGTGACGTCGTCTTGGTCAGGACCGGCTACGGCAGGTTCTGGTCCGACGAGTCCAAGTATGAACCCGGAGCCGGCGTTTCCTTGGAAGCCAGCAGATGGATCGCCGAGAAGTCGGTTAGAGCCGTCGGGAGCGACAACGCTTCGTGGGAGCTCTCCGATGCAAAGGACCCCAAGAGCGGGATTACGATACCTGGCCACGTCGTTCTTCTCGTCGAGAATGGCATCCACCTGATCGAGCACGTGTACCTAGAGGAGCTGTCCAGAGACAGGTGCTATGAGTTCTTGTTCGTCTGCACTCCCTTGAAGCTGAAGGGCGCCACGGGGTCGCCTGTCCGACCGATCGCCATCGCAGCGAAAAGACAGGTCGAAGAAGTGTAGGAGCCTCGGCTCTACCTTCTCCTTTTTCAAGCTTAGGTATTCTGTCAGGTTCCTATCTTCGTCTTTGAACCGAAATCCCTTGAATGAGCTTAAATCGTGTCGCCTGAAGAATACCTCGTTTTGGTGAGTTTGTATGGTCAGAATCTTCAAGTTGAAGGACGCACCGATGAGCGAGCTTCCGCTGGGGAGAGGGAAGCTGTTCACCTTGACTGACGAGAAGTCTGGAGCGCGAAATGTTGGGGTTATGGTTGTGGAGACGAAGCCCGGCTCGAAGCCTGGACAGTACCACTACCACACCAAAAGGGAGACAATATACATCGTCTTGCGTGGGAGGGCGAAGGCGCTGATCGACGGCAAGGAGTATCTCTTCACGCCGGGAACGGTGGCTTACGTGGCTCCGGGTGAGAAGCACAGGACGGTTAACATCGGGAAGACCACGTTTAGGATGATCGAGATCTACTCGCCGCTTGAGCCAGACAGGGTCGACGTGCCTGAAAAGTAGGGCTCTGGTCTAAATCACGCCTTCCCGGCGCAGCTCCTCCATTTCTTGGTCGGTGAGCCCCAGCAGGGTGCCGTATATCTCTCGGTTGTCGTAGCCTGGTGGATAGCCTGGTCTCCATACTCTCCCCGGGGTCTTAGAGAGTTTGAGCGGTGAACCGACTACTCTGATCTTGCCTAGGGTTGGGTGTTCTGTCTCTATGAGCATCTCTCGAATGAGGGTTTGGGGGTCTTCGATCGCGTCGTCGACCGTTCTGACCAGAGCGCTAGGTATCCCCGCCTTCTTCATCGCCTCGTACGCCTCTGCGACGGTCCTCTCTCCCACCCACTTCTGGACTATCGGGTCTAGCTCATCCTGTCTGTCTATTCTGTCCTGACCGTGCTGGTACCTTGGGTTCGTGGCTAGGTCGGGTCTTCCTATCGCCTGAGCGAACCTTTCCCAGGGGGTTCCTATGATGTAGATCTGTCCGTCCCTCGCCTCGTAGACGTTGCAGGGGGAGCTTAGGAAGTCACGGTTTCCTATTCTCTCTGTCTTCCCTGCCACCAGGCGCTGGGCGATGTACGTGTGGATGAACGAGATCGCCACGTCGTACATCGCTATGTCTATCCTCTGCCCCTCTCCAGTCTTCTCTCGGTGATACAGAGCAGCTAGGATTGATGTGGCCGTGGTGAGGGCTGCGCCCAGGTCCACCCACCAGACCTTGCTGAGAGTTGGAGGATTCTGGGGGTAGCCGGTGAAGCTCATCGCCCCGCTCATCGCCTGGAGGATGTAGTCGAAGGCTGGTAGGTCGCGGTTTGGACCACTGTATCCGTAGCCCGTGCTGGATGCGTATATTATCCTCGGGTTGACTCTTCTGAGGTCCTCGTACCCCGCACCGAGCCGCTGCATTGCCCCAGGGGAGTAGTTCTCCAAGAAGACGTCCGCCTGTTTCACCAGATCCATCAGAAGACGCTTGCCCTTCTCGTGTTTCAGGTTGAGGGTTATGAACTTCTTGCTCGTGTTGGTCATGATGAAGTAATAGCTTTCACCTTTGATGAAGGGTCCGATGCGTCTGAGCAACTCTCCTCCCGGGGCCTCGATCTTTATGACCTCTGCTCCCAGCTGTCCTAGGATACCTCCGCAGTACGGTCCATTCAGCACAGTTGTGGCGTCTAAAACTCTAACTCCCTTCAGGGCTCCCTCCACGTGATCACCCCATGTCATCTAGCGGGTAATACTCGGAAGTTTAACCCGTACATCGCTTAAATGAAATGCCCTCGCCGACGCTCGCTTACTCCAGACTTTCCCCCCCGTTCCAAGGCTTGGCGAACAAACACCGATTAGTTTTAAGAACGTGAGATTCGAATGCTCACGTGGTGAGAAGCATGATCTACGAGTGGAGAGTATACGAGATGGTTCCCGGAAAGATGCCCAACATCAACGAGCGCTTCGCCAAAATCACGATGAAGCTTTTCGAGAAGCACGGGATCAAGGTGGTAGGCTTCTGGGAAGCAATCTTCGGGCAGTCGAACACGCTCTACTACATGCTGGCTTTCAACGACATGGCGCACCGCGAGAAGGTCTGGAACGCCTTCATAACCGATCCCGAGTGGTTGAAGGCACGAGCCGAGACGGAGAAAGCAGGGCCGATCGTCGCAAAAGTCATCAACATTCTCCTGAGACCCACCCCGTACTCACCGATGAAATAGGAAACTGAGAACAGGCGGGTCTCTCTGAGCCGCCTGCCCCTTTCTTTCCCCTCCTAAAAGCCTCTAGTCCAAGTGAGTGAGCTCTGCCGAGCTGCCCTTAGGCTGCGGCGTACCTCGGTTCTCATCGCCTATTTTATTAAGACTGTTTCCTTACCTAATCGAAAGGAAATCCACAGTCTGTCTAGGGAGAGGGTATGCGAAGACTTATTCTGGTGATAGGTGTTGCGGCGATCCTCGTTGTAGCCGGATGGTACTGGTGGGGTATGCCGACGCGTCCGGTGGTTCAGGTCACAAGCTTCTCGGTTAGCCAGTCCACGATCACTTCTACCCAGAATGCAACCCTGACGGTCGGACTCACGAACAATGACAACATGAAGGGTCATGGCATTCGCCTCCTCTTCTCCAGCCATGCTCTCGTCTCCTTCTACATCGGTGACCAACTTCTTCAACGCTCAGGTTCGGACTGGGAGCATACAATCAGCATGACAGCTGGGCAATCGATTTCGCAACCTTTAACCGTGAAGGCCGGTTTGGAGCCAGGGGATGCTTCGAGGACTTTCAAGATCAGCATGACGACGTTTGTGGACGGAGTGCAGACAGAGTCCATGTCTAAGGAACTCACGGTAAGAGCACCATGACCCCTGCCTCAACCCTTGTTTCGTCGAGGGAGGAGCGGCTCGTCCCGAGCGAGAGACATGGTTGTCAAACTGGGAAGAACGTTGATTTGGGGCTTATCGACTCAGGCATCTTCGTTGCGCATGTGCTTTGCGAAGGTGCAAGGATCAAGTAGAGTTCACCTCCCTGCAAGCGCGAAGCAGAAGGACGCAAACACTCGCTGTATGTGTAATGGTGGACAGCGCATTGAATACGAAGCTCCGCTTAATGTCGTACACTTTTTCTAAGAAAAAACCCAGATCTGCTGATAAAGGTGTGAATGATAAGCACCGCGAGATCTCTAGGCGGGCGAAAAACAGTTAACAAATGCCGCACTAACCTTAGTCTAATGGCGTCTAAACGTCTACGTCATTCAACTTGGGGAGGATGAGGAACATCTGGATGCGGGGGCAGTTGATGTCTGTCGACACGCCCTAAGAACATCTAATGAATTCCCTTAAACTGATTAAAGAAAGGCTTGACGAAGGCTTCAAGCTGTGAACTTCCTGATCGTTTCAGCCCCTGGGCGGTTATGCCTCTTCGGAGAGCACATGGATTGGTGTAGGAGGGCTGTCCTACCCGTGGCCATAGACATGAGGGTTTTGGTGCAAGCCAGAGCCACGGGAAACGATCTTGTGGAAGTCTACTCCTACCCACCCTTTGAGCCATACACTCGCTTCCCAACATCCAACCCAAACATCAACCACAAAGGAGACCTGAAGTACGTCCATGGAGTCGTGGAGGCGTACAGGAGAAGAGGAATCAAAGTAAAGGGCGTGGAGATAAGGTTTCTGAGGGCAAATGAAACAGCCTTGGAATCCGGTCGTAGACTAGTAGACCTGCCAGCCCAAAAGGGACTCTCATCCTCAGCGGCCATATGCGTAGCCACGTCAGCTATCATAGAGCTATTACAAAGCCAGAACTCTCCTGAAGAAGACGTCAAAAACCCTGAGAAGCTAGGCTTCCACGCCGACCTCGCCTACACCGCCGAAAGAAAAATCCTTGGAATCAACTGCGGCCAGATGGACCACTACGCCTCAGCCTTCGGAGGAGTCCTGTACATCGACTGCACCCAAGAGCCCGCTAAGGTTTATCCCTTGAAGCCGACCCTCGATCTCCCCCTCGTTATCGGAGACACCATGCAGACCAAGGACACGCCTAGAGTCCTAGGCTGGTTGGGAGAGCGCTTTGAGCGCCGAGAGCCGGCGTTCATGGAGGGGGTTGAAAACATACCGAGAATAGTCGAAGAAGCGAGGGCGGAGCTTACGAAGGAGAAACCAAGCAGGGAGAAGCTGGGGGAGCTCATGAACCTCAACCAGTCCTTCCTGAGCCGCTGCCTCAAGATTTCGGGGGACTGCCCCATCTCGCCGTCAAGACTCGACACCTTAATCAAGGCAACCATCAAAGCCGGCGCCCTAGGCGCCAAGCTTTCAGGCTCGGGGGGAGGCGGAGCCATGATCGCCCTGTGCAACCCGGAAGACACGGGAAAGGTGGCAAAAGCGATAGAAGGAGCGGGAGGGGAAGCGTACATCAGCCGAGTAGCGGAGACCGGGTTAAGAATAGAGAAGGCTTCAAGCTGAATCCTTCTCGTTTTAGACTCCAAGATGGTGGGCAGAGAAGCGGCTAGTAAGAGATGGCCTGAAACTTCAGGTTCGTTGGGCTTCTTAAAACACAGAGTAATTAGTGTCAGAAACCGGTCTTGTAACAGCCTGCCAGCAACCCAGATATGCGTCAAAGTCGCTGTCACGCTCCAGAAACGCGTGAAAACAGCTTCTTTCCGCAAAATGTTGGTGGGCCCGGAGGGTCTCGATCCCTCGACCTCCGCCGTGTGAGGGCGACGTCCTACCACTAGACCACGGGCCCAGGTACCCTATCCTTTTAACTCGTCTTGTCGTGTAAGGGTTTTGGTGGTGAATCCCTTGGCTGCTGAGAAGGTTGAGGTAGCGCCGAACCTCGCTAATCGTCTGATCTCCCCGAGGAATATAGTGCTGGTCTCATGTGTAGGCAAGGATGGAGAGCCGAACATAATCACGCTCGGAATGGTTATGACTGCATCCCATGATCCTCCGATGATCGCTATAGGCATCAGATCTGAGAGGTACTCCCACCGGCTCATCGAGGAGACGGGTGAGTTCGTGGTCAACCTTCCGACAAAGGAGCTGATTGAGCAGACTCTGAAGTGCGGCTCGTTGTCCGGGCGGGATGTAAAGAAGTTCCGTGAGACCGGGCTGACGCCCGTCCCATCCAAGATGGTCAAGCCTCCGCTCATTGCTGAGTGCGTCAGCAGCATCGAGTGCAAGGTCGTGGAGAAGGTCCGCCCTGGCACTCATACCCTATTCATTGGAAGGGTCGTGGCGGCTCATGTAAGGAAAGGCGTGTTCGAAAAAACGTTGAACTTGGTCAAGGCTCCGACCCTGCTTTACGGCTTCGATGAGTACCGGATCCCAGGGAGGGTTATCCGGAAAGTTTAGGACAGCTCTCTGTCCTTTTTTAAGCCTCGAAGGTTGCGCGGCTACTTGGCTCCAAGTTCGCGCTTCTTCCAGCGGAGGTTCCTACCTCTACACTTTCTGCACTTGGTTGCCGATGAGGCGTTTCGGGCACCGCATCTCCGGCAGATCTTCAGGTAGAGCTTGTGCTCTTGCGCCAGTCGTCGTTTGAAAGGATCGGTAACAGGCATCTCGGTAGCCGCCTGGGTCGGCATAACTCTCATACAGGTTGAATATTTCCTTTTCTGCCATGCACCGGGCTACTTCAGGGACTCTATTGATATGTATGAGTGGGTGTCCTCGACGCCTTCGACCTGCGCTATCTGCTTCAGGATTCCGTCGAGCTCTTCCCGACCGACCACGGCTACCAGGTCCATTTCGCCCGCCACTCTGAAGAGCTGGCGGACGTTGAGGCTCCCTATCCTCCGATACGCCTCTGCTCTCTTCTGGGGTGATATCTTGATGAAGAGGAAGGTCGGGTCTGTCGCTATGCCCAGGGCTCTCAAGCCCTTCTCGGTGATGTCCACGAATCCTCTGCCGGTTCGGATGTAGTTCTCGTTCCTGAGCTTCCTCAGATGAACGTTGAGAGCCTGCCTGGTTATCCCGAGTTCGGCGGCGAGCTGGCTCTGCTTCATAGTCACGGCGTAGGTGGTCATGAACCTGCTTCGCTCGAAAAGGGTTCTGAGGATTTTCATGGGTCGACCGAGCTGAATTCCCCTCGACAATCAGACACCACCACAAATAGTAGTCTATTGTGTTTACGTTGGTAAATGATATCAATAAAGGACTTTCGTTTTTATTCATTACCAAAACGTATTTATCCTGAAACCTTGTAGCTCTAATTCCAGCCTATTAGGATAAAAAGACAAGGGAGGGTCGGTGAGTGGTTCAGGGTAGCTCGGTTCTCGTCGGGCACAAGAGCACGATGAACTACGTTCTGGCGTGCCTAACGCTCTTTCACGGTGGCGTTGATCAGGTCAGCATCAAGGCTCGGGGCAGGGCTATTAGCACAGCGATTGATGTCGCGGAGATCCTCAGGCGTAGGTTTATGACGGATGTGAAGGTTAGGGACATAAAGATCAGCACCGAGCAGCTGGAGTCCAGAGAGGGTGGGGGACCGTCGAACGTGAGTGCGATCGAGATTATCCTGGCCAAAATGTGAGAATTGGTGTTCGAGTCGTCCAATCCCTCCCGTTTCCGGGAGTTGAGAGGAAAAGGTGAAGACGCCGCTTTGCAACTTCTGCCTGAAGAGTGGTATCCTGTGTCCGAGGTGTCAGGAGAAGGTTAGGTCAGGCGAGATCGACGATCTGGATGTTAAGATCGCCAGGGTTCTTCTCAAGCTGAGGGAGAAGTATCCGCCCCTTGAAGACATCACCTTCTACAAGGCGTACAGGGCGAAGCACGTTGTGGCTGTGGTTGTTGGTCATGGGAATGCGCCGATCCTTCTTGGGCACGGGGGAAGAATCGTCAGAGATCTGGGCGATGAGATCGGCGCTGTCGTCAGAGTTGTGGAGAAGGGTGGGGGACGGAGGAAGTTCTTGGAGGATCTCTTCGCCCCGGTAAACATCATGACCATAAACACGATCTGGCTTCCCGACGGGACAACGGAGACCCGTGTTATACTCTCTGGGTATCCGAGGAGACTCCCCGCCGATGTCGAGGCTCTGAAGTCTCTGGCTAAGCAGATCCAAGACCTGACCGTCCGGGTGGAGTTCGAGAAGACTTAGCCGTCACGCTCGGAGGTTTCTTCTTGCAGCTCGACAAGCTCGGCGATTGGAGGAGGACCCACTACTCGAGCGAGATCTCGCCGGCTTTGGCGGGCGAGACCGTGACCGTGTTCGGCTGGGTGGGGGAGATCCGGGATCTGGGCGGCATCGTCTTTTTGGTCCTTCGGGACAAGGAGGGGATCGTTCAGATCACCCTGCCGAAGAGCACCGTTGGTTCACGTCTCCTCAAGAAGGTGGAGGAGCTCCAGAAAGAGTACGTGGTCGGCGTCCGTGGCATCGTGAAGAGCATGGAGAAGGCTCCGCACGGGGCGGAGATAATCCCCGAGGAGATCCGAGTTCTCGCAACGGTCCAACACCCGCTACCCCTCGATCCTTCGGGAAGGGTTCCGGCTGACATCGATGTTCGCCTGAACGCGAGGATCCTGGACCTCAGGAGACCGGGTCCGCGAGCTGTCTTCAGGATAAGGCATCAGGTCTCCGCGGCTCTCAGGGAGTTCTTCACGGGGAGGGGCTACGTGGAGGTGCACACCCCGAAGATCATAGCCTCAGCCACCGAGGGTGGAGCATCCCTGTTCCCGATCGCTTACTACGACAGAGAGGCTTTCCTCGCGCAGAGCCCGCAGCTCTACAAGGAGGAGTTGACAGGCGCTTTCGAGAAGGTCTTCGAGATCGCTCCCATATTCAGGGCTGAGGAGTCCCACACTGGGAGGCATCTAAGCGAGGCTACCTCCGTTGACTTGGAGGAGGCCTTCGTATCGGCGGAGGATGTCATGAGAACCCTCGAGGAGCTCATTCAGTGCGTTTTCAAGGCTGTCGGGGAGCGATGTAAGCCAGAGCTGGAGGCGCTCGGACACCGGTTCAGGGTTCCCTCACTGCCGTTCCCGCGTTTTACGTACGACCGTGTTTTGGAGGAGCTTGGAAAGGCTGGGGTAAAGGTTCCGTGGGGGGAGGACATCGGCACGACGGAACTGAGAACCCTCGGAAGGCTTCACAAGGGCTTCTACTTCATCACGGATTGGCCGTCGAGGATAAAACCGTTCTACATCAAGCCGATGGACAGCAGGCCTGAGGTCGCCGAGGCGTTTGACCTGATGCACAGCTGGCTGGAGATCGCGTCCGGGGGTGCGCGGGTGGACAACAAGGATGTCCTGGTTCGTAGGTTGAGGGAGCAGGGGTTGGATCCCTCCGCCTTCAGGTACCACCTGAGTGTTTACGACTATGGCGAACCTCCTCACGCCGGCTGGGGTATGGGTCTAGACAGGCTCGTGATGGCTATCACAGGGGTTAAGAACATCAGGGAAGTGACTCTCTTCCCCCGAGACCGCTTCAGGCTGACCCCCTAGAAGATTCTGGGCTGGCGGCACAGTTCCCCCTTTGTAGAAAGAATTAAGTCCTCTCCCCAAGCCCGTTCTAGTTGGTTTGGGGAGGGTGGGGTTACGTCGCTTTCTAAGATGAAGTCGAAGATCCTGACTTTCGAGGACGTCTATGACATGGTCAGGAGGACGTCCGAGGCGATCAAGGCGTCGGGGTACAAGCCGAACACGATCGTTGGGCTCGCGAGAGGAGGGTGGGTACCGGCTCGGCTGATGTGCGACTTCCTGGGGATAACCGACCTGGTCAGCCTGAAGGTGGAGCACTGGATCGAGACCGGCAAGACGAAGGACGAAGCGAGCATCAAGTATCCTCTAACCGCGGACCTAAAAGGCAAGAGGATCGTGGTTGTGGACGACATAACCGACACTGGAAAGAGCCTGACCGCCTCTGTTGAGCACCTGAGGCGGTTAGGTCCGAAGGAGATCAAGGTGGCGGTGATGCAGTATATTCCCGGCTCCGAGTGTAAGCCCGACTTCTTCGCCGAAGAGGTGAAGAAGTGGACGTGGTTCATCTACCCTTGGAACTGGATCGAGGACACGAGCACGTTGATCCTGAGGCTGCTTCAGTCTGACGCGGATCGTGACTGGGACCTCCGGTCTATCTCGAGGGGCTTGAAGGAGTTCTTCGAGATCAAGTGGGACGAGACGACGCTGGGGAGGGTGCTTGGTGTGATGGCTGAGAGGGGGCAGATCGAGCTGGTGAGAGGAAGAGCGAGGCAAGCCTACAGACTGAAGAAGGCTGAGGTCGTGCATCTGTAGGCGGAGGAGTTGGACTTGGCCACGGATAAGGCTGAGATCGGGGTCATCGGGGGAACCGGGGTCTACGATCCCGGAATGCTTGAGGAGGCAAGAGCGGTTAGGGTTTACACCCCTTACGGTGACACATCTGACTCCGTGACCCTAGGTCGGTACAAGAACCGGACGGTAGCGTTCATCCCGAGGCACGGTAGGGGGCACACGATTCCCCCGCACAGGTTGAACTTCAGAGCGAACGTCTGGGCGCTCAAAGCTCTCGGGGTTACGCGGATCCTTTCAGCGTCGGCGGTTGGCAGTTTGAGGGAGGATTACAAGCCCGGGGATTTCGTGATAATTGACCAGTTTATCGACCGAACTAGGAAGCGGGCTGACACGTTCTACGACGGCGGAAGAGTCTGTCACATATCTTCGGCCGATCCGTTCTGTCCCGAACTCCGTAGGATCGCCGTAGACTCCGCCAAAAAGCTTGGCTTTCCAGTTCATGAGAAAGGAACCTACGTATGCATAGAGGGTCCCAGGTTCTCGACTAGGGCGGAGTCTAGGCTCTTCAGGTCTTGGGGGGCGGACGTCATTGGGATGACCGTCTACCCCGAGTGTGTGCTGGCAAGGGAGCAGGAGATCTGCTACGTCTCCATTGCCACTGTGACCGACTACGATGTGTGGGCTGAGAAGCCGGTGTCGGCTGAGGAGATACGCAAAACTCTAAGGCAGAACGTGGACAGGGTGAAGAGGCTGATAGCCGAAGTGGTTTCGAGGGTTCCCGAGAAGCGGAGCTGTGGGTGTGGAGAGGCTCTCAGCGAGGCACTACTTTAGGGCTCTCTTCTTTGGGATCCCTTTAATCTCTCCTCCAGTCACCCTAGCCACCAGGATCCTCGCCGTTAGGATGTCCCCTACTGCTAGTTTCCCAGCAGTTGAGCTCTTGCTGTCGAGGCTGAGCGTGATGCAGCCCGCCATCTCGACTTCTGCCCGGCCACCCGTGCGACGCACCGATGTGACTGTGCCGCGAGCTTGACCGGTTGCCTTCTCGACTGGGCTTTCGGTCGTTTCACCAAGCAAAGCGTCCTTGCTTTCATTGAACTCGCGGAGTAGCGCTTTTCCAAGATCTGTAAGCTCCGAGCCTCCTCCGCCGAGCTTTCCTCCCTTATGAGTTTTGAGGACTGCTCCACCGATCCTTGTGTTCATCCTTCTAATGAGGCCCCAGGCGTGTCTGTACGACATCCCCAGGGATCTGGCTGCCCTGCTCAACGACCCAAGCGCTTCTATCTTGGATAGTAGGTCGTAGGTGCCTTGACCTATGACGTACCCCTTTTCGGTTTCCAACCAGATCTTCAGAGCTGGTTTGGTGAAGGATAATTGTTCCTTGCCCTCATTCGTTCCGGGCAGCTCATAATCTGAGAGTCCTTTTAGGGGTTTGCCGGTGACTCTCTTTGGCATACTTCTCTCCTCAGACTAGATCTGCGTGAAAGCGCTTTAATAGACCATCTCGCCTTTGATGAAAGCCCTTGTTCGGGGGTCCTTCGGTTTTCCGAAGACCTCCTTCGTCTCTCCCATCTCGACAAGCTCTCCCTCGAGGAGGAACCCCGCTTCATCGGTAAGGCGCTCTGCTTGGAACATCGTGTGGGTTGCCATGATGATTGTGGTACCCTTCGTCTTGTTGATGGTTGAGATCACGTTCTCCATAAGCGTCACGTTCGCGGGATCGAGGTTCGCCGTGGGCTCGTCCAAGAGCAGGAGCTCGGGTTCGACCACTATAGCTCTGGCCAGGACTACCCGCTGGGCCTCGCCGCCTGACAGAGTGGTCGCGGCTCGCCTCTCGAACCCTGCCAGCCCGACCATGTCCAAGGCTTCCTTTACCCTCTTCCTCACGTTGTCCTCCTTCTCTCTCCTTATTCGTAGGCCGTAGGCAACGTTCTCGTACACGCTTCTCTTGAACACGACGGGATTCTGGAAGACCATCGTCATCCTTCTCCTAACCTTCACCTCGTCCGCCCTGCTCAGGCTCGTCCCGTCGAAGATGATCTCCCCGCTGGTGGGAGTTTCTAGAAGGTTTGTCAGGCGTAGGAGGGTGGTCTTTCCGGATCCGCTCGGACCTATGATGCCAAGGGTTCTTCCCCTCTCTATGGTGAAACTGACGTTCCTGAGCGCGGGCTTGGTGGGATACTCCTTTGATATCCCTCTTACCTCTAGGAGATGCTTCACCGTACTTCCCTCAACTGGAGGTGTGTCAGGACGAGGTTTACGGCAAAGGAGAGGGCTAGGAGGATTATCCCTAGGGCTAGGGCTAGGCCGAACTCTCCCATGCGGGTCTGTAGGACTATCGCCGTTGTCAAAGCCCTGGTGTAGTACTGGATGTTTCCGCCCACTATCATTATTGCACCGACCTCGGAGATCGCCGCTCCGAAGGCTGTGATGACTGCTGTTAGCAGACCGGTTCTAGCTTCCGAGAGGATCGTCCATGAGATCTGCCAAGTTGTTGCACCCATCGTTTTCGCGGAGTCGACTACCCTCTTTTCTACGCTTCGGACTGAGGAGATCGTTATGCCGGCTACGATCGGCACACACATGACGAGTTGGGCTATGATCATGGCTGTTGGGGTGTAGAGAAGGTTCAGGGGCCCAAGCCAACCCCTGCTCGAGAGGAGGAGGTACACGACTAGCCCCACAACCACGGGGGGGAGACCCATAAGAGTGTTTATCACGTTGATTAGCAGTCTTCTTCCCGGAAACTCTCGCAGTCCGATGATGGCTCCGAAGGGGATAGCTGTCAGCGCGGCTGAGAGCGTTGCCGTGCCCGAGACTCTCAGGGATAGTAGCATTATCCCGTAGACCTCGGGGTCGAGGGAAAGTATGAGCTCGAAGGCCTTGGTCAGACCCTCGACTAACGGTTCGAAGGCCTCTCTCCCCCCTCAAGTCTTGCTTGGCGAGCGAGTCTGACAGTCTACTGAGCGTCGTACCATGCAATCTCATCCTGCTGGTTCGGAAAGCCGAGCGTCTTGGCTGCTGGGTAGTCTCGAGCTATGGGTGTGAACAGGCTTGTCCCACCCTTCTCGAATTTCTTGATGGCTTCTTGCCCCTCCTGCGACACTAGATACCTGACGAACGAGAGCGCTATTCTGTAGCGGACACTCGGGTTCTTTTCCGGGTTGACTAGGATCGCCGCGTACGGGTTTAGGAGGAGTGCTGTTCCCTCAAAGACGATCTGTAGATTGACGTTCCCCTTGTACGCGAGCCACGTCCCCCTGTCGGCTAGGGTGTATGCCCCTTTCTCGTTGGTCATCATGATGGTTTCCCCCATCCCCTGTCCCGCTGACACGTACCAGCTGCCGGAGGGGCTTAGCTTAGCCGCGGTCCAGATGCTCTTCTCCTTCGTGTGGGTTCCTGAGTTATCACCCCGAGAAACGAACACTGCTCTCCCCTCCATTCCCGCGTCGTAGATCTTCTTGAAGGCGGACACGGCGTCGCTCGATCCCACAACCTTGGCTGGGTCGCTCTGCGGTCCGATGATGATGAAGTCGTTGTACATCACGCCCACTCTGTGAACCCCGTAGCCCTCACTCACGAATAGCTCCTCGGCGGACTTTGAGTGGACGAGAACCACGTCAGCGTCACCTCTTCTGGCCGTGTCTAGGGCTTGGCCTGTCCCGACTGCGATGATGTCCACACGGGCGTGGTATCTGTTCTCGAAGATCGGGATAAGGTATCCCAGCAGACCTGTGTCGGCGGTGCTAGTTGTTGTCGCTAGGATCAAACGCTCTCTGGTCGCGTCCCATACGGCCCACGCACTCACTGAGCAGATAACTATCGCCACGCAGACAATGGCTAGGATTTTGACACTGAAAGCCATATCCCTTAGCTTTGCGTTATGCTTTTTTAAGCATATCGGCTAAAAATGGTTGCGGAGTGGCCTGGCTCAGCCCCTGCTCAGAAACCTGCGGCTATGAGGTCGTGGGGTTTGACGATCTCCCGGACGAGCGCGGTCGCGTAAGACCCTCGAGGAAGCCTGAAGCGCAAGGCTATCTTGGCCTTCCCTGGTTCAGCCTCGTTGGGGCTCTGTCTTATGGAGAGGTTGCGCGGAAGAGTCAACGCTGTTCTGAGTCCTCCCCTTGTGCTCACCTCTTCAAGCGCTCCCACGTAGAAGCTTCTCCTAGCCACGCCCTCTTCAACTAGAATGCGCTTCTCCACCTCGGCTTGGATACCCTGTGAGGGCGGTGACTTGTATCCGATGAGTGGTATGGCTAGAAGTGCCTCGCCTTTCCTGATCTTTTCGTTCAGCGTGCGCAGGCTCTCTCCGTGGGTCCTCCAGTACCGGTGTGACGGAATTCCGTTGGAGATCGGGACGACGCAGTCCCCTATCTCGCACCTATTCAGGGGGGTCTTCAGCTCGATTCTTCTGCTCAGGGCCAGGTTGAAAAGGTAGGACTGGTACGCCTGCAGGAGAAGCCTGCGGAGAGCCAGTGGGAGCTGTCGAAGCGCTCCCACGTAGTCCTTTGGGTGGTTATGGAGATACTCCAGCACGCGCCTCTCAAACCTAAGCCTCCTCGGGAAAGTCTGGAGAGCCTCCTCAAAGTTTTCGGTCTTCCTAAGCCTCTCTCTAGCTATTCTTGAGTCAGTCGGTTCGAAAGGACTGGACCAGCCAAGAAAGGTCATCACAGCCCCCGCGAAGTCCCTGTAAGCAATATTCCTTCCCACGAGGTGGGTCACAGGTCGAACCGTTCCGAAGCGCTGGTGGCCGAAAAAGTTCGGAACTCCGCCACGTTCCTTCAACTCCTGGGATAGAGCGGCAATCCTAGTCTCGACCACCGTCGAGTCCTCGGTCACGCCCGTTATGACTATCGTGAAATCGTTTCCCCAGATCTGGTCTGGCTTCAGTGGCTTCGCCGCGAAGCCGATGGGGCGGATCACCATGTCGTGGAAGCGTGCCCTAGAGATCCTCTCGGGGGAAACGCCCATGAGGCTTACGTGCTGAGCCGTCAGGGCTCTCGCGTCTTTGATCCCCCCGAATCCTATTCTCCCCTTTGGAACTCCGAGTCTTCGGGCGACCTCTTCGAGCGTGAGAAGTGTGTCTCGAGACCTCTTGGTCAGAACACAGATGGTGTGTTTTCCTCTCCGCTCCTCCTTCCACGCCTGAGTCCCCAGCGACGCGATGGAGCCGTTTAGGAGAATCTCCCGGACAATGAAGTCCTCTGGGGAGGTTTTTATTCTTCCTCCGATCCCCGCCGTCTTCGTGAGGTATGTGGTTATCCCTAGGCTCTTTTCAAGATCGGAAACCCGCATCCCCGAGCCTCACAGCAGGCGCAGCTTTCCTGTGATAGCGTCCACCTCGTCGGATGGCGCTGGTCCGATGCCTAAACAGGTTGTGGTGTTTGGAGGGAGCTCCGTGAGACCTCGATCTTGTATGAGAGCTGTGGGAAGCTTGGCGGCTTCGGCTTCCGCTTTGAGCTTCAAAAGCTCCCTTTCGGTCTCGACCTTCACGGTCACCTTACACTGTCCCTCCTTCATCCAGGCAGCCCACCACCTCTTCCGCGCTTCCCGCGCCTCCTCTGCGGCTGTGACGGAGGCGTGAGCCACTTGGACGGCGGTCTTCCCGGGGCTCATCTTCAGATCGGATCGCACGACTATGATCTGCTTGAACCTGAACGCCGAGGAGCTTTGTCCCACAACCATGATATCGTCGTGATCTGTAACGGTGATTGGGGCTGTTAAGCCTTGTCCGCAGCCGAGATCGTGGACGTGCTCGTTGTAGGTGCAGGACCAGCGGGGCTTCTTGCGGCTAGGGAGGCGGCTTCGCGGGGAGCGAGCGTCCAGGTCTTGGAGGAGCATCAGGAGATCGGCTTGCCCACTCACTGCGCCGGACTGCTCAGCGTCCGAGGGCTGGAGCGGATAGGCGTGGTCCCGGAGAGGAGGTTCGTTCAGAACGAGATTAGCGGAGCGAACTTCCGCTCTCCCGGAGGGCTTACCTTCACCGTCCGGAGCAGGGGGACCGCGGCGTATGTCGTCGATCGGAGCGCCTTTGACAAGAGTCTGGCTGTGGCGGCTGCGCGGGCGGGAGCGAGGATCAGGCTTGGCTTTGCGGCTAGGAGCCTGTCTGCGGATCGGGAAAGCCTGGCTGTTAGAGACGGTGGTGGGGAGGAGTTCAGGGGGAGGGTTGTGATCGAGGCGGAGGGGTCGTCCCCCAGTCTGGCAGCGAGTTCCGGTGTGAGCTTGGTCGATCCGAGGGACGCGCTGCCCGCGGTGCAGTTCGAGGTGCATCGGGTCAGCGAGGACCCGGGTTTGGTGGATATCTACGTGGGGCAGGGCTACGCCCCAGGCTTCTTCGCCTGGGTGATTCCGACGGGCGAGGACACGGCGAGGGTTGGGCTGGCGTGCCGGTCTGGGAGCCCTCTCGAGGCGCTCAGAAGGATCGTTCGCGAGAGGCTCGGAGACCCTCAGGTTCTGGGTGTCAGGGCTGGCAGGGTTCTCACGTGTGGTCCGGTCTCCAAGAGCTTTGCCCGAGGGCTTATGGCTGTGGGTGACGCTGCGGGTCAGGCGAAGCCGAGCACGGGAGGAGGGGTCGTGACGGGCGGGATTTGCGCTAGGATAGCCGGTCGTGTCGCCGCCGAGGCGGTCGCGCGAAACGACGCCTCCGAGGGGGTTATGAGGAGCTACGATTCCGAGTGGAGGACCGTTCTTGGGCGAGAGTTTGCGGCGATGTCTAGGGCAAGGAGGGTCTTCGATCGGCTTACCGATGGTACTGTGGATAGACTCTTTCGGGTGGTGTTGGAGGAGGAGCTCTACAGGGAGGCTGAGGCTGCGGGGGACATCGATTTTCAGGGTCTCGTCCTGCGTCGGTTGGCGCGCAATCCCAAGGTTGTTGCGGTCCTTCCGAGTGTCCTGAAAGACCTGGTTTTCCGCTAGCCGCCGGTCTTGTGGTGCCTGACGAGTAGCCATATCACCTCGGCCAGCTTTGACATGATGTCCCATGGTACGGCGTCCACTGCTAGGCTTGGGGTGGCTGAGAAGCCGTCGACGGCGCCAGCCGCGTGAGCGGCTTCTATCATCCTCCGCTCGTCCTCGCCCGTGTGGAGGTAGTCGATATTCTTCAGGATCGCGTAGGAGGCGGAGAGGGCGTAGCCCGCGAGGTTCGAGATGCTCCCGACGACTAGGTGGGTGGTCTCCGTTACCGCAGCTATTCCACTGCCGCAGGGGCACTTGCAGACTCTGCCGTTTGGCACGAACCTCTCGACGGTTTCGCGTACGCCGCCCATCCCTATCTCGTTTCCTCCGTCTCCGATCCCGATCGTCATTACACCCCTGTCGCTGGCTTCTTGGAAGAGTATGTCCAGGGGTGAGCAGGCGTGGGAGATGTTCATGCCGGACATCGAGTGGTAGATCCGCTTCGAGTTCCAGCCCGGTCTCTCGATGGCTATCGCGGCTGATGGTTTGAACTCTTCCATCACTCTCCTCGATTCTAGGCGCACCGCAGCCTCGTCGAGGGGAAGGCTGAGCAGCGTGTAGCCTCGAAGACTCACGGCGTCGCATACCGATCTGAGGATCTCCTCGTTGGGGGGGTCGGTGACCATGACAACCTCCACGCCACTCTCTTGGAGATGCTCCGCGATCACGGCGGCTCCTAGGGGACCGTCGGTCTCTCCCCTCTGGACCCGGGCTATCGTAAAGCCCGTGGCGATCAGGACACGGTCTCCCCTGCCAGCCTTCTCCACCAGAGCGGTCGCAGCTGCGAGGCAGGGTATTCGTCCCTCCCGGCGTGTGGCAGCGTCGTGGAGCTCGGCAACGCCTCTGCCTGCCAGGTCGAGTATCGAGACCTGGTCTAGGGATGTGAAGACTTTTTCAGACAAGCTCTCGACCTCTGATTCCTCTGTCAGGAAGGCATATATAGATCGGTCTGAGGTATTCGTTTCAAATCTTCGGTTGTCGGAGTGGTTCAGCCGATGCCCACGTGCATCTGGTGCGGGCACACGATCATGCCCCGGGAGAAGGCGGTCAAGTTCCCCTGCCCGATCTGTGGGGAGATCACCATCTGGCGGTGTGAGAAGTGTAGGCTCTTCAGCCGCTCGTACAAGTGCCCCAAGTGCGGCTTCAGCGGTCCCTGAGGTTTCTGTGGCTTGGGAAACGTCGTTGCGATTCTGAAAGTCTACCCCAGTGACGTCGGACTCGACCTAGAAAGGATCAAGGGAGACATTCGGAAGGCGGTGCCCGAGGGCGCGTCCGTCTACAAGTATGAGGAGGAGCCGATCGCGTTCGGGCTAGTCGCGATCGTTGCGTATGTTATGATCCCCGAGGATCGGGAGGGGCTCATGGATGAGGTGGATGCCCGGATAAGAGGTGTTGAAGGCGTAGGGAATGTTGAGGTCTGGATGGTGAGCAGGGTATAGTTCTCGATCGTCTAAAGTTTAAATACGGGGGTACGATTGCTCTCTAGATTGCGCTCCGAAGGTTCCCGCCTTCTGGGGCTTTAGTGGTTATCGGGGGTTCGTATTTTCTTGGTTGACGAGGTACAGCTCAGGGTTGGAGAAGCGAAGCAGCGAGATGTGGGCAGGGGTAAGGCTCGAATCGACAGCGAGTCGATGGAGACGCTCGGGATCACGGCCGGGGATGTGATCGAGGTTCGGGGGAAGAGGACCACCGCTGCCGTGGCTTGGCCGGCGTACCCCGAGGATCAGGGGAGGGGGCTGATCAGGATCGACGGGCTTCTCAGGAAGAACGGTGGCGTAGCCATCAACGAGTATGTCGCGGTGAGAAAGGCTGATGTGAAGTTGGCCCAGTCTATCACTCTCGCCCCGATAGACATGAGGTTGAACGTGGATAATGACTTCGTGAACTTCGTGAAGAGCCGGCTTCTCGAGATGCCGCTGGTGGAGGGCGACTCGGTCTATGTGGTGATCCTGGGGAGCGCCATCCCGTTCACCGTCGTGAAGGCTAGACCCCACGGGATACTGAAGGTCACCCCCTCGACCAATCTTCAGGTTCTGAGCGAGCCGACTCCTGAGAAGAGGGGTATTCCGAGGGTCACGTACGAGGACATCGGCGGCCTCCACGACGAGATCCAGAGGGTTAGGGAGATGGTGGAGCTTCCCCTCAGACATCCGGAGCTCTTCCAGAGGCTTGGCATCGAGCCCCCTAAGGGTGTCCTGCTCCACGGTCCTCCTGGGTGTGGCAAGACGCTCCTCGCGAAGGCGGTCGCGAACGAGTCGGACGCCAACTTCTTGGCGATCAACGGGCCTGAGATCATGAGCAAGTTCTACGGGGAGTCTGAGCAGCGGCTCAGGGAGATGTTCCAGAAGGCGCAGGAGAACGCGCCGAGCATAGTGTTCATCGACGAGCTTGACGCGATCGCTCCGAAGAGGGAGGAGGTTACGGGAGAGGTTGAGCGAAGGGTGGTCGCGCAGCTCCTCGCTCTGATGGACGGGCTGGAGGCTAGGGGGAACGTCATAGTCATCGGCGCCACGAACAGGGTGAACGCCCTCGACCCGGCGTTGCGGAGACCCGGCAGGTTCGACAGGGAGGTAGAGATAGGCGTGCCGGACAAGCAGGGTCGGAACGAGATACTCCAGATTCACACCCGGGGCATGCCGCTAGCTGAGGACGTGGATCTGAGGAAGATGGCTGACATGACCCACGGGTACACGGGCGCGGACCTAGCTGCGCTGACCCGGGAGGCTGCGATGAAAGCCCTGAGGAGGTACCTGCCGGAGATCGACCTCGAGGAGGAGCGGATTCCGCCTCACATCCTGGAGAAGATGGATGTGCGGATGGACGACTTCATCACGGCGTTCAGGGAGATCACCCCGTCCGCGATGAGAGAGGTCTTCATAGAGGTGCCGTCTGTTCGCTGGGAAGATGTGGGTGGCTTGGACGATGCGAAGCAGCAGCTGAAGGAGTCTGTCGAGTGGCCGATCAAGAGCCCCGAGGTCTTCGAGCGGATGGGGATCGCGCCTCCTAAGGGGATTCTCATCTACGGTCCTCCTGGGTGTGGCAAGACTCTTCTTGCCAAGGCTGTTGCGACGGAGAGCGAGGCTAACTTCATCAGTATAAAGGGACCTGAGGTCTTCAGCAAGTGGGTTGGTGAGTCGGAGAGGGCTATCAGAGAAGTCTTCAGAAAAGCCAGAACCGCTGCTCCAGCGATAATCTTTGTGGACGAGCTCGACTCTGTTGTCCCTAAGCGTGGAATGGGCTTCGCCGACTCCGGGGTTAGCGAGCGGGTCATCAGCCAACTGCTCACCGAGCTTGATGGGATCGAGAACCTCAGGGACATAGTTGTGATAGGTGCCACGAACAGACCGGACATCCTGGATCCCGCTCTTCTTCGACCTGGCAGGTTTGACAGGCTCATATACGTCTCCTCTCCGGACGAGAAGAGCAGACTTCAGATCTTCAAGATACACGCCAAGAGCATGCCTCTAGCCGACGATGTGAGTCTGGAGCATCTGGCTAAGGTTTCGAGCGGCTTCTCCGGAGCGGATGTACAAGGGGTTTGCCGCGAGGCGGCAATGATCGCGCTTAGGAAGAGTATCAACTCGAGGGTTGTCACAGCGGAGGACTTCAGACGGGCGCTGGAGACGGTTGCTCCGAGCATCACGTCGGACATGGACGCTTGGTACCAGATGTCGGCTCACCAGGTGAAGAAGGTCGTGAAACCTTCCACCCCCATCGCGTAGGACTCGGATCTGACTTGTCGAGGTATTGGGAGCTGAAGCTGATCAAGACGGCGATAGTTGAGATTTTGGAGAAGAAGCAGGGGGTCTCCACCACCGAGGAGATTCTGAAGGCCTTGAGAGAGTTCAATGGCGATGTGAGCGAGGCGGAGCTGAACACGGCTTTGATGAAGCTCGACGTCAGCGGTATCGTAAGAGTCTCCAGCCTGACCAAGTCGAAGAAGCGCGTGGAGCTGGCTAGAAGAGCCTAGTCGCCGCAGTTTTTGGGTCCTGTTGGTCTAACGCGGTGGATTTCAGTGGGCTCCCTAGCCCGTAAAACCTTTTGAGAGCCCCAGCGAGGATTACCTTTTGGTGGCGTCTTCTTGGGAGTTCAGCTCGGCGACATAGTCTCGCGCAGGAAGTTAGGCTTGCCCGATCTTTCGGGCAAGGCTGTGGCGATTGACTGTTACAACACGCTCTACCAGTTCCTGGCGATAATCCGTGGTGTCGATGGAACGCCCCTTATGGACCGAGAGAGGCGGGTGACCAGCCATCTGAGTGGGCTGCTGTACAGGTCGTCGAACCTGATGGAGAACGGAGCTAGGCTGGTCTATGTCTTCGATGGGGAGCCTCCCACGCTGAAGGAGGCCGAGATCAAGCGGAGGATGGGGGTGAAGGAGGAGGCGCTTAGGAGGTACGAGGAGGCGCTCAGAACTGGAAAGATGGAGGAGGCGCGGGTGTACGCCCAAGCCACGTCGGTCGTTAAGGACTACATGGTGGACGACGCGAAGAGGCTCCTGTCGCTCATGGGTATTCCCTGGGTTCAGGCTCCGTCGGAGGGTGAGGCTCAGGCCGCGCACATGGCGATCAGGGGCGATGTTTGGGCTGCTGCCAGCCAAGACTATGACTCTCTCCTCTTCGGGGCGCCCAGACTCGTCAGAAACGTTACCATCACCGGGCGGAGAAAGCTCCCGAGGAAGAGCGTCTATGTCGAGGTTGAGCCCGAGTTTGTGGAGCTCAACCAGGTGTTGGCTGAGCTTGAGCTGACGAGGGAGCAGCTGGTGGACCTCGGGATACTCATCGGTACCGACTACAACCCTCAGGGGATGAAGGGCGTGGGTCCTAAGACCGCTCTGAAGCTGCTCAGGTCTCACGGAAGTCTGGAGAGCGTTCCCGAGTTTAAGGCTGGGTCACTCCCCGTTGATCTGTCTAGGATCCGGAGCATATTTCTCAAACCCGAGGTGACGAGCAGCTACACGATCGCGTGGAGGCCTCCGGACGTTGAGGGGGTCGTTGCCTTTCTATGTGGTGAGCGTGATTTCTCGGAGGAGAGGGTCCGTAAGGCGATGGACAAGATTGCCGCTGGAAGCAAGGAGATGAGAAGCAAGACCACCCTGGAAAAGTGGTTCGGTTGAACGCCCGGTGACGAGTCAACCCTCTTATACCTGGTACTTGAAAGATAGGCTCAGCTTCTCGGCATGGTGTTTCTGGTTGTCCCGAGAGCCGGACTTCAAGGGTCAGAGGGAGCGGCTCTTCGACCTTCTTGTCGCCGATCACGTTCTCAAGACTCCGATGGTGATCAGAGCCATGAAGACCGTTCCTCGAGAGGAGTTCCTCCCCCCGAACCTGAGGAGCCACGCCTACGTGGACTGTCCTCTCCCTATAGGCGAGGGGCAGACGATATCGGCTCCCCACATGGTTAGCATCATGAACGAAGAGCTCCAGTTGGAGGTTGGTCACAGGGTTCTGGAGGTGGGGTCGGGATGTGGCTATCACGCCTGCACGGTTGCGGAGATCGTTGCGCCTTCGGAAGCGGAGGAGAGTAGACGGGGGCACGTCTATACGGTTGAGATCATAGAGACGCTTGTTCAGATGGCCAGGAGAAACGTGGCGCGGGCCGGATACACGGATCGAGTGACAGCGGTTCTGGGCGATGGTGGTGAAGGGCTTCCACCCAACGCCCCGTTCGATCGGATCTATGTGACGGCGGCTGCTCCCGACGTCCCGAAGCCGCTTCTCGAGCAGCTGAAGCCTGAGGGAGTGCTCCTGCTCCCCGTGGGAGAGCCGCGCTTCTTCCAACATCTCGTGAAGATCGTGAAGTCGAGGGATGGAAGGGTCCTGAGGTCGAATCTGGGCGGAGTGAGCTTCGTTCCGCTGGTTGGCAGGGAGGGCTTCCGAGGCTGGTTGAGCTAGGTCATGGACAATCCTCTGGACGATTTGGCGTTGTTGAGATCGTTGAGGCGTGGGGGCATCCGAACATTCGAGCCACGCATCCGACGACCTTCGAGGTCACTAGGGAGGATCATCTTACCGAGCGAGGAGACTGCGTAATCGCGGTTCGGTCGTCGGCTGGTGCGAGGGATCTCAGCGAGGATTTTAAGGCGGTTGCGAAGATCGACGGTGCAAGGATTCTCATACTGCTGCAAGTGGCCGGAATAACCGAGAGGGTCGAGGGGTGGGGTGGTTCGCGGCTGTCTTTCGAGGACTCAACCAGCTTTGTGGTGAGGAGAAGCGACTACGCGTGTGGTCGGACGCTCATGCTGGGAGCGGATAAGGCGGCGAAGGATCTCTCTCGCGAGCTAATTCATCTCCTCCGGAATCCCCGTCAGAGGCTTGTACTCACCCTCACGGCTTCTCTCAGCGAATCCTCGCGTCCAGGACAATCTGCCACTCGTGCGGAGCGGTAGACTTCACCCTCCTCGATCTGGAGAACCCCTCAACTCGCCGTCCGTGTCTCGACACTTCCTCGATCAGCCTCTCCTGTGCCTTCGAAAATAGGTCGGGCTCGGGGCTGAACTCGTAGTAGTGGACGACGCCTCCGCTAGGCTTCAGAGCGTTGCACGCCGCATCCACATACTCGAGAGCTCTCTCGGGGAGGTTCATGATGACGCGGTCTGCCACTCCTTCCAAGCTGTCTAGCACGACCTGTCTGGCGTCTCCTAGATAGGCGGAGACCTTAGACCCTACGCGATTGGCTTCGATGTTTCTCTTGAGGTAGTGAAACGCGTCCGGGTTCGAGTCTATAGCGTAGATCCTGACTTGCTGATGTTTGCGAGCGATCAGTATGGAGAAGGGTCCGACACCGGAGAACATGTCTACCACGGTTTCGCCCTCCCTTACTTCGGAGGCAACTCTCGCTCGTTCGTGGGACAGCCTCGGACTGAAGTAGACCTTTGAGAGGTCAAGATGGTACAGGCAGTCGTTCTCTCTGTGCAGGGTCTCAGTTCTGCCAGAGCCAGCGAGGACTTCGAACTCTCTAACTCTGAACACTCCGTCCACTGGGCTGGACTTGGCTAGAACCGTTTTGACGCTCCTGTGTACCTGCATGATGGCGTCGCCTACAACGTGACGGTGGAGGCGAAGCTCGGGCGGAATCTCTATGACCGCTATGTCCCCGACTAGGTCGATAGAGCGAGGGATTAGGCTGCGAAGTTGGGCTGGGAGCTTGTCCCAGAGAGCCTCGTCGGGGGTCCTTGAAGGCTTGATCTTCTCCTCGAAATCGCCGCTCACGATCTGATAGTCGCCTATGGATGCTATGATGTTCGTAGCCAGATCTTGTGGCGGCTCCTTGAGCATCGGAATCAGAACGCTGTCGCCTGCTCTAGAAACCTTTAGACTTGTGTCTGCGAGCCCCATCTGTCTGAGAAGTCTGATAGCGTTCTGAGCATTCTCTTTGGGAACACTTAGACCTAGAGACCTCGGCAACCTGCGGGCTCTCCCCGTCGACTCGCAGACCGCTCCGCTCTTCCTTAAACATTAGGATCGTGATCTTTAAACCCTGAAGATGCCTACTTCATGCTTTGTTCGTTGACACTCTCAGCCTCATTGTATGAGGTGACTAAATAGCCTCTGCTCCCCTCTCACCGGTTCTTATTCGGACTACGTCGTCTATTTGAGAGATGAAAATCTTTCCATCACCTATCTCGCCGCTTCTAGCCTCAGACTGGATTATGTCGATCGCTTTCTCAGCATCCTCGTCCCTGACGACGAGCTCGATCTTCACCTTCGGGAGGAGATCTTCTCTGTACTCACGTCCCTTGTAGGATAATACTATGCCTTTTTGTCGTCCGCGTCCTTTCACTTCGTAGGTCGTTAAGCCAACGAGTCCAACCTTCGCCAGAGCATCCTTGACTCTATCGAACCTCTCGCGGCGCAATATCGCCTCAATCTTCTTCATCGTTCTTCAACACTTCTTCGGGCTGTGCTTGGGCTATAACGTATTCGGGGTAGGCTGAGTATCCATGTTCTCCGATGTCTAAACCGCTAAGCTCCTCCTCCATACCAACTCTCAGTCCAATCGTGTACTTGATCGCTGCGAAGATCAGTAGGCCCATCGCGAAGCTGAAACTTATCACAACTCCCGCGTCAATCAATTGTGCGACGATCTGCCCGGTCTTGCCCAGTATTAACCCCTCAACTCCGCCGTAGGTTCCATCCGCAAATATGCCTACAGCTATCAACCCGAAGGCACCGCATACACCGTGGACTCCAAAGGCGCCAACTGGGTCATCGATCTTGAACTTCCATTCAACAAGCCAGTTTCCCGCCCAGACGATCGGTCCAGCAACAAGCCCTATCACAACCGCGGCCCATGGAGCAATATAGGCGCAGGATGCCGTTACCGCGACTAGACCTCCGAGCGCCCCGTTACATATGAGTAAAGTGTCCGCCCTTCTGTATTTCGCGTACGTCAGTAGAGCCATAGCGGTTGCACCTGCGCCTCCGGCTAGGTAGGTGTTCACCATTATCACCGATGTCCTAAGATCCGTGGCTGCCAGGGTGCTTCCACCGTTGAAGGCGAACCAGCCGAAGAAGAGGATGAAGGTTCCAGCGACCGCGTAAGGGATGTTGTGCCCGGGGAAGACCCTGGGTTTACCGTCGCCGTCATACTTGCCTATCCTAGGTCCAAGGAGGAGGGCTGCGGCAAGGCCGGTGAATCCTCCGAGGGCGTGCACAACACCTGACCCGGCAAAGTCTCTTACTCCGACGCCGAAGGGGAGCGTCGCCAACCATCCGCCTCCCCAAACCCAATGTCCGTAGATAGGGTACATGACCATGTTGACGAGTACTGTGTATGCCATGTAGGCTGTGAACTTCAGTCTCTCGGCAACCATCCCCGCAACGATCGTGACAGACGTTGCTGCAAAGACTGCTTGCCAGAAGAAGAACGCGAGCGTTGAAACATCGTATGCATCTCCCGCAAGCAAGAAACCGCTCCACCCTATGACTTGGTTTCCCTGTTCCAAGCCAGGGTAGAGCTTCGACCCCCCAAACATGAGTGCAAACCCAACCATCATGAAGACTACTACTCCGATTGAGAAGTCGATGTAGCTCTTGGTCCAGTAGTTAACTTGGTTCTTTGAACGTAGAACCCCCGCTCCGAGGAAGGCGAAACCGAGCTGCATAAACCATACAATCGACCCCATGATCAGCATCCAACCCATGTCTATCGCGACTTTTTGACCGTGCAAGGTGTCCCCCGGAATTCTTGAACCGGTCGGGTCGCCTGCCTGGGCGGAAGTGACGAGGCTGAACGTGACCATCAGGATCGATGCTAGGAGGAGTAGGGCGGACAGTCTACGCAATAACCCCTTCTCCCCTCTCTTCTACATCCCTGTACATCGTCCGGGCTGACAGAGTGTATCCTCTACTCGTGTACCAGCTTCTCAGTTCAGAGTCTTGGATATGGAATCTATCGAGCGAGTACGGTCTAAGAGCTATCCTACTTAACCTGGCGTCAGACGCAACCTTCTCCGCCAACCTAAGAAGCTCCGTTCCATACCCCCTTCTTCTGTACCTCTGCTCCACCATGAGCAGTTGGATCCACAGGGTTCTCTCCTTGCGCTGGAGTTTGACTACTAGTTCACCGGCCTTCTCGCCATCGATCGTAAGTCTGAAACCTCGAACCTCGCCCTCTTCGCCGTGTATCTCGTAGGTCTTGGCGAGGCGTTTTATGTCCGCGATTCTGAGCACCCCTCAAACATTTATAGCCAGCCACGTTGTTAACTAGATATATATAAAATTTTTTTGAAGGAAAATGTATATATGTCTAGAACAACTGGGGATTTATGTGAAATCATGTACGTCTGTCGCTCGTAACGCGAGTTCCCGCGCTTACATGCCTTCCCGTCCGCACAGAGGCTTGGTTCTGGGAAGGTGTTTTGCACTCCCAAAAAACCTTAATACCCAGCCCAAATCTCCAACATTAGCCGAACTATCTGCGGGCCTGTAGCATAGCCAGAAGGCTGGGGGCAAGGATCCCCGGCTGGGCTAGGTAGAGCAGCGGACCCTTGAGGGGCTGAGGCTCTTAAGACTCGCGGAGGAAAGGGGTGCAAGAGCCCCCTCATCCCGAAGGTCGAGGGTTCAAATCCCTCCAGGCCCGCCAAACTCTCGCGCGCTTTTGATATGCCTCCTAAAGACAAACGTTGTTCTGCGCGTGTGATGTATTCGGACAGGAAAGTTTAGAAGAAAGTTTTATACCTCTGTATCCCCTCCCCCCCGAGGGGATATGCAGATGAGCTCACGCCACAAGAGCAGAAAAGAAGTGGGAGTCAGACTCTCCAAGATAGAAGGACACATCCGCGGTATCAGGAAGATGGTTGACGAAGACCGGGAGTGTCCAGAGCTTCTGATCCAAATAGCCGCCGTAAGGTCAGCTTTGGACAGGGTTGCGCGAATCGTTCTAGAGGATCACATGGAAACATGCCTCATCGAGGCAGTGAATTCTGGAAAGGCCGACGCTAGCCTTGCCCAGCTCAAAGAAGCGCTGTCAAAATTCCTCTAGTGCATTCGTGACGGAGGAGACCCCGCCCGAAAAGTGAACAAAAATGACTGAGGAATGGACGTTTGCCATCGTATCTTCGTGCATCGCCTTGATTGTGCGTGTGCTGCTCATCTGAGGCGAGTCCATTGGTTGGCAGGAAAAAGGTTCTGCTTCTTGCTGCAACTGTTACGCTGGCGACAGTCAGCTGGATCTCTCAACTTCTCTCGCTGCTACCAAGTGAAGTATCCACAAACTTGGCTCTTCTAGGCGCGGTGCTCGGCGTTATCTTCATTGGACATAGTGCAATTACCATCCTCCTCGGGGGAATCTTTGGGATAGACCTCCTCGCCACAGTGGCAATTGTCACCTCGATCTGGCTAGGCGAGTACTTAGCAGCATGCATAGTTGTGCTTATGCTCGGCGGAGGTGAGGTCCTAGAAGGGATGGTCTCCAACAGGGCTTCAAACGCCATAAAACAGCTCATCAAGGCCTTCCCCAAAACGGCTCTCGTCGTACGGGACGGTGCTGAGGTCGAGGTTCCCGTCTCCAAGGTCATGGTCGATGATATAGTTGTAGTGAAGCCAGGCGGCATGATTCCCGTTGACGGGGTGGTGGTAGAAGGAAGTGCGCCAGTAAATCAATCATCTGTAACCGGCGAATCGATGCCCGTTGAGAAGGCGGTGGGGTCTGAGGTTCTGAGCGGCTCGATTGTCGAGCTTGGTGCGTTGCGTGTCAGGGCTAGGGTGGTTGGTGAGAAGAGCACCTATGGCAGGATCATCACGATGGTCCATGAGGCGGAGGAGAATCAGTCGCCGATAGTCAGGCTCGCTGACAGGTTCGCTGGCTACTATATACCGGTGATTCTCATCCTCGGCCTCGGCGTCTACTTCTTCACGAAGGAACCTCTGAGGATGGCGTCGGTGTTCATAATCTCCTGCCCGTGTGCGCTTACGTTGGCTACTCCTATGGCTGTGGCTGCGAGCATAGGGAACTCGGCTCGGAAGGGAATACTGGTCAGAAATGGTGAGAGCCTGCAAAAAATAAGCGAGGTTGACACCATCGTCGTGGACAAGACGGGCACATTGACTCTTGGGCAGCCTGAAGTTGTTGAGGTCAGAGTTTTCAAGGGGGCTTCGGAAGATGAGGTGCTAAGCTTGGCAGCCGGCGCAGAGAGGCACTCTGAGCATCCTCTTGCTCGAGCCGTCCTGAAGAAGGCGGAAAGCCTAGACATAGAACCGATCTCCTGTTCTGAGTTCCAAGTTGTTCCAGGACTCGGAATCTGTGTTACCCATGACGAGATGAAGATCATCGTCGGCAATGAGAAGCTGTTGAAGGAGAATGGCGTCAATATCTCGGAGGAGGCGAAGGCATACGTTGAACGGGAAGGTGTTACGCAGTCTACCATCTTCGTAGCTAGAGGCAGCGAGGTGGTGGGGGCGCTTCTCATATCGGATACTTTGAGAGATAATGTCGTTGAGGTTATGGCTGAGGCGAGGAGGAACGGTGCAAGGAAGATAGTCATGCTAACGGGAGATCGCAAAGAAGTCGCTGAATTCGTAGGAAAGCAGATCGGCGTCGACGAGGTTGTGTCCAATCTACTCCCCTCAGAAAAGGTTGATCGCGTTAAGCGTCTCAAGAAGGATGGTAGCATAGTCCTTATGGTTGGTGACGGGATCAATGATGCGCCTGCCCTCGCTACTGCTGATGTGGGTGTTGCTATGGGCCTTACGGGAACCGATGTCACTGTTGAGACTGCTGGGATCACTCTGGCCGCGAATCGCCTTGAGGGGGTACCAAAGCTTCTGAGGATCAGTAAGGAAATGATGCGGATCGTGAAGCTCAATATTGTCTTTGCCTTGGTTGTTAATGCCATCGGTATAGTTCTCTCAACATTGGGAGTTGTTATGCCGCTAACTGCCAGCATCATTCACGAGAGTAATGCGTTGTTAGTCATGTTGAACTCGCTTCGGCTCCTTAGGGTCGACTAAGCTATTTCTCCCTCGCATTTTTGACAGGATTGGTACCTTTTCTATAGCACGTGCAGCAGGATGCGTGTTCCCGAGCTAACCTTTGAATTGGCGCTCGAACACTCGCTTGATATGCCTGGAAGGGAAGTTGAGCCAAGTCTTCTGGAGAACTCCGCTCAGACAGGAATGGCCCCAAGTCGAATCTTCCTTAGTAAAACTCGCTTCACTTGCCATGTTAAATGTCGCTCTCTAATCATTAGTGACACAGATGAGCCGTATGTCCCAAGAGAATCAAGACGTGTATGAAGGCAGGAGTTTGGAAGATCAGATCTTCAAGACGCTGAGCCATCAGAAGAGAAGGGACATATTGCGCGTCATCGGTGAGAGAGGAGAGGTTACGTTCACCGAGATCAAGAACTCCGTTGGAATCGAGGACAGTCCCTCTCTGTCCTATCACATAAACGCGTTGGGCCAGCTTGTGGTTCAGAAGGAGGGTAAGTACAGGTTGTCTGACCTGGGGCGTGACACGTACAATCTCATATGCAAAGCCTCGACGTACTCGGTGTCCAGCTCCATTGTTGGATCCCTGAGGAGAGAGATCCCCTTGGTGATAGTTGCCAACGCAGTTCTCTGGGCGGCGGCGTTGTTCTCCGTCTCTGCCTTCGAAGGAAGACCTAGTACAACGACAGTCTATAGCTTCGCTGCCTTGTGGTTCTTCAGCAACATGATCCTGTACTCCATCGCCAGAAGAATAAGAAAGTGAGAATTCCCGGCTGCTTGAGCGATTCATGGTGATCCAGAAGGACAGATTCAACCGAGGTGGGTTCTGTCCTGCGTTCTCTGGCAGACCGCTTCGAGACCCTTCTGAAAAATGCTCTTTTGGTGGGATAGATTTTTTCCTGCGGGGGGTGTCTTTTGGGGTAGGGTGAAGAGAGTTGGGGGAGCTCGTGTTTGTGGGCATGGGTCTGAACGACGAACTGGGGATCTCTTTGAAAGGTTTCGAGCTGGCTTCGAAGGCCGACCTTGTTGTGTGTGAGCATTACACGAGCCTGATGCCCCGTCTCTCTTTGGAGTCTCTTGAGAGGAGGATTCGGAAACCGATCAGACTCCTCACGCGTAGGGATCTGGAGGACTGTGTCGACGAGTCCGTCTTGGATGAGGCTAGGAGGAAGACTGTGGTTCTTCTGGTGCCTGGAGACCCTATGATTGCAACGACTCACATCAGTGTCAGGATCAGGGCTGAGAAGCAGGGTATCAGAACTAGGATAGTTCACGGTGCTTCTATTGTCACCGCGGTTATGGGGCTCTCAGGGCTGCAGAACTACAAGTTCGGAAAGTCGGTCACAGTCCCGTTTCCAGAGGGGGAGGTGGTGTCCCCAGTGCCTTACGAGGTGATCGCCGAGAACAGGGCGAGAGGGCTTCACAGCCTTGTGCTCCTCGATGTGAAAGCCGATAGTGGGCGCTACATGAAGATAGGGGATGCTCTGACCATCTTGAGGTCGTTGGAGTCGGCTAGGGGTTTGGGGGTGGTTACAGGCGATACACTGGTCGTGGGTGTCGCGAGGGCTGGTTCGGACGACTCGACGGTCCGCGCTGGGTCTGTTACGGAGGTTATGCGCCTCGATTTTGGCGGTCCTCCGCACGTCTTGGTCTTCCCGGGGAGGCTTCACTTCGTGGAGGCTGAGGCTTTGGAGGCTCTGTGCGGCGCGGGGAAGCATGCTTTGAGGGGATATCTTGAATGAGCGATGTCGAATCGAAGCTGGAGAAGTATCTGGAGGACACCGGGAAGGTTTTGGAAGAGCTGAGCGTTTGTGGGGCTCTGGCTGCAGGTCGGGGTGAGATTTCTGACGTTCTTCGCCTAGCGCGCTCGTATTTTCAGGATGCCCAACACTTTCAGAGGTCGGGAGAGCACCTTGTTGGCTTGGTTGCGGTCGTCTACTGCAGCGGGCTGCTGGACGCGCTGAGAACTCTAGGTCTAGTTAGTTACCGTTGGCGAGGTGAGGTTGAGGGATAACTGGTGTCTACGATCGGCGGCGTTCTTTGACCTCTTTCCTTCCCTGCTGGCCTTCTCTGATAATTGATATGATTCTAGAGGTTTTGACACCGGGGACGTACGAGGACAAGCGAACGACTCTTGACTTCAGTCCGATTCTGTCCAGGTTTTCTTGGACGGTCTTCTCGTCTTCTCGTTGGTCGTATCCCAGCGCTATGACATCGGGCCCTACCATCTTCACGATCCTGTAAGTGTCTTGGGGGTCGCCAAGGATGGCTAGGTCGACAGGCTTGAGTGTGTTGACTACCTCTAGTCGGGCTTTCTCGTCGTTGATGGGCTTTCGGTTTTTCAGCTTCTCGACCGTTTCGTTTCTAGCCACCACTGCAACCAGTACGTCACCGAGCTTCCTAGCCTCCTCGAGTGTGCGTATGTGCCCCATGTGGACTATGTCGAAGACGCCTCCGGTTAGTACCACCTTCAGCTTCGATCTTCCCTTCTCGGTCAGGACGTGCTTGACCCTAGTCTCACAGGTTCGGTCAGGTGTCTCGGGTTCGAAGGGGCGTATAAGAGAGCCTCTCCTGAGGTTTGAGAGGATCTTCGTCCACACCTCGGTTGGATATCCAGTTTCGCCAGCGAGGGTTTGAGCTGAGACCGCGCCCCCTCGAATCTGCGCTAGAAGGATCGTTCGCAGCTGTTCTTTGAGCGGGTTCGAGGGCATGCTCATTGGATTACGTCCTGTGAGGAGGCGTCTCCCCGGAGATGAACGCCTCAACAACGACCTTATCCCCGTCTTTCAGGTTGAGCTTCTCTCTCAGTTTCACAGGGGCGATCAGCTCGACGACCGACGAGTCGTAGTGGGTTCGCTGTATCGCCATGAGCGCCCCTTGGACCTGCCCGTTGATCGTCACCCTGTAGCACCTCAGGGGTCCGAAGCTGCGGTGCTCGTTCCCAAAGCCTTCGATCAATATGGCAGGGTACGCCTCGAGCTCCTTTCGGGTCTGAAAGTCGACCTTCGATCTTAGTCTGATGTTGAGTGTTCCAGGGTAGGGGTCGAAGCCTAGCTTCTCGACGAACTGGCGCCTGTACCCCTTCTGGCTCACGTAGTAAGCTCCCTCTTGGAAACCTTGGAAGACTGTACCCTCAAGCTTGAGGGTTGGCGTTGAGCCCTCCATCACGGTCTTCAGGTTGAGGTAGACCCTCCTTAGCTCGTCCATCCCGTTCTCCGTGATCCTTATCCATCCGCCGTTTACGTTGAAGTGTCTCTCAACCAGACCGGTCTTCTCAAGCTGTATGAGCTGTCTCGATGCGGTCTGCTGTGAGCTGTGAACGACCCTCGCGAGCTGCGTCGTCGAGATCTTCACGGGTCTCTGAGAGGCGCCCAGCTCGGCGAGGCTGTAGAGGGTGTTCCAGAGAGCTGGTTTTATCGCGTTCTTTCCCTCCGGAGTGACTCTGTCTTCGCGAGGTTAGCCGCGAGGTGCGCTCTTTGAAGTGGCTCTGGGAGTCTCCGCCCCCTTGTGCAGTGTCTGACTATTTGAACTGCTCTCTCCAGGCTGATGTGGCTGCCGACGCTCACGTAGATCGGCTTTCCTGTCGGCGTATTTAACGCTGCCCCGATCACCTCTTCGTCATCCCGGATCGAGGCTCGTCCATCCGCGTCAAACGCGTCGACTTTCCCCCACAGCAGGCTTTTTGCGACGCCTATGGTCGGGATTCCTCCTTTCACTCCTATGTACGTGGCTAGACCGCAGCGGTAGGGATGGGCGGAACCGTGACCGTCCACCAGAAGGACGTCTGGCTTCGCTACAGCCTTTCTGAGAGCCTCCAGCAGGGCGGGGGCTTCCCTGAAAGAGAGGAGGGTTGGTATGTAGGGGAACGTTTCTCTGGCGGTCACGGTCTTGACCTCTGCCTCGCTTAGCGCCGGATAGTCGAGGATTGATATCGCGGCGAACACTCTGCCAGGAGCGTACGCGGCGTCCGCTCCGGCAACGTATCTCAGTCTTGAGGGTAGGTGGTCCTCATAGGTGGTCATCCTCGCGATCTTGAGCTGGAGTTCTCTAGCTCTGCTTACGGAGAGTCCTCCCAGGTCACTAGAAACGGTCTTCGAAACGAGCTTAGACCGGTCTCGTCCTTCCGGGAGGTTGAGATCAGACGCCCTTTTGGGTGTCTTCTTTGGTTGTAGCCCGTCCAATCTTTCTTTCCCTGCGGATAGCCCTCTCGAGCCTTCCTATCGCCTTCTCAAGCTGACTTCGCCTCGTCTCAACAGCTATCTCGCCCCTTGTGGCTTCTATCAGGTGCCTTGCGACGTCACACTTCCTCCGGAGCTGTGGTGTCAGTGAATAGGCACTCTCGAGGGATAGTAGTTCGAGATAGATCTGCTCCATCTGTGACAGGGACTTCACGGCCGTCTTCAGGTCGTCCGACCTTAGCGCGTCGACGGCCCCCCTCCTCAGCTCTCCTATCACGTCAGCCAGTCCGAGGACATATGGGATCGATGGCACTTCGATCTCCTTCGGACTTGGGAAAGCCCCCGTCCTCTGGAGGTTCATGAGGATCAGTGCCTCGGCGTACTCCTGGTGGGCGTTGCTGAGGGCGCCGCTGTGCTCTAGGTCTGGGTGTTCTCTGAGGAGTGATCTCAGTCTATCCAGCACACCACGCGCCCTCTGCAGTCTCTCCTCTGCTTGTCTGATCTCCCCTTGGTGGATCGCCATTATCGCCTGTTTCGAGAGTCTTGTGATGGTTCGAGCTGCGTTGAGAAGTCTTTCGCGGGCGGTGTCCTTGGCCTTGAACTCCTTTTGGAGTTCTTGCATGGTCTTCTTCAGGGACAGGTTTGGTTACCTCCGAGTCTGATGGGCTTGTCCAGACGGCTCAGGAGCACAACGCGGCTGTCGGGCGACTCGTCTATGATGCGGTATCCCGTTTGCTTGCTGAGATCCTCCGCGAATCGTCTGATCTCGTCGTGGGATGGCATGTGGTCGAAGTTGAGCCTCTTTCTGGATAGTCCGACGTAGACGTAGCCCTTCGCCTCAACGTAGGTGGGGCTTGCGGTCTCGACCAGCTTTCCGTAGCCCTCAGGATCCTTCAGGTTGATGTTCCTGACCAGTGTCAGCCTCATCACTGTGGGGCACTTGAAGCTCGGTAGTAGTCCGAGGGTTAGGTTGAACCTCTCCCAAGCGTGGGGTATCTGGGGTCGGCACAGCTCGCTGTGTGTGGTCTGGTCTGGGGCGTAGACCGAGACGTAAAGCTGGGTAGGCTCCTCGTCGAGCCTGTTGAGCGCCTCGGGCAGCGTCCCGTTGGTGACCAGAAAGGTTGTGAGACCGCGTTTGTGAAACTCTTTGAGCAATCCGCTCAGGTGGGGGTAGATTGTGGGCTCGCCAGCCAGGCTGATGGCTGCGTGTTTGGGGTCGATGGCTTCGGTGTAGGCGCCGCTCCGAGCCCTCTGGTGCTTCTTGTAGCCGCTGAGAATCCGCCTCTGCGCTTTGAGGCAGCCCTCCACAACCGCTTCCGGCTCGTCCCACCTAGGCGTCTCCATCTCGTTTAGGGAGATGGAGATGTCGTCTGGCTGGACCCTCCAGCAGAACCTGCACCGCATGGTGCAGTTGGTCAGGGTGGGCGTCATCTGTACGCATCTGTGGCTTTTTATCCCGTAGAACCTCTCCTTGTAGCAGGCGCGTCCATCCACGAGGCTCTGGTGGAGCCATCTGCACTTCTTTACGGCTGAGTGTCGGCCCACCAGCTGGTATCTCTGCCTTTTGAGGGCTTCTATCAGGGTTCGGGGCGCTTCGGTCTGAGCCTCTGGCGGTTCCATAACGCCCATGGGGGGACCTCGGAGTTTTGCGTGGGGTCGTCGGTTTGTCCGTTCTTGATGTGCGGGCGTCCGGCGTTAGCCGCGCCTCTTTTCGCACTCGGCGATCTTCCGCTTCAGCTCCTCGTACGAGGGAAGATATCCGACGCAGATGGGTTTGTCCTCGAACACGAAGGATGGCGCGGACGCTATCTGCAGCTGGAGGGCGGTGATGTAGTTCTCGGCGTCCGACAGATCCAGAACATCCAGTTGGATGTCTGTCCTCTCTTTCGTCAGCTTCTCAGCCATCTTCTTGGCTTCTGGACACTTGGCGCACGTGGGGAGCGTGAAAAGTCGGAGTCTCGGCAAGAGCTTCACCCTTGAGCTGGATTTGGCTTGGCTGGGTTTGGGTCGCTAGAGCTGGATGTTCTCTTCTTTCGATTCGTTCTTGGTAATTAGGAGAAGGTCGAGCCCGTTGCCGCTGGCTACGTCCCGGGCGGTCGCCGACTTCACGGCTCTCATGACCAAGTTTCGAGCCTCCGTCATCGTCATTCCGTCCTTGTAGTCGGACTCCAGGATGCCCGTGGCGATCTCGGCTCCCGATCCGACTGAGGCGAACTTGTCGGGGATCAGCGAGCCTAGGGGGTCGAGGATGTAGATGCTTGGGCCAGCCTCGTCAACCCCGCCCACGATCGTCTGGGTGAAGAGTGGGAATAGGCGTCTCTGAAAGAGGAGGGTTGCCATGACCTTGGCTGCGGACTTGACCGAGATCGGTCTGTTGTTCTCGAGCTGGTACAGTGTTGCGTAGGCTCCCACCTCGCGGATGAGAATCTGCATGTCTGAGACGAGTCCGGCGCAGGCGGCTCCGATGGAGTCGGTTATCTTGAAGACCTTCTTCCCAGCCTTGCTGAGTACGAAGTACCCGTATGAGACCCGCTTCTCGGACCCGAGTACGACGCCGTCTCTACAGACTACGCCTATGGTGGTCGCCCCTGGAAGGCGCATCATCTCTTCAGCCATCCTGAGTCCTCCAGCACTATCCCGTTCTCAACGGTCGCCTAATAAGGTTTGGAGGGTTAGATAAATCCGTATCTCCTTGACCCTGAGAGACGCGCTCAACAAGATCCAGTGGGACAGAAGGCTGGATCCGGCGGAGTATGAAGTGACTTTCATTCACAGGGGGGCTCCATCGGACTTGAGAACCATCAGGTTTGACTCTATCACGAGCATTGGGTCGTCGTGGTTCTTGTACCGAGATGGTGATGAGGTCCTGATCCCCTTCCATCGTGTCTTGAGGGTCACGAACACTAGGACGGGAGAGGTCATCTGGGGGAAGAGGCGTTTTGGGGTGGCTGTTCGGTGACATACTTTTCACGGGGGAGTGAAACCCATCGCAAAGGAGGCGTCTGAACGGGTCTTCTCGGCGGTGAACTCCGGTATTGAAACGATCTCCTCGAGTTGAGGGTGAAGTGCTGAGGGTTGATGGGTCTTGGGGAGAGGGAGGAGGACAGATCCTTAGAGCCTCGCTCTCCCTTGCGGCGGTTTTGGGAGAATCTGTGGAAGTTTACAACGTGAGGGCTAGGCGGTCGCCTCCTGGATTGAGACCGCAGCACCTGGCTGCCGTTAAGGCGCTCGCCGAGGTTGCTGAAGCTGACGTGACGGGCTTAGAAATTGGGTCTCGCGAGGTCCGCTTCGTTCCCGGCGGGTTGAGAAGCGGAAGTTTCTCCTTTGACGCCGGCACGGCCGCCAGCACGACACTTATCCTTCAGAGTCTGATGCCTGTGATGGCTTTCTCGGAGGGTGGATGTTCGGTTGAGTTGAGGGGAGGCACCAACAATCCCCTGGCTCCAACCGTGGAGTTCCTCCAGACTGTTCTCTTCCCCACGATTCGTAGACAGGGGTTTAGGGGCATCGTTGAGTTGCTGAGGAGGGGCTTCTACCCCGGGGGCGGAGGGGTTCTGAGGGCGATGGTCGAGCCGATAGCCTCCCTCCAACCTCTAGAGTTGACGGAGTTTGGGGGTGTAGCGCGGGTGTTCGGTCTTTCCTATAGCTCCAGGCTCCCGGCTCACATAGCGGAGAGGATGGCGAGGGCCGCGGCTGAGAGGCTGCGAAGCGGGGGGTACTCTAATGCCGAGATCGTCACCGAGGTTCTCCAGCCCAACGACCGAAAGTGCGCGTTCAACCCCGGGTGCGGGATCATAGTCTTCGCTGAGCTCTCGTCTGGCAGCATCCTATCTGGGGACAGCCTCGGTGAGCTAGGGAAGCCGGCGGAGAGGGTTGGCGTCGAAGCGGCTGAAGAGCTCTTGGAGCAGCTGCGTGGCGGTTCTCCCGTGGACAAACACCTAGGCGACCAAGTGGTTTTGTACATGGCGCTCGCCCGTGGCAGCTCCGTGATAAATACGACCCAGCTGACCTTGCACGCCACGACCTGCATGCACGTGGCGGAGAAAATCACAGGAGCCAGATTTGCGGTGGAGGGGCGTCTCTCGGGTCCTGCGACGATAAGGTGCGAAGGATTTGGGTTGGAGAACCGCTTTCTGCGGTGATGCAGGGTTGTTCCCGGCTTCTTGGGAATCCATATTTAGGGTGAGGACAGCTATATCTGGAAGCGTCGTCTCTAGGGGGAACCAACCCTATGGTCAAGAGAGGGCTTTTCGTCGGCCGCTTCCAGCCTCCCCATGTCGGTCACTGCGAGGCCATAAAGGCGCTGTTGAAGGAGGTGGACGAGCTGGTGATCGTGATCGGGAGCTCTCAGTTTAGCCACGAGCTGAACCACCCCTTTACAGCCGGGGAGAGGATGGTCATGGTCCGAAAGGCGCTCGACGAGATGGGGATAGACCCTGGGAGATGCTACATAGTCTCGGTCCCCGATGTGGAAACTCACTCGATCTGGGTCTCCCTGGTGCGCGCGTATGCGCCGAGCTTCGATGTCGTGTACTCGAACGAGCCCCTTACAAGGCGCTTGTTCGAGGAGTCGGGGTTGACTGTCAAGAACGTTCCGTTCCATCGGCGCGAGCTCTACTCGGCTACCGAGGTGAGGCGGCGGATGTTGGCCGGGGAGAGGTGGCGGGATCTCGTTCTGAAGGGAGTTGCCGACTATGTAGAGTCCATCGACGGAGTCGGGCGGTTGAGGGCTCTGATCAAGACCGACAAGGTCCCTTAGGGCGGCTGCGCTCGCGAGATCTCAATCTTGGACCCTGTCTTGCCTCTGAATAGCCGAGCCGCGTTCCCCTGGTTAACGGAGATCTCCAGTAACCCCACGCTTCCCTCTATCAGGAGGGCTCTGCGCCTTGGGATCTCGGCGTAAGCGCTGGCAACCACCAGCTTACGACGCACGGCTCCGACCCTCACTCTCAGCAGAGCGCTCGTCTGGACTCCGAGCCAGTCGAGGGCTGAGGGAGGAATGTTCGTCGTCAGATTTCCGAAGTTGTCCACGTGAAGTATCTCCCCCACCACCTTTCCTCGGAGCAGCTCGGGCTCCGCAAACGTGGGGCTGGCTAGGTCAGAGATCTGCTCGCCGAACTCAAACGGCAGGACACCCCTGCTCAGGTAGGCGGCGGCGGGCGCGAAGATATCTCGCCCGTGAAAGGTGTGGGAGATCTGTGGAAGCATGAGCTTTGGATTGGTTATGTGGTAGGTTCTCACGAGCTCATCTCGCCGCGCCGCCAGCGTGAGCAGGCCGTTGTCCGGTCCGACGTAGTAGCCGCGCCGTGTTTCGATCAGGATTGGTCTTCTGGGTGTGCCTACTCCCGGGTCTACGACTCCGACGTGGATGGTTCCCGGCGGGAAGAACTTGGCTGCTGAGGCTAGGACGAATGAGCCCATCCTCACGTCGAACCGATCGATCTGATGGGAGATGTCGACTATTCGCAGATCGGGGTTGATGCCGAGCATCACCGCTTTCATCTCTGCCACGTAGGGGTCTCTGAGACCGAAGTCGGTGGTGAGGGTAACAAGCTTCAACTCGTGTTCAAGAAGAACGGTGTGGTGTCTTTTCTATATGGCTTGCCGCTCTAGCCCTCAACACTAGTCCGGGCAGACTGTTTATTATCGAGGGTCGAGTAAGGTAGGTGCGACTTGGAGCGGGTCGTCCGTTCAGGGGGTGTTCTTTGCACTCAGGCTTCCGTGATCCGAAGCTAGCCTCGAAGCTCTCTGAGAGGATAGGCAAGCTCGTCGGAGATCGTCGGATCATGCTGATGCACGTCTGCGGAACCCACGAGGCTAGCATCGTCCAGTATGGTTTGCGATCCCTGCTGCCGCCGAATCTGGAAGTTAGGTCGGGTCCCGGCTGTCCTGTGTGCGTGACGAGCCCCGGGGAGATAGAGGCTGCGGTCGAGCTGAGTCTGCGGGAGGGCGTTGTCGTCACGACGTTCGGGGATATGCTGCGTGTTCCAAGCGACTCGGGTTCATTGGCCGACGCGAAGACGAAGGGGGGGCAGGTCAGGGTCGTCTACAGCATCAGCGACTCTGTCGGGATGGCGCGGAGAGACCCGTCTCGAGAGTATGTGCACTTCGCGATCGGGTTTGAGACCACGACACCCCCAACTGCCTCGGAGGTGCTGTCCCGCCCTCCGGACAACTTCAGCGTCCTCTGTAGCCACCGTCTGATCCCACCGGCTATGGACCATCTTCTGCGAACGGGCGAGGTCAAGATAGCCGGCTTCATCTTGCCGGGGCATGTCTCGACGATCATAGGTGCCCGAGCCTACCGCGGGATCTCGGAGGAGCACCACGTCCCCCAGGTCGTCGCGGGCTTCGAGCCGCTGGACGTCCTGATAGCCGTCGAGATGCTTCTTGAGCAGATGGAGAGGGGTGAGGCTAGGGTCGAGAATGAGTACTCCAGGGTCGTCAGGGAGGAGGGCAACGTCGTGGCCCAGACGGTTATCCGAAAGGTGTTCGAGGTTGTGGACTCCGACTGGAGAGGAGTTGGGCCCATTCCTATGTCAGGCTTGAGAGTGAAGCGGGAGTTTGAGAGCTTCGACGCCGCTAAGAAGTTCGGACTGAGGCTTGACAGAGGGTATCACATCCCGAAGGGCTGCAGGTGCGGGGAGGTGCTGCGCGGATTGATCTATCCTCAGGAGTGTCCCCTCTTCTCTGTGACTTGCACGCCTGTCAATCCCGTGGGTCCGTGTGCCGTTAGTAGGGAGGGTGCCTGTCGTATAGCGATGGCTCATGGGGGACCATCGAAGCGGGCGTAGGCGCAAAACGTCTATACTTCGAGTTCGTCCCTCATTTCTGGTGGTTGGGCTATGACCTCGGCTCTTCTGATAGGGGATACACATATACCCGAACGGGCTTCGGCGATACCGGAGCCTCTGCAACGAGTGGCAGCGTCTCGGGGATTTGACTTCGTCCTGTGCACTGGGGATCTCACCTCCGGCGAGGTTCTTGAGTATCTTCAGAGCCTGAGAGGAGATCTTCGCGTGGTCGCTGGGAATATGGACTACCTCCCGTTTCCTCTCTCTGACGCGGTTGTGATGGGGAGGATGAGGGTTGGTCTGACCCATGGGACTCAGGTCCGTCCGAGAGGAGATGTTCAGGGGCTCGTACACGTTGCCTCACACATGGGGGTCGATGTCCTGGTCACGGGTCACACCCACAGTCTGTCTGTGGATAGGGTTGTCGGGGGCTCGGGTAGGGTACTTCTCCTTAACCCAGGCTCAGCGACCGGGGTGTGGGGTGGAGGAGTCTCATCCGGTGTCCCGTCCCTGCTCATCTTGGAGGTAGATTCTTCGGGGATGAGGGTCGAAGCCTGCGAGCTGAGGGGCGGGGTCCTAGACCGCAGGATTTTCGATGTGGCTAGGCTCTAGTCTGGCTCGATTGTGGAGAATCAGAAACCCAAATATGAGTGAGGCGGTCTTTACTCAGGGAACAAGTGGCTTCGATGTGCCTAGCGATCCCAGGTAAGGTATTGAAGATAACCGGTGAGAAGGCCCTAGTGGACTTCGGCGGTGTTAGGAGAGAGGTCATAATCTCCCTCGTCGAGAACGTGAAGCCATCCGACTACGTGATCGTCCACACCGGCTACGCGATAGGCGTGATGGACGAGAAGGAGGCTCAGGAGACCCTTCGAACGTGGCGTGAGGTCCTGAAGGCGGGCGAAACGGAGTAGCATCGAAGCTGAGGCGAGACCGAGATAGCCTAGCCATCGTCTGGGTTGTTGGGATGAAGCTTATCGCTGTCGGTGACTTTCACGGTTCGAGGTCTGCGGGTCGCCTCGCTCGGGCTCGAGCCAGCGCGGAAGTGGCGAAAGCCATCGTCGTCTGTGGCGATATCACTCACTTCGGAGACCAGCAGGATGCAAGGGATATCTTGGGTTTGTTGAGTGGCTCGGGTATTCCGGTGCTGTTTGTTCCGGGAAACTGCGATCCGCGTTCCTTGGCTGACATGGTAGAGGTCGAGGGGGCGCGGTGTCTCCACGGTCGGGCTGTGGAGTTGGATGGGGTTCAGTTTGTGGGTGTTGGGGGAGGTCCGCCAAGCCCGTTCTCGACGCCCTTCGAGATGCGGGAGGAGGAATTGTCCTCGGTGCTGGACTCAGCGGTCCGACATGCTAAACTCGGAGGTAGGCTGGTTGTGTTGTCTCACGCTCCTCCCAGGGCGACACGCGTGGATCTCACATCCTCAGGGCTCAACATTGGTAGTGTGAGCCTGAGAAGGTTCATTCTGGAGAAGCACCCGCTTGGCGTGCTCTGCGGTCACGTTCACGAGGCTCTTGGATCGGAGATGGTGAACGGCTGCGATGTGGTGAATGTGGGTTCGGCTCAGAAGGGGTCGTGTGCTCTCGTCGATGTGGATGAAAGGTTTATAGTCAGGTTGGGCTCCCTTTAGTGGGAAATTGGCGGTGGAAGCCGTCCAATCGGGGCTCTTGGTCGGTGCTCGATCTTGCCACTGAAGAACGGTGATTTCGTCCTTATCGACTACACGGCTAGGATCAAGGAGACCGGTGAGGTCTTCGACACCACGATCGAGGAAGAGGCTAAGAAGGCTGGCTTGAGCAAGCAGGGGGCTCTCTACGCCCCCAGCCTGGCTGTTGTGGGAGAGGGCTGGGTCCTGAAGGGGCTCGACGAGAAGCTGGTGGGCTTGGAGGCGGAGAAGCCGGCTGAGGTCGAGGTTCCCCCCGAGAAGGGATTCGGTCCGCGCGACTCGAGCAAGATAAGGCTGGTTCCCCTGAGGCGGTTCAGGGCGCAGAAGATCACGCCTTTCCCGGGCTTGAGGGTTGATGTCGACGGCAAGCCCGCTGTGATTCGGGCTGTGGGTGCGGGAAGGGTTCAAGTCGACTTCAACCCCCCGCTGGCGGGCAAGACGCTCGTCTACAGCGTCTCTGTCAGAAAGCTCCTCGAAAGCGAGGAGGATAAGATAAGGGCTCTCCTCCGCAGACGATTCCTGACCGACGAGGCGAAGTTCGGTTTGAAGCTGGAGGAGAAGGCGGTTGTCGTGGAGGTTCCCGAGGAGGTCATCTACCAAGACGGGTTACAGTTCGCGAAGAGAGGTCTTGCCAACGACATCCATCATTTCTTCGACAGATTCGACACGGTGAGCTTTGTCGAGGTCTTCAAGAGGAGGCAGGAGTCACCCGCTGAAGAGAAGAAAGAACAAGACACCGCCCAGCAGGGCAGCTGATGGGTTGCTTCACCTCTAGGACCCTGCACCTGTCTCCATCTACCAGACCCTGAGGTCGGCACTTCTCCTGGTGTTCGCACCGCGGACACTCTCTTCCCGAGAACGTTACTATGACGCCGGGTATAGCGCACTTCTTCTCCAGCGCCGCCTCAACCTCGGACTCAACAACCTCCACGACCTGAGTCCCGTCGAGGTGGAGCTTGCACGGTATGCTCTTGTCACGGACTTTGACAACTCTGTAAACCCTTCCGTTCTCGAGGTTCTTCATGCAGACGTTGTAGTACTCGCAGTCCTTACACTGGCTGGCAGGTCCCTCGTGGAGGAAAACGAACCCTTCACACGCCTGCTTGGAGCCTACAAGCGTGACGATCCGTTTTTGGGTCTCCGTTGCGCATCCGCTCGCTTTTAGTCTAGTATGCCCGTGGCCCTTGCAAGCTCTTTCGCAGAGGTCTCGTCGAGCACCTTCTCGTTCAGTATGGTGTGCCTTTCGGGGTATACCTCGCGGGCTCGTACCAGTGCCCTGACTATGTGCTGGGGATCGATGCCCAGTTCTTTGGCTGTTGTGGGAGCGCCTACCACCATCAGGGTTCTCTTGGTCGTCCTCCAGTCAAGCCCCTGGAGGTATGACATCATTATCGATCCCACACCGCACTGCTCGCCGTGGAGTGCGGGTCTCGGCGCTAACTGGTCCAGCGCGTGGCTGAAGGCGTGCTCCGAGCCGCTACACGGTCGGCTGCTTCCCGCTATGCTCATCGCAACCCCGCAGCTGAGAAGCGCCTCCAACACCACTCTGAAGCCTTCCTCGGTGTGGCTTCCTATCAGTTCGGCGTTCCTCGTGACAAGGGTTGCGCTGAGGTTGGAGAGGGCTGCGGCGTAGTCCCCGTAGTACTCTCCCGTTCTCTTGTGGCCGAGTATCCAGTCGTGCACGGCTGTGTACTTGGCAACTAGGTCGCCGCATCCGCTAGCTAGCAGTCTGTGCGGTGCCCCTGAGATCACCTTCGTGTCGGCTATGATCGCGGTGGGGGACTGCGTTTCGACGGAGGTGGGGGTGGGGAGGTCCTTAATCGAGGCTCTCGGGCTGGCGATTCCGTCGTGGGAGGCTGTGGTCGGGACGCTGATGAACGGGACGTGTTCCTGGGTTGAGCTTAGCTTTGCCACGTCTATGGTCTTGCCTCCGCCGACTCCCAGAACAACGTCTGGAGAGAAGCCGCGGATCGCTTCTCTTGACTGGTCGACGTAGCTCATCCTTGACTCCCTGACCAGCTGATGCCTTGTGGCGTAGCCGGACGCGCGGAGGGAGTCCTCTACCACATCCCCCACGAGCTCGAAGGTTGATGGTCCTGCGATGATCAGCGCTCTGGAGGTGTAGCCTAGCCTTTGGCATATCTCCCCCGACAGCTTGAGAACGTCCTTTCCGATGACGACCTCCCGGGGGAGCTGCATTCGATGCACCTCTCTGGACAACAGGACCACGTAGCCTATGCCCGCAAAAAGCTGTTTGTTCTGAGGTCTTCGGTTACTATTATGGTTTGTTCAGGGGCGCTAGAAATACTTTTAAGTGGGGGGCGCGGTTGGTTCGTAAGTGATCCGTCCTGCTTGAGTTTTCAGGCTGACGGGACTTTTCAGTGGTTCTTCGGAGGCATAACTTGGTATGAGCGACCTAAGGATCACCAAGGCTCTTACTGGAACGACTACGGTCGGAATCGTCTGCCACGACGGTATAGTCCTTGGGACAGACACGAGAGTGACGATGGGCTACTTCGTGGCTCACAAGCGGGGCAAGAAGGTCTTCAAGATCGACGATCACCTCGCCATGACCATCGCCGGCACCGTGGCTGACGCCCAGAACGTGGTTGAGATCCTCAAGGCTAACGCCCAGCTGTACAAGCTCGACAAGGGAAGGCCGATGCCGGTCGCGTCTGCGGCTCGGCTGGCGGCGAACGTACTCTTCTCTGCTAGGTACGCACCTCTCGGAGTCCAGGCGATCGTCGGGGGTATGGACGATCTCGGGGCGCACCTGTTCATGCTCGACCCGCTGGGGAGCGCCATGGAGGAGACGTGTGTCTCCACGGGTTCAGGCTCTCCGGTTGCCTACGGCATCCTGGAGGACGGCTACAACGGGCGTCTGTCGGTCAAGGAGGGCATACCGCTCGTTGTCAGGTCGATCAGATCGGCGATGAAGCGCGATGTGGGAAGCGGCGACAGCTTCGACGTTGTGGTAATCACCTCCAAGGACGGCTACAGGGAGCTCGGTGAGTCGGAGAAGAAGGCGATTCCCGGGAGCTGACCGTGGCGTCGTATCCTGCTGAGTTGAGATGAAGCTTGGTTTCTTCCGTCAACGATGAGCAAGCCAAGATTACTGAGTCCATCCTCCAGAACGTGCCGAAGGAGGCGGAGATCACTCGGATCGAGTTCGAGGGGCCGAGGATCGCCATCTACACGAAGCGGCCGGAGATACTTCTCGACCAGAGCTACGTGATCACTGAGATAGTCAATCTGATCAGGAAGAGGCTGGTCGTGAGGTCGGACCCGTCTGTCCGCCTCCCTGAGCAGGAGACCATCAAGGCGATCCACACGATCGTCCCGCCGGAGGCGGAGATCACGGAGGTATACTTCGACCCGACGGTGGGGGAGGTCGTGGTCGAGGCGAAGAAGCCTGGTCTGGTTATAGGCAAGGATGGGGCTGCTCTGCAGGAGATCATCCGGGCTACGAAGTGGAGGCCTAGGGTTCTCAGAACTCCGCCCATACCGTCGAAGATAGTCAGCCACATGAGGCACTACCTGCACTCCGAGGCTAAGGACAGGGAGCGGATACTCCGCACTGTCGGGGAGCGGATATTCAGGTCGCCCATCATCAAGGTCGGAGACGTCAGGATCACGATGCTGGGGGGATTCCAGCAGGTCGGTCGAACGGCGATACTCGTGAGAGCTGGGGAGAGTCAGGTCCTGCTGGACTGCGGAATCAATCCGGGTGCGAATGCGGCGACCGAGGCTTTTCCACGCCTTGATGTCGAGGAGTTCGACCTCGCCTCTCTGGAGGCGGTTGTGGTATCGCACGCGCACCTGGATCACTGTGGGTACTTGCCGTTCCTCTACAAGTACGGGTTCGACGGTCCGGTCTACTGCTCTGAGCCCACTGCCAGTCTGATGACGCTGCTCCAGCTGGACTATCTGGACGTCCTGGGCAAAGAGGGTTCGATGCCTCCCTATGACCAGAAAGATGTCAGGGAGATGGTCCTGCACATGATGCCTCTGAAGTATGGCGCGGTGACCGACGTGGCTCCCGACATCAGGCTTACGCTCCACAACGCGGGGCACATTCTCGGATCTTCGATCGTGCACCTTCACATTGGCGAGGGGTTGCACAACATAGTCTACACCGGGGATTACAAGTACGGACAGTCCATGCTCCTCGAGCCCGCTACCGTGACGTTCCCTAGGGTTGAGACGTTGATAACGGAGAGCACCTACGGGGCTCAGGAGGACATAATGCCCCCCCGCAAGGAGGTCGAGGAGAGGCTCGTCTCCATCATCAACAAGACCTTGGAGGGGGGCGGGAAGGCTCTGATCCCCGTTCCCGCGGTTGGGAGGGCGCAGGAGATCATGCTCGTCCTCGACGGGTACATGAGGCAGGGTCTCCTGAAGGAGGCGCCAGTGTACCTGGAGGGGATGATCAACGAGGCGACAGCCATTCACACGGCTTACCCTGAGTACCTCGCCCGGTCGGTCCGGGACCAGATACTCTACCAGGGGGTTAACCCGTTCCAGTCCGACTACTTCACCATCATCGAGAAGCCCGATGCGAGGGAGGCGGCGATCGAGGGTGGTCCGTGTGTTATCGTGGCTACCTCAGGGATGCTTGAGGGTGGGCCCTCGGTGGAGTACTTCCGTCGGCTCTCGTCTGACCCGAGGAACACGCTGACCTTCGTCAGCTACCAGATCGATGGGACTCTTGGGAGGCGGGTTCAGAAGGGGCTTACCGAGGCGCCTATGATGAACAGCGGCGGCAAGATGGAGGTGGTGAAGGTCGGGATGGGGATCGAGGCGGTTGAGGGCTTCTCGGGGCACTCGGACAGGGCGCAGATCCTGAACTACGTGAGGAGGGTGGCTCCGAAGCCCGAGGTTGTGATCGTGGGTCACGGTGAGAGGACGAAGTGCATCGGCATGGCTAGGCTGTTGCAGAGGATGTACAGGCTTGACAGCCGAGCACCCGAGAACTTGGAGACGATAAGGCTCAGGTAGAAGCGCTCCGGCTACCTCGGCTCTTCCCGCGCATCTGTGCTGGTGGGGGGCTTCACCCTCTCCCTCCAGATCCTGATGGAGGAGGGCGTGACCACTATTCTCTCCTCTCCGAGCCGCGCGATGTCCCCTCCCACGGTCTTGACGTACTCGCAGAGCTCGTTCACGGCTTTGCTCACGTCCTCGACACTCTTCTTCGCTAGGGGGGTGATCTTGGCGATCACCACGTTCCCGGTCCCCACCTCGGTCTTTATCACGGCGACGTCGGCGAGGTCGTTGAGGGGCATAGCTTTGACGTAGGTCCTGCTCGGGGGCGAAGTGGTCTGGGGGACGGCTTGGCTTTCACCCTCGCCCTCAGAAGGGTCGGACTCGCGGGTCGAGGACAACGTTGCGCCTTCTTGAGCGTCTATCTTTTCTCTACCTGATCTTTAAGAGTTCTTCCCGCTGCGGGTCAGCGGAGGCTCTTAGCCGCGTTCCAGACGTGGTCGCCAACGTAGTGAACGTTCCGCACCACCTTTCCACGACCCTTTGTCCTGAGATCATCGGAGTTGACCAAGGACTCCCCCAGCGCCAAGTATCTTCCGTGTCTCTCGTCCACGATGGCGACCAGGGACCCCTTCTCGAAACTCCCTTCCACCCGGACGACTCCGGGAGACATCACGTCCGCACCGTTGCACACGTGAGGCACGGCTCCCATGTCGACCGTCAGGCGCGGTAGTCTCGCGAGGAGCTCGTCGAAGAGTAGGGTGGGTAGAGTTTCCCCTCCTACTCGGAAGAGTAGCGGTCTACCATTGATGATCAGGAGGGTGGATTTAGGGAAGTCGATTTTCTCGATCTTGGGCTCCGCTTCCAGCACCGCTCGGAGGTCGACGCCGAATCTCGCGGTGAACTCTGTGAGCAGCTCTCTCACTTCTCTGTCCTTGAGGAGGTGCCTTGACTTGGCGGCCATGCGACCCCTTCAGCTCAGCCTTCAGTTGGGTAGATATCCTTAAATGATTCGTCTAAAACCCTTAGAAATACTCTTGTGGGGTCCCCCTGAATGACCGAGATGGCTACAAAGATTCTCGAGGATAGCCTGGGCAAGATCGTTCTGGTCCGGCTGAAGGGTGGGAGGAGTCTTCGAGGGAAGCTTACCGGCTTCGACCAGCACATGAACCTGGTCGTTGCCGAGGCTGAGGACACGACCAAGGCTGACGCGGTTGAGAGTCTGGGAACCATAATCGTCAGAGGGGACAACGTGGTGCTCATCTCGCCACCCCCTCGGTGAATGAGGCTTGACCAAGGGAACCGCCTCGTTTGGGAAGAGGCACAAAACGCGGGTGATCCGATGCCGCAGGTGTGGGCGGAGATCCTACCACATAATCCAGAAGAGATGTTCCGCCTGCGGTCTGGGAGCGACCTCGACGATCAGGCGCTACTCGTGGCAGACGAAGAAGCTCAACAGGGAAGGGCGTCTGAGGTAGAGGCTAGTTTACTGTCATCACTGATGCTTCAGCGGTAGCTCTGCTTGGAATGAAGCTGAGAACAGTCATTCATGCCTATCGGGGCGCGCGCGAATAGGAAAAAGTGGTGGAGCTGGCTTTCTTCCCTGCTGCCCCTTAGAGGTGGACCGTCTCCCCTTCCATTGGGGCGCCCGCCTCGATCATCACGAAGGGCTTCTTCCCTACGGGCGTGGCGAGGAGGCGCATATAGTGCTTCTCCCCAGCCGGGGCGAGGACAGCCATTCCAGGCTCTAGGATAACCTCTTTCCCGTCGATCGTGGCTTTTGCCTTGCCCTGCATCACCACGAAGATCTCCTCTCTCCGGGGGTGGTAGTGGAGGTCTGGCTTGGGCTTCGCTCCTGGCTTGACCGAGATGACCAGCACGTTGCAGTTCTTCGCTCCAGCATCTTTCCCGAGGGTTCGCCAAGATCCGCTTCCATCCGAGGCTTTGCTTTCTGGAAGCTCGTCTATCTTGAATACCTTCATCACTGAACTCCTCGAGTTGAGGGTTCTCGCGCCGTGAGCTAATTAAGCTAGCCCACGCTCGGAAACCAATTTAAGGGGCTCTACTGTAGGGTTAGGGGTGGGCCGGTAGATCAGCCTGGAATGATCGCCGCGTTGGCATCGCGGAGGACACGGGTTCGAATCCCGTCCGGTCCACCATCTTCTGGGCCCGCCATCGGCGAGGTTCAGAGGCCCTTAGCGCGTGCGTAGAGTTCCGACTACCGGAAACTTCTCAAAGACCTCTCCGCCATGAGGGGCCTCCTTCATAGCCTCGGTCAAATCCTTGCCAGCGCTGTGAAGAACTTCGTGGTTTCCATCTTTCCAAAGAAAACTTTGTGAGACATCGTAGACTTTCCCGTTGTATGCTATGTACACTGGGGCTCCGTTCTTTCCATTGAAACGGGCAAGTTCCCCTCTGCTAAACTCCTTCAAGTGTTCACACCCCGAATTTTCGCTCGAAAAAAGTAGAGGATGGGCAAGAGGTTCTGCCAAACTCCGACTACCTGAGGAACTTGGACACGAATGGCGAGTTCTCACCTCTGCGCATGAAGTGTCCCGAGGGGCCCTCACCCAGGAACTCGGAGAACCACGACTCGTGTTCGATTTCTTCGTTGAGTATCGACTGAGACAGGTCGTAGGTTCGATGGTCTTTTCCTGCGGTCAGGTTGCAGATGTGGGTGTATCCCCGCACTGCGCACCTCTCCGCTTCCACCAGCACCGTGAGCATCGCTTTGATGTTGGTCGGATCCTTGGGGAGTCTGGCAGGCGGACAGGCTGAGGAATCATGGAAGACTTTCATATCTTCGGGAAGTTTGCCGCCGAGTTCATATATACGCGGCACAATAGCCTCGAAGTGATTGCGATCCTCAATCCGAGCAGCCTCCGCGATCTCTTTAATGCCTTCTCCCTCAAGTCCGATCAGGTTGCACCGAAGGATAGTATAGTAGTAGTAAGTCGTGAGTTCCGCTGCCGCGTTCTTCACCAGAAGCTCCACGAGTTGATCAACTTTGATACCGGCTTTCTCGACCATTTCTCGCGCAACTCTAGCCAATCTGTCACCTCCCTTTCCCTTGTCGAGCCTAAATTCGAGGAATATGTATTTAATACTAGTTATTATCTAAGAATGAGCATGAACAAGGGCTTCCGCACTGATGAGCAAATAGCTCAGGCTTTAAGAAGAAGGGGGTACAAGGCGACCCCTCAAAGGGTAGCGATATGTCGGCTCTCAATCAGTAGTCCAGATCATCCGACAGCTCAGAGAATCTACAAAGAGGTCAGAGAGCAATACCCTACAGTCAGCCTTGCTACCGTATACAAGACCCTTGATCTTCTCAAGAAGCTGCGTCTGGTTCAAGAACTACCCATCGTGGATGGAGACACAAGATTTGACTCCAAATTGAAACCTCACCTGAACTTGGTTTGTCAGCGATGCGGGAAGGTGCTTGACGTGGACAGTCACGTCGTTCAGGAGACGATTGCGAATGTTGCTAGAACGGCCAAGTTCGACGTGAGAGGGGTGAGCCTCGCCATCTACGGAGTTTGTAGAGAGTGCGGCGTGAGAACAAAGACTCGGTCGTGACAGCCGATGGGTCTGGCTGAGTTCTTCTATTTGCTTGGGGCTAACAACATACTCCTGCTCAGCCTGCTTGGTGGGACTATCTGCGCACTCTTCAATATGGTTGGAGCGACACCGGTCCTTCTGTTCAAGAATGTGCCTGATAGGGTGCTGAACGCCTGTCTTGGCTTCTCGGCGGGCATAATGTTAGGAGCCAGTTTCACAAGTCTGATAGTTCCAGGTGTGGAGATCGGAGGTCTAGCCCCGGTACTGTTGGGGATTGTGCTGGGCGCGGTTGTGGTCACCCTAGCAGACCAAGCGTTGCCCCACATGCACCTGGTCATGGGACGTGAAGGATCGAGCTCCAGCGTGATTCGCGGAATCTGGCTTTTCGTCATAGCGATAACAATTCACAACATGCCTGAGGGTCTAGCGGTTGGAGTCGGATTCGCTTCTGGAAACCTTCGCACAGCGGAGGTCCTAATGCTGGCTATAGGTCTTCAGAACGTACCTGAAGGATTGTCTGTTGGCTTTTCGCTCTTGGCGACGCGCGGCTACTCGAGGCGTTACGCCTATTTCGCCTCTGTCGCCTCGGGTTTCGTTGAGCCACCACTGGCTTTGCTCGGAGCGGCCGCCGTGTCTATGACCGGATCTATGCTCCCCTACGCGATGGGCTTGGCAGCCGGAGCCATGCTCTTCGTGATCAGCGACGAGATAATCCCCGAAACTCACCGCAAGGGACGTGAACGACTGGCGAGCTACGGACTCATCGCAGGCTTAGTAGTCATCCTAGCACTGGATCTCTTACTGTGACACGTTGTTCGCCTAGGCTGAGGAGTGAACTCTACTATCCACATGGGAGTTCGAGGCATCACACGAGTGTTGTGAGTGTTCGGGGCGTGATCTCTCCCCCTTTCCTGTAGACTCGCCACCAACAGTAGACTATTCTCTCATTGACAAGCAGTGCCGCAGCATATCTCAGAACTGGCTCAGAAAAGTTATTCAAAGAGAGGTCGAAATAGTGGTTGCGTGTCTGGGCCGGTCGTCTAGCTTGGTTAGGATGCCGCCTTGACGAGGCGGTGGTCGTGGGTTCGATTCCCTCCCGGCCCACCATATCCTTTAGGTTCAGATGATGTTAGATACGGTGACGCACCTCAAGTTCCCGATGCGCCATGTATGATAAAACGATATAATCCTTCACAAACAATGAGTTTTCTATGAAGGTTATGTTTGGCGTCCATCTGCCGCCTGAGGGCTTAACCTTCGCTCAGATGCGTGAAGCCTGCCTAGCTGCGGAGATGCAGGGCTATGACCTCTTCACCATCACAGACCATTTCTACCCCATGAGGTCGAGCAGCGCGGGATATCCTCTTGAGTGCTGGGCAACCTTAGCCGGGCTCGCCTCCCTAACGGAGAGGATTAGGCTTGGACCCTTGGTCTCCTGCGTCGGGTATAGGAGTCCAGCCCTGCTCGGAAAGATAGCTACCACGGTGGACATAATCTCCAACGGCAGGCTCATCCTCGGGATAGGCGCTGGCTGGCACGAGGCCGAGTTCAAGGCGTACTTCGGTCGTTTTCCAACCGCCAAGGAGAGGGAGGACGCTCTCGAGGAGACGGCTCAGATCCTACGTAGCATGCTGCATCGAAGGGAAACCACCTCCAGCAAACGCTACCACGTGGAGAATCTGATCAATCTCCCTCCGCCGGTTCAGAAAGCCATCCCCATAATGATCGGAGGCAGCGGGGAGAAGCGGACCCTGCGCACCGCGGCGAGGTACGGCGACATAAGCCACTTCTTCGCCAACAGCACCGAGGAGGCTGAGAGGAAGATCGGCATCCTAAGAGAGCACTGCCGGAGGTGTGGCAGAGACTTCTCCGAGATTATGTTGGCTACGGGTGTGTCGCCAATCGTCGAAGGTGGACGCTTCTCTGCCCAGGTCAGAGACTATATAAAGACTTGCTTGGGGCTGGGGATTAGCCTGTTCACGGTAAGGGTCTCTGCCTTGGGAAGAGACTCGGCAGTCGAGATCCAGAAAAGATTCGCTGACGAGATCATGCCCTCCTTCAAAGCCTAGTCGCACGGACGGGAGGCCCCTCATCATCCCTCTAGGATACGCTCTTGGCATTAGACATACAGGCGTTAATGCAGGATTAGTGAGAGCTGCTCCGTGCCAACAACCTGTCGTGGTTTCAGTTGAACCGCGCGATATCATGGGATGAGTTCCCTTCGGCCTGTCATCACACAACTCCCGTCATGGCGTAGTATACCCGGAACGCGCCTATAGACCTCGTTCTTCATGGAGAATTGAGGGATAGCGGTCGGATTTCTTAAATAGCGAATCCAAGAACTGTGAGGGAATATCGTCAATCTCATAGAGGGTGATGGTGGTTGATCAATACCGATAACATGCAGACGGATGACGTCCTCAAGATAGCAAAGGATGCGCTGGAGAAATGGAAGCTGAAAGATGTGGTGGTAGCCTCCACTGGGGGAGCCACGGGGTTAGCGGCTGCCAAGCTCTTCAAGGACTTGGGTGCCAACGTGGTTGTGGTTGCTCACAGCGTCGGCTTCAGGGAGCCCAACACCAACGAGTTCAGCTCCGAGCTGAAGAAGGAGATGGAGAAGCTGGGTGGCTGCGTGCTCTTCAGTACGATGCCATTCCACACGGTGAACGACGCTGTTCGGGGCAAGATGGGTAGCTCCATAGAGACCCTGATCGCGGACACGCTTCGGATGATGGGGCAGGGCACCAAGGTCTGCGTGGAGATCGTGGCTATGGCGTGCGACGCGGGTCTCGTGGAGAGCGGGAAGAACGTTCTAGCTGTTGCGGGAACCGGCAGGGGAGCCGACACCGTACTCGTCATAAGGTCGGCGAACAGCAGACGGTTCTTCGATTTGAGGATCGTGGATGTCGTAGCCAAGCGCCAAACCTTCTAGAATGCCACCCAAATCGATCTTGGGTAGGCTGTCTTTCTCTTGATTAACCCTTGAGCCGGCATTAATTTGGCACATGGCTTCGTGTCTCGATGCCTGGCCGTGCTTTCCAAGAACCTTTAAGCTTGAGATGTGTACGGGATTTTCACAGATTCAAGGAGAGGAAGTGGAGATGTCGAAGGGTCCCAAAGAGGATGCTACCCAGTGGATCACGAAGAATAGATCCAGGATAATCAAGATAAGCAACCAAATCTGGGGAACCCCTGAGGTAGGGCTGCAGGAGTACAAGTCGTCCTCTCTCATTGCGGGTGAGTTGGAGAAGGAAGGGTTCGCCGTGCAGCGCGGCGTGGCGGGGATGCCGACGGCGTTCGTGGCCAGCTACGGTAGGGGCAAGCCTGTCATCGGGGTCCTCGGCGAGTATGACGCCCTTCCGGGGTTGTCGCAGAAGCTGATTCCGAGAAAGGAGCCCGTGACTCAGGGTGCTCCGGGGCACGGCTGTGGGCACAACCTTCACGGCACGTCGGGGATGGCGTGCGCCATCGCGGTCAAGGAGGCGATGAGGGCGAACAGGATTGAGGGGACGGTGAAGTTCTTCGGCTGCCCTGCTGAGGAGACGCTGGTTGGGAAGGTCTTCATGGTGAGAGACGGGCTTTTCAACGGCGTGGACGCGGCGCTGAGCCACCACCCCAGCTACATGAACGCGGCCCCCATGATGAGCCACACGGCCATGAACTCGGTCAAGTTCCACTTCTACGGCAGAGCCGCCCACGCCGCTGGCTCCCCAGAACAGGGCAGGGGTGCTACCGACGCGGTTGAGCTCATGAACATAGGAGTAAACTACCTTCGAGAGCACGTTGTGCAGGAGGCTCGCGTCCACTACGTCATCGAGGACGGCGGTCACGAGCCCAACGTTATTCCAGCTTACGCCCGCTCCTGGTATTACGTCAGGGCTCCGGAGCGGGACCAGGTCGAGTCCATCTACAACTGGGTTCTGAAGATCGCCGACGGCGCGGACCTCATGGCTGGGACGACCCACAAAGTCGAGTTCTTGACCGGCTGCTACAACACGCTGCCGAACCGAGGGCTGAGCGAGCTCATAACCAAGAACATGCGCGAGGTCGGTGCGCCCACATACAACTCCGAGGAGATGGCTTTCGCCAACGAGATGAACAAGACGATCCCGCCGGAGGAGAAGGTCGCATCTCTTCGAAGGTCGAAGAGGCCTGACTGGAAGGAGCTTGTGGACGTGGTCTTGGACACCAGCATCCCCGACCCGTGGGGTGAGGGGGAGGTCGCCGGCGGCTCCACTGATGTGGCTGATGTGAGCTGGCAGACCCCGACCGTGGAGTTCCAGACCAGCTCGGCGGTGCTGGGTACCGCAGGGCATTCTTGGCAGAGGACGGCGTTCTCGGGGATGAGCATAGGTCACAAATCCCTGATATTTGCAGCCCAGACGATGGCGGCTACCGCGCTAGACCTGATGACGAAGCGTGACATCTTGAAGGCGATCAGAGAGGAGTTTGCTTCGAGGACTCGAGGTATCGTGTACAGGTCTCCGCTACCACGAGAATTGAAGCCTCCCCTCCATCAGCTTCTGCCAATTCCTCCGGCTACATAGCGTAGAAGCTCAGGAGCGCCATCGCTGAGCTCTCCTCCTTTTTCCAAGGCGTGCAAGTTCGAGGACACAACATCTTCTCTTGCTATCCTCGGGACCATAATGTATATTCGAGGGTTTACCCGAAGTCTTGGCATCGCACTACTTGGTGAGCGGAGTGAGCACAGTTTCAGTTGTTAAGAGAAACGGACGAAGCGTTGAAGCTACAGTCCGGGAGGCAGTCAAGCTCGCTGGAGGGCTCCGAGGCGTAGTGGGAAGGGAAAGCAGAGTTCTGATAAAGCCAAACTTGATTGGTCCCAGCCCGTCGGGGTCAGGAATTGTCACGGACTGCCGCGTCGTCGAAGCAGTTGCGAAGCTTGTCCAAGAGAGGAATCCGGCTCGCGTTGTGATCGGCGAGGGAAGTGGTTTCGGATACGACGTGACGCATCCCTGGGAGGGTCGCGGGCTTCAGACGATGGACGCGTTCAAGGCATCCGGCATACTAGAGGTTGCTGAGAGGCTTGGGATCGAGGTTGTAGACCTGAACCGGGATACTCCTGTAGAGGTGAGGGTCGTGCACTCGCTGGTGGCGGATAGCTTCAGGATCGCAAAGACTGCCTTGGACAGTGATGCGATCATCAACATCCCTGTCATGAAGACCCATCGTAGAACCGTGATCTCTCTTGCCTACAAGAACATGAAGGGTGTGCTTTGGCTGACTGAGAAGCGTAAGACGCACAGGCTCGGCTTGGACAGGGCGATCGTTGACCTCAACCGCACCGTCCGATCAAGCTTCGTTGTGGTCGATGGTCTGGTTGGAAGTCAAGGCGAGACTCGGTCCGAGCGGGATCGTGTGGAAATGGATCTGGTCGTTGCGGGTCGGGACGCTGTCTCTGTGGACGCCGTCTGCGCGAAGATCATGGGCTTTGATCCGTCAAGGATCAAGACGATCTCCCTCGCCGCCGAGGAGGGTCTGGGCATCGGAGATCTCGAGAAGATCAAAGTAGAGGGAGTCCCCCTTGAGAGAGTTGTGCACCCGTTTAGAGATCCTCAGACCGTGATCGCCGAGACCTTTCCTGGTTTGACGCTCATAGATGAACAGGCGTGCACCGCATGCGAGGGTGAGTTGCAGAGCCCTCTCTTCTATATTCGTCGGGCGGGCCTCGCGGACCAGCTCAAGGGACTTACCGTGGTGATGGGCAAACAAGCCGTTCCTCCCAAAGTGCGGGGGAAGGTCCTATTCATGGGTCAGTGCGTGAGGGAGCTTCAGGATAGAGGTCCGTTTGTTGACGGTTGTCCACCGCACGGCGGATGGGCTCTGACCGAAAAGATCTGCGAGATCTGCGGAATAGACAAGAAGCCGGTCATCGCGGCTATCGAAAAGCTACACCGTAAGCTGGACGAGATCGGCTGAGCGGCGCGCGGTTATCTCGGCTCTGCTTTCACGGCTTTCCAAGCTTGACCCTAAGCTCTTCCAGGGCGAGGTCGAAGCATTCAGCGCCTTGGAAAGCCTTTCCATCGACTATGATGGCGGGGTATTTCTTCACGCCGTGTTTCAGAGCCTTCCAGAGACCACTGGGTCTGCCGGCGTCGTGGAGCTGAATCTTAACATCCACATCTCCGAAGCTGTTGAAGAGACTCCTCAGGAACTCGGCGACCCTCTCGTTCTCCTCCTTTACCTCCTGGGGTATCTCGTCTATGCTCTCCTGCGGCAATCCCAGCCCCATGACCAAGTCCTTGGTGTTGTAGCTGCACGCGAAAGGACAGTGACAGAAGGCGAAGTGCATGTAGGGAAACGTGCCCACTATATCTACGTTGACCATCAACCATGACTGAGTGCGTGCTCGCTTAAAAACGATGGGTGTGTGAAGTCGACAATCCAGTTTTCGAAAAATGGGTAAAATGCTCCTATTCTAACTATACATTTGCCTGTCCCACATGCGATTTAGGCCCCTTCTCCACACGAGGTCGGCGAAGTACCCACCCACGAGACCGTTGACCACGCCGGCGATTAGAATGGCGATTTCCAAGACGAGGTTCCGGGGCAGCAGTGTTAGGATGTGAGTCGTCACGTAGTAGCTGGTCAGCCCTACGACAGCCGTGCTCAAGGTTGTGGCTGCAACTAATCGCTTCGTCTTAACAACCCCTTCCTCGTCTTTGACCTTGAAGACTGTTGAGAGCAGGTCCACTAGCAGCCCGTAGATAGCCGCAAACGCTATCGTAAAGATCGAAAAGGGTGCTCTCAGCAGAGCGGTTAAGGCTCCCCCGATCAGGGCGACGGTTGTCGCTCCCCAGGCTCCAATCGCAAGGAATCCTAGTGCCAGAAACATGGCTTGGACGACCAGTATCATCTTGTCAAAGGGCGTCGGCAGAAGGGTCTTAGACACAAATATCACAACACCGAAAGTGGTCGCCAAAGCCACTTTCCGAGACAGCTTCTGCAATCGGTGATCCTGTCGGTTCTTCAGTCCGCGTGTTCTAACCTGTCATAGGTATCGTTTGAATCTTTACCGAATGTTGGTAGGCGTTGCTGAGAAATGGCTAGTTTCGGCTCCTGGGCTTCTTCTCTATCCCGAGAAGCTCGGCTAGCGTTGGACCGGATGTTTCGACACTCTTTGGCGTAGAGGCTCTCGTGATCTGTGCGAGCATCTCCTTCTCCCGCTCGCTGAGCTCTGGTCTCCACGGCTCTTTCACTGAAAGCGTTATCTTCTGGCAGATGGGTGGCTCCGGATAGGCGCCTGGGTCGTGGAGCTCGTACTCCATGAACCTGGTCGGTTTCTCTTGGATGCACGCCCAAACCGCTTTCCTGACGGTTTCCGAGTCCATCCCGGTTCGGGAGTCTTCCTCCGAGATTAGGTTGACGATCTTGACCTGTTTCCGAAATCGCTCGATCGATTCTAGGGGGATGTTTGGCAGGTAGGGGGTGGGGGCGCGGGCTCCGACTATGGTCCTCCTCTTGTCTTTGGCGACTCCGTTCTTCACCAGATTGATCAGAGCGTCCGCTGGGAGGTGTCCCTTAGACTCTCTCCAGCACAGAATGAGGTATCGGATGTTCGGATTGGCGACGACGTTCGCTATGACCTTCTCTATTCCGAGGTTCTCGGTTTGCAGGGTTCCGGCGAGAGCCGCTCCGCTCTCGACGGCTACCTTGACGAGGCGATCCAATTCGGGTGGTATCTTGAAGTCGAAGGTGTCTAGGATCGCCACGACCGCGACCGGGGAGAGATCGTTCCCGCGAAGGTACCTGCCCTCCTCGGGTGGGTAGTCAGCTGGGGGTTCGACTTTCAGAATCTCGGGCGCCTCCACACGGATCGCTCCCACCGGACACGCGGATTCACAGGAGCGACATGCGACACATTGGTTATCACCAGCTGCCACGGGGGTGTTCCTCGCGTCCTTCTGCTCGAGGACCTTTTCTGGGCAGGTTTCGACACACTTTCCACAGCCGTCACACCTGCTCGGATCGATCGCTAGAGATCCCAAGGGCGTGTTTCGTCCTCTACTTCGCTAGCTCCGATTTCATGGCTGCTAGGAGCTCTTCTTTCTTGGGTATCTTGCCAACCGCCATGACCTTGCCGTTGACCACGATCGTGGGGGTTAGCATTATCCCGTACTTGTCAGCCTCCTTGGAGAGGGCTGACTTCTCCGTGACCTCTACACCTCCTCCGAGACCGGAAGCCAGCTCCTTTGCCAGTTTGTAGGCTGACTTGCACTTGGCGCACGGCGGGTCCGCTCCGAACACCTCTACGGTCACTTTAGCCAGTTCTGATCACCTCCGCTCAGTCCTTTCAGGTGACTCCCGCAACCACTACTCCGACGATGGTTGCCAAGACCACGCACAGCACGAGGTACGTGATGGTCTTGGTGACGCCGTACACTCTGGCGATCGCGACGATGCTCGGGAGGCTCAGCCCGGGGCCGTTGAGGAGCAGCGCTATCGCCGGTCCCTTGCCCATCCCCATCCCTATCAGGGTGTGGACGAACGGGGCTTCGGTCAGCGTGGCGAAGTAGACCAGCGCCCCGACTAGGGAGGCTATGAAGGTGGGAGCTAGACCGCTTCCGCCCACCCAGGTTCTGATCCACTCCTCAGGCAGGACTTTGCCGATCATCCCCACCACGAAGACTCCGGCTATCAGTAGGGGGAATATCCTCTTGACGAACCAGAACGTCTCTCCGAGCCACTCCCGAATCTCGTCGTTGCTCTTTGTCAGCTTGACGTAGATGACCATGATCGTCATCGGGACTAGGAATATCGCGATCTTGTGGGTGTAGGGTCTGCCTACCCCCAGGTAGTTTGGCGCAAGCATTGTGGCAACCAGCAGGAGCATGAGGACCACGTCCTTGCCGCTGACTAGGCTCGGCATGGTCTTCTGCTGGGTTGGGGGATCGGGGTTCTTCCCCGTGGTCTCGGTCGGCTTCCCCTTTTCGAAAAGTGCGATCATGACGAGCCCTATTATGCAGGCTGTGGACAGCGCGCCTACGATCCTTATCAGCGCCATGTCGTAGCCGAGGATGGCTCCGGTGTACACGAGGGCTAGAAGGTTTGTGGCTGGAGCTACCCACAGGACGATGAAAGCCGGTCCTAGGCCTCCGCCCCTTCGGTGTATCCCGGCGCTTAATGGTATGACTGTGCATGAGCAGACCGCTAGGAAGAAGCTTGAGACAGCAGCCAGTGGAAAGGAGAAGATCTTCTTCGCGCTGCTTCCCATGTACTTGATGATTGCCTCTTTGGAGATGAAGGTCATCATCGCTCCGGCGAGGAGAAAGGCTGGAACTAGACAGGTCAGGACGTGGAGGGCGATGTAGTCAAGGATCGCGTACACGCCCGCATAGAGCAGATCGAACAGCAGTTGCACGGTTGTCGGCGTTCCTCCGTTCCCAGACTAGATCCCGGCTTCCCTTAGAGCCTCCTCTAGCGTCGCAAGATTCGGACACATGCCGATTATCCGGATGTCGTGGTCGATAACGATGGCTGGTCCGCTGGTGATGTCGTACTCCCTTGTCTTCTCGCTCACTCCGCGGTACACCTTTACGTCGATTCTGCCCCCGTACTTCTCCTTGAGCCTCTCGACGTGCTTCAGGAGGAGACGCCCCCCGGAGCAGGGGGGTTGGGACGCGAAGATCTCGACGAGTATGCTCATCAGACGCCAGCCTCCTTCAACGCCGCGATGATGGTCTCCTTGTCCGGGCACAGGCCCATGATTCTGATGAGACCGTTGTCGACCACGACCGCTGGAACCACTGTGAGCTTGTACTTGGAGAACTCCTCGCAGGGTCCGATGTGCTTGATCACCTCGACCCTACCCTTGTATTCCTTGGCTATCTCGTCTGCGAGTGCGAGGAGTTTGATGCAGCCTGGGCATGGGGGTTCAGCTGTGAAGGTTTCAAACCTCTTCATCTCATCTGCCCTCCCCCATCAGTTCTCTCACCTTCTCCTCAACGCCGTTCCTGACCTTCTCAAAGTCGTGGTCATCCGCTAGGTCGTGGTTCTTCTCTACCTCGTAGTCTCTGGTGACTACGACCTCGCTTCCCGGTTTGAGGCCGAACTTTTTGAGCGTCTTTGAGGCGCACTGGGTCTCACACCCGTCTACCGAGATGAGGTTTGCGCACTCCTTTGCGCCCTTCACGATCTCGGGTATCTGTGAGGAGATGCCCGCGAGGCAGAGCAGTGAAGCGTGGTCTCTTCCGAGCTTCTTCGACGCCTCCACAACAGCCTTCAAGCTCATCTGACCTGTGTTGGATCCTCCGGCGCACGAGAACATCCCGATTTTTGAGGTTTTTTCTTTCGAGCTCAACCTTAACCCCCCGTTGATGATCAGCTCTTCATCCTCGACGTGACCTCTCCTTGAAGGGTGGAGACTAAGCCGCTCTCCAAGGCGTCGATCACTTTGAAGATTCGTTGGTCTGTGATTGAGTAGAGCACTCTGTTGCCCTGCTTCCGGAACCGAAGGATCCCACAGTCTGTGAGGACGCTGAGGTGGCGGGAGACCGTGGGCTGGGCGAGGCCGACGTGGGGGACGATCTCGCACACGCAGCGCTCCCCCGCTCTGAGAAACAGGGCTATCTTTAGTCTGGTCGGATCGCCGAGTGCGCTGAAGACCTCGGCTTTGAAGTTTACGTAGTCCTGGACGGAAGCTGTCTGGCTCGTTTTGATCACGCTCGAGGGGCTCTCGATCTATAGCAAAAACGCTATATTTAAATATTGTTAAAAGCCTAGGGATGGCGGGGTGGGAGTGTGAGGAGGATAACTGTTGAGATCGTTAGTGTGGGTCCACCGTGCCTAAGATGTGAAGCCACAAAGCTCAATGTGGAAAGAGTTCTTTCAAGACTCGGGCTTGTCGACATCGCTCTGAACATGGTAGATGCAGAAAAGATCCTTGGTAGGTATGGAGTTGTTGTGTCGCCTTCTTTGGTGGTGAACGGCTCAATAAAAACGATGGGAAGAATCCCCAAGGAGGACGAAGTGGAGAACATTCTCAAAGAAGCGATGAAACAGTCGGTCTTACACAGCCCCACCTCCGAAGATGAAGGTCAAGACTGAGAAACCGAAGATCCTACGGGCCTCGGTTGCGCGGGACATCGGTATCCAAGCGCTTTACAGGTATTTCAGGATCAGCTTCCTCAGTTTCTCGTGCTTTTCCAAGAGTTTGAGAATCCGTCTAACCACCAACGTAATTGGCGCATCGAAGAGCCTTGATATCAGGAGAGAAGCAATGAAAACCAACACACCTATCACGACTGCCTCTCCGAAGTCGACTGTACCCAGAAGCCAGACCGAGGATAGGAACAGGATTCCGGAGACCAGACCTAGAACCATGGACCGAATGGCGAAGTAGATGTGGCGCTCCTCTTCTGCACTCATATGTCGGTGTCAGCCCGGTTTTCCTTCGTTATTTGACACATCTTTCAAGTTGATGGGTGTTATTACGATTAGTCCCTCCGGGGGTCACCCTTATGTCTAAGGGCGGAGCAGGTTACAGCTTGGACGGTGATCCTCCATCTCATCCTCGCTCAGCTCGCATGTCAAGCGCACCGGTGAGCTTCTCAGGGTCGGCGTGGAAGGCCAGATCGAGGAGTCTCGGAGTAGGTTTGAGGCGGCTAGAGACCTCTACGACAGGCTTCTTCGGAATCTCATCGTCTCCGACTTCAGTTTCGAATCAGCGTGTGAGACAGCTGTGGGCTTCTTCGGCGGGACTAGGGTCCGTTACGCGGCTGTCGACGGCTCAATGGACCAGGTTCTGACCGGAGGGCTCGCGATCTTCTGGGGCGGAGCGTACGCCGCAACGGGGGAGCTCGAGCTCAACAGGTCCTCCTATCCCAGGGTGAGCTACGAGACTGGCTTCGTCGGCCGAGGGAGGGGCGTGTCGAGCTGCGTTCCTATCTATGTGGATAGGATTCAGGATGTGGATCAGACTGTTCTCGAGGCGTGGCAGAGGGGTGAGAGCACTGTGGGTAAGCCTCTCACCGAGCAGGCTGTGGTGGACAACTCCACGATTGCGAGCTGGATAATGACCTTCTCCGAGTTCTACTTGGCATATCATCTAGTCAGTTCTGATGGCGTTCGCGTCCTTCTCCTCGACAGGAGCCTCTCGGGCACGAGGACCAGCCTCATGTACGACACCTCGAGGAAGCAGAGGTGGAAGACCGATTGTGCCGTCTGCGACCTTGAGATCGACGGCTTGCCCTTCGACATGAACGAGATCGAGCTGGCGAGGCATCGCATCGTGAACGAGGAGCTAGGAACCCCGACACCCCGCGGGGACTACCTTCGATATGCCATCATCTTTCTGCTGGAGCGGGAGGGGAAGCCGCTGACCTTCGATGAGGTATGTGGAAGGCTGGGAATTAGAGGCGAGGACCGGGCGAAGAGGGCTGAGCGATACCTTTCCAGGTCCGTTCAGGAGGGCTTCCTACTTGAGTCTCGCGGCCGCTACTCGATCAACCCGAGGTACACCCGGAGCTGGGACAGAGCGAAGAGACTTGTGTCGACTGTTGCCCGGCGGCTCTTTGAGGAGCCCTCCGCGAACCCGATGCGGATCTGGAAAGGCGGGAAGGAGCAGTGGTTGACCACCCGCGATCTTGCCCTGCTCACGCTGTTCACTATTCACATGCTCCTAGAGGAGTGCTGGGCTAAGCGGTGCCTCCTGATAGGCATAACCAAGGACACGACCGCTCGTGACTTCAGGAGTCATGTCATACCGGTGTGTCTCGGCTCGGGGATCTGGAGCGCCGAGGGTGGCGAGTTGGACGTAGTTCCGACAACCGACCGCATGCTCCTCCAGGTCGTCAGTATGCTTAATCATGACAGGGTGCGGGTTCCGTGGAGTCTCATCGAGTACGACGCAGCCTTTCAGACGATTGTGCCCGACTTCAAGAAGCGACCTGGCTACGTGAGTGGAGCCGTCAGCAACAGGATAATTCCCGAGGGGCTCTTCGTCAAGACCTATCTTCAGCTCGACGTGGCGGACCGGGACCCGCTGCTCAGGAGCAACGTGCTGCTCGTGGATAGGCTTGCGTACCCGGAGTTTGATCGGGGCAGGACTGTGAGCTTCAAGCACGAGTACGCAGCGGTTGAGCCTGTGGAGCCAGTCCTCTACCGGGACAAGTCTGTTCCGAACCGGGTGCAGAGCTTGGTCATGGTGATCCTTAAGTCAATGAGTGCCAGGAGCATACCCGAGGTCTTCGGTCACAACAAGGCGATGTTCATCGCGGACAAGATAGCTAAAGAGCAGAGACTGAGGGTCAAGGGCATAGTGGAGGCGACTGGACTGTGGTTGGCGAACAGTCCGAAGCTTCGGAGGTTCTCGTTCTACATGAACACGTTCAGAGAGAGGAGGGCTGAGGTTGAGCTCGCGAGAAGAACATCCTGAGCTGTTCACCGACCTGGAGGGGCGCTTCTCCGCCAGGCTCAGCGCTGTTTATGCGGTGCGTCGGGCGGAGGCTCCCTCGGAGACGACGGGGATCTCGGCGAAGTATCAGTGCCAGGTGAAGGCGGAGTACCAGAAGGACCTGATGGGACTGCTCGAGGAGGGCATGCTTCTGGCTGTGCGCAACTTCAAGTCTCCGAGCCAGGGTGCGAAGAGGTTCGCGCTGCTTGAGATCTCCCGTCTGGGGCCAGAGCACTACGGGCTTAGAGGGTTGACCGACCAGAGCTACTACCCCTACCAGTTCGAGATCATACAGCAGTCAGTCCAGGACTGGGATACGGACGACAAGTCGACGATGATGATCCAGATCTGGGCGATCCCACTCAACTACGACCTCATCATAGACGAGGGGGGTCGGACGCAGTACGTGAAAGGTTTCACGTACCCGGTCATAGCCGAGCGCGTCAACATCCTCAACAAGAACACCATCCACCAGATGTACAACAAGACGATACTGGAGAAGATGGGGAGGCCGTGGCGAGAGGTCAAGACAACTCCTGTGGCTCGGGAGGATCCGCGGCTGGGAACGGTTAAGATGTTCGAGTCCGAGGAGGGCCGTATACCGATTTACGTGGATTTTGAGAGGCTCGTCCGGTATCACTTCGGGATCTTCGGGTTCACCGGGTGTGGGAAGAGCAACCTGCTCGCGAACATTCTCAGGCGTCTCGTCTATCATACGAAAGAAACGAAGATCGTGGTCTTCGACATCTCCATGGAGTACCCGTTTCTTCTTCAGGATGTGTTCGCGGACGAGCGCGTCGCCTCGAAGCTCGTTCTAGAGACTCCGGTCAGAGATGAGGAGCAGCTTTTCAAAATCATCGTCAAGCCGAGGGGATTCGAGAGGGACGAGAGGTCGAAGTCAGTCTTCAGGCGCATCATGGAGCAGGGGAGGGTTGAGCACTACGTCCAGCCCATGGCCTCGCCCAGGACCTATGAATCAGTGCTGAATGACCTGGAGTCGATCTCGAGTTCTAGGGACTTGGCAGACAAGCCACACTATCTAGATGCGGTGGGGGAGATCAGGCTGGCTGTTCAGGACTACATGCGGGAACGGGATGCGAGAGAGGACGACCTGATTGACCAGTCTTTCGTTGCCTACCTAGACAAGAAGTGTCGGAGCGCTGTGGAGAAGTTCAGGGTGTGGGATCGAAGCAACCTAGCTGCGTGGGCGACTTCGCGTCTTACCCTGATGGATCGCGTTCAGCAGTCCGACTCGAGGTTGAAGCGAAGGAGAGAGGGTCTGACCGTTGAGGACGCCGTGAACCTGCTGAAGGGGGAGACGCGTCTTCTGTGCCTGTCAGTGGTCGATCCGGAGACGATCAAGGAGCTGGCGCTGAACCTGTCGAGCGAGGTGCTCAGCCAGAGGAAGAGGGAGTTCAGGGTCGATCCTCTGGTGTTGTTCGTGTTCGACGAGGCGCAGGAGTTCATTCCAGCGTACGATCAGGCGCGGGGGATCGAGAGGGAGTGCACCGAGCGGATCGAGAAGCTGATGAGACAGGGAAGGAAGTACGGGGTGGGAACCTGCCTAGCAACGCAGCGCATAGCCTATCTCAACACGAACGCGCTTCAGCAGCTGCACACGTACTTCGTGGGTCCTCTGCCTCGGCCTTATGATAGGAGCCTAGTCAGCAACACCTTCACAATAGACCAGGGCATACTCGAGAAGACGCTGGAGTTCGCCCCGGGAGAGTGGCTCCTATCGAGCTACATAGCGACTGGCATGGAGAATGTACCGATCTTCATCAAAGCCGACAACGCCGAGAACGAGATAACTGAGTTTCTGGGAAGACCCCCGTAACGGATGAACATGTGATCGTGCCGCATTCACAGAGGCTTCATAGTGTTACTGGGCGAGTAACTCCTCATAACTCCTCATAACTCATCGTTGTAACTCCAATCTTCTTGTATGCAGGGTCGCCCGAGAGAAGAGATACGCCGACTCTCTTCGAGGTAGCGGCGTGGAGAGAGTCGAAGAAGGTCAGTTCCGCGAACTGCGATCTCAACCTCTCTGTCAGAACCACGTCACTCAGCGTTATTGGGACGTAGTTCCTGACCTCGGCTTCAGAGAGTATCGCGTCCATCAAGGCTAGAGCGTCCTCTACCTCATTGAATCTCAGCCCTCTTGAGTAGAGCGTAGTTCTGACCTCAACCACCGCTGAAGATAGCACGCTTATACCCAACACTCCTTCTCTGTGCATTGAGAGAGCCCTGCTCACGCCTTCGTGATGCTTATCTCCTTTACGGAGGCCGAACAGGAAGTCAGACTCGACTAAGACTTCTCTTCGACTTGGCTTAGAAGCCATCTCTCAGCCTTCCTTCGGGCTTCTCTGTCGAACGTGAACTCTCCCAGTAGTTTATGTAACGCCTCGGGAGGGTCTCGGGGCATCCTCTTGATGAGTAGAGCGTCTCCCATGGCGATGATGTAGAACTTCTGACCCTCGGACACTTTGAAAGCCTCCCTGACCTCCTTGGGTAGGGTGAGCCTGTACCTTTCGTCCATCTCCACGACAACCATGATTATACCCACATAATAACAAAAATGACCCACATAAGAACCTATCGTCCCGCATTTCCTAGAGCAGCGAAGGGGATACACTATGAAAGAAGATTGCAGTTTCAATGGATAGACTCATATTGCGAAGGTGAAAGGAAAACTTTCACCTCCTGCTTGGACCGTGCCTTCTAGGTACCCGCTCATGTGGCGTCTTCCCTCTAGACAGAGGTTGCGGCGGTCGCCGAAGCAAATGGCTTGGCGCATTATTGTAAATATTTATAAGCAAATACAGTATTGCGCCAACTGCTATGTTTAGAGCCTAGATTTCTTTCAAGGCTTTGCTGATCTGACGACGGAAGAAGAAGAGGATATAAAATACTTGAAAGCAAATTGGGTAGCCCACAAGGAGCCATACTTGGTGGAAGAGGGATAAAGACAGGTTCAGGTAGTCAAGCACGCTCATCGCTATGTAGTCCAGCACTGGGAGCAATGCCATACCCAAGAGGAAGTAGATGAGCATGGTCTTCCTGATGCCGAATGAATATGCAAGCTTTATCCACCCTTTGTTTGAGAAGAACAACGAGAGAAAGTCTCTTCCTCCGAATGGAGATGAGAGATCCGACTTTTTCGCCATCTCTTGCGCTTGCCTAACAGTTTTCCTAATAGCAAACCTCATCACCCTCGGCATAAACGCGAAGCCGAACACGGTTGCGAGAGCTAAGAGAACAATTGCAAGGACCGGCTGTTTGAGATAATTGAGAACGCCCGTGATGAACCAGAGAAGAAGAAAGATGGCAAGATAGGGGTAGAACCTTTCCCCCTTTTGGTTGGCCCCCACACCAGAAGGCTGTGAGGCGCTAGGTACACTGACCTTGGGGCACCAACCGCGGATCCAGTTCAGGGTTCTTCCGCGATTGTCTTTCATGGCTTTAGCTAAGCTCCATGAGTTGAAGTACTAACGCCAGTGGGAAGCTTGTGATCCTGAATCCCATGAAGTGTAGTATCCATCCAAAGACCACTAGCGTGAGGCCGGCAATGCCCATGATGTTGCGCGCCCTCTTGGATACCACAACCCCCGTCAGGACACGAACAACGTATGGCAAAACAAGCAAAACCAATACCGGATACGACAGCAAGTTGACGGGACTGAGGGGCGCAGTCGCGTACGGCCACGACAGTAGCATCCTGATGTATAAAATGGGTACTCCGAAGAACATGATAGTTGTCACAATCGAGATCACCCTCTGGATTTTCGTTGATCGCAACACGCGCTCAGCGATTGCCAGATCCCTGCCCTCCCTCGTGAAACCCTGCTTGGGAAGAACTATCGAACCGGACCTGCTGTGCCCGAATTCGTCGCGGGTCTCGTAACTGACGAATACTTTTGGCGCAGTTCTCTTCGGATCGGAGATGTCTACGAACTCGACCTCTTCCACGACAGTGAACTCCCCATGGTCAACCCTCCGAAGCCGTGAGGTGTCTGGTACGTTGACCCTGGGGCACCAGCCTCGTAGCCGGTTAATGATCCTTTTATGATTGTTCTTCATGGTCTTAACCCGGGGATCAGCCTGCTGAAGACAACGTGCGCAAGCTTGGCCGGTAGCATCTCCATCTCATTCGGGGCAAGTGGAATTCCTCGTTCTCTGGCTTCATCTAGGAGGTAGCTCTTGCACTGGTGCAATAGCTCACAGGCTTTGCAGGCTTCGGCGTTCTCGTGCCAGTACCAGACCTGAACTCCATGCTCGCCGGAGTAGGATATCACAGCCCGCGTTCCCAATCCGCGGTGGTACCCAACGAGGATTCCGCTCTTGACATCTAGATGTTGTATCTCTATCCTGCTTGCTCGAGCCTCTTCGGTCAACAGACCGGACAACTTTGCGTCGGCTGCGTTCAAGGTCTGATGCACGAACTGGCGGCTCGCGTTTAGCTTCTTGGCTATCTCAACCGGCTCCAGTCCGCTTCTCCTCAGTGACCAAACGATCTTCTGTCTTGGGGCCAAGAGACTTCGGAACGACATCGCCTCATCGTCAAATTGTGTATATTTACCGGTATTTAAGAACTTGCCGACCCCCTCCCATCTCGCGTCGACCTCGATGTGGGGGACGCTACACTAGGCTTGACGTCTTCAGGCTGACGGTCAACGAGGGTCCAGCTCCGCCGGCACAGTTCTTGGCGCGGAGTCACGAAAAATGCTCACGGAGGTGGTGGGAAGCCATCGACGCCGTTCAGCTCTTTTGAAACCAGCTCTGGGTCTTTAGGCAGATGAAGACGAGGGAGAGCATGACCGGGACCTCCTCAAGTACTCCTACCACTGTGGCCAAGGCCGCTCCGCTGTCGAGCCCGAACAGCATCGTTGCCACGGCGATCGCGACCTCGAAGTGGTTGCTCGCCCCGATCTGGGCTGTCGGGGCAGCGTCTTCGTAGCTCAGCCCGACCAGTTTGGAAGCTGCGTAGGATATCAGGAAGATGACCATTGTTTGGACGTAGAGGGGTAGGGCTATCAACGCTATTGTGAAGGGTTCTTTGACTATGACTTCTCCCTGGAGGCTGAATAGGACTACGAGTGTGATTAGAAGGGCGGTGATCGAGACGTACTTGAGGCTGGGCGAGAATCTCCGCTCGAACCACGCAGTTCCTCTCCTCTTGATTATCTCCTTTCGGGAGTAGTATCCGGCTACGAGCGGAACTCCGACGTACGCCGCGACCGATAGTATCATCGTCTCCCAGGGAACCGGGATCGAGGCCACTCCTAGGAGGAAGCCAGCGAGCGGGGCGTATAGTGCTAGCATGGAGAGTGAGTTGATCGCCACCATGACCAGGGTGTGCGCCATGTTCCCGTTTGAGAGGTAGCTCCAGACCAGGACCATGGCGGTGCAGGGGGCAACCCCCAGAAGTATCATGCCGGCTACGAACTGAGAGGTCAGCGTCGATGGCAGGAGGCTCGACCAGAGCACTCTCATGAAGAGCCAAGCGAAGAAGGCCATTGTGAAAGGCTTTATCGCCCAGTTTACGATCAGCGTCAGGGCGACCGGCTTCGGTGTCTTTCCGGCTTTTATGACCTCTTTGAAATCTATCTGGACCATGATCGGGTACATCATGAAGAACAGACAGACCGCGATCGGTATCGACACATGGGCGTAAGCGGCGGACCCCAGAAGGGCAGCAACCCCCGGGAACGCTCTTCCGGTGAGCACTCCTGCGACTATGCACAAGATGACCCAGATCGTCAAATACCTCTCAAAGACGCCTAGCTTTCTTGAGCTACCAGGCTCTTGGTTCCTCATATTCGAATCTGTCGATATGAATTCGAAAAACATATTTAAATGTTTTTATATGTTACAGGGTAAGGGTTGGTACTCACGGTGGGAGAGCCTCAAAAAGAGAGACTGCGACGTCTTATGGAACTGGGTAGATGCGCAGCTAGGAACGCGTCAGAGTACGAGCGCGAACTGCAGAGCTTCGCAATTCAAGCAGTAAAACAGCGGAACTTGATCGCCGAAATTCGCATCTTCAAGGCGCTCGCGGACACGACGAGGCTGCGGATACTAGCCATGCTAACGACAAGGGAAATGTGCGCCTGCGAGATAATGGCGGCGCTAGGCCTCAGCCAGCCCAACACCTCGCACCACCTTCGAATCTTGGAGACCGCGGGTTTAGTCAGGCAGCGGAAGGAGGGCAAGTGGACCTTCTACTCGATATCGCAGCCTAGCGCCTTGAGTGTCGTTGGGGAAATTCAGAAGCTCGCCAGGGCTTAGGTTGTTGACGACTTTCCCCGTCACCAAAGCTTCAGGGTGTGCATTCGATAGATCCGTCAATTTGGAATCGACTGAACATCACTTTTGACGTATCTTCAGCAACGGGATCCGCAAAAAAGAGGATTGGCAGAGCGCGTTAGACCTCATCTCTGAAAGTTTGTGGAATAGCGGTGTAAGTGGCGATAGAGAGTTCGGATTCTGAGCTGGAAAGAGCTCTTCTTCCTTTATCCCTATTATTTGGAAGGTGGTGTTCGGGCTTTGAGTAGGCTTCTGAGGGCGTCGCTGTCGAGGACTTTTCGAAGTGTTTCCCTTTCCCATCTCCTCTTAAGGTTCTCATCCTCACAGTATGCGAGCCTCCCCTCCTTGAGGACTCTGTATGCGAGGCTCAGGTCCGCCGAGTCAAGCGCAACAACATTAACTAGGTCCACCGGAACTTTCAGTCTCTCCGCTAAGCTCATCGTCAGCTCAACCTCGTCGAGCACGCTTGTGTTCCGCCCGAACAGAACGGCGTAGTCGTAGTCGCTGTCTGGCCTGAAGGTTCCTCTGGCTCTGCTTCCAAACAGGTAGGCCAGCTTCACCTTATGGTCTTCAAACGCTGGGGAGGCGGAGTCTGCGGGGGATGATGGGGGGTCCAAGCGATTTGACTCTGCGTATTTGATCAGGGTACCAACCAGGGTCTTAGCGCTGGGTAGGACGTCCTTAACTATGCTCTCTAGTTCGTTCTTCGACAGCTTGCGATAGGCGTGCGCCAGAGTGTTTCGAGTAACGACAACCCTCTTAGCGATCTCAGCCTCAGACACGTCTATCACCGCACCCTCGACCATTGTTTCTGCCAGACCGGCGTAAGTGCTAGGCTTTCTCAACCCCATGTCCGCTACGATCATGGCCATCGCGTCCAGGATGTCTTGAAGGCATCGATAGATCTCCCACCTCAAGGCGGAGAGGGCAACCTTATCGACCACGTTCAACGATTCCGCTTGTCTCATCGCGTGCAGCGAATCGTTGAGTACGCTGACTATATCCAATGGACCAGCTTCAGTGAGTACTGGCTCAACGATTTCTAATTAAACTTCACGGCGTGACGAGGAGAACCTGCTCGTTCTGCCGTCTTTCCTACTGGGCAGAGGTTGTGGCAGTTGCCGGAGCAGATCATCGTTCTGTTCAGGCACTTCGCCTTGTCCACTCGGGCTAGGGTCATGGATTTTCCTGCGATCTCAAGTTTGTAGAGGTCGAAGGGAGGACCGAACGCCTTCGCTGGGCACTCCTTGACGCAGATCATGCACTTCTCGTTGGGACAGAGAGTCTCCTTCATCATGGGGTCGGGTTCGAGGGGCGCTTTGGTGATGACCGCTCCGAGTCGAACTCGCGGACCCCACTCGCGGGTCATGAATATGTTGTTCATACCGAGTTCGCCCAGTCCAGCCGCAACCGCGGCGTGTCTAAATGAAAATATGCTGCCGTACTCGGCGGGTGAGGGAGGCGGGAAGAAGGTTGCGCCTGATGCTACGGACAGGATGAGTGTGTCGTATCCCTTCCTCTCTAACCACAGGGCTGTCTGGTAGGCGATCCGCTCCTCTTCGGCGTTCTGGGTCTCGTAGCACGTTCTGCCGTAGAAGTGGGTGTAGTAGTGTTGGCGGGGGTTGTGGGTCTCGGTCATGGTCTGGCGCTGCCACTCGCCAACTCCGGGACCTGTGGGTTTGGCTTCGATCCTGTTGGGGAGGATTTGGCGCTTCTCCATGATCTCTTTGAGGTTCAGGTTGGCTCGCAAGACAGGTAGAACAAAGGCTATTACCGACCTTGCACCGGGCAGGAGTTCCTGAGGCTTGCGACCGGGTGGCGCGCCTGAGAACCTGCCGACTGAGGCAATCCCTACTCTAGGAGCTAGGAGCGTGTCAGTCATGTAGGCTTTGACGCTTTTGGTCAACGCTCTATCCGTTTTCAATTTTCTTTCCTCCATCCAATTTTCTAGGCTAGACTATTGTGTTTGTGGTCGATATCATGTCTGGTGTTTGGGGGAGTGGAAATATGTGTTGCTGACCACAGCACAAAGAGTGTAGGCTCTGGCGTCTTCCCTTTGGCAACCAGCTTAATTGATCCCTCTCCTGTTTCTCCCGCTTCCATCACCGGCTTGCTCAAGAGTGTGGTGATCGCCGCGATAGTGGGTGTTAGATCCGTGGTCTTCACGTTCAGGCGGGGTTCTCTTTGTGACACTCTAGCAGCATTTGTACCTTCGAAGGTTCCTGAAGAGACCGGCACCTATGTAGGGGCAGGACTGACGATACGTTTAATACGTGTTATCGCACGTATTGGGCGTGTGGGACGGATTGGCGGAGAAACCCATAAGGTTCACCAGACATGCGGTGATGAGAACCCTCAGCCTCGGCTTTACCGAAGAGGATGTAGTGAGGGCTGTGACTCGGGGCAAGAGGCGGCGGGAGGGGAAGCTGAAGTTCAGGGCAATCCTCCGTTCGAAGAAGGGGCTGTTGGTTGTTACCTGCTCCGACTATCCAGATCACATTCTAGTAATCACGGTTGGAAAAGGAGGTGGGAGAAGGGAATGGTGAAGTGCCCTAGATGTCAGGTTGAGTATGAAGTAGCGACATGCAGCTACGAGCAGTTCGGAGTCATCATACCGAACACGCCCTGCTATCGCTGCCCCAAGTGTGGTGACGAGGTCTTTTCCCCTGAGCAGGTCAAAGCCATTAGGGAGAGGATCTCAGCCTTAGCCCCGAAGATCTGCGTCGTCAGGAAGATCAGCAAGGCGGGGAGAAGGCCAGTAGTCTACCTCCCAGAAGTCATAACCGAGAGTCTGGACCTAGCCCCGGGGGATGAAGTCGCAGTCTACTTAGAAGACAAGAAGAGAATTGTCCTAGAGCCAATCAAGTAGCCGAGCGTCGTCAAATTTTGCCTGAATGGTTGATCGAAGTCCTCTTCTTGATAACAGTTTTCAACCGTGGGGGTCTGGTAAAGCTTCGGTCAACCTAGCCTTCGGCCAGGATGTTCGAAGTTTTATTAAACGCTTGTATTCAGTCTGTAACCTGGATGTGTGTGGAGTATGATAGACCACACGGTTGTTCATTTTGAGATTCCAGCTGACGATGTGGAGAAACTAAGGAGATTCTACAGCAAGCTCTTCAGATGGAAGATCGAGAAGACTCCAGGACCCACCGAGTATTGGACAGTCGAAACGGTCCCCGTTGATGAGAGGTGGATTCCCATCAGACCGGGCGTCAACGGAGGAATGATGAAGAGGCAAAACCCAGCGCACAAGCCGATCAACTACATTGCAGTGGAGTCTGTGGACGAGTACAGCAAGAAGATAGAGGCTCTGGGCGGCAAGGTGATCGTTCCAAAGAGAGAGGTCCCCAGGGTGGGCTGGTGGGCTCTGGCTCTCGACCCAGAAGGGAATCAGTTCGCTATCTTAGAAAGCATGTAACCTAAACCATCACCAATTCAGCTTGGGGGCTTGTCCGGAGCTACTTTTTCTTCTCAGAGAAGCGCGGGAGCACCTTCTGGGCGAACAGGCGAAGGCTCTGGAGTCCCTGTGGGAGAAGGTAGACTGCAATAAAATGTGTGGCTCCGGCTTTCTTGTATTGTTCGATCTTGGCTATGCAGTCGTCGGGCGTGCCGTACACGTAGCAGCGGTCTATCGCCTCCTCGGGCACATCTTGGGGGGTTTTCCAAGATGTCTTGTAACCAAGCTGGTATGCCCACGGGTCGGCGTGCCTCTGGAGAAAGCCTCTGGCGCTCTGCTCGATGGAGGCGAAAGCCTCTTCTGGGCTCTTCGATACCGCGACTGGGTTGGGAGCATAGACAGCCGCGAACTTGGATGGGTCCCCTCCAGTCTTCTTCACCAGCTCTTTGGTTTTTGTCAGTTCCTCTCTGAACTGCTTGGGTGAGATGTTCTGCGTGATCATACCGTCCCCTAGTTCTGCGGCGATTCTGAACATTCTGGGTCCGAAGGCGGCTACCCATATCGGGGGGTGTGGCTTCTGGAGTGTCCGTGCCTCTACCTTCGCTTTGGGGAAGGTGAAGAACTCCCCCTTGTGGTCCACCTCTTTCTCCGTCCAGAATCTCCTCAGCGCCTCTAACGCCTCCCGCATTCTGCTGACGGGTCGGTCTACCGTGACCCCGTATGCGGCTTCGTTCCAGACTCCCTTCCCAACGCCGAGGAAGAGTCTCCCCCGGGATATCCAGTCGAGTGTGGCTGTGGCGTGGGCTACGTCTGCGGGGTTCCGCCGGTTGAGGTCGAGAACGCATGTGCCAAGCTCTATCCTCTTCGTCGCCATCGCCAGAGCCGTCAGGGTTTCTAAGGCCTCGCACTCTATGAAGATGTGGTCTGCTGTGACTACCAGATCAAACCCGATCTTCTCGGCTTCTCTCGCGTACGCCAGAATCTTGTCAAATCCGCCTCTGGGGACTCCGACTCCGAGCTTCATGCGATCCACCTAGGTCTAGCCTCTCTTCCTCGGTAGGGAGATGAACCTTTCCAGCTGGGCGGCTACATCCGGTAGACCCAGCTTATCCATGGTCTCTCGGTAGGGCCAGCTCGTGACGGGGTCCCACTCGTGGAGGGCGTAGTACCTGTCCAGAGCCACATCCAGCCACTCCTTGGACGTTACCATGCCTCGCAGCACACCCGTCTGGATCGGCTCGTTCATCATCCTGTATGGGAGGTCGTCCAGCTTCCTGTCCGCGCCCTCCCTGACGTTGAAGCACTTCTCCATGGCTAGGATCCTCTCCGCCGCTATCATGATGTCGCTCTCGGCGAGGTTTGAGCCTGTGGCGAGGTTGAAGATCTCGGTCATGTCCTTGGGGAGGATCGCTTGGGCGCTCGTGCAGGTGAAGGCGCAGAGCCCTAGTACCTCGGCTATCGCGTAGGTGTCCTCGTGCCACTTCACGATCTCGGGGTTCTTGGTGCGCGCCTTGGGCCACCTCTCCCCGGTGATCTCCTCGATCAAGTCCCTCATCCTTCCAGTGGTGCCCCACCCGGCTATGCACTCGGTGTGGAGGTGGTCCGGACCCCTCGGGTTGACGGCGAAGGCGAGCGCGTAGTTCTTGTCCACCCTCGTATCGACCCGTGACTGCTCCAGGCCCTTGGAGTTGCAGACCGCCCACTTCCACGAGCTTTTCCCGACCTTCTCGGCCGCTCTCTTCACGCCCTCGGCCAGGAGTTCACCCATCTTCCCCTCCCTTCGGGCTATCATAGGGATCAGCTTGATGAGAGCCTCGTCGTTCCCGAACCTCAGGTCCATGCCCTCGGTGTCCTCCTTGTTCAGGACACCTCTCTCGTAGCTCTCCATCGCCCACTCTATGACTACACCCGTGGAGATCGAGTCGAGGCCGAGGATGTTGACGAGGTCGTTCGCCTTGATCACCACCTCGGGATCCGATATTCCCGGTCCGGCTCCCAGAGCGCTGAAGGTTTCATACTCGGGTCCGAGGGTGTAGGTGCCCGCGTAGGGGCCCGTGTTGATCTCGGTGTACCTGTGGCAGCTCTGGGTGCAGCCGAAGCAGCCGATGTGCCTCTTGAGGTAGCCCTTCTTGATCAGGTAGGGAGCGGAGACCTGCTCACCCGACTCGGGGGGTTCCTTGAGGTAGTTGTAGGCTACACCGGGCGTGAAGCCGCCGGTCCCGTATAGGAAGTACTTCTGACCTTGATAGTCTCTGAGGAAGGCGTCGCGGAGGGCCAGAGCCTTCTGGCTGAAGCCGTCTGGGTCGTGAACTGTTACGCCACCCGTCCCCTTGACGGCTATCGCCTTGAGCCTCTTCGACCCCATGACCGTGCCCGCTCCCCCTCTTCCCGCGGCGTGGTAGACGGAGAACATTATCGACGCGAACTTTACCAGGTTCTCGCCGGCTGGGCCTATGCACGCGACCTTCACGTCGTGGGATCGTAGCCTTTTCTTGATCTCCTCGTTCGTCTGTCTGACGTCCCTGCCCCAGAGATCTCCAGCGTCGATCAGCTCAACACTCTGGTCCCTTATCACGATGCTCGTGGGCCTTCTCGCCGCACCGCGGATGATGAGGTGGTCGTAGCCTGCGAACTTCAGCTCGGCTCCCCATGCTCCTCCAAAGTTCGTTTTCAGGTACAGGTTGGTCGCCGGGGACTTGCAGGTGACGGTGCACCTTCCCGAGGTGGGTGCTGTGGTGCAGGTGAGGGTGCCGGTTCCGAAGACGAGCACGTTCCTCGGAGACAGCGGGTCAATCCCAGGCTCGGGCAGCAGATCCCAAAGCAGCTTCGCGTTTATCCCCCTCCCTCCTAGGAACCTGTCCGTGAGATCCCTCGGGAGGTCCTCCTTCCAGACCCTCTCCTCCGACAGGTCCACGTTGAGAATCTTCCCCGCCCAGGCGTCCACCTAGGCCACCCCCTTGACCGTGAGGGAGGCGAGGGCTCTCGCCCGCTTCTCGGCTCGCTCCCACTTCTTCTCAACGCCGGGCTTCGAGGTGGGCATGTAGACGATCGCGCCCTGCTGGCAGACCCTGACGCACATCGGCTTTCCGCCGCAGAGGTCGCAGATGGTTGCGACGCCGTCTATCATCCTTATCGTGTCTGGCCCGAAGGGACACGCCCACCGGCACCTCTCACAGCCCGTGCAGGCGCTTGGATCCACGCTGACCAGCCCACTCTGAGAGTCCTTGCTTATCGCTCCGGTTGGACACGCGCTCTTGCACGGGGGGTGGTCGCAGTGCTCGCACACTACCGGAATACCTAGACACCTGCTCTCGTCTTTCTTGATCAGGATCCGGGACTTGCTCGGGCTGAAGGTCTTGGCTTTGGCCATCGAGCAAGCCACGATGCAGGACTGACAGCCTGAGCAAGCGTCCATGTCTACGATCATCAGCTTCTGAGGCATAGAGTGTACTGTAGGTTTGAGGCTTAATTTCTCTTTCACGGAAGCTCGTGGAAGCAATCGTCAAGAGTACTCGCGTCTCACTAACAGGCAGCGTCGATCGTTTTGTGATGATAGAGGCGGTTCCCGGAGGCTTGGCAATGACGCGTGGGGCGCTCTCACATCGCGCCGCCGGACATGTAGGTGCAGAGTACCCTGTATCTTCACCTCACAGGCGAGACAGCTTTCGATGAAGCGATGGTTGTTTCTACGGCTTTTTCCGTCCAAGACTCGCCTGGGGGTTTGGGATGGATGCGTGTCGCGTAGGGCCCTCTAAGAGCAGATTCAGGTTTTCTAGGAAGGTTAGGCCTACAAGGCTTTCGCGGTTCTCGCGGAAGGTGTCAACGTATCCCTCGAGTTCTATCCCAGCCCTAGGAACCTGAACGATGGTTAGGGCTCTTCGAAGCTTGAAGACCTCGCTGGTCACGGTCTCCGCCTCAGGCCAGTATCTTCGGGGCAGCTCCGCCAGGTTTAGACCCAGTCGCCCGTATTCCTCCTCGCTCAATAGGAGGAAGCCATCGTAGCCCGTGTCGACGCGAATTGGGGTTTCGGGTGGGTGGGGTTCGAGAGGTCCGACTACGGCTACTCCCAGGGCTGGGATTCCCATGCTGTCTTGTGCTAAGTATGGCCAGCGGGCTTGACCTTGGCTCTCCACCCCAGCCTCACCTTGGACGGTGTTTTCTCTCCGACCTTGAAGATTAGGCGGTGGGAGTGTCCACCCTTGGTCAAAAGTGCCTCTCTCAGAGAGCTGTGTACAGCGACCAGTTTGCCTTCCGCGATCACGGCGTACATGCCTGGATGCTTGGACTCCAGCTCGCCTAGCGTGGATTCGAAGGCTGTGTTGTTGGCTTCCTCCTCGTCGCTTAGGTGGTAGTCGTATCTGAGCCAGAGCCTGAGTGCGGCGTCCAGCGCTTTTGAGACGGCTCCCTTAGAGTAACCGTACTTCTCCATGGCTCGCCTTCTGAAAGCTCTCTCAAGCTCTTTTGATAATGAACCCTTGATCAACGAGCCTCTCCCCAAGATTAGGGGCCTATGTACTTAAATACATTTGTCCCAATCAGGGGGTGGTGAAGCTGCTTTAGGACTGTGGACGGTAGGCGGGATCGATCCGCCCATCAACTGGGTGGTCTAATTATGCATGGACACGAGACTCAAACGGATTTGCTGGCGACTCCCTCGTGCTGGGTTGCGCTCGATCAGCCCCCGCCGGGGGCGGACAGTATGGTCAGCACGTCGTCCTCGCTCAGCATCTGGCCGTAGAGCTCCTCGTGCTTCTGCAGGGTTCTGTCTCCGATGAGAAGCTGGAGGTTCGGTCTCACCCGGCCCTCAGAGGTGAAGAGGTAGTCTCTGAACCTCTCCCCGTACGTGTTGGCGAGGGTCCTGAGCAGGTCCTCCACGGTCGCGTGGCTCTTGAGACGGACCTCCTCCTCACTCTTCCCCGTAATATCCCTCAGTTGGAAGAGATATTTCACACGGACCGAGATCAAGGTCGATACTCAGACTTCTCTGCTACACAAATATCGCTTTCCTTCCCATCCGTGAACCCTTAAGAGGCTTGGAGTGCGCATCCCTAGCGAGGAACTGGTGGTGGCGGAGAGCGCCAGATTGGTCTTCATCGGGGTGGTCGAGAACGTTGGCGATGACACCTCCACCGTGAGGTTGTTCCCAGAGTTCTCCGACGGGCTCTTCGGACTGGAGGTCTTCTCGCACGTAATAGTCCTCTACTGGCTCCACCTCCGCGACAACGTGCAGGAACGCCGCGTGCTGAGGGTGATCCCGAGGAGGCATGAGGGGGCTCCCGAGATCGGCGTCTTCGGGTCGAGGAGTCCAAGTCGGCCCAACCCCATTGCCATATCGGTGTGTGAGCTCGTGAGGATTGAGGGTCCTGTGCTCGTGCTGAAGGGGTTGGATGCCGCGGTGGGATCGCCGATCGTCGACGTCAAGCCCTATCTGCCCAGAGCCGACTCTGTCCCGTCTGCACGTGTTCCGGAGTGGTTCCTTCACGGGCCTCCGGCTTAGAACTCAGCTGATTTTATAGGCTAATAACGCTGATCGTAGCTGGATTGGAGAGTTCTGCTCATGTCTGAGATGGTGAAGAAGGGTGGTATCGTAACCGCCGCTCATCCGTTGGCGGCTCAAGCCGGTCTGAACGTTTTGAAGAGGGGTGGAAACGCCGTTGACGCTGCTGTGGCTGCCGCCTTTGTCCTAGACACCGTCGACCCAGCCGACAGTGGGATAGGAGGCCGTGGCTCGATGGCGGTGTACCTCTCGAAGTCGGATGAGGTCGTCTCGATAGACTTCAACACGGTCTGCCCTTCCAAGGCTACACCCGATATGTACGAAGTGCTTCCGACGGGGGCGGGAGCTTGGTGGAGCGTTAAGAACGACGAGGATATGATCGGGTACAAGGCGGTCTCCATACCCGGCGTGGTTGCCGGTCTCTGCCTCGCGTTGGAGAGGTACGGCACGATGAGGCTTCGGGATGTCATGCGGTACGGCATCCGCGTGGCGAGGGAAGGCTACGCGATCAACAGGTTCGTCGAGATGGCGATCGATCACAGCTACGAGTTCTTGTCGAGGTTCCCAGCCACCGTCAAGGTCTTTATGAGAGGCGGAAAGCCCTTGGTCAGGGGAGAGATTCTCAGAAACCCTGACTACGCCCGAACCTTGGAGAAGATCGCCAAGGGAGGTCCAGAGGTCTTCTACAAGGGCGAGGTCGCCAAGACGATTGTCAAGGACATGGAGAAGAACGGCGGTCTGATAACGCTAGAAGACCTCGCAAGTTATGAGGCTGAGGTGACGAAGCCGGGTCACACGACGTACCGCGGGTTTGACGTGTACTCCTCGACCCCGACCTGCTCGGGTGGACCTCTGATTCTTCAGACCTTGAACATCCTCGATGAGCTAGACCTCCCGAAGACGGCTCATCTAAGCCCGTCTTGGGTGCATCTGCTGAGTGAGGCTATGAAGCTGGCTTGGGCTGACAGGCTGGAGTTCATGGCGGATCCGAGGTTTGCCAAGGTGCCCACGAAGGGGATGCTGTCGAAGAAGTACGCTGCCGAGTTGGCGAAGAAGATTGATCCCAAGCGAGCCGCCGCCCAGGTCCGCCACGGAGACCCTTGGAAGTATGAGAGTTCAAGTGGAGCCTCGAAAGACAGGTCAGGCACACCGTCGCGCGAACGAGGAGGAAGCACAACCCACGCGAACGTGATAGACAAGGACAGGAACATGGTCTCGCTCACCCAGACCCTCTGCGGCTGGTTCGGCTCCGGGGTCACTGTTCCCGGAACAGGCATAGTCCTGAACAACGGCATGTACTGGTTCAACCCAAACCCCGGGACCTCAAACTCAATCCAGCCCGGAAAGAAGCACCTGAACAATCAGGGGGAGACGCTCCTCCTCAATGATGGAAGACCGTTCATGGCATTGGGTTCGCCCGGCGGGAGGAGACTTCTGACAACTGTCATCGAGATGATCGTCTCCGTCGTGGACTACGGTATCGGCGAGAGGGCTGTCGCCTCACCGAGGTTCCACATCGAGGACCGAGAGCCGATCCTCATAGAGCACGAGTGGCTTGACAACGTCCTGTGCGTGCACGGCGTATGCAGGGATCTCGAGAAGATGGGGCACAAGGTCGTAGTTGGGTACGGACCCTACATGACGCTTGGCAACTACATCAGCGGACCCGCATCCCTGATACTGATAGACCCCAAGACGGGTGAGCTGCGAGGGGCTGCAGATCCTCGACATCCGGGTGCGATCACGGGCTACTAGGGCTGTCCTAGGTCAGCATAACGAGGAGATCCATGGAAGCCTCTTAGGGGACAGCAAGGAAGAGATCGCTAGGCTCAGGCAGGACTACGTAATATGAGTGTCGCCTGACCGGTGGGTTTCCCGGGTCAAACGACGAGCTTTCCATCTTTCATTATCTTATTTCCATCTACAAACACCGTCGGCTTCGTCATTATCAGGTCCCAGTGAATGCTACTGCTGTTTCTTCCGCCGTAGGCGGGTCCCTTATTGTTTCCGATGGCTATGTGAATGGTTCCGAGCACCTTCTCGTCGACGAGGATGTCGTTAATGAACCTCGCTCTCGGATTCAGACCGATCGCGAACTCGGCGATTCTGTCTTTGTCTCCGGTCGCCGAGTTCAGAATGGTCTCAAACTCCTTTGCTCCGAGCCTCGCCTCGTAGTGGGCGATCTTTCCGCTCTTAAACTCCAGTTTGAGATCCCTGACGTGGTGTCCGAAGTAGCTCGTTGGCACGTCGAAGACAGCCTTGCCGTTCGCTGAGTCCTCGACAGGTGCGACGAACACCTCCCCGCACGGAAGGTTCATGCCTACGTCCTTGGCGGCGAGGTCTTCCTCAGTGAAAGCTCCGTCGTCGACTATCCACTTCCTCTGGTCCACCTTGAAGCGTAGGTCTGTGCCTCTGGGCGATGTCACGCGGACCTCCTTCGAACCGGAAACAGCTTGCGCTATTGCTTTGCCTCTTCTGGTCAAGTCCGTGTAGTCGATGTCCAAGGCGGATAGTACCACCCGTCTGAACTTGTTGATGGACACACCTGATTCCCTTGATCGTGCTGGCGTCGGGTAGGCTATTCCAACCCATCGGGTTCCTCGCTCGTCCATCCTGTCACTTATCGGCTTCCTTCCCCTCCTCCAAGCCCCGACCCGCGACACGGGAGTACGTCCCAGTGCCGGTCTTCCGATCGAGATGAAGACGTCGCTCGCCGAAACCGCCTCCAACAGGTGCCTTGGCGTCGTCTCGACGAACCTCTCGTCGGGGCGTGTCAGGGCTTTGTTCAGGTACCGATCCGAGTAGGTCGTGACGAGGGGTTTCGCTCCTAGGACATCGCACTCGAGGGCTATAGCCTCGGCTAGGTCGAGTGCCTCGCGCACCGCGGAGATGATCACGCTCTCTCCGCTCTTGACTCGCATCGCCTCTCTGACAACCTGTCTTGCGAACCTCTCGGTGAACCTCGCACTCAAATCGCATCTCCCCGCCTGCTTGGTCGAGCGGAGCCCGCTATTAAAGACGTTGTCTTCAGAAGTCCCAAGACGGGAGCCTGCTTTACTGATCCCCCAAAACCTTTTAAAATAGGAGGCTGGGTTGATGTTTCTGCGTGCCGCGGTAGCTCAGCTCGGGAGAGCGCCCGTCGCTGAGAGCGGTGAGCTCTCGCGGGCGACGCTGAAGACCGGGTTGTCGCCAGTTCAAGGCTGTGAGGGCTCGACCCTCCGGTGAGATTCTGGCCCGCGGCATACAATATTCACCGCGCCCAGAGTTTTCTCGGCTCTAGATAGCCCAAAAAGATTTTAGAACTCGGAGACGAGCTTGAGATTATGCCCGCAAAGAAGTTGAAAATTCTCGGTTTCGCTGGCAGTCTCCGGAAAGGCTCCTACAACAAGATGGCGCTAAACGTTGCGGCGAAGGTCGCTCCAGACAACGCTGAGCTCGAGGTCTTCGATCTCGAGGGGATTCCCCCGTTCAACCAGGATCTGGAGCGGAGTTCTCCCCGGGTCGTGAAAGACTTCAAGAGGAAGATTAGGGAAGCCGACGCGATCCTGATCGTTACTCCGGAGTACAACTACTCGTTCCCCGGCGTCTTGAAGAACGCCATCGACTGGGCGTCTAGACCGTACGGAGACAACTCCTTTGAAGACAAGCCGGTGGCTGTGATGGGCGCCTCGATAGGAACGCTCGGCACGGCGAGAGCCCAGTACCACCTCCGCCAGACGTTCGTCTTTCTGAACATGCATCCTCTAAACCGACCTGAAGTGATGATCGCCCGGGCCCCCGAAAAGTTCGATGAGAGCGGCAACCTGAAGGACGAGGATACCCGAGAGAGGGTCAGGGATCTCCTGAAGGCCCTGGTTGAGCTGGTTGAAAGGCTGCGTTAGGCAATAGAGTCTCTGCTCTCGCTGTGTCCTATCACAAGGCATATGTCGGCGGCGGTTGTCCCGGGGCGGGTAAGTAAAAGCCTATCTGGGTGAGTAGGTATTTTTTTCGATGAGTTTCTGCGTGAACAACTCGGGTGGGACGCAGAGTTGGTTAGCCGATCGAGAGGGAAGTCGGGTAGCGGATTTGTTGCTAGGTTCAACGGAGTAAATCACTTGGCTCTGGCTACGGGTGACATGGACAGGACCATACGCTTCTGGAGGGACTTGCTTGGGATGAGGCTGGTGGCGGGCCTGGGAGCGCCTGGCTACAGGCACTACCTTTTCCAGCTCTCGGACACAGACCTAGTCGCCTTCTTCGAATGGCCAGGAGTGAAGCCTGTCCCTGAGAAGGAGCATGGAAGACCCGTGAGGGGGCCGTTCATCTTCGACCACGTTTCTTTCGGTGTGGAGACGGATGAGGATCTGTGGAAGCTGAAGAGCAGGCTGGAGGCTGCCGGTTTTCATGTCTCGGACGTCATCGATCACGGGTTCATCCACTCGATCTACTCCTATGACCCGAACGGAGTTCCCATCGAGTTCAGCGCCAACGTTCCGGGGAGAGACGTGAGAAAGACCCCGAGGATGGTGGACGCTGCGCCTTCTCAGGTGACCCTGGAAGGGTCAGAGCCGCGCCTGGATAGGTGGCCGACTGTGGAGAGACTCCCTCCAGAATCGGAGAGGGTGGTCTATCCGGGGGCGGGCAGCGAGCTTTTCCACGGAAAGAGGAGAGCTGAGTGATCGCACTCAACACGCACACAAACCACTGCTTTTCGGAGCTACCACCCGGGGATCTTGAAGCGAAGGCGAAAGATCTCCTTCGGAGCGAGTCCTCTGGGGATGGCGTGCCCTCTCGAGCGCCTTCAAGCCGTTTATATACTCCGTTAGATCTCTGGTAAGAAGCACTTCACCGGAGGGATGATGGATTTTGGAGATCGCTCCAGGTCTGCTCAGGACTAGGGTAGGAGAGCTAGAGACTGAGTTGGTCACAGTTCCGTCTTCTGCGCCCCTTACCAAAGTGGTGAGCGCCCTTAGAGAGAAGAGCGCGTACGAGGTTTTCATCGTTGAGGGCTCCAGGATTGGTATGGTGAGCATTCGGGATGTTCTCATGGCTAAGAACGTATCAAAGAAGGCTTCGTCGCTGGCGGTCCAGGTACCGAGGCTCTCACCGGAAACCGAGGTGGCAGAAGCGGCTAGACTGATGTCGGAATACCGAATAAGGGCACTCCCAATATCGCGTGGGAGCGAAGCAACCGGCGAGATAACCACCTTGTCGATCTGCAGAGCTTTGAGCTCCGCTCAAAGACTGGCTTTCACCATCGACAAGATCATGACCGGACACCCGATAACGCTAGACGTTGACGATCGCCTAGGCAAGGCAAAGGCGCTAATTAACCGGAGGAGAATCGATCACTTGCCAGTACGCCACGATGGCAGAGTGGTCGGCGTGCTCACCTCTCAGGGGCTACTGAACTCTCTCGTACCCCCTGAGAGGACGATGAAGTATGGATGGAAACCCGAGGCCCTGGTGGTAGACCAGCTCTCGGTGAAGGGTTTGATGGAGCGGCCCCTCGTTTGTGACATTCTGGATGAGACTTCCTCAGTCCTCAAGAGGTTGATCGATGAAGGAAGGACCTGCGCCATAGTGGGGCTGGGAGAGGAGTTGCAGGGGATAGTCACGTATCGAGATTTCGTGAAGTTGCTGGCAAAGCCTCAGGAGAACACGATACCTGTTTACATGGTGGGTTTGCCGGAAGACCCCTTCGAAGCTGAGGTTGCAAAGACGAAGTTCGTGAGGGTTGTCAACCTGCTTAGGAGAGGTTTTCCCGAAATCTTGGAGGCTAGGTCCAAGGTCAAGGCGTCTGCCCCTCATCCCCGGAGCGGCAGGAAGCGCTACGAAGTCGAGACCCTCATCTACACGCCTCGAAGGACGTTCGTATACTCCGAGTCCGGCTGGGACCTTCCCGCCGTCTTCGATGTGATCTCCGATAGACTCAAGACGATAATGAGCAGACGGGCGAAGAGAGCTAGGATAAGGCGTACGGATCGAGGGATAGACTAGTTATGAGCGGGTGTCTCGAAGTTCGGCGGCTGGAGGACTGATTCCAGAAATCTCTTGACGCGCTGTTGTCGTGTGATCTTTTGGTTCAGCCCCCTTCTATGGGCAGAAGAAAGGTTAACCTTTCTAGTGACGCGTCGAAAGAAGTCACATGGGCCTTCCTTCCGTTGGACAGAGTAGCGAACGCTATCCAGCCGAGTCTGCTGAGCCTTGAGAACTTCTTTCGGGCTGAGGTCACCGACTTAGGATCATCCTTGTCCCATAGAATCTCTATCTTCCTTTCGGTCTCGGGAATGATGTCCGCCTCCTAGATATTCATGGCGTTGCTCTGAGATTTTGATTTTTTTACGAGGATCTGTTCTGCTCTCTAAAGCCTGTCCATCAGCTAGGGTCATTCTGGCAAGGAACAAAAATGTCATAACCGAGAAAATAGTACGGAGTTCACGGCTGTCAGCCGGTGTGAGAAGGAGACTATGTTCACACAAGACTTTGGAGAATTTCCAGGCAGATACTTGAGAGTCGATCTGAGCCTTAGAGAGCTCAGAGACGTGACCTTCGACGAGAAGATCGTCAGACAATACCTCGGGGGGACCGGAATGGGAAGCAGAATACTGTACGATGAGGTTCCCCCCGAGGTTGAATGGTCTGATCCGCGGAACCGTGTAATCCTCGCCAGCGGGCCTCTTGGGGGTACTGTGATCGGGGGGTCCGGTACCTTTTCGTTGGTTACGAAGGGAGCCCTGACCGGAGGCTGCACTGCCGCGCAGGCAAACGGGTTGTTCGGGGCCTTCCTCAGATTCCAAGGGTACACTGGGGTGATCATTCAGGGGGTGGCGAGTGGGTGGACCTACCTTCACATCGATGATGACTCTGTTCAGCTCAGAGAAGCTAACCACCTGCTCGGCAAGGACACGTACGACACGGCCACCGCGATCAAGGAGGAGCTTGGAAAGCAGAGAGGGCAGATGAGCGTGGTCTCGATAGGACCCGCGGGGGAGCACCTGGTCAGGTTTGCAGGGGTGTTTGTGGACTGGGGGCACTCGGCGTCTCACAACGGTCCCGGAGCTGTCATGGGATCGAAGAGGCTGAAGGCGATTGCCGTTGCGAGGGGCAAGAAGCGAGTTCCCGTCAAGAACGAGGATAATCTTCGAAAGATTGCCGAGTCACTCTACGAGAATGCAAAGGGTTTCACCGGAACACTGGGGGGTGTCCACAGGAGCTATCGCTCGGGGGTAGGAACTCTCCCCATCAAGAACTACCTAACCAACATCTGGGACGTGTCGGATGAGGAGATCGAGAGTTTCAGCGAGGAGTACATACGGCGGAACTTCTCCCCACAGCCGAACCCATGCTGGGCGTGCCGTCTCAAGCACTGCACCTTCATGACGATACCTTATGGACCTCACAAGGGGATGCTGGTTGAGGAGCCGGAGTACGAGCAGCTTGCCGCCTGGGGGCCTGTCATCAACCTTAAGGATGTATCCGCCGCAGCCATGCTTTCCTGCATCACTGACCGTGTCGGCCTCGACAACAACGAGGCGGGTTGGCTTGTCGGATGGGTTATGGAGTGCTTCGAGAAGGGTCTCCTCAGCAAGGACGATCTGAACGGGCTCGATCTCAGATGGGGAAACGCGGAGGCTGTGAGGCAGCTTCTCTACGTGATCGCGAACAGGCAGGGAGTGGGCGATCTTCTTGCCGAGGGGGTGATGAGAGCCTCAAGGAAGGTCGGGGGAGAGGCTGCGAGATGCGCGATCTACACGCTCAAAGGTAACACCCCGAGAGGTCACGACCACAGAACAAGGTGGTTCGAGATGTTCGATACGTCGGTCTCGAGTACCGGGACGCTTGAGACGGGAGCGACCATCCTCTACCTGCCGCCGGACGAAGCGGCGAGAATGCAGAAAGCCGGGTATCCTGATGACGTATCGACCTCCGTTGCTCTGACGAAGGGTCTGATGGTCTTCGAGGACTCTCTTGGGGTCTGCCGCTTTAACACGAGGATGAACCTGCAGCTCGAGTCCGAGGCGATTCGAGAGGTGACCGGGTGGGGCTTCACCCCTGAAGAGGGGAAGAACGTTGGTCTGAGGGCGGTCAACCTGATGAAGGTCTACAATCTCAGGTGCGGAATAACGAAGGAGAAGGACTACCCCTCGGAGAGGTACGGGTCCACGCCTGTCGATGGGCCTTCGAAGGGAATAGCGATCAAGCCGCACTGGGAGACTATGCTCAAGAACTACTACCGCTACATGGGCTGGGACACTGAAACCGGAAAGCCTCTCCCGGAAACTCTGAGGAAGCTAGGACTGGATGATCTCATAGCAACACTCAAGTGATGTCGGGGTCCTAGCGCGATTTTCCTCTGGAACAGAGGCTGTTTTCCCTCAGTCCATAATTTTTGCACACCGTGTAGCCCGGGTGTACGCATCCGTCTTGGCTAATCTCCGATTTGCTCTTGCCTCTGGCACAATAGAGTCCTTCCTTGGTGATCGGCAGAGACGTAAGATTTAAGAGAAAAAATCTTTGTGTAGATCAAGCGTCAAAGTTGAGGTGTTAACCTGATGGATATGGAGTGTAAAGTCACTTATTTTGAGAGACCTGGTCCCCAGAATACTGGTTTAACTCTTAAACTAGCGAAGGAGAGAGCTGAGCAGCTAAACATCAAAAATATTGTTGTGGCTTCCTATACCGGTGTTACTGGTGTCAAAGCCTCTGAAGTGTTTAAGGGTTACAATTTAATTGTTGTAGCGGGTGTGTTCGGTTTTACAGAACCCAATGTTCACAAGCTCCTACCTGAAAACCGTGGCACAATCGAAAGAAACGGTGGGAAAATCATCCACGCAGCCCATGCTTTCGGTACCTTAGGAAGGGCTGTTAACAGGAGATTTGGTACAATTCAAGTCGACGAAATCATAGCGCATGTCCTTCGGCTCTTCGGACAGGGCGTGAAAGTTGCGTGTGAGGTTACATGTATGGCTACTGACGCAGGGCTGATCAGAACCGATGAGGAGGCTATCGGAATTGGCGGTTCGGGAGGAGGAGCTGACGCCGCTCTAGTTCTGAAACCCAGCAACACGCACACTTTCTTTGATATCAGAATCAAAGAGATCATTTGCAAACCACGCCTGTGAACACGGTAATGGAGCGAATCGAAGTACTCGCGGTGAATACACGCGCGTGTTGCGAAGGTTATGGTGCAGTCTCTAGGATTTATACCCGGTAGAGTTCAAGTCCGAAAGTGGAGAGACCTTTGGGTTCTGCGTATTGTCGTTTAGTACACTTGCTAAGGACTATTGTCGACTTAGGTGTAGGAGTATAGCTGAGGCTACGCATGTAAAGAGGTCTGGTAGGATGGTAAAGGGGCCTAGACCTGAGACTCTGAAGCCCACAAACCCGTGCAGTAGTGGGTTGGATGTGAGGGCGTAAAGAAGCAGGGTTATCGTGAAGATGATTAACCCTAAACTAAACTGCGACTCGGTTTTGCGGTAGACTTGCACGTAGGTAGCTAGCAGGATTGAGAGAAGAATAGTGTTTATCGACGTGATAATCGTCTTGGCAAGAAGCAAGTTAGGTAAGAGTTCTGTCCATTGTGGCGGTTCAGGAGGGGATTCTCTATAAAGAAAGTTTCTATCGAAAGGTTGGTATGAAGCTAACTGGGAGACTACTATGGTTATCGCCAGTAGACCCAGAATTATTACTAGAACCCATCTTCTGTTTTTCATTCACTCATTCACTCCTTCTCCTTTCTTTTCAGCCTTTTTCCAATTTCATTCCAAATCTCTTCAAAAACCTCGAAATTCTCCTCCAACTCGTTGGATAGAAAATACATTTTCCCGTATTGTTCTCCCATGGAAGTTATCAACCCGTTTTTTTCTAGAACGTCTAGGTGATGTCTGACCGTACGGTAATCCACCCCAAGGAGATTTGCCAGCTGGTTTGCGTTCCTTGGGTCTTCCCTTATCGCTTTCACAATTTGGGCCCTGCTAACGCCTCCCCTCGTACCAGCTATCAGCCATTGCAGTAAGTGCTTGAATGATCTGCCTCGAAGCGCCATACGGATAGACCCTTAATGGACTTTTCAATCCTTAAAGCTATCCAAAACTCTGAGACTTTGGTATAATCTTGAATAGATTTTGATACAATTTTGAAAAATCGTTAAAATACGGCTCATAGTTCGATCTGTCTGAAGGGAAAAAGGGAATTAGAAGATGAAGCCAACGCACACGCTAGGAGCTGGAATACACCAACAAGTCAGCGACTGCCTCAAAGCAACAACCTCAAGCCTAGTTCCCTTTTTCCCTTCTGTAGCCTTTGTCATTGTCTGTATCCACCTTTGTTTAATTAGAGTGAGACGACTATGAACCGTGGAAAACTGCGGACACTGAATAGAGTCTACAAGATAGAACTACTTGTCAGGAATATGCCGCGCGAAGCATTCCTAAGGTTCTTCCATCGAATCGGTCGGTTCGTTCTAGTCTGGACAGACAAGGGGTCACCAGATGTCATATACCTCTTTGTGCCACGCGCAGAGGACAAGAAGAAGGTTTCCCTCATCCTGACCCGATGGTTTGGCAAGGCCCAGTACAGGTTCGAACCGATCTAGACCTGGAGTGGCACAAAAAAGAGACGATAGGAAGAGATGAAGGGATAAGGAAATGGCGAATAGAAGCAGTAGAATAAGATATGCAACAAGCGTGTGTACTTGCTTCATAATTGTCTTAGCACTATCTATTTCAATTGCTCCGGTTTATGGTGCATCTACGGCCACTGTTTCGGGTAGGTGTATAGACGAATCCTCTCCCGGCGGAATAAACAACGTCCTGATCAAAGTATATACTTACTCAACTACTTATGCTGGCGCTTATGTTAAAAACGGAACTACGTCTTCCGGCGGGTACTTCGCCATTGATCTAGATGTGGGAGCAAGCTATGTCCTCTATTTTTCAAAAGAAGCGTATGTCGAAGTTACTAAAACTATCAATTTGAGTTCTGGGCTCGAAACGCTTAATCTAGGAGACATAGCTCTGCCCAGAACTTTGGGGCTGTCCTCTCAGGCATTGGGTCGAGTGGCAAGTCCTGGGGATACGCTAAGATTTTCATTTACGGTAAGCAACGCCGGCAAACAGCCTATGACGGTGGAATTGCTTGTAACAGCACCAGAGAACTGGACAACGAGGACACTACTTGCAGCGGGCAATGAGACCGCAGAGATCACAAACGTATACTTACTATCCGGCGCAAGCGTCTCCCCCAAGCTGGAGGTCACAATTCCCTCAACGGCCAATGGAAGCTACAGCTTGTCACTTACCGCGTCTGGAGAGACCAGCTCCACACTGACCTTTACGATAGATGTCCGTTTCTCTTATGCCCTGGGGCTGGAGACATCCACGCTTCTTACCAGCGCAACAACCGGAGGTTCTACCACGTTCACGGCGAAGATCACCAATACGGGGAAGTCCACTGTAACAGGCGTTAGCGTCAGCGTTGATGCTCCATCAGGATGGGAATCGTCAATCACCCCGGTACAGGTAAACTCACTCGAACCAAAGGGATCTTCCACGTTTACAATCGTCGTAAAGGTGCCGGGAGACGCCGTTGCTGGAGACTACATGATCACGTTGCGAGGTTTAAGCGACAAGGTTAAGTCAGATAGCGTTCAGGTCAGGGTCACTGTTACAGCTCCCACCTCATGGGGACTAATCGGGGTGGGGATAGCCGTCGTCATGGTGGCCGCTCTTTTGATGATATTCAGAAGGTTCAGGAGGAGGTAGAGCAAATGTCTAAACCTGTTATTATACAAACTTGGGAACTGACAAAATACTACGGAAAGGTCAAAGCTGTTGACCATCTGAATCTAACCGTTCATGAAGGGGAGATCTTCGGTTTCCTCGGACCAAACGGGGCCGGTAAGACTACAACGCTTCTTATGCTGATGGGCCTTGCCGTGCCAACTTCGGGTACGGCTACAGTAGGCGGCTATGATATCATTAAGGCGTCAAGGGATGTAAGAAAGATTGCCGGGTTGCTACCCGAAGGCGCTGGTTACTATGAAGACTTGACCGCAAGGCAGAACCTCAGATACATAGGTCAGCTGAACGAAATACCTGGACCTGAGATAGACAAGAGGGCAGCGGATCTCCTCGAGGCTGTAGGCTTAGACAAGTGGGCGGATACAAAGGTTGAGAAGTTTTCTCGAGGTATGCGACAGCGTCTCGGGATAGCGGAGGTGTTGATTAAGAGGCCGAAGATTGCCTTCTTCGATGAACCAACGATCGGGTTGGATCCACAAGGCACAAAGGAGATCAGAGATATGTTGATCAGGTTGAATAGGGAACAGGATCTTACGGTCTTCTTATCCTCGCATCTGTTGTACGAGGTTCAGCTAACCTGTCAGAGAGTGGGTATCATACGCAGCGGGAAGCTAGTGGCTGCTGATACTATAGAGAATCTATCCAGTAAGTTGGCGGGGAAGGGGAAGATGACTATCGAGTTCGAGTTGTCAATGGTAAGTCCAGGCCTAATTCAGGCGATTAGAGACATTGACGGTGTGACGTCTGTTGACCAAGAGAATCGTAAGGTCTATGTGCATATGGAACGCGACAGGTCGGGGGTGATCTCTGAGGCGATAATGAAGCATGGAGCAACTATTCTGCTGATGAAGCCGAAGGAGTACAGTCTGGAGGAGATATTCCTAGAGTACTATAGGGAGGTATAGCGATGACAGGCACGATAACCGTATTTCAGAAAGAGCTTGCAGATCACTTCGGTAGTAAACGCTACATCGTGCTGTTCGCTTTGATACTGCTTCTATCGACTGTGTCAGCGTACCAAGGCGCCGAGTTCATACGGAACAATCCTCAGGCAGGGTTCTTAGCCGTCTTCTCGGGTGCCCAGTTCGGCTTCTCTTTCATAACGCTGATGGTCTTCTTCGGACCCATCCTCGGCTTAGCCTTGGGCTTCGACGCCATAAACAAGGAGAGGACAAGCGGCAGTCTCTCAGTGCTCCTCGCCCAACCGATATACCGGGACTCCATCATCAACGGCAAATTCCTCGCGGGAGCCACGGCTCTCTCGTTGCTGGGAGTAAGCACGATCACGGTCATGTGTGGTGTGGCGATACCTCTTCTCGGGTTCGGTCCAACACTTGGAGATGCTTCGAGGATAGTGCTCTTTGCGTTGCTCACGGTGCTTTATCTGGCCTTCTGGCTTGGTCTGGGTCTTCTCTACTCAACCGTGACCAAGAAAACGTCGACATCGATACTCATGTCCGTTGCCACATGGCTCTTCTGCTCCATCGTGATCACCATCGTGGCTGCCCTTGTGGCCAACACCCTCGTGCCCGTTTCAACGCCGATGGGAAGCTTCGATCAGAGGATCATTCAGACAACCGAGTACACTGCCCTCTTACAAAGAAGGTCCGCGATTCAAACGAACATCCAGAGGATCTCACCGGCCAGTCTCTACAACGAAGCCTGCTCATCCATCCTCGGCATGACGGGGGGAGGGATGTTTGGGTTCATGGGTCTAGGAAGAGGAGCGGGAACCCCCTTCCAGTCTTTGGAGTTAACCCAAGGCATTATCGCGGTCTGGCCGCAGATCACAGCAATAGCCGTTGGTCTTGTGGTGTGCTTCGCCATGTCCTACATGCTGTTCCTTCGCTTGGAAATCAGGCCCGGAGGGTAACGTCGATAACTACTCTCGACAAGAGAAATCTATCTGAGCGCCCACAAAAAAGTGAAATGTCAGCATGAGCCTGAACCTCGATCAAATGGGCGGTGACAAAACGGCAACGATTGCGGGGATATCGTACAAGGTTGGGGGCGATGTGATTGTGGGGGTGGATGGGTTAAGGGTTAGGAATTCCAACGACCTTTCCGTCTATCTCGAGAGGAACACGCGGCCAGGAGACAGGATAACTCTAACGATCATCAGGAGCAACCAGAAGCTTACAATGAATGTCGTTTTGGGAGAACGCCCTGCGTTATAGTCTTTCGATAACAGATCGATTTTGTTGCTAAGATCGTCCTATTCCAATTCCCGGTCTTGTATACATTGAGGGTTTCTTGGTCCTGTCTGGCAAATCCGGGGCGGTCACAACATTCTTAAGTATGCAAGTGATACCGTTTGTATACGGCGAGCACGTTGACGCTTAAACCCCTCGCGGTTAGGATACCTGAGGAAATCGAGAAGGAGATTCTCGAGGTGGTTGAGCGCGAAAAGCTGGACAAGGCTACCGCCGTGAGAACCCTCCTCGAGATGGGAATCGCGGAGTGGAGAAAGCAAACCGCATTGGAGTTGTTACGTGATGGGAAGGTGACGTTTGCTAGGGCTGCGGAGATGGCTAAGCTCTCCCTATGGGAGTTCGCTGATTTGGTGAAGCAGCGCAATGTGGAGTGGGTCAGGTACACGCCCGAGGAAATGGAGAGAGAAATCACGGAAGCGTCGGCAGTGAAATCCAAGTGAAGCCGCTCGTTTTCAACGCCACACCTCTGATCTATCTTACCAAAGTAGGATTGAGCAAGGTTCTCGAGGATCTGGAAGCTGAAAAACTGACATCACCTGAGGTTAGGCGAGAGGTTGTCGATGAGAGGAAGCGTAAAGGTGTTCCAGACGCTATCATTTTGGAGAGCATGTTCAAGAACAATGTGTTCAAGGTAGCTGAGCCTAGAAATCGAAGTTTTCTTGTAAGCCTTCTGGAAACGAAGGGTCTTCACATTACTGATGCTGAGGTTCTTGCCATCGCCAGAGAGCGCGACGGGATAGCGGTCATAGACGATGAGGTGGCTAGAAAGACCGCGAGGGTCTACAGAATATCCTATGCGGGCACGCCGTACATTCTGATGAGGTCCGTTGGACAAGGGCTGATTACTAAAGAGAGAGCCAAGCAAGCGCTAAACGAGATGGTTTTCGCGGGCTGGAGATGTAGCGTAGAGAGCTACGCCAAGATCACAGATGCCATAGAAAAACTCGCCGCTTAGCCCGGGTTCAGTCTTAGTGGTGCTTGCGGGGACCCGTTTTGCACGCGAGTCCTGGCCGCCGGGATTTGAACCCGGGTCAGAAGCGTGGCGGGCATGCGGCGATCCTGCTCGGATCGTTCCCGTCCTAGACCAAACTAGACTACGGCCGCCCCGTTATCGTTCTCCGAGACTTACTATTATTGTTTTTGAGATGACTCGTTGTTGAGTTTGAGGTGCAGATGCAGGTTTTATCTCTACTCGTTCTCTATATATCCGGAGGTTACGTTGCCAAGGGATGCGTTCAGAGTCGGTCTGAACGTGCTGGCGTGTGTCTTCATACTCTTTATGCTGGTCTCGCTGTTCTACCTCTTCGCGGTGGTGGGCGGATCTTGGGGACTAGTCTACCGGGCAATGCTTGATACGAGGGTCTTGGGCGCACTCTGGATCAGCACCTCTTCAGCCTTCATTGTCGGTGGTCTGGCTGTTGTCGCGGCGGTTCCAACAGCCTATCTCTTGACCTACAAGGAGTTTCGAGGGAAGGAGCTTTTGGAGACGCTTCTGATAGAGTTCCCTCAGACCTTTCCGCCGGCGACAGTTGGGCTGGTCTACCTGTTCATGCTAGGACCTGGTTCTCCGGTGAACGTGGCTTACACCTATCTCGCGGTGCTGATAGCCAAGTTTTACGTCTCTGCCCCTTTCGCGCTTGGACTAACTGTTAGGCGTTTCAACGAGGTGCACAGCACTGGGCTTGACCTGATAGCCCGAACTCTCGGGGGTAGGACGAAGCACGTTCTCCTCTGGATTCTTATTCCTTTGTCGACAAGGGATCTCCTAGCGGGTTTTTCGCTTACATGGGCGAGGGCTATGGGTGAGGTCGCCGCCACGCTGGTCTTCGCGGGGGCAATTCCGTGGAGGACGGAGATATTCCCGGCTGTGGTCTATCTGACCTCCCAGTCCCAGCCCGAGTTGGCTCTCGCGGCGTCCACCTTCGCGGGGGTTCTAGCGATAGCGGCTCTGCTCTCTTTCAAGATGGTCGCGAGGGGGAGGAGATGAAGGGGCTCAGAGTCGAGAGCGTTACCAAGTCGTATGGGAATCTCAGGGCGCTGGACGGAGTTAGCCTGACGGTGGAGCCGAGCGAGCTCGTTGTGATCATGGGACCGAGCGGCTCTGGAAAGACAACCCTTCTTCTCACGGTGTTGGGCGTCCTGAGGGCGGATGAAGGGCACGTATACCTCGGCGGAGACCTCATAGACGACCTGCCGATAGAGGAGCGGAGGATCGGCTACCTCCCCCAAGACTTCGGTCTGTTCCCCCACCTATCGGTAAGGGACAACGTGGCTTTCGGTCTGAGGGTCGTGGGGTATGCTAAGGAGGCGGTTGCCGAGAGGGTTCGAGAGGTTCTCGGTCTGGTGGAGCTTGAGGGTTTTGAGGGTAGGATGCCGGGTCAGCTGAGCGGTGGAGAGAAACAGAGGGTGGCACTGGCGCGGGCTCTCGCGGTTAATCCAAACCTCCTCCTGCTAGACGAGCCGCTGAGCAACGTGGACGAGGCTACCAAAGCCGAGGTGAAAGCGAAGCTGAAGAATATAATCGAAGAGACCCGTGTTACCACTGTGTGCGTCATACATGATGCGCGGGATGCCTTCGACCTCGGTGACAGGATCGCGGTGATGCACGCGGGCAAGATCATGCAGTTCGCGAAGCCGCCCGATCTCATCAAGAGCCCCTCCAGCGATCTTGTTCGAAGTCTGATCGCCTCGGTCTGCTGAGGGGCTGCGTCACTCTTCCTTGAAGTCCTCCATTACTATGGCGGTGTTTATCTTCTCTATCTGAGGAATCTTGCCAAGCTTATCCTCGAGGAACCGCCTGAATTCGTCCATGTCGGTTGTGACGACCATTATCAGGAGGTCGTGGTATCCGGCGACAGAGTGAACTTCTATAACCTCGTCTAGGCTCGACAGGTGCTCGGCTAGCTTCCTCACGTCTCTCTGGGCCGCGTCGATGAGGATTGCCGCCTCGACGTTCTTGCCTAGCTTCCTCCAGTCGACCGAGATCGAGAACTTCTTGATCACTCCCGACTCGAGCAGCTTCCTGATCCTGTAGGCGACCGTGCTGGGGTGGACGTTGAACTCCTTCGCGATCTGTTGGCTAGGTGTCCTAGCGTCTGCCAACAGAGATCGAACGATTCTTCGGTCTATGTCATCGATCGGTTGCTTGGGCTGGCTCAAAACCCTTATATACCCTCCATCGAGCTCTTCGGGTGCGACTGAGCACCGTATTTTTTAGTTTGACTCTAAAAACCAGATAAGATTTTGCTCTCTCTAAGAAAAATTCTCCGTATTTTTCTGTTTTTATGAAACGCGCGAGTTTCCGTATGTTATATGATATCCGCAGGCTCTAGTCCGGTGAGAGACGAGGTTGAATGGGCAGGGGCGCTCTTCTTCGGTGGATCCACTGACGCGTTTCCTAGCTCGCACTTTCACCCACGTCGACCTTGGCAAGAAGGCGCTCGAGAGGTCTGAGCGGGCTTCGCTGGGCGTTCTGGAGGCTTGGGTCAGCATCCTCGGAAACACCGGGGCTTTCCTCGTTAAGATCTTCGTTGGGATAACCATCAACAGCATCTCCCTGATCGTGGATGCGTTTCACACGCTGTCGGATGTGGCCACATCTGTCATCGTGCTCCTGGGATTCAGGATAGGAGCTAAGCCAGCGGATGAGGACCACCCGTACGGCCACGGGAGGGCTGAGACCATAGGCACTTTCGCAATAGCGTTGCTGCTTATCGTGGGCGCGCTAGAATTCCTATGGAGTTCGGTTCAACGCTTTCTATCCGGCATCTCTCCGACCTATACGCTGTACGCAGTCATCATCATGCTTGTCTCAGCCCTGTTCAAGGAGTGGATGGCGCGCTTCTCCCTGAAGCTTGGAGGCGTGGTCCGCAGCCAGGCGCTCGTCGCGGATGCGTGGCATCACAGGAGCGACGCGATCGCGAGCTGTCTCGTGGTGGTGGCGCTTGCGGGCGAGGGTGCTGGATTCGGCGGCTTGGACGCCGTATTCGGCGTGGCTATAGCCGTTCTGATCGCAAAGGTGGGATACGACCTGCTTCGTGGCAGCTATTTCGTGCTCATGGACAGAGTAGGTCCGAGGGATCTTGTTCAGGCAATACGGACAGCAGCCCTCAGCGTGCCGGGTGTGCTGGAGGTCCACAAGATTCACATGAGGTCATACGGCTCCTATCACAGCGTTGAGCTACACGTGCTTGTGGAGGAGACGGAGAACGTCGTAGAGGCTCACGCCATCGCCCACAAGGTGAAAGACAAACTCGAGGGCGGTATTGAGGGCGTGGAACAAGTTCTCGTACACGTCGAGCCGCACGAGATGAGCTCGAAGGACTAAATATTGGTTCCAAAGGCGTTTGTATGCTCCTTCAGCTCGTGGTTGGTCCCTGGTCCTACTCAAGGGAAGCCTTGGTGAAACGCTCAATATCGAGGCTGGAGGCAATGAAGCTTGACAAACAACCAGATACGAGGCCTTTCATGGAGGGGCATGCTCTTAAGTCGCGACATTCCCGTAGAACCGTGAACGGAGATGTCTGCGACAACCTTCACCATAGACACCGAAATGCCCCTCGCAGACATGGATGATCTACTGAACTTCGTATACCAGTACTTTGTGCTCCCTCGCCCTGATCTCTTCAGAGATGCCCGAAAGTGGGCGACCGATGGCCGGGGCGTCCTTTTCTTCCGAGCCGTAGAGCCCCGGGGGCTGTGGTGGGTTGATATCTACGTTTGGGCTCAGAAGCCCATCCGGGTTGAGATGCGACCGAGCAGTGACTCGGTCGGGCAGGACACCATGGGCCGTCTTAGGGAAGATCTGGAGATAGCTGTTGAATTGCATGAGGAGAAGGTTAGGAGTACAACGCTCTACTTCGCTTGGGTTGAGGGCGAAAAGATCATTCCGGAGACGATGCCCTCCGCGAAGAAACGGTCTCTGGACAAACTCTTCAGAAGCAACATGATAGTCATGTACGTGATTTCAATCGCGATCAGCATCCTGATATTCAGCTTCCTGGGAGAGATCGCCCCGATCATCATAATAGGGTTCCAGTTCCTCACGGTACTCTTCGCCGACAGGATTGTCCTGAGGCTCGGCAACTGGAGGGTTGATTCGAGGAACCCCTACGTGCACCTTTTCGAGTATCATCTCCCAGTGGATCAGTACCGGGAGTTCCAGTTGAGGTATGGCAGGGATCTCATCGAGCGAATGAAGAGAGAGATCTACGAGAAGACCTTCGCGGTGGGGCTAGAGCCCAGCTGTGAGGTCGCCGAGGAGGTTCTGCTGAAGTATGGAATGAGGTGTGAACCCGGGCGAACGTCTGGGAGAAAGGTGAATGTCTACGATATCGTGAAGAGAGCAGCGGACAGGTTTGATCTCCCGACCCCCAAAATAGTCATCTCGAACACTATGCTGCCCAACGCCGCTGCCACGGGACCTAGTCCGAGCCACGGAACGGTGCTGATAACCACGGGTCTGTTCGCTCAGCTGAGTGATGACGAGATAGCCAACGTGGTTGGACACGAGATGGGCCATCTGAGGGGTCGAGACCCGCTCTGGCTGTTTGGATTGATGTCGGGAGAGTACTTGCTCCGACTGTACGTGTTCCTGCCACTGTTCTTGGTCTCCCCATTCCTGTACTTTATCGTCGCGATGGGCATCATCTACTTCATAGCGAAGTTCTTCGAGGCACGAGCAGACCTCTACTCAGCCGTTGTCATGGGTCAACCCCAAGTGCTCGCGGAGGCGCTGCGCAAGATAGGCTACAGAAGGCTGCAGTTGGAGAGGACTCCCCAGTCCAGGGTGCAAGCATGGCTCTCGTGGGATCCGCACCCGCCCATCTACTTCAGGATCAGCCGCCTGGAAAAGATGAAGACACCTGTGCAGGCCAAGCACCTACTGATCCAATCGGCGAAAGATGTCTTTGGCGGGTTCAGAGCGACACTCTAACAATTCAGAGATCCCCTGCTCTCAGCTGGGCTGCTTAGAAAACATTCACTATGATGCTGTCGTCTGATTCGTACCCCTGCACCGTGAAATGCTTTTTATCAGGGCAGGAGGGAATGATACCCGAAATCTCTGTCTCGTGCGGCTGTGGTCTAGTCTGGTCTAGGATAGAAACGCGTGCGCTATAAGCCCTCCAAGCTTCCAACCCGGGTTCGAATCCCGGCAGCCGCACCACTCAAGTCTTGAACAAGCGCTATCCTCGAAGGTCCAGTACGTACACGTTCATGTGCGATTCGTCCATGGTAGCTTTGTAGCCGGCTCGGATCATCTCTTGCATCGACAGTCTTAGCCAGTGTCCGAAGGAGCCCGATGCCGTGTTGTCGGGGTCGAACAAGCTTGAGCCGCTGTAGTCCTTCAGCCTCGCGATTTGGAGGAGGACGTGCTTCGAAGCCCAGTAGTCGAGGGCTACGGGGTCGGTGCTCGCCGCGATCACGTTTGCCCTGATGGCGACGTTGTAGGGCGTGGATGGTCCTCTTCCTGGTTGCGCGTTCACCCATATCGCGTCGATGATGTTCAGTGTTGGGAACCTGGTCTCAACCATCTCGGTTCCCATGCCGCCCGATCCTATGGTGTAGTGGGCTTGGGCTCCGAGCTGGGCTGTCAGCTTGTCGGATGTCACGCCCATGTAGTGCTTGACTGCTGCGGTGACTCCATAGCCGCTGTGGGACTTTAGGACGGGAACGTTGATCACCTTGAGCCTTTCGCCGTCGTAGGTCTGCGTTTGAGGGTTCCAAACTCCCATTTTGAAGCTGATGCATGTGTCGAACCTGGTCTTGAACTTGGGGTAGGCTGCCATCGCGCCCGTTCTCGGGCTCTCGTTCGTGTCGACGATGTACCCGTCTTCAGCACTGCCCTCGGAGTATTCTCTGACCAGTTTTGTGGTGATCGTGTCCCAGAGGTATGTGGAGACGCGATGTGAGTCGGCGAAGGAGTCGACCACCTTTTGAACCGATTGAGATGTATCCTCCGCGTTGTTCTTGCCGTAGTTGAGGCTTCCTCCTCTTCCCGTTGATCCGTACTGAGCCTGTCCGTTGTCTGCAACCACGATCTCTCCGGTGAAGCCGTCAGGGTGGTCCACTATGGCTTGGATTAGACTTCTCAATAGGTCGGTGTTGGTTCCTCCTCGCTCGTCCCACTGGCTGTTGACCTTTATGATCACAACATCGTTCGCGGCTATGAGTCCGGTTGGACCCTGATTCTTCCCGGTTCTAGGCGACTTGTAGAACAGGAGCCCCTGCCTTCCCATGAGGTCTACCAGTTCTGCGACGCCGCCGTCCTTCCCGTTGGTATTGCTGACTACAAAGATGTCTGAAGCCGGTTCGAACTCCGCAAGCCTTCCTTTCACGGTAAATCCCTCAGGCTGGTTCTGAGGAGTCTCTCTCCCCAGTTCATTTATTGTTAACCACGATGCCGACACGACGATCGCGAGTGCCACCCCGGCGATTATCAGCTTCTTCCTTCGAGGCGAGATCGAGATCCTAGGTTGCACGACTGAGAGCACGGGGAGGACGTAGGCGGCAAGCCACACGTAGCCGTTCACGGCTGCGACTCGTTGGCATGGATAGTTAGCCCTCGAAGGCTTCGTGCCGGTCCTGAGTGCGAACCAGATTAGGCATAGTAAGCCGATTAGGAAGGCATTGTTGCGAGCCCTATGCGCTAGCCTCTTGATGAAGCTCGGAAGTCTGTGTACGTCCATTCCTGGTTTTTCGAGTCGTCTCCACGACGATGGTGGTGTGTTCATAGCTATTGGGTCGCTCTTGTCAAGGGGGGCTGAGTTGTCTATGACCTTTGCAGCTGGTTTGAATTGGTCTGCGTACCTCTCGAACTGGAAGAGTCTTTGATGCTAAAAGCTAAATCGGTCTGTTTAAGCCGTTGTATCCTACAACTCTAGATTGGGGACAGCTGGTGTCTAAAGCACTCCATCAAGTTTCAAAGCTTTGACGCGAGATCTCGCTTTGTCTATGAGGGTCGAGTCCTCTGTCACGAGAGGCAGCCTATTCTTCATGGCGTAATATACGTATGACGCGTCGTAGAATGTCAGCCTCAGCTCTTCAGCAACGCTCAGTATCTCCTCCTCGTGGCAACCCACTGTCCGTACTTCCATCAGGCTGAGCACGTCTTTCACTAACCTGATGAGCCTCTTCAGTTCCTCGCCAGTGATCCGTCTCTGCACCGCGTGCTCTTTCCACAGAATGTTTCCAAGCTCGTACCTTGCCAGTTCTAGAGTGCAGCTTCCGGCTACTGTCTCCACCAAGTTCTCCCGAATAGCCCTGAATACCGACGATGAGTCGAAAACGTAGCTCATCTCTGCTCTCTGTCCTGTCTTATGCTTCTCACGATCTCCTCCATGGGCACCTTGTTGAGTACTGGCTTAAGTTCCTCGATGGCTTCTTTGACCCTCTCAACCTCCTTCTTCCTCACCTCTTGCTCGATGGCTCTCCGTAGCACTTCGGATGTCTTGATGCCTAGCCTTTTCATCTTGTCCTTGAGCTCGTTGGGTATCTTCGTGGAAACGGTCACGTATCGGGCCAATTCTGTTCCTATTCTCCTACTCTGAGGTAGTAATTAAAGGTTGACAATTGGGTAGTAACTAGTCTGCGGACATTCGTTTCCCGGAGGGGCGGCGTTGGGATCTCCCAGACTGCTGTCCAATAGGAAGTTTGGAGCTTACTATCCTCCACAGATATTGCAGAGTTTGGTCACAGCTTGGAGGGTCGGGGTCTACTGCACCTCAGTATCCGCCTATCTGGAAGTCCTATGGCTCTTTCAAAGGCGGTGATCAGCCTCGAAGTCACGACCCAGGCCTCGAGCGGATCCGGATCTATGGCGACTAGCTCTCTGGCTAGTCTGAGGGTTTTCGCTGTGAAGTGACCGTGGGGGAAGCCTCCGATCAGGATCGTCGGTCTATCATCTTGGGCGAGCATCTCCGCCAGTTGGTCGCTTGTCCTAGGTGTTCCTTGGATGGTCAGAGCGACGAGATGGGTGGGGTTGATCTCCCGTACAAGCTCGCTCAGAGTCCGTTTCTTGGTTTCGAGCAGGGCTTCTCCTTCGGGTGGGATTCTCCCTGTTTGGAACAGCTGCTCGATCAGCCCCACAAATCTGTCGTAGTTGCGGGGGAGGCGGGTCTGCGGGCTTACCGATATGACCCGGTCATCTAGGGTGTGCACGTAGGTCCAGAGAAAGCCCTCTTTGTTCAGTGGTGAGCCCAGGGCTTCGAGCAGGGTGAAGTGGACTATGTCAGGCCTCCCTCTCTTGGCGGCGTTCTCGAGCGTCCTCATCGCCGAGTGGTGGTACGACCGGTCAAGAAGCATCTCCACAGCTCTCTTGCCCCTCCTAGTCGCGTGTCTGGTCACTGATGGGTGGTGGGCTATCTCCTCAGGAACCGTCTCGAGCGCCGACTCTCCGAGGATCAGGATGAGCGTAGGCACTTGATCAGCTCTCATTAGATTTTTGGCGCTCCTGGCAGGTACCCGGGGCTGAATGCGTGGTCGGCTGGATGCTGTGGGTCTAAGGAGTGAAAGGCGTGTCGTGTCCGGGGATTATGAGTGCTGGCTTCAGGTCTGCGATCCTCTCTATGCTCCTCCTAGCGGCTTCGGGGTCGGCGTTCATAGTCACGACCTGCGGCGCCCTCCTCTCGAGGAAGTCTCTCCTGACGTTTATAGAGTCGCCCGCGATGACCACCAGACCCTTCTCTGTTTCGGCTGTCAGCGAGATGCTTCCCATTGTGTGTCCGAAGGTTTCTATGACACGAAGGCCTTTGGCTATCTCAAGCTGGTCCCTGACCCGCTGAACTTGGAGGATCTCCATGAAGGCTTGAGCATACTCTGGCCAGTAGAGCTTCCTCGCGTGTTCAAGCTCCTTTTCGTGGATGTAGAGGGGTTTTCCTCTGAAGAGGTGGTTACTCTCGACGTGGTCGTAGTGGCAGTGGGTGTTCACGACGATGTCGATCTGCTGGGGGGACAGTCCCACCTCGTTCAGGCGGGCTTGGAGTGCGCCGTACCTGCTCAGCTGGATTATTCCCGGGTCGATCAGGACGTTCTTGTCGCTTCTCACTAGGACCGTGTTGCAGGTGCCCAGGTTGAACACCCTTCTCTGGTAGACGTCGTAGACATCGTTTTCGGGCAGGGGCGTCTGTGGCCAGCGAAGGCTGAGAATGGGTCTGCCCTGGTGTAGACCGACCTGCATGTACATAGCGTTGACCAGTATCTCGACACTCGCCATCCTTGAGGTCCTCCTTTCTGTGGACCTTTCTTCCTCCGTGGGGAAGAGCTTTTCTCCGCGGCGAGGCTGTAGCTTCCAAAGCTGGGACTAAAGAAGGCTTAAAACGCAAACCTTCGATCTGAATAAGGAGGGCAGAGTTTGACGCGTCGTGAGGCCAAGCCTCAGACGATCGACGAGCTGATCCTGGAGGTCGTTCGCGAGGCGCGGCCAAGCACTGTGGAGGACCTAGTCAAGACCGTTCAGGGTAGGAGGGATGTGCCCACCGAGGTTTTGGTGGAGCACGTCACGAGGCTTCAGGAGAGTGGGAAGCTAGCCCTGAAGAAGCCTGAGCTGCCCGTTCCCAAGAGCTTCTTGGGGTACCTCTCCTCCCGTCTCGCCCTGTGGTTCTGGTCTGCTCTTGCCCTGCTTGGGGCTGCCACTCTGAGCGTTCTGTTTATCCCGTCCGAGACTATGCCTCTTGCCTACGTCAGGTGGGCTCTTGGGTTCCTTCTGATACTTTTCCTGCCGGGCTACTACTTTATCGAGCTGCTCTTCCCAGCTAGGAAGAGCCTCGACGGCATCGAGAGGGTGACGCTCAGCGTCGGGGCCAGCCTAGCGATCTCCCCGCTCACAGTCTTGGTCCTGAACTTCGTCTTCTACATAGGGAGGGATCCCGTTCTCGTCAGCCTAGCCCTTGTCACGTTCGCCCTGGCCTGGGGAGCGGTGTTCAGGAGGTACCGGACTCTGGCTAAGGAGGCTCAGGGAAGGGTTGGGGAGAAGGCTGAGGGGCGAGGCTAGGAGGATAGCCTCGGAGAGGATCCGGACCCTCTTCCAGCTCGCGCTGAAGACCTACCGCGAGGATCTTGAGCTGGCTAACCGTTACGTGGCCCTGGCCAGAGCGATCGGGATGCAGAACAGGGTCAGGGTCCCCCGGGAGTACAGGGGGCTGGTCTGTCGGCGATGCAAGAGGCTGATCGTGCCAGGATTCAACGCTCGCGTACGCCTCCAGAGGGGGAGGGCAAACCATCTGGTCGTCACGTGCCTAGAGTGCGGAGGACGGATGCGTAGGATCCTTGGGAGGGAAGGCTGAGTGTCTGATCTCAGCTGGAGGAGGCGGAGAGCTCTTCGTATGAAAGCCTCGTCGAATCCTCCCGTTCAGGTGGGTAAGTCCGGTGTGACTGCGGAGGTTGTCGAGGAGGTTCGACGGAGGCTGGACCTGATGGAGACAGTAAAGGTAAGAGTTCTCAAGTTGGGGCTGACGGACGAGACATGCCGAGACCTTTCTCAGCGGGTCGCTTCCGAGACCGGCTCCTCGGTTGTTGAGGCGAGGGGTCACACGTTCATCCTTCACAAGCCGAAGGCTCGCAGGTAGGGTTTGAGTCTCCACCTGACCAGAACTAACGCTTGCTGCATCGCTCTCTGAGCCGGAATGAAGCTTCCGGCTTAAATAATGGGATATGCGAGATGGCTTGGTATGAAGAAGTTCGGTAAGGGTGTTCTGGACAGGTTTCGTGAGCTACCGACTGGAAACATCTCTGACGCCCTCGATCGGTTGGGTATTCGAGGTGTGATAACCGGTCTTAGACCGGTCTTCGACGGGGCAAAGATGGTGGGGACGGCTGTTACCCTGCGTCAGGTTGCGTCGACATCCCCTGAAACGTCTCCCAGGCACAGCGAGGTGCTCGACAATGTGGCGGAGCGAGGTGATGTCATCGTCATGGACTGCGGTGGTCGAGTGGATGTCGCGACGTGGGGAGGTCTGCTCTCGACGAGGGCTAAGGCGAAGGGGCTGGCTGGGGTCGTGATTGACGGGGCGACCAGAGACGTGGATGACATAAGGTCGATGAAGTACCCTGTGTTCGTCCGAGGCTTCTCCCCAGCCGCGAGCAGGACGAGGTTCGAGACGGTCTCCATCCAGTCTGAGATTCAGTGCGGGGGCATCAAGGTCCGTCCGGGCGATCTCGTCGTGGGTGATGATACAGGCATAGTCGCTATCCCCGCGGAGAGGGCGGAGGAGGTGCTGCGCGTCGCCGAGGAAATCGCGGCTCATGAGAAGGGGGTCCTCGAGAGGCTGAGAAGGGGGACCTCCTACGCCGAGAGCCGCAGAGGCTAACCGTCGCGCAGTCCTTCTTTTCCGCGGAATCGTTCGATCACTTGAGTCCTAGGAGCTTCGCCGGGTTTTCCTTTATCATCGTGTTGATCTCTGCCTCGGTGATTCCCATACCGGTCAGGATTCTGATGAACATCCTGAGCGCCTCAACGGGTGGCGGGTAGTTTATGTGGCCGCAGTCGGTTGCGAGGCAGCAGTGGTCTGATCCGGCTGTCTTTATCGCCTCGAGAATCTTCCGGGGGTCTTCCGCGTCAGGTATGTGGAACAGTTGGGCGCACGTCTGAACAAGGTAAGCTCCCCTTCTCGCCATCTCTTTCTGCTCCCCGGGGGTGGCGTCGATTATTGCTGCCGTGGGGTGGCTGACCGTTATCTTCTCAACTCCCCTCTTCCTCGCCTCTTCGATCAGGATCAGGCTCTCCTTTGGTGAGAGGTGGGCTGTGTCCAAGATTGTCCCCTTGTTCTCCGCGATGATGTTAAGGATCTCCTCCACCTCGGGAAGGATTGTGTCGCCCTTGCCTAGGATCGTTATGCCCTTCTCGTTTGGGTCCGCGCCCAGCTGTTTGAGTCTCATGGAGTAGAGCTTGGACCCGGCGCTCCTGCTCACGCTGTAGGCTGAGAAGAAGACTGGGAAGTAGACGACCTTGGCTTTCCACTGCTCCACCGCTGTCTTGACCGCTTTTGGATTTAGTCCTCCGACCGCTCTGTCCAGCATGATGCCCCCGAAAACCTCGATCCCGGGCACAGCCTTCATAGCGGCGTAGGCTCGGTCCGTAGTTGGGTAGGAGAGGGGTTTGAAGACTATGGCTTTCATGCCGACTTCTCGCGCCTGCTGGGCTGCCTCTATGAAGTCGAGACGCCTTTGCCCCCCGATGTCCGGACCGGGGTGCATGTGTATGTCGACCGCGCCTTTCAAGGTCTCAAAAACGCTCATGAAGATTTCACCAATCCACAGTTTCAGCCGGCTCAGGATAATAAAGGAGAGCTCAAGCTCCTCGGTGTTCGCCGAGGAATCGAGCGGCGATGAGAGCGTACATCTTCGAAACCTGTGGAAGGCAGTCGAGCATCACGTACTCGTTCGGCTGGTGGGGACCTCCCGGCTCTGGACCAAGGTTGAGGCAGGGTATACCTGCCTCGCCTGCGAAGACGTTTGCGTCGGTGATGGTGGGGGTATACCCGTAATGGGGGTCAACTCCGCAAACTTCCCTGTAGACCTTGTGAAAGACCTTAATGATAGGCTCGTCCCCCCTCAAGATGAAGGGCTCGTAGCGCGGGGGCTTCGTCCTCACCTCGACCTCAGCCCTAAGGTTCAGCCTTTTCACCAGATCCTCGAAGTCCTCCACGGCGCTGCTCACGGACTCGCCTGGCACCAGAAGCCGGTTGATCTCGATGCTGCACCTGTCGGGCACCACAACCGAATAGACCTTGTATCCCCCTTCGATCTTCAGCGTGCACACGTTGCCGCGCCCGAACTTCGGGTGACTTTGCATCCTCAGCTTGTCGAGGGACCCGATGATTTGGACTGCCTCCTCGACCGCGTTTATGCCCAGGTTGGGGCTGAAGCCATGTGCGGCGCGTCCTCTCACCTCTACATCGTACAGGACCTTACCCGTGATCCCGAGAGGAATAGGCCTGCTCTCGTCTCCGGAGAAGGGCTCGCAGAGCACTATCGCGTCACACTTGGAGTACGCGGTCTTCAACATCGCCCTCGCTCCCTTCGAGTAGGCCTCCTCGTCCACTACCCCGGAGAATAAGAGCTCTCCCTTGAACCTGAGATCGGAGTCCGCGAAGGCTTTGAGGGCGGTCAAGGCGCACGCGAAGCCCGCCTTCATGTCGCAGGATCCGAGGCCATACATACGCCCCTCCTTGGCTACGGGCGTGAAGGGATCGGAGTTCCACCCCTCACAGACCGGGATGGTGTCGGTGTGACCGTTGAGCATCAGGCGCTTTCCCGAGCCTTCTCCCATCCTTCGTGCATAAACGTTGAATCTCTTCGGCTCGACCTCGTCCAGTTCGCTGTGGAAGCCGAGAGCGTTTAGTTCGCGTCGTAGGTACTCGGCGAGCTCCTCCTCCTCGCCCACCACCGACCTGATCCTGATCATGTCCTCAAGCCGCTTGACGGTGTAGGAGCTGTCAAGCTTGGCAGCTAGTTCGTCGGACATCTCTGGGTCTCTTCTAAGTGGCGGATGGAGTGTCTATATGCCTTTTCGACATCTGTGATCCCTCATCTCCTTTTATGCAATTGGCGCACAATTTTAGCAGTAACAATCTATCGTCAATCTGAAATCTTAAGCAGTTGCTGTGGTTCCACAGAACCTCTCTAAGTAGCTCTCTGCATCTGAGACTCAACTAGGAGTTCTCCAGTCTTTCCAGCCTCTCCGAGCAAGAGAACAGGTAAAGTCAAGCCGTTCAAGTTGGTTTACAGACCCCCAAAAAGGTGGACCTAGTGGAGCTGAAAGCCTTTATATGTGCGCTCGTGATTTACTGAGAGAAATCCTGCCAGGGTGTAGGTGTCTTGCCCTCAGTCTACGATGTGCCAGCTGACCTCCTTATCGCACGGCTGGCTAGGTATCTGAAGGAGAACGTGAATGACGTGAAGCCTCCCCCGTGGGCGAGGTTTGCGAAGACGGGAGTTCACGCGAGGAGACAGCCAGACCAGCCCGACTGGTGGTCCACGCGGTGCGCGTCCGTGCTGAGGAAGATATACGTTCAAGGTCCCGTGGGTATATCGCGGCTCAGGCTGGATTATGGGGGTAGAACTGGGAAGAGGACCTTGCCTGAGCACTTCAGGAGGGGGAGCGGCGCCGTCGTGAGAGAAGTCGTCCAGCAACTAGAGGCTGCGAAGCTTGTTAGGGCTGTCGAGAAGCGGGGTAGAGTGGTCACGATTGAGGGGAGAGGACTGCTCGACAGTTTGGCGGGGGATGTCAAGAGGGAGCTCGAGAGGGCTGTCCCTGAGCTGAAGCGATACTGAAGGGTGGGTTTGGGGTGGCCTCAGACGAGGAGTTCGAGGAGGTACAGAGGCGGAGGATGCTTCAGCTCCGCAAACGTCTGGCTGAGGAGCAGAGGAGGGCTGAGGCTAAGGAGCAGCTCGAGGCACAGAAGCAGGCGGTGCTCAGGGAGGTGCTCACTCCTGAGGCAAGGCAGAGGCTCACTAACATCAAAATGGTCAAGCCTGAGTTTGCTGATCAGCTTGAGTTGCAGCTTATACAGGCGGCTCAGGGCGGCAGGATTAAGCTTCCCATCACGGATGATCAGCTGAAGCAGATACTCTCGAGAATCGTCCCCGGCAGACGGGATATCAGGATAAGGAGAATGTAGCGGGTTGGCTAGGAACAAACCCTCAGGCAAGAAGCTTCGTCTGGCTAAGGCTTCGAGGCAGAACCAGGCGGTTCCGGCTTGGGTCATGGCTAAGACCGGCGGAAAGGTTCGCACTCACTCCAAGAGGCACCACTGGCGGAGGAGCAAGCTCAGGGCTTAGGTAGTGACCGGGTTTGAGCGAGAAGACTAAGGAGACCCCAGGGGCTGATGCCGAGAAGGCTGGGGAGGAGAGGGAAGAGGAGACTGAGAAGGCTGGAAGGGAGCCTAGGAGGAGGGAGAAGGAGAGGGAAAAAGACATTGTCGAGGAGAGGTTCTACAGAGTTCCCCTCCGACAGGCTTGGGTCTCCCCCGTCAAGAAGAGAGCTCCTAGGGCTATGCGCCTTCTGAGAGGCTTCATCCGCAGGCACATGAAGGTGGAGGATCCGGTCATAAGCAGCAGTGTGAGCGAGAGGGTTTGGAGTAGGGGGATAGAGAAGCCTCCGAGGAGCGTGCGGGTTCGGGTTGTCAAGGACAAGGAAGGGGTCGTCACGGTCTATCTCGCGGACTAGGACGGCGTTGGGTTGGCTATCAACCTTCTCGATGTGATGGGCAGCCCGAACATAGGTATATACTGTCTGGCGACCGATCACTACATCATCGTTCCCCCTAAGCTGCCTCGCTCGAAGATTGAGAGGCTTGAGAGCTACCTCAAGGTCAGGGCGATCTCCACCACGGTGGGGGATACGAGGCTGATAGGAGTGATGGCTGTGGCTAACTCAAACGGGATCGTTCTGCCGGTCAACGCGAGTGACGAGGAGCTCAGGGCTGTGCGATCTGCGGCTGAGGGTAGCGTGGAGAGGGTTCTCAGTCGAAGGAACGCGTTCGGAAACATGGTTCTAGCGAACGACATGGGGGCTGTGGTCGACCCCAGGCTTGCCAGAGACCGGAGAGTTGTGAGAGGGATTGAGGATGTGCTGGGGGTCGAGGCTGTTTCGAGCGAGGTTGCTGGTCTCCCGAACGTGGGGTCGTTGGCCGTGGCGACGAATAGGTGGGTCCTAGCTCATCCGATGTTGAGGGAGGACGAGAAGGAGCTCCTAGAGAAGGCTCTCAAGGTTCCAGTGGATGTCGGGACGGTCAACTGTGGGGTTCCGTTCGTCAAGTGTGGTCTGGTCTCGAACCGGTTTGGAGCTGTGGTGGGGCCGCTCACCACAGGACCCGAGCTGATACTGATCTCCCACCTGTTCGAACTCTAGGCGTGGACGGGTTGGTTTATTAGACGGATGCCGATCATCTAGGCTTCAGCCTGGGTTCGAGAGAAAGATTTTGAGGCCTGTGAGTGGTCCGGCTTGTCGTGGGGTTCAGTCAGGTTCATCCTCAGGTCGCTGCTCATTGCGACGATAGTCTTTGTTGTTGTCTCGTTCTTTCTCTCGATGGTCCTGGGCGTCCTCCTGTTCTTTCACACCCCTGAGGGTGCCGCCCTTAGCAGGCTCAACCTGCAGAGCCTTGTTTTGAACCTCTTCGTTGTTCTCGAACTGGTTGTTCCGCTGAGGCTCAACGTGGGCCGGTTCTTCCTCGGTCTTTGGTCCATCTACCTCGCGTGTCTGATAGCTGCTCTGGTTGGACCCAAGCAGAGGTTCGACAGGGCTCTGGAGGCAGGCTTCTCCAGCTCGGTGCGCGGCGCGCTGACGAACTCCATGCTCGTGATTCCGTTGGTGGCCAGCATGCTCTTGGTGTTAGTTGTAGCTCTTCAGAGCCTCCAAGAGGCCGCTGGTGTCCCGACGGGTGCGATCGAGGTCTCAGATCCGTTCAGAGCCCTCCTCAGCCTTACCTATGCGCCTCTGGTCGAGACGACGGGCTTCCGTCTGACGCCGATCGGCGCCTTCCTCGTGCCCTACCTGCTCTGGAGAGGCAGACGGAAGGTGGCTGGGAGCTCCTGGTCGGCGAGGCTGAGGTCGGGGTTGGAGGCGTTCCTCTACCCCGAGGGTGCCAAGGACCGGCTGGGGCTCGAGACCGTCTGGGGTTCGGGTCTCAGGAAGGGTGTTACCCCGGCTGAGTGGATTGTCGTGACTGTCACCGCCTTCGGGTTCGGTCTTGCTCACTACACTTCCGGGGCGGGCTGGGACATCGGGAAGATTTCGACGGCAGCCATCGCCGGGTTCTGCTTTGGAGCGGCGTATCTGGTGTACGGTGCCCACGCCGCCATCCTCCTCCACTGGTTCTTCGACTACTACTTCATAGTTTACGCCATAGCCGCGGAGATATTCTCCGGTCAGCTCTTCCTCCTGAGCCTCCTGATCGATCTCGTTACGATCGTACTTGGCTTGATGGGCTGGGTTGGGCTCGTGGGAGTGGGA
>Ga0315312_1000126_pt1 | contig 123700 bp, 107 predicted proteins | sample TDP7_MG_FD_203629 | JGI IMG/M metagenome (GOLD analysis project Ga0315312, IMG submission 203629) | Freshwater sediment microbial communities from Lake Towuti, South Sulawesi, Indonesia - TDP7 | ecosystem: Environmental > Aquatic > Freshwater > Lake > Sediment | place: Indonesia: South...
TTAACTTGTGCTTTACTCATATTATACACCTCTTGGCTACATACGTAGTATAGATCAATTAGCTATATATTAGTGTAGCGCCTGAATCCTCAAATCCTCATCACACCCGTCCAGAAAATCTATGCTGAGGACGTATCTGACCAGAGCTAGTGAGCCTCTCATCAACAATATTCCATTCCCTAGACAAATAAAAGCTTAAGCCATCGAAGAAATCATATCAATTGGCAAGGCGCAAAATCGACTAGGAGAGCAAATGATCTAGTCAAGTATTGAGTAACGCGGTTGTGATAATATGGAAGGAAGATTGAGGGCAGGTACAGCTAAGGTTGACATCACTCCTGCTGTGGGAACGGAGCTCTGTGGGCATTTCAGATCTGATCTCAAGTCGAACGGAATACACAGCAATCTGTATGTAAGGGTATTGTTGCTAGACGACGGCAGAAACAAGGCAGTTCTCGTGGCATGCGACCTTCTAGGCGTATCTTCAGCTCTCGTTGCCTCAACTAGGAAAAGGATCACGGGGCTAACAGGAATTGACGGTAGAAATGTCATGATCAGTTGCACTCACACGCATTCCGGGCCTGGAAGCATGTCGTTAAGAGTCGTGGGCAAGCCTGATGAAGCGTACCAAGATCAGCTGGAAAAGAAGATCGCGGGAGCAGTTTATCTAGCTTCAAACAAAATGAAGGAATCAAGCATAGGTCTCAATGTAGGAACCGAAGAGCTAGCTGCAAATAGAAGAGTAGAGTGGCCAGACGGCAGCATCAGATTTGACTGGCTTGATCCGAATGTCCCACCTGAGAAACCGATCGACAAGGAGCTCAAGGCACTGACCGTCAAAGATGTGGACATGAAACCTACAGCCGTCCTCATCAATTTTGCATGCCACCCGGTTACCATGGGCGGCAAAGCCTTCAATCTAGTCTCGTCAGATTTTCCAGGCGTCGCAACAACATTGATAGAAAGGGTGAAGGACGAAGAAATGACAGCCTTCTTTTTCAACGGTGCATACGCCGACACTCATCCCAGAAAGGATCTTGTGCCCGGATACAATTACGGTTCACAGATAAAGGGAGACGAACTGACGAAAACGTTGGGAACCCTTCTCGGGGCAGCTGCCCTGAAGCTTTCTGAGACGACATCGACCCATCCAAACGTCACGATTGAGACATCTTCTGAGATCGTTAGGGCGGCGCTTGAGAAGTTGCCTTCTGAGGAAGAGATCAGAGATATGATACCGAAGGATCGGCAGAGATTTGAGGAGCTCACAAAGACGAAAGCCCCTTCACGTGATTGGTGGTGGCTCAAGCAAGGCTTAGACTGGTACGAATACCTTCTTGATGCGTACGGGAAGGGAAAACAGTTTGCGACCTTTGAAGATCTAGAGGTGCAAGCGATTAGGATCGGGGACATCTACATGATTGGTCTTCCTGGAGAAGTGTTCAGCCAGATAGGGCTGCGGATCAAGAGTCGGGCATGTGAATTGGGAGCGGGCAAAGTCCTCGTTTCCGCTTTGACAAACGGGAATCCAGGGTACATTCCTGCAGAAGAAGATTATGCTATAGCGCCGATAGGAAAACGAGGTTACGAGATAGAAGGGTCCTACATGCTTTACGGACGGCCTCTAGTTGGACCGGGAACAGCGACCCTGATGATCGACGCCGCGTTAAGGCTGATCAGATCACTTCAACGGAACGAGCAGCCGTGAATTAGGCTGGATTTCTCTCTTTTATATCAGATATAGGTATGGCTCAGATCAGGTACGAACGATATGAGGCTGATGTGGAGGTTGCCTTCGCTGAGGAGAAAGACGTATCTGTCATAGGAGTGACAGCACTGGAAAGTCTGGGATACCGAGTAAACCCGATTACGGAGAAACTCGAATACATCGGATTGTTAGCTGCCCAACCAATCTCAATAGCAGTTTTCCATTGCGAATCCTGTGCCGCACAGTTCACGTTAGAGCAATCTGGTTGGCATCTGGTTGCCAAACCATGCAACAAAACCAGCGAGGCATATGGCGTCAGATTTCCGCCTCAAACCCCGAAAAACTGGAGGATTTGAACGAAGCTCTAAACCTAATGGAGGGGCTCCAATGTCTAAATTCTTCGATCATGCATCCATACATAGTCTGTAGGCGATCTTAAGCCGCTAATATTGTTGTAGGTTGCCAAAGATACTGGAGAAAGCCACTAAAAATCAGGAATGTAAAAGGTAAATTTGTGCTTCAAATGTCTCGATACCCAAAAGAATACGAGAAAATGATACTTCTCCGCGATGGAACTAAAGTGCTTCTTCGACCTGAATTATCAACAGACACGGACATGCTATGGGAGATGTATTCAACTCTTTCAGAGGAAAGCCAGCGTTATCTCGGACGCGGCTTCACGCGCGAAAGAATCGAAGATGGACTTCCAGAATAGACTACAAAAGGCAATTGCCCATTTTAGCCCTAGTTAAAGGAGGTGGAAAAGAGAGAATAGTTGCTTCGGCAACACTAGCGTTCTTCTTGGATAGGCCTGCCTTCAAACACAAAGCCAACTTTGGAATAGTCGTGCACGACGAACATCAGAATAAAGGTCTTGGAACATCCTGACCAACCACATATTGGAAATTGCCAAGGGAATGGGCTTAAGGAAAGTTTCCTTAAGCGTGGCGACTGAAAATAGGAAGGCGATTCATGTTTATGAAAAATGCGGATTTAGAATAGAAGCATTATTAAAAGAGGAGGGTTTCGAAGACGGACGATACTACGATGACTACCTTATGTCTATCTTCCTTCAAGATGTGCTCTAGACCTAAAAAGTTGTTGTCATGAGCGCCATTTATGAAGGCCCCTGGCTTAGACATCACTCAAAAATGAAGAATACAAACGAAGATGTGAATTTAGCCCGGGGCTCTTTCACGCAGTTTTCGTCTCTTTACCAGTTTTCAATACGTTTGACGATCTGGAATTAAGAGGAAGATTCATCAATGTTTCGTTAGATATTTTTCGATAACCTTTTTTCCAACCCATCCCATGGGTAGATCCTTAAGATCATCCAAGTGGAACCATCTTATCTCGGAATGTTCACTCTTATTGATTATCTTACCTTTCCAGTCCTTAACAAGAAAGAAGTGGAGTTGCAGGACTTCCGGAGGCTGTTCTTCGATCATAATTTCAGTAACTGCTAGAGGTTCCGGATCTACGACTTGTATTCCCAGTTCCTCATTTAGTTCCCTTACTAAAGATTGCGCGGGCGTCTCGCCTAATTCAACGGAGCCGCCAAAGGTGCACCATAATCCATAAAATGAGTCTTTCTTCAATCTCTTTCCAAGTAATATCTTTCCTTCTCTGAGAACTATGGCACGAGCACCTATTTTCATAGTTCTTGACTCCATCGGATATTTCTATTTCTTTTTACATTTTTTCAGTTTTGCCTTTACATTGTTAATCGTCTGAAGTTGGGATAAAAACTTTATTACCTACTTCTTACCGGCGCCCAGCAGATAGAAAAAACAGAAAAAAGAAACCATTCGATGATCTCACCGAAAAAAATGAAGAATCTAAACGAAGGTTTGAACCTAGCCCGGGGTCCTTTTTGATGCTTTGTGTAAGAGGGGGAGCGCTGTTGTTTTCTGTTGGCGGTGTGTGGATTTTTCCGACATATTTATTAGTGTAGGATATTTTGTATTTTGCAAGGTGAATTTGAGATGGTGGAAACCGTCTCGGTGAGCTCGAAAGGTCAGGTAACCATTCCCTCGGGGTTGAGAAAGGAGTTGAAGATAGTCGAAGGAGAGAAGCTGCTGGTTTTCCGTGAAGGCGATGCTATCAAGATGGTTCCGGTACCAAAATTGTCGGAGATGGCAGGAATTGACAAAGAGATCTTCAAGGACAAGAAGCCTTCAGAAGACATCGAGGCTATGAGAAAGGAGTGGACAAGGGAATTTGAAGAAAGAATCCACCAAACTTAAGGTTGTATTGGATACTAAGCCCTTGATTAAGCTGTTTGCACAAGAGGAAGGCTGGGATGCCGTCCAGAAAATCTTGGCTAAAATAGAGGCTGGAGAGGTGGAAGCAGCAATAAGCGTAGTTACGTTGACAGAGATCTACCACAAGTATCTGCAGGAGAAAAGGCCGGATCTGGCTAAGACTAGAACGAACGATCTAAAGTATGCCATATATCTTAGAAAACTTGAAGTAGGGGAAGAGGTTGCGGTTAAGGCTGGGGAATTCAAAGGCAGATACGGCGTCTCAATTGCCGACGCTTTTATAGCTGCCTCCGCATACTTAGAAGAATCAATCATAATCAGTGATGACGCGGACTACAATCGGATATCTGAAGTCAAGGTCTTAACCGAAAAAGCGTTTGTCTCACATTTGACATGACTTTATCGTTTTGTCACAAAACCGCATAATTTAAACGCATATTATCATCTAGCCTGGGGCTCTATACGACAATGCGTCCTTGGGCTTGTCTAGTCTTTCGTAAAATATCGGCCTGAATCTTGCTTTTTGCGAAGACTAAGTCTTTGAACCTACCCAGGAGCTCCAAACTTTTGATTGAGCGGATCAAGGGCCATTCAAGTTGTACGCTTCTAGATCATTGGAAGTGATATCCTTCGGAATTGTAATGCGGGATTCTTTCTCGTAGTCATGTTTTCAGTTTTATCCATGAAGGTTCAAACTTCTCGGGATGTGTGTCCAGTTCGCCTCTTCCCCTATTCCCGTGATTCTCCTTGATGGTCTTCCATAGAGAGGCAACAAGCCATCGCTTTGTGGGACTATCCTTTCCTAGAAGGGCATACACTCTCTCTGTTATATCAGCGCCTTCTGGCCATGCATCCTTCGCCTGTGATAGTGGCTTCTGACCGAGCCAAGAATTTAGAGCATGGTAGTAGTTCGTGATGTTCTTCTCGATATGCCGTCGGCCCTCTCCGGTTTCCGGAAGGGCTCGCCACTCATTCGCACCAACGCTGGCTATCTGAATATCCGTGCGTCGAAAGAAGGCGTGATGGCATAGGTCTTGCATTCCTATCCGTCTGAGGATAGGATTGTTTTCGCACTTTACGGTAGTTTCGGCTTCGATGCACCGATCGATTACCTTTCCCATCTCTTCGGCTTCTTTTCCGATGAACTTACTCATACTCTGCGCTCTCTGTGGGTAGGCCTGTCCGCTCAGGCGTAACTTTATGCGCTCCACGTAGAGACGTTTCAGTTTGGTGGGCTCTCCTAGCTAACTGTATATTTTCTCTGCTAGTTCACCATGCTCTGGCAGCTCAGATTTCAGACAGGTTAGGTCTCCCCTGGCGGACCACCAATTTAATATGCTTATGTACGCTCTGGCCAAGCGTTGACGAGGCGACCGATTCGGGTCGTATCCGGTGGACGCCTCGCAGTAGCGATCCCAAATTTCAGGATGCGACACGACACCTTTATGCTTTCGCAGTAACGTGCAGATGCTCGACCAAGGGGGTTCGCAGGAGATGTGTTCGGCCTCCGGTCGTCCCTGGCTAATACCTTGTAGAATGATGTTGACGTTCCCGGGGAAGTTGTACCAACATCGCTCGAAACAGCTTATCTGGATCCTAAGGAATCTTGTGTCCTCGTCCAGATCGCCCAGTGTTTTCTGCATCTGGTTGATGTAGCGAATCTCGTCATCCCACTGCTCAGGCTCACGTTTCCGCACGGATACATCCCACAGGCCGAAGCTGAGAAAATCGCCTTCATCCTCTGTCCAAGGCAGCTCGAAGCCTCCTTCGAAGGGGAGAAAGACATCCTTTCGAAGTAGCTCAAATCCTATGGGAACACTCCTGTAATCGGCTAGAGTCGCCATTTCCACTTCACACCTCACAATTAGCTTGGGGTCGGCTCCGATCCAGAATATGAGACTTTTGAGGGCGTTGTTCAAGAGCTTTCGTATTACTAGGCATACAATGCATTGGATTATGTGAGTAACAAAAGAAGCATTTGATCTATAGAATAATGCATTTGATTCCCAGCCATTTTGAGAGGTCTTCCAGTTGGTCGCGAATGTCTCCGTAGACTACTGCGAAGTGGTTCTCGACCCCGTCTTCGAAAAGGGTCTCCGTGATCTCCTTTGCTGGCCCATAGAATCTTATCCTCATTGATGTGCCGCGGAGGGTCTCATCGCCCTCAACGGCTTCGCCTCCTAAGGCGTACATGCGATAGCCATTTTCGCGTTCGCTGATTCGAGCACAAGTAACTGGACCCGTTTTGCATGCGAATTCCCTTGTCAAGCCCATCGGAGTCTCTTGAGCGAGTATGGAGTGCTGTTCATATCTGACCTTTTGTGGACTTTCGACCATGCATATTGGTGCGTTTCCGCAGTGCCAGACAACTCCAGTATTTGATTTTTCATCCATAGATATCAGATCTACGAAGAAAACAGGGGTGCCTGTTAGACAGTGTTCAACTAGCATGGTCAAAGCTCCTATCATGTCTCCTTCGCAGGCAGTCATGATGCCGGTATCGGTTGTCCTACCTATTGCCGTGCAAGGCGCAAGTTTGAACAGTTCGTTAAATTCTGGGAAACATTTGACCGCAAACGCACTTACCTTGTATTTTTCAGCGAGTTTCTGTAATGAAAGACCTATTGAGGCTGTCTTCTGAAAGTCCTCCTCAAGAACGTTTCGAGCTATTATTCCCTCTCTTTTGATATTGTTGATCTCTTTCACTACGGTTTCCTTAGGGAAAATTTCAGCTTCAGCAAAAAGTTCGTCAAGGTCGATATGCTGAACCCTTACGCCGAATGTCCTACGGAGAAGCATCTCATCGAATGAGACGTGATGGAATCCCGGAGATTGATAGCCAACCAGTCCAAGTTTGCTTTCGGTCAAAACAGAAATGCAGCCCAGCACTCTCATTGACCTTTCTAGGTCTCTCCTAAATTCCTCGTCTTCCGGAAACCCGTGCAGATGCTTATACTTTATGTTGTGGCGCCTCAGCGTGCCCGTAATTATCATCGCGCCGCAGAATGAATTGGCTGCCAGGCTTGTCTCGTGCATTGTAGGCTCCGGAGTGGACCAAACGAGAATAGGTGCACCCGATTTCTGTCCTATAGCGCTTGCCAAGATCCCACTGTCCGCGTTGATGCATTGCATCAAAACCAAGTCGACGGCTTCCCTGTGGAAAACGGCTGCTGCTCTTTGAGCGTCTTCTTCGGTTGTTATTGTTCCATTCGGTTCTACTAGTTTAACCCCTTCCAAACTTCGTAGAAGCGCCAAGGATCTTTGATGTATCTCGTTCGCCCATTTCTGATCGAAGTACGGTTGCTTCAATGGAGCATAACCAACTTTTATGTCTCTCAACTTATGCATCAACCCTTACAAGAACCATGAAACGAAACCTAATGTACCTTTTTTTCGTACTTTAATCTCTCATTTGGACTGCGCATTAATCTCTAGGAGAGTCACCGAATGGCAGGGAAAGACGTAATTGAAGCGGTTGGCCGCAGAAGTCAGTTTCTTTTCGCTGATCTTGACGTTGTTAGGTGAGTCGAAATCGTTTGCCGATGTTACCTCTTCCGCGTTGAGTTCGTAGATTTTGCCGTTTCTCCGAATCTTAACGCCCTGTAAGTTCATGGCGCACTCTATGTCGTTTTCTTTGTGGCGGTTGATGACGGCTAGGTATAGTTTCCCGTTTTTGTCGTCGAGGGTCGCCAGGCAATCCAGATATGGTACGTGGTCCATTTTCGGCGTCCCCCCAAGAATGTTGCCTATTCCTTCAGCCATAGCCATGTGGGCCAATTCCCTAAGGTTCGCTTCATAAGTGTCAACCTCTGTTTCCGTGCGAAGAACGATGTCTCCAATATGATGTCTGTAGAGTTTGAAGGCCAGATACTGAGGGTTTACATACAACGTTTCCTCATTGGATGTTATAGGTCCAGAGGGTCCGCTGTTTATGAGATTGCAGATGTTCGCCATTCCAACGCCGTTACAGGGCTTAACCATGACGTGGAACATGCCAGCCGTAAAAAGTCCATCCTGCAACGTCAACTTTTGATAGCCGGCCAAAATAGGAGAAGCTGGAGGGTCAGCCTCCATGTGCCACACGTTCCATTCATCAACAGCGATCTTTACCTTCTCCGTCTTCTGAAACCATATTGATGTCATTCTCTCTCTTGGAGTCACAGCATCGATTAGGCTCGTCATTCGGTTGAAGCTCCTTTCAGCCTCAAGGGGACGTGCCACTAGAGTGTAGTAGTCTTCTACATTCAGAACGAAGTGAATGTAGTACTTGTGGATGGAGATGTAATCGATGAGGTGACCTGCTTCCTTTAACAGTGTATAATTCCACTCGTCATCGTGACTCCCTACTGCAACAATCTTTATTTTTGGGTCAACCATCCTCCTCAGCTTCGAGTATTCGAAGGCAACGCGAGCATAGTTCTGAGCATCCATGTGGCCTACTTCGCCATCGAGGTCCAACTCGTTCCCAATCCCCCAGTAATGGACTCCAAAGGGATCAGAATGGCCATTTTCCACTCTCATTGCACAATACTTGGTTCTTCCTTCACGGTTACAGTACTCCACCCAGCTAGCGGCTTCTTCCGGTGTGCCAGTGCCGACATTCACGTTTATATAGGGTTCTGCGCCCACTTCACGGCAGAAGTCTACGAATTCATGAGTACCGAACTGATTGGTTTCTTCTACATCCTTGCTGTAATTCGCAGAAAGAAGGGTGCAAGGCCTCTTTTCCCACGGCCCAATGCCGTCGAGCCAATGATAGACATCCGCGGGGCAACCTCCCGGCCACCTCATGATCGTTGGGCTCATCTCCCTAGTTGCCTCCAAAACATCCTTTCTCAACCCTCTTATGTTAGGTGTCGAAGACCCCTCACCAACCCACACCCCGCCATATATGACGTGCCTGTCCGGTACACCCCAGTGTTCAAGCATGGTGCCAAAGATGTATGGGTTGACCTTCCCCAGTACATCTCTCGCGTTAACGCTAATCTTCGCTTCCAAAAATCCTCGTCTCCTTAGCCTATGTAGCTGTTTCCAGTGTTTTCGAGGCTTTGACCTATTGGGCTATATCCCTATTTGTAGTGCTGCCTCATTTCCTCATGGCCTGGCAGTGCAAGTATATCCTCTAGGAGCCTTTTGGCTTGTTCTTCAGATCTTGTCCATGGATCCATCATTATGAGTTCCAGCAGTCGTTCCTTGTTTCCAGTTTCGTATGCTTTAAGTTCCACTTCGACCGGTGCGACTCTGTCTCTGAGGATATGGGCGATCAAAGGCTTAGGCAAACCGTCTGTTTTGATCCCTTGAATGCCCCTCCTGCTGACGAGTCCCGGAACCTCAACCTCGAAGTCTTGAGGCACACCCGGCACCAAATCGCCACTATTCATTATATTCACTATGAACACTTTCGGTATGTCACAAGCTAAGGACTCAACTAGGGAGACTATGCTTTCGCCTGACTTCTTCGGCGGGAAGATGCTCGTGACCTTGGTGGAGGGATCCTCAGCGACCTTAATCAACTCTGCAACCCTATCTTTGCGAGGAGGCTCAAGCACACCTTTCCACCATCTCTTGGGATCTTCCTTCCACTTTTTCTCGGTCTCGTCATCAGTGTGGTACCACCACGGCCATGTTCCTCCACCAACCGTGCATGTGTCACCGATTGGGAAGACGCCGAATCTCTTGTAGAGATCTACAGCCTTGGGCCCTAAGCCGCTACTCGGAGGGATTTTCTCCCAGTATTTGGGAGCCCCTTTCTCGATCCACTCATCCAGAAGTGGATAGGCATTTTCACCCTTGTGGTAGAAGTGTGTCAACCAGACGAAGTGGTTTACGCCCGGTATCTGGAAAGTTATGTCTTCTCGCTTAAGCCCAAGAACATTGGCAATTTGATAAATCCCCCCGAATCCATGGCATAAACCAACAAACTTGATTTTCGGATACTTGCGTCCTAGGTATGTGGTGCCAGCTAAGACGGGGTTTGCAAGTTTGATGTACCAAGCGTCTGGGCATAGATCCAGTATATCATTGATTATGGCTTCGAAGAGTCTGAACTGGTAGAAGTTTATCCAGAAGCCTTCGTCATGCATGATGTGGTAGCTGCCACCGAATCTGTAGCCGTGTTTGAACCCTGTCAACCATCCTGCTCTGTACCCGCTGTAACCGACAACGAGCGCCGTGTTTATCACGAAGTCAGCGTCCTTCAGTGATTCCCTCCGATCAGTGGTCTTCTCAAGCTTCAGTTTGATCTTCATCTCGTCAGCGTATCTTCTGCACAGTGAATGCACAGCGTCCAGTCTTTCCTTGTTTATGTCCATGAAGCTGATCGTGCTTCCCTCAAGGTTCGGTGTGAGGCATATATCCTTAACAAGCGCTAAAGAGAAGGTAGCGCTGCCAGCTCCGATAATACTGATTTTGACGTCGGTCATATTGAATCACGGTTAACTAGTCGTCGGGGACTCCTTATTAGTCTTTTGCAGAAACGAGATCGCAACAAATCCACGCATGGAAATGTCCGTATGACACAGGACCATTGAAATCGATTATGTCAATGGTTGGTTCTGACATATCTCAGCTGTAGTGCTCTTTCATCTCTGTGTGGTACGGCAAGGCTAGAATGTCCTCGACAAGTCTCTTGGCTTGCTCCTCAGATCTTGTCCATGGGTCCATCATTACGAGTTCCAGTAAACGTTCTTTACTTCCGTTCTCGTACGCTTCAAGTTCCAACTCGACCGGCGCAACCCTGTCCCGCAGAACATACGAAATCAAGGGTTCGGGCAATCCGTCAGTCTTTATTCCACGCACTCCTACCTTGCTTATGAGGGCCGGGACTTCTACCTCGAAATCCAGAGGTATGCCCGGCACAAAACCTCCAGTGTTCATGATGTTAACTTGAAAGACTCTGGGTATCTGGCACGCTATTGACTCAATTATGAAGGCCACTCCCCCTGTCCGTGACCCGCGGCTCTTGGTCGGCGGATAGACACCTGTAACCTTCATAGAAGGATCACTTGCTACGGCTAAGAATTGGTCCAGTTCTTTCTCTACGTTGGAGAAATATCTCTTCCAGTGTTCCTCAGGATCCAGTTTCCACTTCTTTTTGCTGTCCTCGGTTGCATAGTACCACCATGGCCAGGCACCGCCTCCCGGAGAGCATGTGTCGCCGATTGGATATGCATGGAACCGTTTGTAAAGATCTACGGCTATGAGTCTTGTGGTTGGCGGCTGCAATGTCTCCCATAGTTTAGGCTCTTCTTTCCTTATCCAATCATCTAGCATGGGAAGAGCGTCTACGCCCTTGTAATAGAAATGTGTCAGCCATATGAAGTGGTTCACGCCTGGCATTTCGAAGCTTACGTATTCCGGGTCCATTCCCATTTTCTCGGCGATACCGTAGACTTCGCGGCCTGTGCTTACTGTGCATAAGCCGAGTATGTTTGCGTTCTTGTATTTGCGAGTCAGATATGTTATGCCTGCCAGAACTGGATTTGCAAGTTGAATGTACCATGCCTTCGGAACCAGGTCTAACACATCGTTCATTATGGATTCGAAGAGCCTAAACTGATAGAAGTTAACCCAGAAGGGTTCGTCATGCATTATATGATGACTGCCACCATAACTATATCCATCCTTCTGTGCTATTGTCCGCCCCTCCAATTCTCTCTGATGCCCAGCTACAAGGGCAGTGTTTATTACAAAGTCGGCGTCCTTGATGGATTCTCGGCGATTCGTAGTCTTTTCAAGCCTTAGATCTATGTTGACTTCGTTGGCGTATCTTCTGCAGACGGAATGGACTGCGTCGAGCCTTTCTTCGTTTATGTCCATGAAACTTATTGTGCTGCCTTCGAGGTTTGTTGTAACGCATAATTCGCTTACTAGCCTCAAGGAGAACACGGCGCTGCCGGCACCGATTATGCTGATCTTAATATCAGACATGGAATTTCACGCCTATTACGTGGAAGTTCTGGCACTATAAGTATTCTCATTACCAAAGATCCCTTAGACACATTGGTCTTTCCACGATGAGATTCCGGTTCCCTGCTGCTTAGTTCCCAGTTGTGAATTTGATGGTGTGCGATCCTGTTTGTCTAGGAATTTCTATTTCTTTTGTTTCTGTGAAGTATGTGGCGGCATCTGCGCTCTCCATAATTCGCTTTGAATCTACTAGTATTTCCATTTTGCCCATCTTCGCCAATCGCTCTCTAATTTCGTCAGACAAGTGTAAGGTCCATGTGGATGCATGGCTATCAAAGTATCGGCAATAGCGTGGATCATAATTGAAAAGCAGGTGGATCGCGGATCCTCCAGTTACTTCTATCTCTGAGTGCGTATATGCGACGAGCTCGTTGAATCCGATGAATCTCTTATCGCTCAGTTCGTCAAGAAGGTTTCTCAGGCGATCCGGTTCAATCACAATATCCAAGTCATGTATTCCTATCTCATAGGGACCTCCCAGATAAACTCGAGCGTCACCAGCAAACGTTGCAGACATCTGAATCACGTAATCACTGCCAAGGTAATAGCCTCTACACCAACCGAAACCTGCTGAAGCGGCTATCTTCCAGCTGTGGTTGTTATAGGAACTCGAGAATCCACTACCACCGAAGTTAAGCTCCAGGGGGGTTATTTTGAACTGCGACTGAATGCCCTCTATCGACCTCCTCATGTGGTAGAACTGAGTTATGGCAGGTATCTCTTTCCTTCGTCGCCTGTCGCCAAACTCCTCGTACCATTCTGACCAAGCCTTTTCACCGTCGACTGGAGCGTCCCACCATGGACCAGGAGAAGAATCGAGGTCCGGCAGCATATGGGTCCAGCCATGGCTTTGAATCTCTAACGCCCCTAGGGCTAAGCCCGTGTCAAGCCCCTCTTTCGTCGAAACGTAGTCTTGGTAGACACCAAAAGGATCAGTAAACTGTTGAGTCCATGAGGGCACAATCATCCTGAGTCCAGGATCAACGAACCCGGGGTTGATATTCACGACAAGTATTGCTCCCTTCTTCTGAAGCGGGTTGATGATGTGTTTCTCGATCTGTTCCTTAGTAAGTGTAGGAAAATGCCATAACTTATGGTAGGCGGTTGATGCACAGCCGAAGTCGTCCATATAGATTATTGCCGTGTTTGAGAAATCTTTGTATATTAGGTATCCAATGCAGTACGTTAAGGCTCTCCTCATTATTTCTCTCATTTTGGGGTACCATCTGTATGTGTAGGGACCTCCGCCTACCCATAGGGCCTTTGTCGACTCCGTTATGTCCCTAGCTGTTAGCTGAGGAGACTTCTCTTGGGTGGCAAGCACTATGGTGTCATCCGCTTCAACTTGGACCGATTGAGCCATCCATTTGGCCCTTGGCAACCAGTAAGGCAGTTCTTCCGAGGGTATGGAATCGCCAACCATTCCTCTTGTTATGAAGTGGTCTCTCACTATCTTTATCGGGTGGAAATCCCGTTTTTGGAGCGAGACCGGATAGTTTCCCTTATACCTGATCCCTAGGATCCTCTCAGTAACAGGCTCGTCTACCTTGTCGAAAAGTGCTAGAAGACTGATGCCGTACTCATTGACAGCTCTCTCTAGGATTGAGAAGTCTTGATCACTTAGGGTAGATGGGTCGGCATCCCATATTATGCATCCGTAATCAGGTTTCCCCTCTGCGTCTAGAAAATAGTTGATGTCCATGCGTTGCTGGTCAAGTCTCAAGATGTCGAATGGTATACACCAAATCTTTAGCAAGGAAACAATGTCCTGAAATTCTCCATCTCCCTCTATGATAGAGCTAGTTGGATCCTTCCATTGATCTGCCACAATTAGCAGAACCTTGCACGGTTTGAGTGGTATTCCCAATTTCATCCGCCTCAAATTGGAAGATACTGTGAGACCCTGATTTATAACTGTGGTTCTGGTAGATCATGTAGGTCAAGGAGTGCGCAATTTATTTATATCAGAAGAGGCGAGACTAGTCAAAAGGGATATTCCATGAGTTCTAAACCGGATCCGAGTATTGATATGATAAATTGGGAAATGGCTAGGTTCTTAGCATTTCGAGACATGGGGGTCTGCAAGCGTGTGGCAAAGATTAGAAAGGAGGACATATGCAAACACCGGGACCCTGAGTTTAAGATCCGTATCTTGCCAGTAGGTGACTTTCATATTGAGATGGCGCTTGACATGCTGACCCGAATAAGGAAGGCTGCGGAAGATGGTAAGCCCTTCGTCGGCATCTTTCCAACAGGCCCAATATTTGAGTATCCTATTCTAGCCAAAATGGTGAACACACTGAATCTTCCGTTGAAGCATGTGCACTTTTTCTATATGGACGAGTACGCTGATGACAAGGGAAACGATATTGATCCTGAATGGCCCGGCTCATTCCATTACACCAACAACCATGTATTCTTTTCTAAAATCAGACCGGAACTTAGGCCACCATCAGACCAGATATACTATCCGTCTAAGGAGAACATAGAATATTTCGACGATCTGATGCGGGAAGCAAGAGGAGAGAGGGGTGCAAAGGGAGCACACGTTGTCTATGGGGGAACAGGGCTGTCGGGACACTTGTCTTTCTGGGACCCGCATCTAGCTGACGAATATACAGACTTTGAAAGCTGGAGGAAAGCTAAGCCTAGACTGATTGAACTTCACCCCATATCCATAATGCAGATGACCATCACGGACTGTAGTGGCGCATGGGCTTTTGTTCCTCCGAAGGCTTACACTACTGGGCCAGCTCAGATTCTGAATGCGGATTACCGGAGTTGGTGGAATGACGGCTGCGGTATGACTTGGGGAGGCGGATATGCCGGAGGACTAGTATGGCAACGTTTCATAGTCCGCTTGGCAGCTCATGGACCTGTAACACCTAAGGTTCCGTGCTCAATCCTCCAGACTGTGCCGACAGACTTCGTGATCATCGAGCCAGTCGCTGAAAATGTAACGATCCAGATAACAGCCTAGTCATTGCGCCGTGACAGCTGACCTTCCCTTTTCGCCTAAGTCTTGAAGAGCTGATATCAATTCATAAGATGAACGTAGGAGATGATCAAAAATAGATCTAAACATTATCCGATGGAAGTCACAACACTAGTGTGGCGGAAAATCCTTGTCAAGGGAGAAGTTTAAGAGGCTTTTGGCGGAAGCCCAGAGGCTTAACCGCGTCTGTAAAGATAGGATTGAGGGGTCTGCAAGCCGCTATAAGGCTGCCATGAAGTTTGAGGAACTTGATAGAGTTCCTGTGCGCGTTTGGGTTGAGGGGATGTCGGGTTGGTATCTGCGCGGAAGATATGGATTGAACATGACAGAATATTTTGGGGACGCCGAACTTCAAGCCTTTTACGAGCTTAAAGAGAGAATTGATGCCTTCAAAGAATTGGATGATGACCGGCTGGAGATAGATACAACTGTCGGCGTCACGGGTGGGGTTGTATCTCATCCGTCAGTTATCGGTTGCAGGATAGTCTTCCCTGAGGACGATTGGCCTTGGATAGATGTGAGATACCATCCGCTTGACGCCCCGGAGAAGATTGATGACTTTCAAGTTCCTGACATAGCCGAAGCTGGAATCATGCCTCACATCATTGAACGGTTTGGAAAGCTGGAGAAGCTAATTGGAGATCTTACCGACGTGACCATATACCCCGGAGATGGCGTCCCCGAGTGCCCGCTTCAAATGGCCGTTTACGCCCGCGGATACAACAACCTCGTAAGAGACATGTACACGGATCCCCCACTTACCCATAAACTTATGAAGAAGATGTGCGATGTGGGAGAAGCTATCCACAATTTCTACAGAGATTTTCTGGGACGTGATCTATCACAATTGTTTAGTCAAGAAGAACGTTTGTATGACAATCTTCTATGCCACTTTTCACCGTCTCTCATAAGAAAGTTTGTCCTACCCTGCTATCGTGAGTGGGCGGAAAAATACGGATGGAAATACTGGACGATAAGTAGCCAAGGCATCTTGGACCCTTTGGTAGAGATTATGGCGGAAACACCTGTAGACCGCATACATTATCTGACCAGCTTCTCAAACCTCAAACTTTTCAAAGAGACGTTTACACCTAGGAAGGTATGGATAAACGTAGCTTACGAAGCAAGCCTGATGGTAAACCAGACGCCAGCTGAGATCGAGGAAGAATGTAAGAGAATAATGGGGATAATGGCTCCGGGAGGTGGCTTCCTAATGCGAACAGCCTGCCTAGACTGGAGGACACCGTTAGAGAATATATACTCGTTCATAAGGGCATGCAAGAGATACGGAAGATATTAGTACTCTCGGCCAGAAGCTGAAACAGGAGATGACTTAGGAGAAACCAGAAAGTGAAAAATAATCAACAGGCATCACCTTAGATAGAAGACGCAGGAAATCTTTCAACGTTCTAAGAAGACTCTGTTCAAGGAGGAGAGGCCAAACCTAACGTGAGTCTTTAATTGCAAAATTTTCTTTTGAAAATATAGGGGAAAATCTTATAAATTGAGACGCCAAATAAGCTCTAGGGGTAGTATTGTTCACGAAGTCTAGTCCTCGAGGCGAGGTCACGGCTTCTTTTCTTCGAATTGTTCTTGTTTTGATGCTAGCTGTGTCTTCCTTTTTGGGTGTTGTCTTGGTCGCTAGTAGCCCGGAGCAAGCTCCTGAGGGTCTTTCCGAACCTTTGGATTACCGTGAGATTGTGAAAGCGGTTGATATGGAGGCTGTCAAGGAGCATGTTCGCTTCCTCTCCGGGTTTCCAACTAGGTCGACTGGCTACCCTGGCTCCTACGAGTCAGCCGAGTACGTCTATAACCAGTTTCTCCAAGCCGGGTTGAAAAACGTCAGCTACCACGAGTTCAAGGTGGCAGACGCCATCGACCACGGCGCAAATGTTACTATACTCTCCATTGGTGAGACCTTCCGGATATTTCCGATGAAGCCGAATTTCGGAGCGCCCTCCACAACCCCGTCGGGAGGCATCTCCGGGAAGCTGGTTTACGCCGGCAAGGGGTACATGACAGACTTTGATGGCGTCGAGGTCAAGGGAAGCATTGTTCTCCTCGACTGGGATACGGGCATAAGATGGATCAATGCTGCTAACCTTGAGGCCCAAGCCGTCATATTCCTGCCTCCGACACAGGTCCCGGATATAGCCGTGCCTAGAACTGTTAACGTCCCGTTCACTTATCCAAGATTCACGGTGAATGAGGAAACAGCCAAAGCGTTGATGCAGCATCTAGGCGAAGAGGTTAAGGTGGTCGCGAGGACTTATTGGGAGAACGTTCGAGGCTTGAACGTTGTCGGCTTCCTAGAAGGAACAGGAACCGAGCAGGAGAAGGGAAAGATAATCATCCTAAGCTCATACTACGACTCCGGCTCCGTCTCCCCCTCATGGGCTCCAGGCGCAGACGAATCTATGGGAATCGCCTCACTAATCGAGTACGCCAAGTGGCTCAGCCGGAACCCGCCCCGATACACGGTCATGTTCGTTGCGTACTCCGGCCACCACCAGAACATAGCAGGCGCAATGAAATTCCTCGAGGATTGGGTCTACCCAGCCTACGACCAGACCAGACATGCAATAGGCGTCAAGTTCATAGGCCAGTTCAACCTAGACCTCTCAGGAGGGTCCCGAGTTCCCTACCTAACTCGGTTAGGAGACTTTATGAGGCTGTACGGAGGATACCAAGATGTTGGCACCGAACCCCTGCTGCGAGACCACTTGACGGACAAATCCGTCTACGGCGAGGGAGGTGTAATGGAGGAGATAAGGCAGGGCACGCAGACGCGGTACGAGGTCGTCGTTGATGCTTTTTATAGTGTGGCGCATGCGGTCGCCTTACCGTATGAGAGGACCCGTTACGAATACATGTCGGGCAGGGGGCGCAACTACGACAGTGAACCCCTCAACGTCTTCGTGGAGAATATGGGCATAACGATTACAACCGCTTATGATCCCCGCTTCTCCTACGAGAGGCCTTGGGACACCTTCGAAACGTTGACGGAAGAAAACTTCGAGAACCTGAAGACCCAGCTTGAACTCATTTACTGCCTGCTTACGAGAATCCTAAATACAAAATTCGAGACGCTGAGCCAATGGATCCTCTACGCCAACTGGCACTATCCGCCAAGGTATGACAGGGTAGACGTAGAGAACCGCAAGGCAGAAGCAGCAAACGAATTCTGGCGGGCAGTAATGGGCCAAGTCGGCTTCTATAATACGACAAAAGCCTGGTACGATCCGCTCCCGAATGCTCTCGTTTGTCTTCGACCCCCGATACAGTATGTTGCGCCTTTTTCTGCAGGACGCTGGCCTATTCAAGTTTGGACTCTCGCTGACGAGAATGGTTATTTTGAGATTTGGGGAGGCGCAGCCTCTATAGGCGGTCCAGCTGACCTGTATGCGTTCGTCTTCGATAAGGATACTGGAGTCCCAATGTACGTTCCCGACTACGGTATATACCAGTATGCTCCCCCATCAATCTACACGGGCGGCATGCAGATAGCTCTCTTCGAGCATCACCGTGTCGGTTGGGTTGCCGTTTTCAAGGCTGCAACCGCCGTTGTCTTTGACGCACTTGATCCCACCACCTTCTCTCCGCCAAGGATTTTCGGCACAAGCCAAGCCTTAGCGGTTATACCTTCGCTTTACGAGTCGGCGGGCCACACAATCTTAAGACAGAAGTCTACGATTATCTTTTCTGACCCCGCATACTCAATTATGGTCGCCGGATTCCCGCCCTTAACGCCTTCTGAGATAGTCATAGGCTCTCCAACCGTCTATAGATATCCCGTAGCATTCCTAGTGAACGCCACAGCAGCCGGAGTTGAGGCCGGAGGCTACACATTCAAGCTGGGTGAACAGTATCGCTTTCGGTTGTCTTCCCTGCAATTTGCCGAGAACTTGTACAGCGTCAGCAATGTCCGATTCGACATCCTAACGTTGTACAGCCGTGAAATATTCAACTCGCCCGAATACGTTCTAAATCGAAGAGTCTCTGAACTCATTGAAAAGGCTAGGGAAGCCTACGAGGGGCTCCGCTACTCGGAGGCTTTTCTCTACGGTTCCGAAGCTTGGAGGCAAGTAAGAGATGTCTACTTTTACTCGAGGCTGAACATGGAGGACGCATCCTTCGCAGTCCCAATATTGGCGGCCTTCCTCATACCTTTCACGATAATAGGCGAGAAGCTGATTATCAACCTCATGGGAAGGAAGAAGGTAATATCGCTGGTGCTGATGATGGCCATAATCCTCTTTGCCTTCTACTTCGTCCACCCGGGCTTCAGGATAGCGGCCAGCCCAGCAATGGTCGTGATAGGATTCTCAATACTGACGCTGATCCTTCCCATCGCCTTGATCACCTTTGGAGGAAGCCTCTCAGCCATAAAGTTCATCAGGATTAGGATTATGGGCAAACACGAGATCGAGGTCGCCAGAACATCCATGGCCGTATGGTCCTTCGGCATAGGCGTCGAGAATATGAGGAAACGCAGATTCAGGACAACTCTCGTCCTGGTTAGCCTCCTACTTATGGTAGTGGCCTTCACGAACCTCGCTTCGCTAAGGGGCATAAAGGTCGTGAAACCAGCACCCATTGTGGGCAACCCACTCTACAACGGCGTGTATGTCCACAGATCTCTCTGGGGCGCTGGACAGCCCGAACTCGGCGAGCTTCTCGTCGAAATCCTAACCACAAAGTATGAGGAGCGGGCCGAGGTTGCCCAAAGGGCGTGGGTCTACACAGATCAGGCGACCAACACTGAAGGAAAATTCGGCTTCAAACTTAGATACGGTGATCGCAGCGTGATCCTTCATGCGATAATGGGTGTCACGCCGAAGGAGACCAACGTGACAGGGCTAGACGTCTTTCTAGGGGGAAACGGAACGTGGTTCCAGCCTGATCAAAAGTATGTTTGCATACTTCCGTCCTCTGTTGCGAACGAGCTTGGGATAGCCAATCCGGGCGTGAACGTGTACTTCTTCACGAGACCACTGAGGGTCATAGGGATAATCGACGATGAGTTCAGTAGTGTCAACGAGATCGACGGCGAAGGCATAACACCGATCATGATGAACTATCCGGGCAGGAATCCCTTCAACACACACATAAGCCCAACTGAAACCATCCTCATGCCATATGGTGATGTCATAAACCTTGGAGGACAGGTAGCAAGCATCTCAGTCAAGGTCCTGGATGAGTCCGTCACCGAGAACGTGGCTATGGAAATCTTCAACCTCATCCCCGATCTGTTCGTATACGCCTCCTACAAGAACCAAGTGGTGGTGTTGACTCGCGCGTCACTCGCTACGATGATGGGTCTCGAAGCCCAGATGATCCCGTTCGTCCTGCTCTCGCTATCGATATTGAGCATAATGCTGGGAAACGTCTACGAAAGGATTAGGGAGATCGGCGTCTACTCAGTAGTCGGCCTCTCGCCTATGCATGTCGCCTTCATGTTCCTGGCGGAGTCTCTCACCTACGCCCTCGTGGGGGGGATAACAGGTTATGTCGTAGCCATGGCCGTAAACATGAGCGTTTCAGCAATGTACCCAGGCACGATCATCCAGAACATGTCTTCTTCAGCCGTCATATATGCACTGCTAATCTCGATGCTGGCCATGGTGATCTCATCCATCTACCCGCTATACAAAGCCTCAAAGCTTGTCACGCCCAGTCTCGAGAGGAAGTGGAGGATACCCACCAAGCCAATAGGCGACAAATGGTCGATACCCATCCCCTTCTTCGCCACATCAACAGAAGAGATTGATGGCATCTTAGCCTTCCTAAGAGAGTTCTTCCAAGCCCACGTAGGCGAATCTCCACCCCTCTTCTCGATACTCGGCATGAAGTTCGAGGAAGGAGAAGTTGAAGGCGCACCCATCAAGGGCATATATGCCGATGTAAGGATAGCACCGTACGAAAGTGGCGTCCACGAGATATCCCGAATCCTCTTCAAAAAGGTCGGTGAGAGATGGGAGATGCTCAGCCTAGTAACGAGACTAAGCGGAGCCCCACCCGAGTGGATGAAGCTGAACACGCGTTTCACAGACAACGTAAGGAAGCAACTCTTACTTTGGCGCAGCATGACCCCAGAGGACAGGAGAAGGTACATGGAGATGAGCAGATAGACATAGGAAAAAAGGGGAAAGACCGATTGATGGAGAAGCCCAAGACTCAAGTCGGCAAGATAAGATCCGGACTCACGTTCGTTTCCATGATGGCCATCCTATATGCCATAGTAGTCTTCATTCCGGCCACAGGGTACCTAGACCTAATGCTAGGTGGAGCAGCACTGCCAATATCATGGTTTGTCCTAATACTATGGGTTGAGCTGGGCAGGCTCTTCGGATATCGCATTTCAAAGCATGAGGCGACAATGGTCTTTGCATTGTTGGGCACTGCTGTTTTTGTGCCTAACTACTTGATATATCGGATTTTCTTCAGAGACTCACCCATAGTTGAGTTCTTTGGCATAGCTAAAGAGCTCCCATGGTGGTGGGTGCCACCGCAAGAGACAGGAATAGGTACCATAAGAACAATCTTCCACCAATCTTGGGCTATACCCATATTCCTCACAGTAGCCGACCAGCTTCTCTGGGCGGTGGCGTTCTGGTCCTTAGCCCTTCTTGGACGAAAGCTCTTCATGGAAGTAGAGCAACTCCCCTTCCCGATTGAACAGATGAACGCCACAGCGATCTTGACACTTTCAGAGACAAGGAAAGAGGAGGACCTGCACATTCTCTACGCCTCTGCTACCATTGGGTTCATCTATGGTTTTATTCTCTACGCGTACCCGTTCATAATGCAAGCATGGGCCGGCGTAAGCCTGTCCATCATACCTATCCCATGGTTTGACCTTTCACCTCAGTTAACCCAGATCCTCCCAGGCGTCATCATGGGGGTAGCAACAGACTTAATACCTATCGCCTTTGCTCTGATACTGCCGGTAAACGTAATAGCAGGAATATTCATAGGCTCTTTCGCGATCTACTTCTTCGGGAACCTCATTTCCGTTAAATATGACATTTTCCTTTCGCCCTGGTGGTCTCCCGGAATGACCCTATCTCTATCCATACAGCGTTCAGTAATGTTTCTCTGGGCTAGCATAATAATCGGGATAGGGCTTGGAGCCGGTTTGGGCCCCTTATTGAGACATCTACCAGTGCTTCTCAAAGGCGCCGAAGCCAAGGCTTCAGGAAGGCTTGAGGAAACCTTCCCCTTAAGAAGATGGGTCTTAATACCGCTGGTGCTCGAAACTGTTGCGAGCATAGCTTTCTACGTAGTTCTTGCCCCCGAGTTCCCAGTATGGTACATACTCCCGTTCTTGATAGGCTTCCCAATTCTACTGACACTAACCGACGGACGCATGTTAGGAACAACCGGAGTAACATATGCAGCGCAGGCCAACAACGCATTGCGTCTGACCTACTGGGCAACTGGCTACCAGAAAGCTGACGTTTGGTTTGTACCTTGGCCTTGGCTAACTGGCATAGGTCCACAGTTGAGCCAGCTGAAGATCTGTCAGTTGACAGATACCTCAGCTAGAAGTCTGATCAAAGCTTTCTGGATATTCACCCCGATCGCCATGATCTTCGGATTCGCCTTCGTCGAAATATTCTGGAGCATAGCGCCCATACCATCAGCTAGGTACCCAGGCGCCTCAATAATCTGGCCGATCAATGTGACATACGACTCCTTGTGGATCAGGGGACGCCAGCTCGGACTTTTCAGATTAGATTGGCTCCTAATCTCACTCGTTTTGGGCATAGCCCTGCACCTCGTTCTGGACTTCGCACGCTGTCCATTGTCCTTTATATCCATAGCCGCGGGTACAGTGACCTATACGCCCTATGCGGTAACATACATGATCGGTCTCATCATACGGCTCATCTTCTGGAAAATCGTCGGAAAAGATTTCTTCGAATCCAAAAGCAAGCTGATCGCAGCGGGCCTTATGATGGGTGAAGTCATAGCCGTAGCTGCAGGCGTGGCCATAACGTTAATTGTCACCTCAATATGGACACTGCCCTTCTAAATGAGTCTTACATACTCTTCTCTCGTCTCTTTGCTCGCAGGACCAATCGGCAATCTGTGTTCTCCTCAAATATAAAAGCTTAAATAGAAAAAGCTTGATACAAATCTAATCGGTGAAAAAAATGGAGGAAAAAATAGAGCGTCTTCCAGGACTGACAATAAAGTCTTTGGTTGTCGGCGTCCTTCTTATAACATTAATAGCGGGCTGGTTCTCTGTGGCTGGCATGGTTGGGCATATGAATTGGTATCCCACATGGACTGGCGACCAAGGAGAGATCATATTCTTCGGCCTCACGTTTATAATCGTACTGCTGTTGGCCGCGATTAATTCTGCAACGCGCATCTTCACTGCTCAAGAGATAGCGGTAATCATCACAATGCTCTACATTGGCGTTGCGTTCACCATTTTCGGGGTCCCCCACGAGATGATTAACAACCCCATCATCAAACAATTCTCTATGGGAGCTGGGCTTGCGATCTCCTGGCCAGACCGACTGGATTACGTTGACCCCATGGTTTGGGGTCCAATCAGAGACGAAGCTACTGCAGTCCAAGTGTTTACGCAATCAACATGGAACATACCGTGGGGCATGTGGGCCCCAACGTTGGCTTGGACATTCCTCTTCTGGGGCAGCTTCGCTTTTATGGGACTATCGCTAGCGATACTTCTGCGCCACTGGTATACTCGTATCGAAGGTTTGCCATTCCCGTTGGCTGGCATTGAAATGGAACTTGTGAACCTCACTCAAAAAGGACAGCCGAGCGTACTTAAAGGATCACCTGCAAAGTACTTCTGGCTAGGATTGGCAATCTCAGTGATAATATATATACCGATCCTTCATTCGTTGGCTGTGCTTTACCCATTTGTTCCAGGTCCAGCCCCGTCCACTCTAGGTGGCTACCTCATCGTGTGGACTTGGGATTTCGCTATCTTTAACCTCATCCCATGGTGTGACCTCTTCATTGAGCCTTGGCCTTGGCTGATAGCATTCGCCTACCTCTGGCCCATGGACTCCATAAACGGCTTCGTGTTGGGCTGGGCAATATATCACATATTCTTCCCAGTGCTATTCACTGCTTCGGGCATGATCCCACCCATGCCTTACGGAACCGACAGCTGGACAATAGATGTCCAATGGATGAGGGAATTTCCACCGCAGATGCCGGGCTGGAAACATAACATAATAATAGGCACGCTTCTCATGATGGCGCTATATCCCGCATTCAAAAACAGAGGAACTATAATGAAGATATTCCAGGGGTTGACCAAGCCTGTTCCAGAGATGGAGGAGGAGAAAGGAATCCTATCACTAAGGACAGGATGGATTATCTTCATAGTGTCTCTAATTCTGTTCTTGGTTGCATATGCTGCAGCTGGTACCCCAGCATGGTATGCTATAGTCTATGTGATATTCGTCTTCGTAATCCTCATCATTGGCCAATCAAGACTAGCAGGTGAAACCCCCGGTCGGTATGGTGCATTCGGATTTCATAACCACTTTGGTCCCGTTACTTCTATAGGGCTCATGATGTTTTCGGCGTCTGGTATGGCTGGCGAAGCAAGCAAGGGAGCAACTTTCACGAGCTTCTTTACAGTTAATTACCCCTCAGACCACCCACGGTTTATGTCCATGGCTAGTGGATGGGTAAGCGGTACTCTTGTCGCCTTCAAACTTGCAGACGAAGCAAGAGTAAGATTAGGCGACATGGCTAGAGCTGCTGTAATAGCCATCTTGACCTGGCTCATCGTGACCGTCTTAGCAAGCGTCATCTGGCTATACGCGCACCCGTTCCCCGTCGGCTCCCCTGGCTACGGAAACACCACCGGGTGGCATGCTGACCAATTGAGGATGCAGTCGGATCCAAGCTTGAGAAGCTGGGCATACCTTCGCCTACCAACTCCAGCTGAGTCCGCAGGTATGATCGGATGCATCGGAATTTCAGCGATAATAACTTTAGTGGTCTACGTCTTGCGAGGACTACTGCCGTGGTTCGCTGTTAATCCAGTAGGAATAGTTGCTGCCCAAGCTTGGGACGGAGGCGACGACCCATCGTGGGGCACCGGCATGATAATCGCCTGGATACTTAAGGGCTTGACCCTAAGGCTTGGGGGTGTTAAGCTCTATACCGAACGAGGCAGACCGCTAGCTCTAGGGCTATTCTTCGGCTTCACGATAATGTACATGCTACACTTTGTATTCGGCGGCCTACACAACCTACAACTATACGGAAACCTCTTCCCAACATAGAAGTAAGAGAACACGCACCAAACCTCCCTTTTACTTTTTTGTGTTTTTAGCTTAGAAAGATTGATTAACCCCTCTAACCTTGAGCGCCCTAAACGTTATATTATCTTGCCGCTCCCTAAACAATCGTTAATTGGGAAAAATGATGATGTAAGAAGTCTGCAATATAGCTTTATAATGTTAGAAATCTTATTCTCTATTAGCCTAGTTGATGGTCTGAAATGCGAATATTGCTGAGTAAGCCCCTAGCCATCTGTCTCATCTGTATCAATCTGTTTTTCATGATAACCGTTCAGGCCAATTATGTAAGAGGACAAGACTCAGCAATTATTACTGGCACTGTTCGTGATGAAGATGGAAATCAGCTATCTGGCGCGTCGATCCTGGTCCTGAATCAGGCTGGAGCAGTGGTAAGAAGATCGACAACTGACTCTCAAGGGAAGTTCAGTCTCACTCTTGACCAGGAAGATACCTACTTCATCTATGCACTTCTCGACAGATCAGATACAACGGGGATAGATTACGTACCTTCATTATCGACCACCTACGTGCAGGTTGGATCCACAACCTCATTGACATTTGTGCTGAAAAGAGGAGCTTCACTCTATCTTGACGGGAATGTACGGTTTGTCGAAAGCAAAGAAGCGGCCGATCAATATAGGTTCACGGTTATGCGACCAGACGGACCCTTGAGTGACAACCTTGTAACCACCTATGGAAGCAGAACCGACCTGGTTAAGTGGCTCGACTTCAATGAAAGGCTTGTAGTGATTCCGGCCAACACTGCAGTAATCATCACTATATTCGCTCAGAACATTCGGGCTCATGTCTCTGATACCTTCACGATCGAAGGAAAAACGGCTCACTTCAATCTATCTCAAGGTGAAACGTTGCATGTTGATGTTACAGAATACAGCCTAAACTCTAATCTGGCAAGGTTAAGGCAGATGCTAGATTCGGCTTTCTCCCTACTCAGCGAGGCTGAACATGCTGGATTTTTGGTCGCGGCTGAAAGACAAGACCTTCTAGATGCATATGGCTTAGTTGAGTCGTCATTGGCATCGATGAAGACGGGGCTCTATGATGAATCCTTCGCTAAGATGCGCGGTGCCTACATCTCAATCAGCAAGACTGAAAATTACCTTGGAGGCTTGTTCCAAATAAGCTCCCAAACAGTCTTACTACTACCGTTCTTTTTCATGTTCATCGCTTCCGCACTCGCCTGCCTCATAACGGAAAGGGAGAGCTCCATAGAGATAGCTATGCCCAGGAGAAAGACACTTTCTCTCTCCGTCAATCTGCTGATTACCGTCATTATCTACGCTGTTTTGTTCTTTTCTTTCTACTCTTTGTATCCTGGATCCCACATCGCCTCGCAAACATGGCTTGTCTTATCCGCTGTTCTTGCTTTGATTGTACGACAATTTGCCTCAGTGGTATTGCCGCGTATATTTTCTGAAAAGGTGAGCCAACTTCGGTCCATTCAGTTTAGAAGCGCCATAATCGTTGCATTCTCCATGGCCTTTCGAAATCTTAGGAGAAGAAAATTAAGGACCATATTAAGCCTCGTAAATATGACAGTACTCATTTTCGGATTCATCACGTTCACCTCTATATCTCCCAGCTACGGTCTCATAACCCAACCCCTAAGGCCTGCAATTCCGACTGATGCCCTTCTAATAAGATCTGTCCCACCCTACTCTAGTCTTTCTTTTCTTTCCCTCCCTTCGTCCTTCATAACGTGGCTGCAAGGCCAGCAAGACGTATTCTTGATCTCCCCAAAGGCAGAAAATATTCCATTAGACCAGCCAATAGGTTCTCTTTATACAAATGCCGGTGAAGAGATCCTTGTTCTAGGCATAGTTGGAATCAGACCGTGCCCTGAGTTGATATTCACGCATCTCCACAGAATCGTTACCGAGGGTGACTACCTGCGAGACGATGACGACCTCGGTATTCTCATCAATTCCAATCTCCATAGGATATTGAAAATTGGGGACAAGCTGCACGGCTTTGGAAAGGAGTTTGTCATTAGAGGTTTCTTCGACCCAAAGGCTTTAGAGAAACTTGGGGATGTTGATGGACAACCGTTCATTCCTAAAAGACTGGACCCCGCGGCTGGGCCGCTACCTCTCAGGGGCGATCAAGTCATCATCATCAACTATGACACGGCTCTGACGATGCCAAATGTGGTCATTTCAAGAGTCAATGTCCAGCTTGACAACCCTAGCCCAGAAGTATATTCCAATTTCGCCAGAATGGTTACGTTGATTACGGAGTATCGAGTCTACATTTCGCATCCGGGCTCTCTGCATCTGCAACTTCTCGGGCGATTTATCGAAGAGAAGGGAGCCGGATTAGTACCTTTTTTGATGGTCTTAGTTATCCTAAACATCTCCACTTCAATGTCAAGTACGGTTGAAGAACGGAGGAGTGAGATAGCAACAGTCTCATCGGTAGGGCTGAACCCAACTCACATTGCGGCCCTGTTTATGGCCGAGGCGGTTGTTATCGGATTCACTGGCGGAGGATTGGGTTATCTACTAGGAATCCTGGGTTACCGATCAGTATCAAACACGTTCTTTGGCATGCTTCAGGTCAGAGAGAAAGTCTCAGTCGAATGGGGAGTCATAGCTCTTATTCTCTCAAATTTCACGGCGATCCTCGCCTCGGTTATTCCTTCAACGCGAGCATCCATGATAACTACGCCTTCGCTGATGAGAAGGTGGAGACCCGACGAACACAAGAAGCCCAGTATAACAACTCAAACTTGGATAACCGACCTCCCTGTTAAGATCATGCCCAAAGAGCTAGAACCGTTCACGAGGTTCGTACTTGAAAGGTTGCACGAATCTGACTTTGTCAGCGAGATTAGACTTGAAGAAAAAGTGACCGAGAGAGGTCCTTCGAAGAAGATGAGTTTCAAATATCTTGACACAGTCTACCTTACATTAGGGAGTATGAATGAAATCCTAATACAGCCGGCAATAGGAGACTATCTTGGCGTAGAACTACGTTGCATCCCTTCTATGAAGCGAGAGGACATAGCTCGCAAGACTGCCACTGATATGAGGAAAATAATTTTTGAATGGAGCGCTAGGCATTTTAGCGTGGCTACGCCCTTCGACCCTTCTTAAGTCAGCTTTACCCCTTACTGAACGCGTATAACCCAACAACCCTCTACATACTTACTACGGAATCTGGTGTTGAAGCGAAAATCGAACCGTTGAGAGAGAGACTGCTAACGGAGGGCCTTCGTTCTCCTGAGATATTCGTCTCCAAAGTGGAACCAACAGATCCAGAATTGGTCGTGAAGGAATCTGGAGAGCTTATTTCGAGGGTCGATGTTGTCTGCATCTCAGGGGAACCGGCAGTGCTATGTACAGCCCTAGCGATAAATGCCACAAAAGAGAGAAAGATGACCTGTTAGTACTTGATACTCGACCGTTAGAAGAACGTAGGAGAGAACCATTCCAAAATCTGAAGATAGTAACCATGACATAGGACTCTAGCATCACCGCAGATAGCAATCAGTTTGCAACGAAATATCCAGGTCATACGGATGATTATAGTAACCGTCAAGCTTGGATGAATCCGCAATTCAGTTGTTTTTCAGGGCTTAGAATTCTGAGGAGGATGCTGCCTAACGGTACTAAACGGAGATTGAACCGCACGATTATGGTCGGAGAAGGGCTTTTTTCCTGGCCCTCCAGCCTAAGTAGCCAACTACCATCCCAGCGACGCCGATGGCATAGCCCAGTCCGGCGATCAAGGTCATGTATACGGGCCATACTTCTTCAGGCGCTTGTTCAACGATGATCGAACGCTCCAGATAGAACTCTAGGCTGGCCGTATGGAGTGGAAGAGGGTATTTAGCCGTGATCTGCCATCTTCCAGGCTTCGATGGGATTGGTAGCTCAAAACTGAATCTCCCCTTTTCGTCCGACATCCCTTCCACGTAGAGCAATCCTTCTGGGTCGTAGACTCTTATCGTGATGTTTCCAGCTGCAACAGTAGGTCCTAGTAACGTCAAGATCTTGACGCTTTGCATGTCTACGTATATGATAGGACATTCTGGACTTGAACTCGCTACGACGTTGATCCTCTCGACTGCAATGGACAACCTGTGTGCTTCAACTCTGGATATGGAGACTGATACCAAGAAGAACGACATTACAATTATTGAACTGGTTCTGCTCATTTTCTTAACTCTATGCTCAGAGGCTTTCAACATTCAAGGTTCCTCATGAGTTTGTAAGAGCAGAAATAACTAGTTATAGTTTTCCTATCAGAGCTGCTTCGGAGTCCAGCGCTTAATAATGCTTAAGCTATTGGTCGCCATATGCCCTGGCGCAGGTAACTTCCGCCAAATCCTTAATGGTTAAAGGGTAGTCTCTTAACATAGGCTTCAAAACCCTTAGGGTCTGCAACACTAGCGGAGGCCTCATATCCGCGAGGGAGAGCAATGATTCATCGGACAGTATGGATTTGGCATTTGACCCTCCCACCACGGACCCATCTTTGATAACGTAAACCCGGTCAGAAACCTTGGCTACAAATTCTACATCATGTGAAACTATCACAACAGCTTTGCCAGCATCCCTCGCATGCGAAACTATCTGCTCAGTTTCCTCCACATACTTGCCACTCAGGTTAGCAGTAGGCTCATCAAGCAACAGGACATCTGGCTCGTAGGCCAGCACAGATGCGAAGGTTACCCTGCGCTTCTCGCCCACGCTAAGTCTGTAGGGTGGTCTGCTCAACAAACCTGTAAGGTTAAACTCTTCCGCAACCTGCCTAACCTTCTTGTCCACCTCGCCCTCACAAGACAACAGTTGCCGGAGGGCAAAACTTATCTCGTCATAGATTGTCGGGTTAAAGAGCTGGTCATCTGGCTCTTGAAAGACTAGGCCTATCCTTTTGCGGGCTTGAGGCAGCTGTTCTCGAAGAGGCTTCTCCCCTAAGAGGACAAGGCCTTTCTGAGGTTCAAGAAGTCCAGCAGCGATCAAAAGGAGAGTGGTCTTGCCACTCCCGTTCGGTCCAATCACCGCCACCACCTCGCCTTTGTCCGCAGAGAAATTTGCTCCTTTCAAGACTTCTATGCCGCCGGGATACTTGAAATAGATATTCTCCACTCTTAGCAGCATCGTTTACACCATGCCCAAAACTGCTACTATCAGAATCCAAAGGGAAAATGACAATAGCAATAAGTCCCTAATTCCCACCGCGGCTGAAGGAGTTTTCCAAGAAAGACCTGTCGGTGTAAATGTTCTAGCCCTGATAGCCTTCTCAAGCGTCCACGTTCGTTCATAGCTTCTAAGTAAGAGATCACCCACCACCGTGGATAACACTCCCCAAACTTCCTTCAATCTGATCTTTCTAACAATGCGTGACTCCCTGGCTGACAACATTTTTGCAGCTTCTCTGAGGAAAAGTGGTATATGGATAATCGAGAGGTTTAGGAGCAAACCTAGTTCTCGGGGTATTCGTAGACCTTCCAATCCTCTCACGATTCCTCTCCAACCCATTATGAAAGCAAAAGAAGTAAATATTGCGCCTGCAGCGGCAACTCTCGACACGAACGTTACCATCATATCTAGTCCCTCACGAGTAAATTCTAACTTAATCCAACCCAATGACATGTGGGTTATGACCTGCCCAGATGTAATAAAGGGTAAGGGAACCGAGACCATGGTAGCCCACACTGAGATCAATAGTGGAATCTTACACCATGTGCGTATTGGTGAGCGAGTCAGTAAGATCAGCACGACGCTCACGACCAATATTAACACCGGGAGTGTGAACCCTTTACTGAAGGCTACTGTTCCCGTAAGTATCAAAGCAGAAACCACAACTATAGTTGGATTGAACGTGGGGTTCAATCCAATATTCAGTGAATCGACAGTTGCAGCAAGGATTTCCAAGAATCTTGCGGTAAGACTCTTCAACTTCGCCTCACTAATCTATTTATGATTAGACCTATGGCCAGTATCACTGCGATCCCTATAGTGCCGGCGATTATGTAGCCCGCCTCGGCTGGTAAACCGGGGACAGTATAGTCGAAGAAGGGCGTCCAATTGATGTCCTCTGACCAATCTTGTAGGTCGAGGGCCTCGGCAGCTACATCTAATGGTTCGTGGAAGCCAACCATATCCGCGAGAATTACCCCGAAAATAGGGCTGATGAAGACTAGGATCAAGATCGCAATCAAAGCTTTCTTAGAGACAATCATTCCTTCTCACCTACTTCCGGAGATATAAGTTGAGGCGCCTTTTCCGTCAGATAAAGGATAGTCAGAGCGGTTATCAGACCTTCGATGATGCCTAAGGCGGCATGCCATCCGCTCATCACTGGCAGAGTGACCGCGAAGCCATATGGAAACGAGGGCGAGTAACCAATCTCTAAGCCACAAGCTGCTCCGGCAAGTACTATCCCCGACCAACCACTGACGAAAGCCGCCGCTACCCGAACAGGACCCTTCCCTCCAAAGGTTCTAACAAGCGTCCGATACACCAGATAAGATACCAGCACGTCTATTATGGCCATGTTAAGCACATTAGCTCCGAGCGCAGTTATTCCACCATCATGAAAAACTAAGCACTGTACGAGCAACACCAGAAATATCGCCAGGAAGCCAAGCCATGGACCAACCATAATTCCAGCCAATGCTCCGCCAACAAAGTGCAGGCTAGTGCCCCCAGGCAGAGGCCAGTTCAGCATCTGTGCAGCGAAGATGGCTGCGGCCAAGACGGACACCAGCGAGGTACGTTCAGGAGTCAGGTTAGCTCTCATCTTCTTAAAGGCATAGCCTCCGTAAACGAGGAACGCTGCGTAGGTGATGGCGGAAGTTGTGAGATCAAGAAATCCGTCTGGAATGTGCACTGCGGTCGCCTTCCCCCATAAGACATGTGCTTCATGACTATTTAAGTGTTACTATTCAGAAATTGGTGACACTCTTTCCGTCCCTCACGAGGGGGTCCAAGTGAGGACCAGTTCCAGCCTTATTCTGATGACCCCGGCGGAGCGATGTAAGGAAAGAGGAAATGTTGCTCTTCATCGTAGGATTGGTTTTAAGACTGCGTCCTTTCCTGTCGCGCGCCTTATGTATGCAATAGAGGTGACGGCAAGCCTAGATGCGGATGTCCGCCGCTCCTCTACAGTCTCAACCAATCTCATCTGCCATGTTAAAAGCCCAACTCCAAATGGGAAGATTGAGCGCATACCTGGGATCCCGGAGCAAGGCGTGAAGAAGTCCTGCATCTCTTCCCTTAGAGTTTATCACTCTATTCTTATCGGACTTATGATAAGTCTGCCTTGCTTGACGCCCTTGCAACCGATGAGCGAATCTGCTATCTTCCTTATCTCTTCTCCTCTACCCCTCATGTTCAGGACCTCTATGCAGTTATGCTGGTCAAGGTGCACATGCATGCTTGATATTATCTTTTCCCAGTGGGTGTGCTCGATTTCATTAAGCCGATGGCTTACCCCGGTGGTTTTGTAGGAGTATAAGATACTCAAGGTGCCCATAACCTCTCCACCTTTGTCGAGCTCTCGCTCAGCGATGAACTCCCTCATAATATTCCTAAACGCTTCCGACCTGTTGACGAATCCCCTCTCTTTCCATACCTCGTCGAACTTCTCCAGTAGGTTTGAGTCCATGGAAACTCCGAACCTCACGACAGCCATTATTCCACCCATAACTATCACGAATCGTATGTACATATAAATCTCGTGCTACTTTCTCGGTGTTCTTGAGTTTCTGCGAGTATGATTCAAAGAGGATCCGAAGCAGTGAGGACGCAAATTCGTGTTGCCTACGACATAGCACCTGCAAAGCGGCTCCACCAATCGAAAGAGCCCTCGTTGATCGGTATAGCAAGATGGAGCAAGGAGCCCGAGGTTGAGATATTGGATACGCAATTCAATATGATCTTGAACGCTCAGATGAGGCAGACCGAAGCCAAGTAGCAAGCGCCCTCGCTCTTCGAGCGAGAACTTAGCGATCTTTTTCGTTATATCCCCATTTCTAATATTCTCTTCTTTCTTCAACTGTTATGATTGATCTAAAGATTCTAGAGTTCGATTTGCTTCTCCATTCTTCACCGACTTTTGGAATCCAGTGGTCGCTCATTATGTACAGAGATGATTTTCTAGTTTTAGAGTCAAGTCCACATACGTAGTAATTCGGAATATGGATAAGTCATGCCAACTGTACAGGTTTTTCTTAATGACTCATGGAAAGGCAAAATGTTTAATAGATATATAACATTTACATTTTAATGGTGAATGACTTGGCTAAAGGGAAAATTGTTCAGACCGAGCTCGCTGAAAGAGAATATGAATTTCTCCTAAAGGTTGCGAAGAAGAAGAAGCTTACTATAAAGCAAGAATTACGGGAAGCAGTCCAGTATTGGATCAGCACGCAAGTTGCCATCATAGAGGATCCCCTATTCAGTATAGAACCCTTGGAAACTGGGGTGAAAACGGATTCGTCGAGACTGGACAAAGCTCTTTATGGGGAAAGCGTCACATGAATATGCTCTTAGACACCTCCGCTTTAATAGCGTATTACAACATTAGCGACAAGTATCATGTTGAAGCCGCAAAGGTTATGGAAAAGCTGAAACAAAGAGAAATCCCTCTGAGACGCTTCTACATAACCGACTATATCTTCGACGAAACAGTAACCTTCATAGAATGCGTACTCAACAATCATGGACTCGCCCTAAAGCTAGGTGAGGCGCTGCTAATATCCCCCCTCACCACAATAATCCGAATCAATGAAGATCTCTTCAAAGAATCTTGGGAATACTTCAAACAGAGTGAAGGCTACAGCTTCACAGACTGCACATCCTTCCAAGCGATGAAGAAACACGGCATAGACTGTGCTTTCACCTTCGACGAACACTTCAAAAAAGCAGGCATAAAAACGATTCCATAAAAACGCTGATAACACGCGGAGACGCAAACAAGACGATGAAAGACCTGCCAATTCCCTCAGCCGCACTTGAAGATATGAGACTATACGTAGAACAGTAGTTCAGAAAGCTATTAAAAGAACATAGCCATAAGATCAGTTTTACTTCCAACCATTCAATACAATGACTGGTGGATGTTCCTCACCATATTCATCCAGCATTTCTAAGGCTTTTCTCCACCTTCCTTCTAAGTCGTCTCGAACTGCCTCTTCTCCGATTTTCTTAATTTCATCTAATGGAAAATAGGCTAAATGATGAGGCATGTCCACATCTACTAATTTCATATCTACTTTTGAGGCTCCAGCCTCTACAATGATATTTCTCAATTCTTCAGGCGTGAAATAGTGAACGTCACCCAGCTCTCCTTGACTTAAGGCTAGGAAAGTTGGTCGTCTCAGATTGTACATTGCTAAGTGGGCTTCTTGTGTCTTGTTCTTGGCCATAGGAGAACTTTCCGCGATGAAGATTCTCTCTTTTGTAGCTCTAAGCATCTCTTTAGTGGCCCTTACAACAGAGTCTCTACTTTCAAAGCTTCTTATACCATGAATGCATGCCGCCAAGTCGAAACATGAGAAGGGTAAAGGCAATTTCCTCGCATCTTCTTCCAAAGGAATTACCTTAGATGATAAGTTGCTTTGCTTCAAAATTTCCCAGAAATCTCCCCACCTACCAAGATCAACAGCCACAACTCTTCGATTCTCGCCGACAAATGCAGCCAAGGCAATCGTAGCTATGGCATAAGGACCGCAACCAATCTCCAGAACGTTAGATCCCTCAGTAATATCTGCACATTCCAAAACTGCAAACCTTTCAAGGATCTGCCAATGAAGCCATTCTGGAGGAAGTCTCTGGAAACCCCTCTTTGGAATCCTCACAAGCATATTCCTGAATTTGGGGTTCAATCTTTGAAGGGCCTTATCGTAATTCTTCAAAAATATCCCTCGAATATGCGCTATGTTTTTATTATCTACATTTTTATATGCTCTTCTTTTTTGGCTGTTTTTATTGATCTGCAAATTCTGAAATTTGCTTTGCTTCTCCATTCTTCGCCGACTTTTGGAATCCACTTGCTGCTTATAATGTAGAGGGCTAGTTTTCCAGTTCTGGCGTTAACCATGTATGCACCGAATTCCGGCGTGTAAGCCAGCCACATCGTGCCAATCATATCGGAATTCGGGAAAGCCGTCTTGTAAGGCGGTTCTTCCGACGCTTCAACAAGCACATACGGTTTTGGAACGTCGCAGAGAACTATCTCGATAGGCTGTGGAAGGCGTGATCGAACTTCCATTTCGAACTGTTCCTTAGATACTGCCAGATCCTCTCGGTATCGGTAATAGTCTAATGGTTGAAGGTCGATGAATCTGCCTCCGCCAGTTTGATAGAATCTTGGAAGGAGAAGCCGTGACTCTACATACCTCCCAAGGCTCTCAGAAAATTCGGCTACAGCGCCAAGATACTTTCTCCCAAGAGCAAAGGTTTCTTGACAAGTCGAACTACAAGGCGCATGAGCAACAGCCCAAAACTCTACGGGAACAGACTGATCTCTCCTAGATTCCAAAAACTCTTCATAGGCTTTCGCCCTAGAGGAGGGACCCTTCTGAGCGTGAAATTCAACGCAACAATCAGGATAACCATACATCTTTCCTTCAAGACGATTTACCATTTGCAGAAAATCTGTAACGATCTTCTTTTCATGCGCAATATTGGACTTTTCTCTGATATTAACAAAAAGTGAACCGCCTTCCATTTTCGATGATCTCAGAAACTTTCTCAACTTCTTGGTTTCCTCATTTACACAAACGGATACTCTCGTTTGATAGGAATCAGAGGGTCCATCCTTGAAATAGATAAGATCATGATGTCTGCAGAACCGCTTAAACCATTCTTTGACCTCTAGAGGAACAACCAATGTTGCAATAGGCTTAATCCTCATTGTAACTGATATGAGCCGAATAATATCTCCGACATGGAAAATGGTCAGAGGCTGAAGATCAGACTCATCTATATGTAACATTTTCTGAAGCCTCCTTTACTGACGCTTCTAAGATCTTCTTTCAGCTACTATATTCACAATATCATCAGATGATTTTTGAATTCGTAGTATCTCAAGATTCTTCTTCATCATTCCCTCCAAGGCGTCTAAGTCTAGACCATGTTTAGCGGGTAAGATATGAGTCCGTATCAGGAAGAGACCCTCCGATTTTAGTACTCAAGCAACTTCCTCAACATAGTCTTTCCTCTCCTTTATGAATCCCATCTCAAAACTATCGTAGATTGCGTCGAAGAAGTTTTGTTAGAGGGTATTACAACAATAGTTATCACACTAATACTGGAGTTCCTGCTCGATCTACAAAGACTAGGCTGAAGGGTGCATGTTAGCAAGCAGCTTACCTTAGCTTTTTCAGCTTCCTTAGCAGCAGAACAACCGTTGCGCTGGCAACAACGAGTACGACTCCAATGATCAAGTAGAACCAATAGCTTTCTTCCTCCTTTTCCTCGGGTGGGACATCACTCAGCGTAATGGTGCCCCAAGTGCTAGGAGGAGGAAAAGACCCCGTCTGTGGATCGATAACGGTTGGATCGTCCAAGGTTGCCCCACCTCCCCAGAAATCTGCTGCGTAATAATTGTAGGCCGTATCAGGCCAGACGACCTTTGCTGAAGGAGTTATTTTGATTGCTGGAGAACCTGCCGCAGCACAAAATCCGAACGTCCTCCTATCTTCAATCTCCCAACCTTTGATTGGAATCTTGATCTCGAAGATCGAGTGTGGCGTCAATGAGTTGGCTGACCGTCCTTGCCCGCTCCACCCCATATGCCTTCCTTCCAGAAAAGGTTGAAGCCTATCCGCGAGGTCGGAGTAGGGTTCTCGTCGATGCCCTTTAAGCTCCTCCCATTGACCTCCGGGGATATCTCCTTGATGGGGGCCGTCGCCGAGCCAGATGTGGTGAGTGCTGTCGAAAAGGTAGTCATCCTCTCTAGGAGCATCCCCGCCGTCGCCAAGCGTGTCTATAGCCACCCAGAAATTGTCATACCAAAAAATCGTGTCAGAAACATGGTCTAGGAAAACATAGAGAAACTCGCCGTCATGCTTGATGTACAGGTAGGCAACCAAGTCGTCACGAGTCAGATTTATAATAAGCGCATCATCGTACTCGCCGGGTTTTATGTATCCGTCGGCTTCCGCAGAACTCTTCCATGGCACAGTGAATTCTGAAGCTGTTTCCTCGGACGAAGAATAGACCGATCTGATTAGCAGAAGAGGCGACAACAATAGCATAACGCAAAGTGAAGCAACACTGATCAATCGCGTTTTCAATTTTTGTCTTTCCGCCGTCAACTCTTTGCTTCTGTGGACTAGAATCTAGGAAAAGAATTCACATATAAAGATCTTTATCTAGAAAGGAATGACGAGTTTTGCAGATGTATGTCTTTGTCCGTCAAAGAACGACTTTAGCTCGGATGAAAAGCCTAGTCCGAGTGCCTATCTGGCCGCTTTCTAAATATGACGATGAGCAGGAAAGAGTAAATCAGGTAGTACTACGTATAATCCAATCGTAAGGATCACTAACCCTGCCAATACTTCTATGTGTTTTTCTATTCTTTCCAGTTTGGTCAGGAACATGATCGTCTTAAGTGCTATCGATGTTAAAACCACCATCGACCCCACAGTGGAAACCGCGTAGACAAACATTACCCAAAGTATCGTGGTTGTACCAAACCACATCGCGTCAATTAAGATGGGTATGAGGGTGAAACAAGGGGCTATACCGACTATGGCAACTAGCCACGCACCCTTACCAACAGGGCCTCCTCTCTCCAAATCTATTTTCATCTCTGACCCAAGAGGCGGATGCTCAATCCCGTCATGTGAATGGCCGTGGCCAAGTTCTTTTCTCCAGGCAAGAATAGAATAGACAAGACCGAATCCTATTAGGAAAATCCCGGAAATTCTGTGCGCTGTCAACGCGATTCGCTGTGCTAGTATGCTGCTTACGGCCAAGGCTATTACTCCGATAACGACCGAAACGGAGATGTGAATCACTCCCGCAATTAGCGTGACCCCAGCCATCTTCTTGATCGACCAATTACGTGCACGTCCTATCATGGCAAGCGGGATCTCATGATCCGGAAGTAAAGTGTGAAGAATCGCAAGAGATGCCGCAGAAATGCTTAGAATCAACGTGGCATCCACTTGAGTTCCACCCAACCACAATTCACAAGTAATTTATATACGTACGTATAAAAACCTTCCTTACAAGAGTTGTTGAAGATCACTTCCGCTCATAGACATATGTCGGAATGTGGCTCAGAAGGGTGACCGTACGGTTGAGGGAAAAGATCAAGAAGTTAATAGCAGAGGCTGAGAAGTTAAATCGGGTTCACAAGGACAGAATCGAAGAGTCCAGAAACCGATATGAAGTCGCAAGGAAATTTGAGAAACCCGATAGGGTTCCCGTACACGTTTGGGTTGAGGGGATGTCGGGCTGGTATCTGCGGGGAAAATATGGATTGAACATGGCTGAGTATTTTAGAGACCCTGAGCTTCAAGCCTTCTATCAGCTCAAGGAGAGGATAGATGCCTTTAAGGAACTGAGTGATGATCAACTTGGGGTGGACACGCTCGTGGGCGTTGAAGGCGGGGTTGTGTCCCATCCTTCAGTCATCGGTTGTCGAATAGCTTTCCCGGAAGATGATTGGCCGTGGGTAGATGTGAGATACCACCCGCTTGATACACCCGAGAAGATCGATGACTTTCAAGTTCCCGAGATATCCAAAGCTGGAATCATGCCTCAACTCCTCGAAAGATATGAGAAGATGAAGAAGCTAGTGGGGGATCTCACTACCGTATACCTACATGTCGGAAACGGAGACCCTGAGCGGCCGCTTCAAATGGCCGTTTATGCCAGAGGTCATAACAACCTCATAAGAGATATGCACATAGATCCACAACTGGTCCATAAACTGCTACGGAAGATGTGTGACGTGGGTGAAGCCATCCATGACTTTTACAGAGATCTCTTTGGAAGAGACTTGTCGAAATATGAAGTAGTGGATTTGTATGACAATTTCCTCGGTCACTTTTCGCCACCTCTCCTCAAGAAATTCATTCTTCCTTATTATTGGGAGTGGGCAAAGAAGTACGGGTGGAAATACTGGACGATCAGTAGCCAATGCGTTCTTGATCCCTATGTAGGGTTGATGACCGAGATACCGACGAGATGTGTAAGTTATCTAACGAGCTTCTCAAATCTCAGACTTTTCAAGGAAACTTTTGCGCCTAGGCATGTCTGGATAGACGTTGCATATGAGGCAAGCCTACTTCTAGGTCAGACACCTCAAGAGGTCGAAAAGGAATGTAAAAGGATAATTGATATAATGGCTCCAGGCGGAGGATTCATAATGGGCACAGCCTGCTTAGACTGGAGAACACCCCCAGAGAATGTACACGCATTCATAGAAGCATCCAAAAGACACGGCAAGTACCGACCATAGCTTGCCAATATTCACCTCAGCAAAAACGAAAACATGATATAGCTCTAGCCTAAGACTTGATGAAATTGGAAGGTGAAGATCTCATTCAGAGAGGTCAGTTTACAATGACGCAGGAAACCGCAATGAGCAGAGGAAACATGTCACTGCTATGCCTTGTAGATAGCTCAAATGGAGAGGGTTACAGAAACCTTGATGAGATCGTATGGTCTGCACTGAGCTTTTTCGGTATGCCTCATGAAGTATTTGACCTCGCACAGCACGATCTGCCGCTTGAACCCCTTAGGAATCACAGTGCCATAGTGATCACTCAGGAGCATTTGGGCGAGAGTCTTTCTGAGGAAGAGACCGAGTCTATCGTCAACTCCGTTGGGGAAGGGACGGGGCTTGTGTGCTTTGACGGCGACATACATCGATATAAGGATCCTCTTAAGGATGCTCTGGGCTTGAAGACGAGCAAAGAACCTACGCATATGCCACATCTAGACACAGAGATTGTGAGAATCTGGGACAATAATCATTACATTACCGCCACCAAAGATCTCGACTTCATCCGCTTTAATAAGCCCGTGGAAGTAGGAAACATTGTCAATGTAGAAAACGAACACCGACTCCTGATGATCTTGGCAAACAATAGTGGTTGCCCAGCTCTTATTACTGAAACCTATGGAAGAGGCAAAGTTGTTTTGTGCGCCTTGTCACCCAAGGTTTGGCTAAAAGAGTACTTCGGCCACGGGGGCGGACTAGATGATGTTTTTTGGAGAAGCATCGTCTGGGCCGCGAGGAAGCCCTTTGTAATGTTAGCTATGCCTCCGTTCGTCACAATTCGCATTGACGACTGCAGCGGTGCAAACAACTTTGAGTGGATTAGAATTCTTAACAAGCACGGGTTCATACCGCACGTATCACTATTCACGCAGAATATAGGTGAGAAAGGGACCATTATCATAAACAACTTCTATGAGGCTGAACTGGCGGAGTTCTCAGTGCACGCTTTCACTTGGACTAATCAGGTATACTGGAAACCCAAGTCACCCCGGAACCATAACGAAGGCAGTGAATACAGCGAAGACGAATTGAGACGATTCTTTGAAAGATTAGACCAACTGATGAACAGATGGAAGATCCGCTGGTCTAAAGTGCTAACAGCCCATTTTGGCGAAGTGGGAGAGAACGTCATCCCCTTCTTAAAGGAAAGGGGCATCACCTACCTTGCCATTCCATACGCCTTTAGCGTTCCGCACGGGGCGTCAGTTTTACAGCTCCCGGAGACAAAGCTAAGGGGTCTAAAGCCGTTCGGCGGTCAAGGCGGCGTCATTGATCACCATCCGGGAGACCCCGACCTATTCATAGTATCGCCCAGCTACAGCAACGTTCCCAAGTCTGTACTGCAAGCATTAGTCAGCAAGGGCGCTATAACGCCTCAGGGTCAAATCTACGATTTTCTATGGGAGACCGCGAGAACGAAAGTTGACGTTGAACTTGCTGCGTGGTACGCAGCATTTGGGATCAAGCTCTGCCTAGACAATCTATCCTTTGCAGTCCTTGTTACACATGAGCAAAACATATCTGTCTTGAATAACGAGGAGTGGGATAACCTCCTATCGCGTATTGACGAACTCACCTCAAGATATGAAAAGATCTACGCGAGTTGGAGTCACATCGCAGAATATGCCAAAAACTTGCACAACTCAAGTCTAACTTGGGCTAACTGTAACGTAGCAGCCGGAGAAGTACAATGTCGATTGGAAGGAGGCAGCAGCACACCCCTCTATCTACACGTGTTCAAAGATAGAGGGGACCAGATCGGACGCGGTTTCAAGGAAGTACCACCCTATGAAGGTGAAATTGCCTTCAGTTTCAAACCTGAAAGTCTCTAACAGTAAACAGAAAGTTTACGTATTGAATAGCTGGTTGATTGAGTATGGTTGACATTAAGATTAGTATCGTCGGAGCCAGTAGCACTGTTTACTCACCCCAAGGGGTTAAAACAGACGGGCTGCCCAAGCCTTTCATGACTCATATTCTCAGGGGCAAGGTCGCACCCGTTGAGGTTGAACTTGGAGCCTACACAAGCGGAAGCAGGCAACGGTTACTGAAACCTGTAATGAGGGATCCATGGATGATGTCTGAAGAACAAGCTAGAAAGCTCCTAGAGGATGTACTAGCGTTGCCATATCACGACAGTATGCGCCAAGATTATAAATAGCGACAAAATACTAACCAATCGCATCTGAGAGGATTATTTATGAGCTATTTATTGGGCGTAGACGTCGGCACAACCTCCGTTAAGTGCGTCTTATTTGATCAGAGAGGCACGGTCAGGGCATCGGGCAGAAGTGAATATGAGCTCCTCATGCCCCAACCAGGATTCGTAGAAGCCGAAGCTGAGACCTATTGGAATGCCTTCAAAGACTCCCTCTCGAAAGTTTTGAACGAATCGAAGGTAAGTCCACGGGAAATCTTGGGCATCGGCATATCGAGCCAAGGAGAAAGCTTCGTATCGTTAGGCAAGGATGGGAAACCCGTGGGTAGAGCCATCGTATGGCTCGACAACAGATCAAAAGAAGAAGCCGAGCTTATAAAGGATAAGTTCGGGGTGGCTGATGCATACCGTGTTACTGGGCAGAACGATGTCATCCCGACGTGGACGGCGACCAAGATCTTCTGGCTGAAGAGAAATGAATCTGCACTTTTCGAGAGAGTGTACAAGTTCCTACTACTCGAAGACTACATGATATATAGGCTAACAGGCATGTTCGCAACCGAATACTCGATGGTATGTTCATCCCTCCTGTTCGACATATCTCGTAGGCAATGGTGGGGCGAACTTCTGGATTTCATTGGCATAAGCGAAGATGAGCTTCCAGAACTCAGACCTCCAGGAGCAGCTGTAGGCAATGTCACTGCAGAAGCCGCAAACGAGACGGGACTCCATACAAGCAGTATTGTCTCAACTGGAGCGTATGATCAAGCGGCAAACGCGGTTGGAGCGGGCAACATAGCGCCCGGAGTTATTACCGAAACCACGGGCGGCGCCTTAGCAGTCGTTGCAACAACAGACCGTATCATCTTAGATCCTATGCGAAGGATGCCTTGCCACCATCATGCTGTGCAAGGGAGATACTTCCTGCAGCCTTGGTGCCACACAGCGGGAGCACTTCTTAAGTGGTACAGGGATAATTTTGGGTTAGTCGAGGTTGACGCCGCTAACAGAATGGGCGTAGATCCTTACGATCTATTGACACTTGAAGCGTCTAAGATTCCTGCGGGGTCGGATGGACTGATCTTGCTGCCGCATTTCATGGGGGCAGCTTCTCCTGAATTCAACCCAGAAGCGAAGGGTGTTTTGTTCGGTCTGACATTATATCATGGAAGGGGCCACATTGTAAGGGCGATCATGGAATCCATCGCGTACATGCTTCGGAGTAATGTTGAACTACTTGAGGAACTGGATGTGAAAACAAAGGAGATTAGATCTACGGGGGGAGCGGCTAGAAGCCTTCTGTGGAACCAGATAAAGGCTGATGTGTTACAAAGACCCATAGTGACAGTTCACACCGAGGAGACAGCGGCATTGGGTGTAGCTATGCTAGCCGGTTTAGCCACGAATACGTTTAGCTCCCTAGAGGATGCCAGTGACTCCATGATCTCTATAAAAGAGAGAAGGGCTCCATCGGAAACCAACAGAGGCATTTACAACAAGCAGTACGAAATGTACGTACGGCTTTACAAGAGTGTGGAGAACCTATTCTACAGGATGCAAATCGACTAACATTTATTAGTTATCGGCGTCCTAATACTCTGATCGAAATGGAGGAGTCGCAATGCGAACAGGTTTCGTAAGCTTTATGGCGCCAGCTTATACCCAAGAGACGGTTGAAGCCCTAAAGAAAATCGTAGAGCATGCCAAAGAAACTTTGAGCTTCATAGGTATCGAGGTAACAGCGCAAGCAGATCCTGTCATCAATTTATCGGACGTAGATAGTGCTGTATCAGAAATAAGGCGTGGAGAATTCGACTTCTTGACCGCTCTAATCCCATCGTGGGCTGAGCCCCCAATGATCGTGAATACCTTAATGCCTTTCTTTGATAAGCCAATCTTGTTATGGGCATTAGGCTCAATCCAAGAGAGAAAGGCACTCATAGCTCCTGCTGGGGCTGCCGGAATGGCAGCTGTAATGCACCCATTAAAGGTTATGGGTGCGAGGCTCAAAGTTGTGTATGGAAATCCTGAATCCGACCGCGTTCGTCACGAGATACTAAGTTTTGCAGATGCATCTTCGGCGGTGAATAAGCTGGCTAAATCAAGAATAGGCATATTCGGCTACGCGGACATGGGTAGCTTTACAGCCGGTTTCGACCAAACCTCGCTTCGTAGGAAGATTGGGGTCGAAGTTGAGGATTATGAAGTACACAGGCTACTTTTGAAGGCCGATGAGGTGGAGGATGAGGAAGCTGACAGCTTCATGTCCAAGCAGTTCGAGAACTGGGACATAGACAAGGAGGTTGCCAAAGAAGATCTAAGGAAAGCCGTCAAGGTATGTCTGGCCTTAAAGAAGATAATCGATGAAAGAAAATTCAATGCTGTAAGCATGAAATGCGTATACGGCTTGCCAATATATCATGGTATAACTCCCTGTATACCACTTTCATTAGCCGGATCTCAAGTATCTGTAGTGTGCGAGAGTGATGTCCTCGGTTTAGTGACGGAACTGATTATGGACTTCGTCAGTGGACAGCGCTCCGCATATCTTGAGTTTTACGACATCTTTGACGACCGCATACTGATGGGTGTCTGCGGTATGATTCCGCAGTCATCCCTTGAGGATACCCCAAGACTATACAAGTATGCGTGGGGAAAATTGACTGGTTTAATGGTTGTAGGTTCGATGAAGACGGGAAAGATAACATTGGCCAGACTTTCATCGGCTGGAGACCGATACACGATGCACATCACGGTTGGCGAAGCTGTAAAACCGAGAACTTGGCATGAGATAGGATGGCAGTTAGAAGCGCCGGTTTACCCAAGCCTTGAGATGATACTTGGCGATAGGACGAAGAATTTCACACAAAATATACTTGCGCAACACTACCATCTCATCTATGGCGATTACACTGACCAACTGGTTGAGCTCTGTAAGCTACTTGGAATCGAACTAATACTAACCTGAATGTTTATCGTCCTACAGAAAAGATTGAAACGGGAGGTGAAGACAGTGAGGAAGAGCATAACCTATTTTGAGAAAACGGGCCCCGATAATACTGATGAAACTGTCAAGTTAGCTTACGAGAGAGCCTTAGAACTCAACATCAAAGACATAGTGGTTGCCTCAACACATGGCCACACTGCCCTAAGGGTAACTGAAACCTTCAGCGACCCAAGATTTAACATAGTTGCTGTCACGATCTGTGAAGGGTACGAGAGTGAAGGATGGGCAATGAGCAGACAGGAAAGGTCGAAAGTCCAGGCCAAAGGAGTCAAAGTTCTCACGAGCATCCATGCCTTAGGTGACGATGTCAGCTCCGCCTTTACCGAGAAGTTTGGTGGAAAATCCTTCAATGAGATTGTCACTCAGACGCTGTATAGGTTCTGTCAAGGGATGAAGGTCTGCGTTGAGATCGTTCTGATGTCGGCTGACGCTGGGCTGATACCAGTCGACAAGGAAGTCATAGCCATAGCCGGAACCGACAGAGGAGCCGATACGGCTATAGTTGTAAAGCCAGCTTACGCAAGAAAGTTTCTAGACCTGAAGATAAACGAAATCATCGCAAAACCCAGAGAGGGATAAAATTGGGCATAATCTCTAACCTCCTTTTCACGGATGGGCGAACGTTTCTGAAATGAGCTCAGCAAATAAGAAAAATCCCATCCACATCGCATCCTATCTGTCGATGCTCTTAGAGGCTTCGATATGTTTTGGATTATAAGGGCCCAGGAATATTCTATGACCTCGAGAATCTCGTAAACGCCCCTATTCTCAGGTTGATCGTTCGACAATTCGATCATTCTAGCTGGAACGGATTCACCTTTTGGGATCTAGTCTCTCCTGTATTCCTCTTTATTGTTGGCATCAGTACGCCTTTCTCATCCGCCAGCAGGATTGAACGTGGTGATAGCCAGAAAACGCTCTATCTGCACATTGTCAAACGCACAATTACACTCTTCTTCTTAGGACCTATCTGCAACGGCGCTTTAGCCGCCCTATTTCCGAACCGCGTGTTCTCGGCGTTCTCCAACGCATCGCTCTCTGCTACTTCTTTACATCCATTGCGACCCTGAACATGGGGATTGGAGGACAAGGAATTGTGGCGGCTTCCTTGTTGGTTCTCTACTGGACCCTAATGAAACTGGTGCCTGGTCACGGCGCTTGCGTCCTCCTCCAGAGGGCAACTTGGCAGGCTACATCGACCGGCGCTTCCTTCCTGGTCCGTTTTGCTGCTATGAATGGGGGGGACAATGAGGAAATTTTGAGCACCATGCCGGCCATCTCCACCGTCCTCTTCGGAGTTCTAACTGGTCACTAGCTCCGTTCCGCCAAGAATTCTACAGAGAAGACCACAGGGCTTGTATGGGCAGAAATTTCCGGCGTCGTGTCGGGGATTCTTGCAAATGTTTGGTTTCCCATTAATAAGCTCATTGGTCTAGTTCCTACGTTCTATTTTCTGCCGGGCTAAGCTGTCTCTTTCTCTCAGTTTTCTATTGGCTTATTGACGCTCGTGGCTATAGGAAGCAGGCCTTCCCGTTTGTGGTAATCGGAATGAATCCAATTGCGATACACATGATCAGTGCACTCGTCGATTTTCACTCCATAACTGTGAGGCTCGTAGGTGGCGACTCCGGAAACCTCTTTGGTTCAGCAGAACCTCTACTCTACGTAGTGTGGGAGCTTCTTTTGAGGTGCCTTCTCCTTTCTGGATGTATCGAAGAAAAATATTCATCAAGATCTGATTAAAAGAACCAATTTTTGAATGGCGGCTACTCTTCGACGATCTTGACTCTTAGCTGGAAGGGACAAGCACGAGACATTTGGTCTACTTTTTTGAGAAGTTTATTCCTATTTTTCTTCCCAGTCTAAGATTATTCCTAGGACGTTACCTTTTGATTGGATCAACTTCTGATATGCTTCATTAACTCTTTGAAAATCTATTTTTGATGTTATTAGGTCTCTGACTTTTAATGAACCTTTGCTGATCAGCTTAAGTATCAGGGAGGTGTCATCACCTTGTGTCCACCACCCATGGGAAGATTCGTAATGAGGTCTTGTTCTCTCATGAGCACCTATGATGAATATTCCCTTCCTGTGTATTTCGCTGTAGAAATTCACCTCACTTTCTCCTCTCGGACTACCTAGAATTATGACCCTTCCATACTCGCTAACAAGTTTAAATGCTGTTGGAATGGCTTCCGGGTTTCCCGTAGCCTCAATCACAACATTGGCGCCCTTCCCATCAGTAGCTTGGCCTATGGACTTCTCTAGGTCAACCTCCAAAGGGTTGAATGCGTAATCTGCACCGCACCTTGAAGATATGTTAAGTCGGTAATTATACAGGTCTATCCCTATTACTGGGAAACCTCCGTTTAGCTTCGCGAGTTGGAGCGCCAGAGCACCTACCAACCCTTGACCTAACACCACCACTGATTCGCCAAGTTCAATATCGGCTTTCCTTACCCCCTGCAACGCGATTGAGCCGAGCGCAAAAAAGGAAGCCTCGTCAAATGATAAGTTTTCCGGGATCTTCATTACCTCTTCTTCTGATGCAACCACGTGGCTCGAATGGTTCTTTCGTGATACAACTTTATCTCCAACTCCAAACTTTGAAACTTCACTCCCAACGGAAACCACGGTTCCAGCATTCGAGTATCCTGGATACTGGGGAAAAACGCCAGGAGTATTCGGCAGAGCCATCAAGAAAGCTGTTTCCGTCCCTGAGCTTATAAGTGTGCTCACGGTACTAATCAATAAGTGATCGGATTCGGGCTGTTTTAGATCAAAACTCTCGATTGCTACCAGACCCTCCTCTCTAAAGACAACCCTCTTTCCCTGCGGCCTTACATCGTTTAAAGAATTCAAATAATCAACCTCGAGCATAATATGCTCTTTCGTTTTGACTTGGAAAAATTGCGTAGCATCAGACTTCAGGTGCCCTGTAAAGAATAAATAAAAAGGGAGAGTCAAGAAGTCAAAGTGACCCATTTACCTTTCTCAGAGGATTTCAGGATACCGTCAAGTATCTCTTGGCACTTTAAACCGTCGTAAAATGTTGCTGCAATGGGTCCAACAGGCTTATCATTGACGATGCAATCTATTAGATGGTAAACCTCGTGAATGAAGGTATGCTCCCAACCGATTATATGGCCATGTGGCCACCAGTGCTCGACGAAGGGATGAACGGACTCCGTGACGAGTATATTCCTGAAGCCCATCCTGTCACTCGAATCCCGTTTTGAATAAACATTTAATTCGTTGAGCCTTTCGAGATTGAACTCGATTGAGCCTTCCATACCATGAATTTCCAATCTTTGGAAGTTTTTCCTTCCAGCACAGAAACGAGACGCTTCCACACTGCCGATGGCGCCATTCTTAAACCTTAGCATCGCAATGAAGGCATCGTCTACGTCAACTTTTCCCTTCTTTGCGGGGTCCTCAGGCAACGGGCGTTCTCCAATGAACGTCTGGGTCATCCCACATACAGATCTGATGTCTCCCAGGAGAAACCTAGCCAGGTCCAGAATGTGTGCACCTAGATCTCCCAAGGCACCTGAGGCTGCGATATTCTTTCTCAACCGCCAGACAAGTGGGAAATTCGGATCCATGATCCATTCTTGAAGATAAACCGCCCTATATTGCAAAATCTTACCTAGGTATCCTTCATCGATCAGCTTCTTGGCTAATGCTATGGCTGGCACAAAGCGATAGTTGAAGCCCACCATATGTTTTACCCCAGCCTTCTCGACAGCCCCGTACATCGTCTTGGCTTCGTTGGTGTTCATAGCTAAGGGCTTCTCACAGAAGACGTGTTTCCCGGCCTCAGCAGCCGCGATCGATGGAGCTGCGTGCATATTATTGGGGAGCCCGTTATCCACTAGTTCAATCTCGTCGTCCTTGACAAGATCCTGCCACTCCATGTAGTATTTCTTGTATCCATATCTCTTAGCCGCCTCGGCTACAGCCTTCTCTGTCCGGCCACAAATGGCGACTAGCTTCGGTTTGGCAGGAGGTGGATAGAAGAAGATCGGCATTTTTATGTAAGCATTTGTATGCGCTTTGCCCATGAACGAGTAGCCGATCATCCCTATGCCGATCTCTTTTACCTCTTTGGCGACCTCTTCAACTTTTCCCATTCGGACGAATCCGACTTCTTTCTCGGACATTTCTACCACCAAACCTTCTCTAAAGGAGCCTTTATGATCAGAGGCTTTAGGAAAGCGATGCACTTCTCGCAGCCATCTTCTCGGCTCATAACAGGGTCTTCATGCTCGTAGCTTAGTACATAGTCGTATCCGGCCTCTAGCAGGGCGGTCATGACTCTCTTCCATTCAACGTCCCCCCACCCCACAACCCTAAACCTGAAACCCCGGGTTGGCCTTCCCCAGGCTCCGGTTGGGATGTGACCGGAAGTTCGGAGATTCTCTTTCACTAACTCTGCATCCTTTGCATGTGAATGGTAGATTCTATCTCCCAACTTCTTGATGAAGACGACTGGATCAATCCCCTGCCATACTAAGTGGCTTGGATCGAAGTTGAAGCCGAACTCTTTCTTTCCGTTTACCGCTTTGATCGCTTGTTCAGCGGTCTCAATGTTGTATGCTTGCTCTTGCGGGTGGACCTCATGAGCAAACTTTATCCCATGAGCTGCAAAGACATCCAGAATTCCGCCCCAACGTTCAGCGAACAGCTCAAAGCCTTGTTCAAACATCTTTTCGTAGGCTGGTGGAAATATGTACCAGGATCCCCAGTTTGGCGCACCGATGAAACCATTTACTACTGGTACGTCGAGCGCCGCTGCCGCCTCAGCCGTCTTCTTCATGCGTTCCGTCCCGTACTTCACTTTCTCATCGGGTGAACCCTTATACCAGTCGTCAGTTGATGAATCTAGGGGACCAAGCACAAGCTGTCCTTCAAGATGGTTGCTCAACCCGGAGATGATAAGCCCATATTTTTCAATGATTTTCTTGTATTCCGTGGCTCCGCCTTTCAGTATCTTGTCAATATCAATGTGGTTGCTGCCTTTCCACGCCGCAATCTCAACGGCCTCGTAGCCCAGGCCTGAGACGTATTTCAGGACTTTCTCCAGATCCCACTCGTTGAATAGCACAGTCAGAATACCTATCTTCATACCGTTCTCTCCTCACTCTTAGTTGGTGAGTAAAATATTCAATCTATGAGCTTAAATATTTTATCGGAAGTGTTCACGAATTTTGAAGTATTCTCTCCAGTTTCTCTAGTCTAACCAGTGGCCTTCTGCTCATTGTAACGTATGACCCAATCACAAATATCTTTGCCCCTGCTCTTTTTGCGGACAAGATAGTCTTGTCATTTATTCCGCCATCAACCCTGATAAGCTTGTCAGGGAACTTCCTTGACAACTTCCTGATTCTTTCAGTTGCTTCGTCATCATACTGTTGTCCTCCCTTACCCATTGGGACAGACATCACTAAGACTTCATCTGCGTTCCTTACTGTTTCGTCTGTTAGGCTGTCGAAGGGAGTTGGCAGATTGAGGCCAATTCCAGCTTTGTAACCCAAGCTTTTCAAAGTTTCCAGTGTGGTGATTATCTTTCCTTCTGAGCTGTACGCCTCTTGTTGAATAATCATCGTTGTCTTCGTCATTTCACCGGGCTGAATGAACTCGTTTATTTCCTGAACGAGAGACTCAGGCTCTTTCACCATTAGATGAATATCCAGGATTATTTTTTCGTAGAGGTCTTCGTATACCCCCCTGATAAGCTCGATCGGGAAAGCCGATCTATTACGAATTAACGGTGGCCTCATAACATCTACGTGTAGGCTGTAGAGCTTACCGGAATCAACGAGCTCAAGAATCTTTGAGAAGACTCCCGAATGCTTATGATAACTCAGTTGCTTTAGTAAATGACTTTCGTATTCTAGTAAGGACAGTGAAAAGTAAAATTCTCTATGTTTATTCTGGGTCTCCATACCGTCTTTCCTTCCGCATACACATAATCCAGCCATCTTGATAAGTTCTTTCCTCGCTTCTGACGTTTAAAAAATGAAGCCTCTGTTCTGCTTCTCTCAACCTTCGAAGTTGAATCAGGTAATTGCCTCTCTGTATACGTCATGAAACATCATAGGGATGAAGACGAAAGACTTGTCATGTGAGCTGTTTAGGAGCAAAGGAGGCATATACAAAAGCTTCATAAGTATCAAGTAACTTCTTTACAAGAATCTTCGGCACAGTGGAAGATGATACCTCATGGGGAAGAGTAGATTGAAACTCGCTATCATCGGATGCGGGGGAATGGCTGAGGGCCATCTTGAAGCTTACGGATTAATCAAGAGGAAAGAGCCCGAAAAGTTTGAGTTCATAGCTATGTGCGACCCTATTGTCGAATCTGCAAAACGGTTTGCCGAACAGGCCGCTGGTTACCAAGGCTTCAAGCCTAGACTCTACGCTAAGGTCTCAGATATGCTAGCTAATGAGATGGTTGATGTTGCAGACATCTGCACACCCCACTCAGAGCATCACATAGTAGGCATTGAATGCCTGAACGCTGGCGTCAACGTCATGATCGAGAAGCCCTTCGGAGTTACGATCAAGGCGAGCAAGGCTACTATCGCAGCTGCGAAGAAAAACAAGAAAATCGTAGCCACTGCCGAGAACATCCGCCGAGGGCTCAGCCAAAGGACATCCTACTGGATCCTTAACCAGGCGAAGCTTTTGGGTACACCGCGTCTGTTTTACTCCCAACATGCAGAATGGGAAGATCCCTCGGTGGAAAGAATTTGGCACTGGAGAGTGGACAAATGGATAGGAGGAGGAGGCATGGTTATGGATAGCGGGGCTCACTTCTGCGATACTATCCGTTACTTGTACGGAGATCCAGAAACCATCTATGCAAGGGTGCAACAGCTTGAGAACTGGCCTCATAAGAGGGAAGACGCCATCGTTATGGACGATCGAGAGGATGCTTGGGTTGCGACTATTACCTTCAAAAGCGGCGTTGTCGGCGTTTGGAGCTGGACAATGGCCTCGCCTGGACATGCTTACACGAACGTTGTCCATTACTGTAGCAAGGGCTGTATCCTTGATCACGGTGATGTGTTCCACGGTCCTTTCGGCAACGCCGAGGTTATCATCCAAGATGGGCCTCAACGGATTGTCACGCCGATGGCGGAGATGCAGAAGCGGTTCCTCGATCAGTTGGATGAAGCTAAGAAGAACGCCTTGTTCCCCTACGGGTTCACAGAAGGTGTTGTCATCGAGTGCTACGACTTTCTCGACGCCGTTGAAAAGAAGCGGAAGCCCGAAGTAGACGGCGAAACTGGAATGAAGGCCAAGGCTATCTGCGAAGCCATATATGAATCAGCACAGATCGGCCAAGCCGTTCGGTATGAAGATGTCCTCAGCGGGAAGATTGAGGAATATCAGAAACCGATAAACGAACACTGGGGGCTATAGGAGTTCCAGATCTCGAATCTGGTCTTCTTGACGTTGAAGCTTCCATGATGTTGTCCGCATTTCCGGAGGTTACTCCAGACTTCAGGTTTCCACAATTATTGAATATTGGGCACTCAACAGTGACTGCTCTCCATACATTCATGGGGGCGTACCGCAGCAACGAGTCTCTGATATGCTAGTTCGCGTGTTAGCTCAAACGGTAAGAGCCAATCGTTAGCTCAAAACTTAAAAGCTGAATGAGTAAGAATCACACTTCTAGGAATTGTGATTGCTTATGAAGGCAAAGGAACTCTGTGAACATATGCAGAAGGTGGGAACATGGGTAAATTGGGAAGATACATGTGACCAGTTTTTGGCGGGGAATCCGGAGTCAGAGGTTACTGGCATAGCTGTGTCCTGGATGCCTACGTTTTCCACCCTTAGCAAAGCCCAGGAAGCAAAAAGCAATCTCTTCGTGACTCATGAGCCTCTCTACGCAGTCTCCTTTGACATGGAAGGCAGGATCATACCGAGATCATTTGAGGGGTTGCGTCTCGATCAGAATGACGCTTGGGTTAAGAAGAAGAAATGGCTCGACGAGACAGGAATGGTTATATATAGGTGTCACGATTTTTGGGATGATTTTCCGGAGAAGGGGATACACGGAGCTTGGGCGGACTGGCTCGGTTTCAGTGAAGAACCGGTTGTCGCAAAGAGATTCTATGAAGTCCACAAAGTCGGAAACATTAGGCTGAGAGACCTAGCCGAAAGGATTCTTCAAAGAGTGCAAACCCTAGGCCAGGACGTAATCCATGTTGTCGGAGACTTAAATAGAAGAGTTTCACGGATCGCCATAGGCACCGGAGCTATTACTAACTACCGTGATATGCGTGATATGGGAGCAGATGTCTTACTAGTCACAGATGACGGAACCAGACTTTGGGAATCAGGACAGTGGTCTCTCGATTCAGATGTTCCTCTGATCATAGTAAACCACTCTACATCAGAGGAGCCTGGAATGCGAACTCTGGCAAAATACATACAGGAAAAGTTTCCAAAACTTCCAGTGATCGAGATACCGGTGGGTTGCATCTACCGCACCATCAAGTAACTCCGCTCTCTCTGGGTTTGACTGGAGACGCAACGAAGCATTAGAGACCCGTAACTATCGTATAGCTAGGCTTCAGTAAGCTAGTAAAGGCAGTATAAAACATTTTTATGCACTCAGCGAATAATAGGGATGGGAAGGTCTATGAAGAAAAGCTACTTTCTTGGAATTGACAATGGGACACAAAGCACAAAGGCTATAGTTGTAGACGGTGAAACCGGCTCAGTTCTTGGAAAAGCAACAGAAGCCTACGGCCTGATAGAGGGGCTTCTTCCTGGACATAAGGAGCAGGACCCAGGAGTCTGGATTGAAGCCTTGCACAGGACCGTCACAGATGCCTTGGTTCATGCAAAGATCAGCCCGAGAGATGTAAAGGCTATCGGAGTCTCCGCACAACAGCACGGTTTTGTCCCGCTCGACGTGAAAGGTAATGTCATCAGGCCAGTGAAGCTCTGGAATGACACTAGCACAATCCGGGAATGCAATTATCTGACAAGAAAACTTGGCGGTTGGAAGGCTGTAGTAGACCTTGCTGGAAACGCGATTTTGCCCGGTTATACGGCTTCGAAAATACTTTGGCTGAAGAGAAACGAACCCGAAAACTACGGCAAACTGAGGACTGTTCTTCTCCCCCATGACTATCTGAATTTCTACTTGACCGGCAGAAAAATTATGGAGTGCGGTGACGCATCGGGAACAGCGCTGATGGATGTCAGGAGCCGAACATGGTCAAACGAGGTCGTGCGAGCCATCGATCGTGAACTTGAGGATAAGTTGCCGTCCATTCAAAGCTCTGACACGCCTGTTGGTACGATTAGAGGAGAGATAGCTGAGGTGTTCGGGTTCCGAGAGGATGTCCTCGTCAGCGCTGGAGGAGGAGACAACATGATGGGAGCCATAGGGACCGGCAACACTAGGAAAGGAATAGTGACAGCGAGTCTCGGGACTTCTGGTACTATTTATGCCTACTCAGATGTCCCAGTTGTCGATCCGCAGGGGGAGATTGCCGCCTTCTGCGACTCTACGAACGCTTGGCTTCCCCTGCTATGCACTATGAATGTAACAGTCGCGACGGAATTTGTTAGGCACCTGTTTGACATGACCTATGACGATTTTACGGATGGTATAGGAAGGGCTCCGGTGGGTTCAGACGGGTTGATACTGCTGCCGTATTTTGAGGGTGAGAGAACCCCAAATGTTCCGGACGGAACAGGCGTATACTACGGATTGAACAGCAGAACTTTCAATAGATTTCACTTGGCAAGGGCGGGTATGGAAGGTGTTACGCTTGGAATGAACTACGGATTGAATAGAATGAGAGAGCTGGGAATCAAACCTAAAGAGATTAGGTTGACTGGCGGCGGATCCAAAAACAGAGCCTGGCGACAGATAGCAGCTGACATCTTTAATGCCGAGGTTGTGTGTTTGGAGATCGATGAGGGTGCGGCATACGGAGCAGCTCTGCAGGCTGTGTGGTCTTACCTAAACCATATCGGAAACAAAACCACTATTCAGAAGATTACGGATCGTTACGTTAAAGTGGACGAGGAAACCTTGGCTTCGCCTAAACCGTCTCATGTGGAAATATATCAGGAGCTTCAGAGGATTCAAAACAGCATCAGCAAGGGTCTGAGAGGTACATTCAGGAAACATCGGGAACACTTAAACAAACATGTCGCTCGGCTGTGAAGTAGTCTTTCAATTCTCTTTATTGGGATTTTTCTTTTGAATCTGAGTCCTTTTTTGCTCCTTCTCGCTGTGGAAGGCTTTCTCATTCTCGCCTTAGCTGTCTTCTTCGATTATCTGCTGACTGTAAAACCCTTTATAAAGATAATCAAAATTCCGAGAACGTGCTAACTGATACTCGGCAGTCTTTTCTGCGTGTAAAAATACCTTTTTGGTTTTCCCTCTCTGGTTAGCAAGCCATCTCTACCCAAGTCGAGGAGGATGTGCGCAACGGCTGTACGATCATAATGATATGGCTTGCTAACCATATCATATCAGTACGATCATAAGGTTTCTGACGACCTCCTGAACCTTATCGGTAAGGTCAGCAAAGTCAATCTCGCCCCTCGTGGAGAGGGTAAAGTTCTCACTAAAGACCCTCAATATTTATCTCTCTCCGTATGAAAGACTTCCATTATTGGAGTAAAAAGTGTCACGGTTTTGGAAGATAATGATGTTTTCTTCCGTTGTTTTCGAATATAACCTTAAACAAGGGATTTGGTTCTGTTGATGTCGTAACAGGCAATAGTTAACCGTCACGTGTGTAAGGACTGGGGGTTTCAGAGCGTTTGAGGGCTACACTGAAAGGATGGACTACACCTAACCGAGTTTCTTTGGAAACACAAAGGAACGATGAATTTGCTGCTTAACCTAATTGAGGAACCATACCGCAAGGCATGGACGAGGAAAAGTTAAAAGAGATAAGAAATAGGGCTCGCAAAAACATGCCTGTTGCAAAACAAGGCTTTTGCTGCCCATTTTCTAACTGTCTTTGACTCTCTTTATGAACCTAGTGGTCTCCTCGTTCGTGCTCTGAGCTGTTTATCCGTGTACCAAGTCCACGCCTTTTGTAGGCAAAGAGTCACCACAACTATGATGGTTATAGCTATGGCTATTATTTCCATGGGCAACGCCGGGTCCGGTATTTCCTGCGGGACGGTGTAAAAGTAAGTGATGCTTTGTTTCATGTTTTCAGCCTTATCCACTGCCTCAACGTAATATTCCACTTTCACGCCGTCCGCCTGTTGGGGTATGATAGCGCTCCATGTGTCGTCTGTTCGACTCATCAGCTTGGACTTCCAAGCGCCCTCATCAACCCGATAGTACAGGGTTACTTTGCCCACTCCTAGACCTTCATCAGAGATGGTTGCGCTGATCGATACTACCTCCCTCACCTTCGGACTAGAAGGCTCACGATGAACATTGGAGATCAAGGGGGCGATGGTGTCGAATAATTTCGCGACTACCAAATCTATTATTTTGAGTTTAGGCACGGTAAATATCAAGTAGCCTTCCTTGATAAGGTAGTTAATGCTAGTATCCTCAAAATCTGGTGTTCTTAGATCTACCTGCTTAACCTGACAGCCCTCGGGAAGTTTCACAGCTATCTCGAGGTCAGTGAGAGTATTTTTTCCCAGATTGACCATGGAGATAACGATGAAACTTTTGCCCTCGCTAATTTCAAGCTCAACATTGCTAGGTAGATCTGATCGTATCTGATCCGCCTCAGAAAGGAGAGCATGAAGATCATAAGTTTCAATGCCCAGAAGGGCGTTTTGATCTCTCTCAAGATACCATTCAGTATAGTTCCCAGTTTCCCCTATCGCAACAATCTTACCGCCGTTTCGGGCATAGTTCTTAAGCATCTCAGCCTCTTCATCACTCATCGTCGCAATATTTGGCAGAATCAGCCATTGATACTTCTTTAAAGTTTCTGAAGTTAATCCCGGGGTAACTAGTGTATCGAAAGGTATGTGTGATTTGAGCAGAAAAGTGGTGGTCTTTCTATACTCAGAAAAAAACTCAGTGTCATCGTAATCATAGAGGTCTCCTCCACCTTGATCTACGAAGTCCCTACATCGTGCAGAATATAAGACAGCGACGTCTGCCATCGAACGCGAGCCATAGATGAACTCTTGATTCTCCCTTATCCATGTGAATATGTGCTTTCGATAATTTTCTCCAACTGAATCCAACATGGAGGGGCCTCTTGTCTCATAGTAGTTTGCTTTGTTAGCGACAATTACTCCCGCTAACTTTTCAGCATCATCCGGTTCATATCCGTAGGTCAATATCCATGAGGGCTTGTCATTATCCGCACCACGTCCAAATTTTATCATAGTGACAAAGTCAAGCCACTCTTGAAGAGTTGCGTCACCCATACCGGTTTCTCCCAGGTCAACTCTATCTCCAATTGTCGAGACCTCGTGCCCCGTAGAAATGTCTGGTATCGCAAAATAGCTTATGGGATCATTTGCGTACTGGGTAGCTCCCCCTGTATCAACACTCCAGTTCTCCTTAAAGAACACTACGTTCGGGTTTACGGACTTAGCAGCATCCTTCACCGCCACCAAAAAGTCCTTTAGATCCTCGTGCCGCCAAACGATCCACTTTTTCCAGACATCGCTATCCCAATCTTCTTTAGTTGGCAAATCTAGCCCGCATGATCTTTTGAATTTCATCCTACTATGGCTATCGAACGAAGGCCACAGGTCTTCATGTTTACCGATTGAATGCTGAAGATAAACTGTATCAACCCAAAGTCCATCCACTCCAACCCTAACTATTTCTTTTGTGCGGTTTAGGAAAAAGTCACGGTATGGGGAATCAGGTGAAAGCCATACATCTATCGTACCAATCTCCAGCCAGTGTTCTTCCTCTGAGCTTATGTCATTAAAAACCACGGGCTCACCGTCAATGGATATCTGAACCCACTCCGGATGTTCTTCGTAAGGGCTCCTTTCACTTTCGGAGGTGACCTCTAAGCCTGTGAGATACCATACCACTTTTAAGCCTTTTTCATGAGCGTTTGCCACAACACGACTGATCAAATCGAGGTTCGCCTGAAATTGGTCATCATCGTTCCAAGCCTCATAACTCCACCCGAGAGGACAATCAGCAACGATTACGTTAACCCCCTGGTTTACGATATCGTCTATTTTTTCCCTGATCTCTGAATCGCCTTCATCGGGCCAAAACTCTAGACCTGCGATACGAGCCTGATAGGTCCAGGATGGAAATCCGACACGAGATGGTATTTCTCCTTCTCCTCCGACAGGAGATGGTGATGGCGTGGACGGGTATTCATAGGCGCCTATGTCGTAGCCTTCGCCCTGTGGTCTGCTCGTACCGTCATAGTCAATTGACGGAGAGTTCTCTGAGGTTCCTGCATCTATGGCGATGCTCCCTTCTAGGAGATGCAGATTCCAATTGCCTAGGTTCTCGAAGAGTTCGCATTCTGGATCGAAGGAGACAAGCGAGTGTTGGTCTTGACCGCTATATGTAGTCCAATCCCCAGCTGCAATCCTATTCAATGAAAATTCGGGTTCATAGTCCCATACAACGATGCCACGATCAGGATTATCGTTGTGGAAGACGTTGTAATCGCCTCTATAGTTATCTACACCCAAATGCTCGATTGCCAGTCCGATGTTATCGCCACAGGCAACGATGCAGTTATACATGAGTAGGCTATCAGCCGAATTCTCAACCCAGATATTGTATGTCTGACTGTCCACGAAGTGGCAGTTCCGGAGAGTGGTAGTGCCCGGCTCTCCGTCCCAATCCAACTCCACGTTGGTGACTTCATTGTGATAGCTGAGACAATTAACTAAGGTTACATTGTCCTGCCAGATTTTATACCCGGCGTTCCCACAGTCGTGAGCTGAGCAGCCTTTGAGTATCGTGTTTCTAGCGCTTATGTCAAATCCGTCATAAACATCATAGACCTCGCAGCGGTTGAAAACAAAATCATGCTGGTTTCCATGACCGAGGGCGAAGCCGTCGACGTTCTGGCCAGGATCGCGGCACGTATGTGCAATGCAGTCATTGAAGATTCCGTTGTAGCAATCTGCACCGCCTGATGGAGAGGCGTCGAACCCATACAGGGAGAAGTGATGTATCTCCACCCTATTGAGTTCGAAATCATGCGCCCCATCTGCAGCCCCAATGCCATACCAGACATCGTGTACTTCACAATCTGAAACCTCAACGTGTCCTCCTTTCTCCATCCATATTCCGGTATCCCAGTTACATATTTCGAGACCGGTAAGCTTAATGTAGGAGTGGGAAACAAAGAAACCTGTGTCGCCGGTGGTGACACCGGTCGCGTCAATTACAGGTGTCTCGCCGGGATAGGCGGAAAAAACAATGTAGCCATCCACGGCGTTCCCGTCGCGCACAGTGGACACTTGCTCGTTGTATACACCGTCTCTGATGAAAACTGTGTCGCCTGCCACCATCGTTTCGGCGGCGTGCTGAATGGTACGCCATGGCTGATCAAGGGTTCCGGGACCGGCATCATCACCATGTGGAGCAACGTAAAAAGTTATACTTGATGGGCGTATGGTATTGCGTCCCCAGTATTTGATAATGACCTCAATGAGGTCGCTCGATGCGACGTCAGCATGGTTATCGGGGTCGGGGCCGTGCCGGAAGTTGAATGCGTCCTCCTCCGTCCACGGTTCCCACGAAGGGTCCCACACCCAAAGCGCGTAGTTCACGCCGTGCTGCTCAAATAGGTCCATCTGATCATTCACAAAGTCGGCCGCGCCAGGCTCCCAGCGCATCACGCCGAACTCGTCCACCGCCACTGGCACGCCATGCGTGACCGCGAACGTACCAACCGTCGAAAGTAGATTCTCCAACCAGACTTGGTTAAAGAGGTCATCCTCTCCGTCCCAGTCTGTATCAAAAATTCCCGGGTATGTGAAGTCTTGGGACTCCGACCGTTGGTGAGTGTATAAAAACGGCTCATACTGATGCACCGAATAGACCGTGCGCGGGTCGCCGGTCGGCTTTATGTAGGGGAGCCACTCGACAGTGCTATAGCTCATCCCGCCGATCAGGATCGGCGTGTCGGCATCCACCTCACGGATGGCGGTGGTGATGCGAGGATAGAGTTGATTCCAATCGTACAAGGTGCCTCCATAGTTCGCATAAAATTCTTCCGGATCCCAGATGTCCAGCCAGACCTCGTTGGCATTCGGCTCGACCATTAGGTTGTAGCCGACGACAATCGGGTTGTCGCGGTAGCGTTCGGCGGTGTAACGCCACATCGCCACCCAGGCGTCCTGGGCCGCCGTGTCTTGCCACACGGCATCGTTGAGATAACTCTCATCGAACCAGTCACCAACTTCCTCCAGGAAAAACGTGAACTCGCTCCGGCCCGGTCCGGTGCGGAAGCTTATCACAGCGAACATGTCAGCTTTGGCGATCATGTCGAGCAGATTATCCAGGTTGTCCTGGATGCCTTGGTCTAGGGTGTAGGGTGTGGTTTCGGCGAATAGGCCAGGGTGGGAGATAACGACGTAATTTGCATTCAGCGCGGCCAACCGGTCAAAATCCTCCTGGGCGTAGGGAGGGCCGACGGGGCCGGGTCCCATAAAGTCCGGGCCATCCAGCTCAGGATACACGCGACGCTGATAGATGTTGGCGCCCCGCAGATGTGGCCCGCTGCTCAAGTTCCAGAGGGCCATCTTGTCAGTGGGGAGGGGCGGTCCGGTCTCTTTAATATCGCAAAGTACGTACGGTGCATCCGTCCGATCAACCATTATTGGCGTTATCCCGGCCCAGTCACCTGGATCTCCATCCACGCTTATGTCAGAACCCTTTTTTACGGGCTTGATCATCCACGCATTTATTGTCGCTGTTAATAGGAAAGCCAGAATCAGGCACAAAGGTTTCTTTCTATCCATTTCTCCATTTCCTCACATATAATATCGTCAATCGATTCACTTAAAAGAATTTCAACGTCCCATTCCTTACAATACGCCCAGATTCCCTTAAGTTCTCGGGTCCTCTTCGATTCATGGATGTCTAAAGGTAGAATCCTAGTCAAAATATTGAAGCTCTTCATCAAAGGCAAGGTCAACCTTCTGGATCCAAAATCAGTTTGGTACGCCGTAGACAGGATGTGAAATATAGTTTCAACTGGTGGGTTACAAGATAAGGAATGGTCTAACGTCTCAAAACTCATCGCCATGATAACTTATTTAAACTTCGCAGAAACAAGGGGGGATATACGTGCAAGAAGACCTGAACTTGCACAAATACGATAATAGATCGAGCAAGCTGCCCATACCTTTAGAGTCGGAAATAGACGCTTTAATTGCTGGATGCTCAAAGGAGGTTGCCTGTTTCCTTCAGCTCGTGAAGAAGACATGTTGCAGAGCTGGCGAGGCCGGGGCTTTGGGATGGATGGACATCGATCCAGAACGTAACGTCATAACCGTGGACAAACCTGAGAAATCAAGGCTTCAAGCAAGCTTATCTGTCTGCATATTGGACAAAAGTTATTGGATCGCGGAGATCGATGGTCCGTTGCATTGCGAAATCCGTGATGCAAAGGGACGACCATACTTGCTACGATATCAACGAACTCGAAAATTCAAGGTTCCGTTAACTATGAACACCCCAGAAGACATTCCAGCTCATTTAAAGCACTTCGAAAAACGAGCGTATGAGATTTCAATTCCCCCTGTTGAGATTTTTCTTTTGAATCTGAGTCCTTTTTTGTTCCTTCTCGCTGTGGAAGGCTTTCTCATTCTCGCCTCTGCTGTCTTCCTCGATTCTATTGATTCCTAAGCCCTTTGTGTAGATGATCGGAATACTGAGGAGGGCTAGCCGATGTTAGGCGGTCGTTTCTGTGTGTAAAGATACCTTCTTGGCTTACCCTCACGGGTTAGAAGGCCGTCTCTAACCAAGTCCAAGAGCACGTGTGAAACTGCTGTGCGGTCATAGTGATAGCCGATTCTCGTCATCTCCGTATGCACATCGTCTAATGTCCTCGGTTCTGCGAACCATCCTTCTCTCCAGAGTTTCTCTATAATCCCCCTGCAAGTCTCGGCCTTCAAGGGTGTTGGCGTCCTCTCCGGCGAGACTATCGGTTTACTTGCGTACTCGCTTGCGCTGGATAGCACTTTATCTACTACTTCTTTGACCTGGTTCTCGCTGCATTCGATCTCGAATTCTACACTTCCAACTTTCATCTTTATGTGAACTGGAGGTTTTTCTGGCTTTTCCTCTTTTTCAGACATGCGTCTCACTATTCATATATTGTTACGTTGGTTGCTCACATGTTGATTATTGAATTGTACAATTTGCGCATGCGCAACATTTATATATCAACACCGCAATTCAATGGATATTGGTGAATGTTGGTGATTGAACAATTACATTATGCAGCAACACCAAGATATAATTTTCCTCAAACGACAGGCGACTTACAACTTCCCCAAAAAATCATAGAGCTAAGTATACGTTCCATGAAGGACCTTAAGGGAGAATTCTTTCACGCCTATGAATTGGGCTTTCCAGACATCACAGCGAGCAAACAAGCTCAAGAAAGCACGATGCCTCTAAACGGTGGGGCGTTCACAACCCAACTAACTCCTCTCAAACCAGTAAGTGACGATACGCCGATAATAGCCATCGATGTTTCAAGTATAAAGATCGGAGAGACCGAGACCGGGATTCTCTGCGCTATACGAGGTGCTGTGGTATGGAGCAGAAGAAGGCGATACAAATACTTCAGACTAGGGCCGTTCCCATTTCACATAAACGAAGAAAACAAAAGCGAGGCCATCAATCTGCTCAGACAGTACCATTTTCCAGTCTCAGGTCATTCCAGCCTCATCGATATGCCGACTAGACTCTGCAATCTCATGGAGAAATGGATCCAGATGAGCATTTGCCATTCTTCGAACGGCAGCATAATACTTTGGGATGGCTCGCTGACCGCTGGGACGAACAGCAATCCCTTGGATGTCATTTCGCAGCTCCTAAAGATAGCAAGGCAGCGATCTAACTCTGTATTGGCCTTCTCTAAAGTGAGTAAGATCAGATTCTTAGGACGTAGAATAGAAGCGTTGGTCTCGAAGTATCCTCCACCTTGGCTTTTCGAGGTTCAAGAAACCCCTTTCTCTCCGACCTTGCATCTTCTAGGGACCGTTTATATAACTAGACTCAGAAGCAACGGTTACTCCTTTCGATTGGACATAGACAGAATGATTCCCATCGAACAAAGAACAGATGCCGTTCAGAAACTTATCGGAAACGACTCCGTTTTCCAGAACTATCCCGAAACCCTTAGATTGGCTCATATCTACTCGACATTCACAGCCAGCGAGGTGATAGGTATTCAACAATACATCGCTAGCAAGTTCGGGCTGAAAGCGCTTGCCCACAGAAATGTTCGAAAGATGCTTTTCGGGCCTTTCGGAACAGGATTTGATGATTGAGCTATGAAGCTATATAAAAAAGCTGGTAACACGGTTCAAATACTCAGCTTTCCTGGTGACGATGCCCAGAAGGGTTGCTACCTTATCATTGAAGACAGAGACTCCCGCAAGAGCATGATTGTTCAAGTGATTGACATTCAGTTTGCGAATGTGCCTGGCATCATGGAGGAGTTACTGCGCGACTCATTTGAGGATGAATCAGTGTACGGAGAGGATATCGATCCATTAGAAGTGACGTCGCACATACTATTTATTCAGGACGCACGTCTCCTCATTTGCAAGATTCACGGTACTATCGACAATGGAAAGTTGGTCTTTAACAATTCATGGCTTCCATCGAGAGCACAGTCAAAGATCAGAAAGCTCTCGATACAATCTTTGATAGACCTTGCTGGAATTAATGGGATTCTTCCGATATATTTGGGCGAGATTGATGAGTCGACGCGTTTTGTGATAGATGCGCATGCCCTTGACGGGAAACTTAACATAGTTACCGGGAAGAAGGGCACGGGCAAATCCTATCTTTCGAAGGTACTTGTCTTGGGCCTCATTGACCACAGAGCAACCGTCATAGTTCTAGACTTGAATGGCGAGTATACTCATCTAGGTTTGACTTCGGACGGAGAGGAGAATCAATTTTACGACAGAATTCACGTTCTTGCTCCAGGCGATAGCTTTAAGGTAGCCTTGGCTCAGGTGAGCCTTTCAGTTATGCTGAAAATCTTGATGTATGCTTTGAACCTTCCGGGGACTTCTTCTCGTGAGTTTCGGCGCATATGGAAGTCTCTCCACGAGATGGGACGTCTCTCGTTGCATGAGTTGGGAGAAGCGATAAGGGGTTGGAACTGCAACCAAAATGTGAAGGAGGCCTTGTTTTCTCGTTATTACGCTCTGCTGTATTCGGATTTCTTCACAGACAATGCCGCTGAGGCTGTCCTCTTGGAGGAAATATTCCGAAAAACAGAAAACGGCGGAGCGATTGTTATTAACTTAAGCGATGCATCGTCTACCGAACGTCAGATAGTAGTCGAGTATATTCTGGGCAAGTTGCAGGAGCTCCTATCTCAAGAGAAGATTAGGCCCGTTTTTTTCCTCGCCGAAGAGGCCCATCTTTATCTGAGGGAGACCTACTGGGACGATATCGTCACGAGGATGCGGCATTTCGGTGTCTTCACAACATTCATAACTAACCAGCCGAATACGATACATGAGAATATTTACCGGCAAGCCGACAACATCTTCCTGTTCAACTTCGTCAATGAGCATGACTTGGAGATCATATCAAGAGCAGCCAAAGTTGACGTTGAGACGGCAATCTCCATAGTAAGGGATCTTCCACCACGCCATTGCCTGGTTTTGGGGGCTACGGTCAAAGACTTCCCAATCGTCGTCAAAGTCAGAGACCCAGGTGTCCAAACCGGTGGAGAGACAAGACTGTTCTTTACTGAGAAAGGGACGGGGGAGGTGAGAATTGCCTAGTCTCTTCAGAATCAGACAGATGTGAAGCCCTCAACGATCTTTCTATCCAATCTCTTGATTAGCTCGATTACCAGTTTGACAGCATTCTCAACATCGTCCAAGCTAAGGAGTCCAACATGACTGTGGATGTGCCGTGTTGGAACACTTATGACGACGCTTGGGCAGCCCGCTCTGTTCAGGTGGATTCTGCCCGCATCGGTTCCGCCCCTAGCAATCTGCGAGAGTTGAAGTGGTATGCCGACCTCCTCAGCGGTCGCGATGACAAACTCCTTCAAAGGCTGATTCGGTATCATACTACTATCATAAGTCACTAAGGTTGGACCTTGCCCCATCTTTGTTGGCGCTTCAAATGGTTTTATGCCTGGTACGTCACCGGCAATGTCAACTTCCAATACAAGCCCCACATCTGGATCTACCAAATGAGATGCTGTTTGAGCGCCCCTAAGTCCAACCTCCTCTTGAACAGTTGCCGCACCGAAGACTGTGTTTGGATGTGTTACGGCCTTTTCTTTGATCCGCCTAATTGTTTCCGATATGATGAAGGCTCCTATCCGGTCGTCGAATGCCTTGCTCATGGCAACTTTCTCATCGCGGATCAATGAGAAGGGAGACCAGGGAACTACTGGGTCGCCTATCTTTATGCCGGCTTCTTCGGCCTCTTTCTTTGATGTGGCGCCTATGTCGATGTACATGTCCTTCCTCTCAAGAACCTTCTTTCTCTCCTCCTCAGTTAGAAGATGTGGAGGTTTCGCCGCGATGACTCCGTGCACATCTTCGTTTTTTGTTCTAACAACAACCCGTTGGGAAAGAAGAACCTGATCCCACCATCCGCCTAGTGTGTTAAAGGTCAAAAAGCCTGTCTCATCAATTCCCGAGACTACAAAACCGATCTCATCTATGTGTCCGGCTAGAAGAATATGTGGTCGTTCAGACGTGCCTTTGGCGGTAAAGATGACTGAACCTAGCTTATCCGTCAGAACCTCATCTGCATAACCTTTTGTATATTCTTTTATGATCTTTGCCGATTCTCTTTCAAATCCAGACGGGCCGAAAGACTCCATTAAACGCTTCATGAAGCTGATCGATTTCTCATCAAACATTTTGAACAACCTTTTTGAAATATGAAGAAGCCTATGTATCACTTAACCTTTTGTGTACATCTCGTAAGAGAGATGTGTTGATGTGGTGAATATCCTTGGGTCGCGTGGTTCTCGTGCATAGGGCATAGGCTCTAAAGTCATAGGCTAGTCTTGACCGAGAATGCTTGATTGTTTTCTCGTTTGTATCAAAGGTTTAATGTGGCGTATCTGCAGCCAATGTAAGTATTATATCTCTTTGAAGAGTTCTTCATAAGCCGGTACAACGTCGGCTGTGAAATTTCTTATTCCTTCAAATGTCTTGTAGTGTCTCACCATCTCTTCTATCACAGTGAACGGTAGGGTTGCGATGTCAACTCCTAGCTCAGCTACTTCTCTGGCTTGCCTAGCGTTTCTTATACTGGCGGCGATCACCAGGGTTTTGTAGCCGTAGTTTCGGTAGATCTTCAAGATCTTCCCGACTAGGTCTACTCCACTATAGACGCCGTTGTCTTGACCCAGCATGACGATCTTTCTCACTTCTTCGTCTAGGTACAACTCTAAGATCGGACCGTGCTTCTTCATGCTTTCGTCAATCTTTCTCTCCACTATTCCTTTCAACAATTCATAGTCAAAGTAGTCTTCTTTCCGGAAGTCTAGGCCTATCCTCATGCCAAGGTTCGTACGGATGTAGTCATCTATCCTGCCTGCAAATGGACTAGCGTAGGTAGCTCCAGCTTTCGCCGCTAAGAGCGCTTGCTCAGGAGTCATGATCAACGTTGCGTTAGTAGGTATCCCTTCTTGACAGAGCTGTCTTACGGCTTTTAAGCCGTCAAAATCAGAACCGTCCATTCCCAAACTAGGGTTTATAGGAATCTTTATGACAACTTCTCCATAAGGGCTGAACTTTCGGTGCAGTAGCTTCGCTTGATCCACCATCTCCTCAGCCTTCAGAGCGATTACCTCTAAGCTGACTGGTCCTGGAACAACCTCAAGAATCTCTTTAATGTACTGCTCCATTGTGATTTTTCCTGCCCTCTTGTCAACCGCGGTTTTTACTAGAGACGGATTCGTCGTGGCTCCGTTTATAATCCCCCAAGAGCACGCCTTCTTAATCTCATCTATATCCGCTGTATCGATAAAGACCTTCAATCTAAAGCATCCTCAATCCCATTATTCGCTATATTATATACATAAATTGTTTTCTCAACTCTTGAGATAGAACTCAATACATCTGTATGATGATATCACAATGATACAACTTGCTGGAGTCCGAAAAGGAAGAACAGAAGCGGAGACAAGCGATTTAACTTGTCATACCGAGTTGTTTTCTGATCTCATCAATTTCTTCACGGCGGAGCTCCCTCGGATAGTTGTAGATTAACCCGCCAGGCCTCTCATTATAGTACGGTCTATTACAGCCTGGACAACCTGACGTCCTAAACGGCTCACCCGTGTCAACTGTCTCTTTCAGATCTTTTCTAGGGATTCCAAAGTCTACTAGGCGTCCCTCTTTGAATGTTATGTCGTCATATTTTGTCATGGAATGGGTTATCAGATATTGGGCAAGCTGGATCCTCCTGTAGACGCTTACTGATGGTCTTGGGTAGTCTTCCATCAGTGTTCCGGGTACCGGAGTGAAAGCGAAAAGGCTGGGATAGATTCCATTGTCAGCGCACCTTTGGATCATACGAACAAGGTCCTCTTCGGACTCGCCTAGCCCAACTATCAGATGTGTCGAAACGGAGCCCTTTCCAAATATTTCTACAGCGTCATCCAAAGTTTGAAGATGCGTCTCCCAAGTATATGGGCCCTCAGCTGGTGATCCCTTAACCTTCTCGAAGATCTCTTTTGTTGGACCGTCAAGAGCGATGCTGACGCGGTTAACTCCAATCCGGGCAAGTTTGAGCATTTCCTCCTTGCTGAGAGGTTGACAGGAGACAGAAATCGGGACGTCTGAAAGAGACCGCATACTTTTAACCAATGATAGAATATCTTCCATCACAGTGGGATAGTTCAGGGCCTGTATACAGACTCTTCTTATTCTATTTTCTCGGAAGGCTTTTGTTATCCCGGCCATAACCTCATCTGTCGGGAAAGCAGGCCATGTAACCCTCGAGAGCATATCGGCTCGGCTCTTGCTCGTTCTTGCTTGAGGGCAGAATGCGCAGTTAGCGAGACACTTATTCCGAGAATAAGTGAGCAGATATATTGTAGTCGGTTCAGCGTCAACTATGCAACGAGCCAAGTCGAGAACCGCAGCAGAACCCAACGAGACTCTGACTTTCCGCGGCAATTTTTCTTTAGACATTCCTCTCTACCGATCTGCATCCCCTAGTTCTTACGAGAACTAATCTTAGATAAATAATTAAAGTTGAACAGGACATTATTTGTTTAGGAGACTTAGCTAGCGAAGTTTCACTAACCACTAGATAATGCATTTGAACTATTACATTAGAGAGTTTTCCAAAATATCCAATGAAAAGATGGAAAGTAAGAGCTCTGGGAGCCCCATGATAAGTCAATGAATCCAGAGATGAAAGAAATACAAGGAATAATCGCTGAAGCTCGTGAACTCAGTTGGAGAAATTTTGGGAGGAGGATACGATTCTATGTTCCAAGCTTCTCCTACTACAGGAATCAGTATTTCCAGTCTTCTCCGACGCTTTTTCCCTCAATATCGTTGACTGGCTCCTACTGCGCGCTAAACTGCAAGCACTGCGGAGGCAAGATTCTCAAAACGATGACCCCTGCTCGTACACCAAGGGAGCTGATTCAAATATGCTACGAGATAAAAAGGAAAGGAGGAATCGGCTGCCTGATAAGTGGGGGCTGTCTACCGGACGGCTCCGTCCCAATCGATAGATTCGTAGATGCCTTGGCTGAAATCAAGACCAAGTCAGGATTGAAGATCGTGGTACACACTGGACTCATCGATCTTGAGGCAGCTGAAAGATTGAAGGAAGCCGGCGTCGACGCTGTTCTGATCGATGTAATAGGCTCGGACGAGACGATAAGACAGATCTACCACTTAAACGCCTCAACGCAAGACTACGAGAAAACTCTCCAAGGATTGGCCAAGTCGAAGATTCCGTTTATACCTCATGTGTTGGTGGGAATCCACTACGGAAACATATTGGGCGAGGCGAACGCGTTGGAGATGATCTCGAAGTTTTCTCCCTCTGCCTTGATATTGATCGTCTTTTTCCCGGTGAAGGGCACGTTGATGGAATCCGTGAATCCGCCTCCTCCAGAGACCGTTATCGAAGTCCTAGCCCAAGCCAGGTTCATGATGCCGAAAGTTCCTCTGGTTCTGGGATGTGCCAGACCTAAGGGAAGACACAGAGCGATAACGGATTCGCTTGCAGTTGAAGCCGGAGTAAACGCGATAGCCTTTCCAGCCAAGGAGGCGATAGAAAAGGCTGAATCCATGAGTTTACAGATCTCATTCTCGCACCTGTGTTGTTCCCAGATCTACGAAGATGTAATAGACTCTCAATCGCCAAACCCAAAGCGTCTGCGTCTCAGTTAGAGCCTCTCTATGTCTCTGTCTGTGGGTCTCTGTGTCTGTCTATCTCCGTCGGAACAACAAAACAAGAATAGAATAAATTGCTGACATTCGTGAATAGGACGTTTCGACGGTATGGATTTGGGGTTCATAACGCACATAACTTTTCATTCTGTAAAAGGAATGGAGGGATGTTAAAGTGAATGCTCCTAAGACAACGCCAGAATGCAAGAGACTTGAGAATTTGGTCATTGATGGTCTCAACGCGAAGATCTTTGAGCCGCAGATTAGGGAAGCGGCTCGTGTAGCGTTGAAAAGGCTTAGTAAGAAAAAATGCGCTAAATCTCTCGAGTATATAATACAAAAAAGCTGCAATAGCCCCTTGTGGAATGACTTTGCACGGGAGATCTGCGACGAGGCAACGAAATACCTCAAAGAGTTGAGCTAGCTAAGATCGTGTGAAGAATTTGTATCTGATTCTTGAATAGGCTTTGAGAAAAGCCTTTATACCGCCTCTATAATCTGTTTAAAACAGGAATAAGAGTTGGCGGATTCATCTACAATAATTAATGCGTTTGAACTCTTCAAGTCCGTCTACGATTTTCTCAAGGAAATTAAGGGAGTCTGGCAGAAGGGAGGAATAAAGCTGTTTAGTTCAAGAAAAATGGACGACATCGAGAGAAAGTATAGAGAGGCGCTGATTGGCACTAAGAATGCCATAGAATCATCTATATGGTGGGGGAAAGGATTCGCTATAGCTGAGGAATGCGGCCCTAAAGCGGATTCAGAATTCCACCATCTGATGGGGTTAGTCATTCATATTTTCAACGACTTCCATATGAGACTCGACCCCCAGAAACTTGACGAGAGACTCGTTGATCACCTTACGGGTCAACTCAAAATATTGGAAGGGCACGCTCTGCGTTTCTGGAACATCCAAGGTATCGGCAGTCACCAAGATAAAGAAAAAGATGCTATGAAACTGATTGAGGATTTTAGGAGTAGATTACGGGATTTCCAGCAGAGCATGGACGGCTACTTACGACCAGAAAGCCCAAGAAGCAAGCCAGAATAAGTCAATCCCTTTACTTTTTTCTATTCGCTTTGCTGACAAAACTTCAATTTCCACTTTCTCATAACGCTCTTGATTATTCTGCAGAACTTAAGCTAGGTTTGAATCTGTTGGTTTTGTTCACGATTCCTGCAAATGATTCTGGGTGAATACATGTTGGGGTTTCGCGCTTCTTGGCATAAATTCCTGCGCATTTCATACATATTTTGCTAATCACTTTTACCCTCAATCCAACCCTTATGGAAAAATATCATCCCTCTCCGACTCATTATCAAATGCATCTACTACACAGACATAGAGAGGCTCTAACTGAGACGCAGACGCTTTGGGTTCGGGATAAACTTTTAACTTGCATTGACCAAATTTAGCCAGGTGATTTTATGGTTCGGTTGGGTTTCCTGGGATGCGGCGGTGTGAGCCAGGCTCATGTAACAAGGCTCTCGGCCCTTGAGACAGATGAAGCTGAGATATTAAGCCTATGCGACACAAATATCGAGAACATCAGAAGGCTCATGAAGACGGCTGAAAAATTCCGGAACATCTGTCCTAGACCATTGGCGGAGAGATCCATTTACACCGATTATACTAAGATGCTCGCGGAATTTGATCTCGAAGCTCTCATCGTATGTACTCCTCACGTTTTCCATTACGAGCATGTGATGGCCGCTTTGGACAAGGGTTTGCACGTACTCGTTGAGAAACCGATGGCTCTAGATATGTCTCAAGCTGAAGAGATGAGAGACAAGGCTGAGAAAGAGGGACTGCTATTGGCCGTAGGTTATCAGAGACATGTTCAACCGGAATATTTCTACGCGAGGGAGATTATCCGAAGCGGAAAGATAGGCTCACCCCATTTCGTAATGGCGTGGCTGACACAAGATTTGCGAGGAGCAATAGGCCCGAGAGAATGGTATATGAACCCCAATCTTGCCGGAGGCGGACAAGTCATCTGTTCGGGAACACACCTGAATGACATCGTCCTATGGGTCACAGATACAGAACCCAAACGAGTGAAAGCAATCATGGACACGGAAGGCGCCGAGATAGAAATCTATGCGAGCCTCTCAGTAGAATTATCCAACGGAGCCTTGGCGAATATCTCCATCCTCGGTGACGCACCAGAGAGAGCAGTCAGAGAAGAACTAAGAGTTTGGTGCAGCAAAGGTGCTATCTTCGTAAAGGAAGGAAACGTCTACATCCAAGAGAAAGGGAAGGACTTGGCCATGATATCCGCTGAAAACATGCCCAGACCAAGCCAGAATCCGGACGTCAATTTCGTGAGGGCCATATTGGGAAAGGAAAAATGTCTTGCGCCAGCTTCCTGCGGCGTCAACGCCACCAAGCTCGAACAGATGGCTTACCAAGATGCGAAACCAATCTCGAATAACCTCAGACAGTAAACGCCTCTCATGATAGGCGCCTAGTGTTCCACCTATATCTCAACGCAGTCTTGTACATGATTAGGATATTCTCTATTGGCACATCGGGTTGCATCGAATGAGTCGGACCCAAGATCAGCCCCGTCGGCCCCAGTGCCGATATCCGATCTTTGACTTCTTGGGCTACTGCCGCAGGGTCTCCGAAAGGTAGAACGCTCTGCACTCCGATGGTTCCGTCGAAACACAGTTTTTCACCGTACATTTCCTTCAATTCGAGGGGATTCATGCATTCCGGCTGAACGGGATTCAGAATGTCCACTCCTATTTCCACAAGGTCCGGGATTATCGGTTCAATCCAGCCGTCGCTGTGAAATTTGAAGAACACCCCCCATTTGTGACACAGATTTGTCAACTCGGCGTATTTTGGTTTCAAGAACCGTCTCCACATCTCAGGAGACATCATCATACCTTTCTGCATCCCAACGTCATCCCCATCATATACCACATCTACACCGGCTTCACAGAGCAATGAGGCCTCTTTCATCCTCAGCCTATGCAGCTCCAAAAGGATGCAATCTACTAAGTCGGGCTTCGTAAACATCATCTTGATGATCTCAGAAAATCCAGTCAACTGCCAAGCTATCTCCCAGAAGTGAGTGACGCCGCCCTCAAGGCAGTAGTTCCAGTATCTCTTGCGGGACGCCCTTACTGAATCAATTCTGGCATCATCGACTTCCGGCCACCTGTAGGCGTCGAGGTCCACCGCCTTCAAAGGATGCGCAACGTATGTGTAGGTGTAAGTGTGGTCGGATGCCCATATGCTGTCGATGCCCCAGATGTCTTTTCTTACCTCAAAGCCATCTTTGAACCCAATTGTATAAGCGGGTCCATATGGACCTTCCTTCAACTCAACGTCTTCTGGAACATAGCCTCCCTTCAGGGCTAATCCACAACCGACAATATCTACGCCTAGATGCTCACATATTCTGATGTGACCTTCTTCTCCCTTCTCATTGACGCCCAAAACCTGCTTCAACCGTTCATATGGCTCCGGACGAATATGCAGCGAGAGCGTAATCCTGTCAGGCTCCTCATGTAGTATGCTTCGAATGCAGCGTTCTCTAGATGTGAGCACGGTGCGTTCTCCTTTGTTACCTGATCTTTCTTTATCTTATCAACTAATAGCTAGTAAAAAAAGTAACTCATTTTCGGAAAGATGTTTGGGTTTGGGGGTTAAAATTCAACCCAACGAGACTCTTAGGACAAACTCACTTCATTGAAAGTACTTTTCTTTCCCTTACAACTTGTAAATAATCATCGAAACTAATGCCTCTTCTTTTTAGATCATGCCATAAAGTACTTTTTGGGTTATATACAGCTGCACACCAAAGAAATTCATTGATTTCCCCATTGGATTCACGAAAACCTCTTATGTTATAAAGGCTGCGATATGCTTCTACTATTCTCTTATCGGTTCCATACCCCAATCTGGTCAAGGTGTAGAGTGCTATAGCGGTGGTCATTGCTGGATTTCCCATTACAAAACTGTCAGCACCAGACAGCAAAGAACTGATACAAAACATTCTGCCATGCTCTGGAGCAACTTGTCGAAAACCATTTTGTTCAGCAGCATAATTATCTGCTAGAAAAATATTCTCAAAATCAAATCTCCAAATCTCCTCGCGCGAGGAGAGCGATCTCCCCGCTCTTCCTTCAAATGATTCATGATATTGTTCAAAAAGCCATTTGATAGCCAAGGAAACTAAGTCATGCTTAGCATCAACTCCTAGTTCATTTAATATTTGTAGTTGAATACATGTTGCGGAGAGACTATTAAACCAAGAACCATTCTTTTTTTGAGTAGAGAATAGTTCAGCTACAATTTTTTCCACGTCAACATTATTCTCATTCATGATTTTTTTCCTTACAAGGATACTGATAAGATCTGTTTTTTCTCGAAAACCTTGGTATAAATCATAACGAAAATTATCTTGTTTGAGAAGCTCTGCATGCTTCAATGCTCTCAAAATTCCATATGAATATATCTTAGCATCTTTTCGTTTCCACATACCTGTTGATATTTGTCTTCGAGTAATCTCTGGTAAACACTTAGAAAGAACTTCATGTGCTTCCTTTTTAGGTAAATGGAATGCATACGCCCATTTTGCTTGATGACCTAAAACAAACTTTTTTGCTTCATGGATAAGTTCTTTATTTGACTGATAATTTGGATGAGTTAGTAAGGCAGCTATAACGCCAACGTTACACCGCAAATGTGTAGGACCTATCATTGATAGACTACTAAATCTCATATAACCATTCTTTCCTACTTATCGAATGCTTTTCCTTATTAAGCTTGTTGGAAGTTTGGCTATTCACGCATGGACTTTTCTTGTGAGCGGAGGTCATTTGGGTTTGGGGTTAAATCTTGATGTACACGCAAAGATGGGGAAAGTTGAGAACTAGTTTGCCCCACTCACTCGCCCCTCTCAAACAGCAAGTGATGATTGACGATGTATGACATTGGTCCCGCACCCATGCCAGCCGTTTGATAGGTGTGGAGACGCCAGCCCCTCTTTTGCCATTCCTCAACTGTTTTACCGACATCCTTGTGGTTCTTGACTTCCACGCATTCCCATTCTTTCAACGCAACATCACCTTCCGTAGCACCTTAGAATAAGCCAGCCTATAAAACTTAGCGCTACCGAACCAGGTTCATTACAGATAGGAAAGAGCCATCTGACCTTCAGAGCTCTTAGAGGGTTTGGGGCTAAATTCTAGTCTCGAAAAGTTAAAAAGATACCATATGATGAAGAACACGTGAAGCAAAGTTGGAAAGCAACGTGAAGGCAAACCATTCTGATTTTGAGACTGTGGCAGACTCGGTTTTTACAACTCTCCTAACTATAATGACCATACTGTCAGGGGTGTATGTTTCCATCACTTTTGGCTGGTTTGGTCCGGCAATGATCGAACCGCACCCCGGTGAACCAATGAAGCCTGAGATGCTGGCTCAGGCCACCATGGGGATTGGTCTGGGTTTGATCTTTATCTTGCCCCTTGTGTGGATTCTGCTGGCTTGGGCTTTGTCCAGGTTTAGAAACTCCACCACATGGAGAACCGTAGCTTGGTCAGGTCTAATATATTCCTTGACGCAGGATTTCCTCGGACTTGTCGCCCTGTTTTCATTCCCCTTGATCTCCAATGTAGCCCTTCTAGGTTTTCCACTGATTGCAACTGGGGCCTTCATAATTCTGCCTCCACCCATTCTAGCGCGATGCTTGGCTATAGAGTCAGCAGAAGATACAACCACAGTACGTTGACGGTAGAAACCAGAAAAAGGAGACACATCTCAATAGCTTCACTCACGGTTGTTTTTTTATCGCCGTTCAAGCTCTTTTAGGACTATTTTTCCTCTATTATGTTAGGGCGTTATAGGCAAAATGCACTCACATGCATGCATGCATGCATGTTTCGAATGATAGACAGATTCCCCAAGATGAAGTGAGTGGAGTAGGCGTCATAGTTGGTGTCGAGCTTGGAGATAGTGATTCTGTAGACGTCAGTGTAGGTATCGGTTCTGCAGTTAAAACGGGAGTTGTTGTTTGCAGTTTTCGACAGGATGACGCGGACAGACACAAACAGAGAGAGACACTCTGGGTTTGTGGAGGAACGCTGTGTCATCACTTGGTTTGCTGAAAACGAGATGGCGCTGGGATCAACATCGACCTCATCAGACAGCTTCGTCTTTACGGAGTTGAATAGGTCAAATCTTCACCCCTGACCTCTTCTGTTCGGCTCTTTCTCGGCGGCTCTTTCACGAAGATGAGGAGAATTGTCAAGGCCGTGATCCCCATTATCGCACTCAAAAAGAAGGGAGTTCCCGCTCCCCTGACTACCAAACCGAACAACTGGATCCTGAACTCCTCGTGTTGAAACGTATCAAAGAGCCATGGACCCAAGAGCGTTCCTGCGATCATACCTACGTCGAAAAACGCGGTAAATCTTCCGAAGAGCTTTCCCCTTGTCTTCGCTGGGACGAGATCAGCCCTCAAGGCGCTTGTTGCGGGCATCGAGACGTTTATGCCTAAAGACCTTAACCCCAGTATCCCTGTTGCTTGCCAGAGATCAGTAGAGAATGGCAATAGCAATGATCCGATTTGACATGACAGGCTTCCTATGGCTATCACTGGCTTCCTTCCCCATGTATCTGCCAGTTTCCCAGCGAAGAAATTGCAGATCAACCCCGCGAAACCCGACACTGATAAGATTGCTCCGATCTGCAAGGGAATCGCTTCGAAAATTTCCCCAAGGAACAGGACTCCGACTGGTGCGATAAATCCGACAGCGAAACCTGTGGTTAGGCTTGTAATATATAGGATTCTGACTGACCGAAGAACCAAGCCCGTAAGCCTAACATCGTCTTCTTCAACTGCTGCGGTGGTTTTCAGTTCGGGGCCTTCTCCTCTCGTTTCTCTGACTTTCCATGCAACTAATCCCATGGCGATTATTGACAACAAAGAGTCGACAAAGTAAGGTACCCTGTAACTGTTTTCTAAGGTTAGACCCAAGGCGGTCTCTGAGAAGTATTGGATAGTTCCGCCGAAGACAGGCCCGATGAACCATCCAACCATCGTTAGAGTCAGAAAAAAACCCAAGGCTTCACCTCTTCGCCTTCTTGGAACTTGATCAATCAAGGAAGCCTCCGCAGCAGGCCGCACTGCCGCTGTCGCTACGCCATTCATGCCTCTGAGAATCAGGAGTATCTCCCAACTCGGAACCAAGCCCGTTGATGTGCCTAAGAAGACGTCTGCCAACAACCCAGCCTGAATCAGTTTCTTCCGTCCAATTCGATCGGAGAGGCTGCCAAGAGGAGAAGAGAGAAATGCGCTTGTAACCATGAAGGCAGCCATGAAAACTCCTATGAACCAGATGTCAGCCCCAAGGGAGGTTGCGTAATATGGGAAGTAAGAAGCGGGAAGGGTGCCAGCGATATTCTCTATTAAAGAGGTCATGGACAACACTATGACACTAGCTGAGTATACTTCCGAACGCCTCATTGACTATCCTACCTCAATTGTTCAAATGCTGGCTTTTGTGAAAGCAATGTTGCAGATAGGGATAGTTTTGCTCCTATTTATCCGCAACTGTTTCAACCACGTGTACAAAATTAGGCTTAAAGACAAACCTCAAGACAGAACCGTGTCTGCTCTGCCGCCTTATTTCTACCGATTCGGAAAAAGACGCTGATTTCTGCATAATGCTTCAGCAGATGCTAGGAATACTCACCAAAGAAAAATGATTTAAGCAGATTTGTCCAATTAAAATATAAGGGGGTACTCAAGTTTGGATGAAATGGAAATGAAGGAAATCGGGAAAGTAACGCATTACTTCAGTCGGATAAATGTGGCAGTAGTTCAGTTAAGCGATAGAGTTTCAGTCGGCGACCGAATCCTGATCAGAGGTTCAACAACAAACTTTGAGCAGGTAATCGAGTCGATGCAAATTGAACATAAGAATGTTACAGTTGCGGAACGTGGACAAAGCATAGGATTGAAAGTTAAGGAAAGAGTGCGAGAAGGAGACCAAGTTTACAGGATTCTTTCCTAGATGCGCAACCTTCACCGAATACTGAGAAGTACTATACATAGATTCAGAAAGAAGATCGCACGAAACTAGACCCACCAATTGATTCTCTTCTTGCTTGAGCAAATCTTGCTCGTCGCAGAGGATTCTGCTGCGTGATGTAAAGTAGCAGTGGTTTTCGAAAGAGCAGTAAACAATGACGAGCGTAATTGAGACAAATGAGAGAAACTAGCTCCAGTAAAGAAAATAAGCAATGGCAAGAGAAATAGGACAACACCTAATGTTCCTGGTCCTTTGTCGACTTCAGTTTCGGATTTTCCTTTCCTAAGTCCTTCCCCACCCTTTCTTCAAGTTAGCCGTTTCCTGCAATGTGCAAATAATCAATCTGAATCCCACGCTAGCCATGGACGATCTTCAAGGACCAACCATGCTTGGCTCGGTCACAAACCTTTGTAATACATCAACATTGTCTTCAATCTCTCTTTCGAGAGGTCTGTCTTCCCTACCGATGACATTTTCTCTAAGACGAAATCCGGCTTGATCTCTATCTTGGCCAACTCAGACCACCTCATAACTTTGTTTCGAAACATAGTTTCTATCTAAGTGGGCAAAAAGGGTATCCAGAGTGCGTCGAAAGACTAGGCGTATTACAGGCGTGATCTGTAGCGATTACAGACGTAGACAATGAAATTTCGCAACTTCTTTATTGCAAATAGGAGAGAAAAACGCAGATAAATTGACAAAATAATGTCTAGCTCTAACTAGACAAATTCTGTCGGTTGTAGAAGATCCCTTGCCTCTAACTCAGTCAGTATCAACTTCCTCAACCACTCTGATGGAGTGATCCCCTGTCTACTAGCTTCACGTTCAACAAGCACTCTGATTGTAGGGGTAACCCTCGTGGAGATGAGGACGGTTTTTAGGCTCATCGGCTCCCTCACTGCACCTCTATCCTTCATTTCGACTCACCACCCTGCGTTTTTTGTGGACGCCGTTTAAAACGGGGATTACGCCTGAATCTGCAATTTCATAAAGGTTCTCGTCGTTGCAGTTAACGACGCCTCTGATCTCTATAGTTCGATATCTTCCGCTCTTGTCCGGTTCCAATCGAATCACACCATCCGACAAGTGTTCAAGGGCTACAACTACCTTTTCATCATGCATTCCCTCTTGGAGAAGGAACAATCCTACGGCTTCCGTAGCCTTTAAGCGACCAAAAAACACGTGGAGAAACCTTAGTACACTTGATACATTGCTGTACATGAGGAGGGAAGAAACCGAATCAAAGACAATTTTCACTTTTCTTCGTCTAGGCCACAATGAAGAAAGCATCCTTGAGGCAGAAACAGCGATCCCTGAAAGATCCAGCACACTACCAACTCGGATCGTGGAAAATGTATCTTGAGAAGGAAGCCCGATCATCTTGGAGTAACAATCCACGAACTTCAACAGGCCTTCTTTCTCGCTTTTCTCTACATCACGGCCAAGTCTCTTTATTTCTTGCTTTATTCCCTCAGCCGTTTCAGTGGTTGAGACAAAGATGCCAGTATCTTCGCCCATGTCAGAGGTGAAGAACTGCATACCGAACGTCCTTTTGCCCACTTGTGGCGGACCTATGAGAAGCAGGTTGCACCTCAAGGGGAAACCGCCTTGGATGAGTTCGTCCAATTCTCTTATACCTGTTGAGACTTTCTGTACGATGCTGGCGACCATTCTGACTCCTGCCTGCTCGTCTCCAGCCTGTGATAATGCGTTCGTCACAGGATTTGCTTCTGACTGAGCACGAATATCTACAATTGACGGGACGATAATAAGAAACTGTAACTCTGACCATTGTCATCCGGTGACACAAGCGTTAGATATGACATAGGGCTAGTGAGAATCGAAAGCGGACTCAACAGTCTCCGACGAATTCTACAACCTTATCATGGCGAAAAGCGATGGTTAGCCGGTTGTCGACTGGTATACGGATACTCGACGATCTACTAGACGGAGGGATCGAAAAGGGTTCTTCAGTGCTCTTAACCGCCAATCCCTTCGTCGACGCAACTCCAATTCTTCAAGAGTGGCTTTACAGTCGTCTCTTGCAGGGAGACAAAGGATTATACTTCGTCAACAATAGACCACCAGACATTATCATGAAGGAGATGGAGTCCTACGGCTGGCCCGTTGCCCCATATAGGGATAGGAATGCGCTAGTCTTTATCGACGCTTATTCCGGCATCTTAGAACTGAAAAGCAAGGAAGCCTTCTTCGTGGAGAATCCGGTTGACTCGCAACAGATAAACGAAACAATGTTGAAGGCGATAAAGGAAATGGCGAATGGGGATGTCAACCTATTTTTCGATTCGCTGAATACGTTGATAGATCAATGCGGAACCGGAGTCCTTGATGATGTCAAGGATTGGAGCAAGTTCTCCATAGCCCGCGACGTGACCAGCATCTACGCTTTCACAGAATGGGGGTATCCGCACGAGATCACTGCTGCAATGGAGAAGATATTCGACAGTGTCATTGAGTTAAAAGCACTCCGAAGGATCGTGGCCAGTGAAGCGTTAACCGTCTCGAAGATCAAAAGAACAAAAGTCAAAGACAAGAGGATATTTCCATTCCGCTACATCAAGCCAGGAGGCCTTAGGCTCTACATCCCAAAGATACTCGTAACCGGCCCGTACAATGCTGGCAAGACGACCGTGGTCCACAGTCTGTCAACCAGAGCCGTAAGCGTCCAAAGAATGGGAACCACTGTCGCCCTGGACTTCGGCCATGTCGACCATAAGGGCTTCTCGCTGGATCTCTTCGGAACCATAGGCCAACCTCGCTTCGATCCTATCCTTGATCAGCTGGGAGGTGAGGCCTTAGGAGTTATGTTGGTCGTAGATAGCACAAAGCCAGAAGAGCTCCCCAGGGCAATGGAGATGATGCGGAAGGCAAGGGTTCACGGATTACCCTATGTGGTGCTTGCTAACAAGCAGGACCTTTCTGGCGCAGTGTCCTCAGAGGAGTTACGGAAGAAGATGCACGTGCCTGATGAGATACCGATAATAGAGATAATTGCGACCGAGAAAAAGAACGTGACCAAAGCTTTGGATGCTCTATTAGAGAAGTTTATGGGAGAGAAATGAGAATGACCGTGCCGACTAGAGCAGTAATAGAAGAAATCTTAGGCGATTTGAAAAAGGTTGGAGGGATCACCGCTTCAGCCGTTGTGACGAGAGATGGCTTGCTCGTCGCTGCAGACGTAATAGGTGAAGTAGACGCAGAAACCTTCGCAGCTATGACTGCGACGATGACGGGTGCCGCTGAAACCGCTATGAGTGAGATTCAAGCCGGTTCACCGGACCGGGTCATAGTAGAGGGCGGGACTGCTAAGATAATTTCAGTTGGAGCCGGCCCCAAGGCGTTGCTGGTAGTTTTGGCTATCTCGGATACACCTTTGGGGCTTGTGCTTTTGAAGATAGGTGACGCTACCCGTAAGATCAGTAAGATCTTGGAGTGATGTTCGATGGCGATTGAGAAACTGAAGGCCAATCTGATTAAACAAATGTTGGAGAAGGGAGTTCTTGATTTGAAAAAGGTTCTAGAGGTAGAAGCGAAGAAAGGTAGAATTGCGATCAAAGGAGAGCGGATGTTGCTTACATCGTCCTTGGGCTTTGCAAACCTCCATGGGTCGGTGGAGAAGATCACTGGGAAGGCTGCTCCGGCAATAATAAGGACCTATGGCGCGTCGTGCGGGAAAAGGGACTTCACAGGTGTTTGGAAAGCTTGGCTTCCTGATATCAAGGTGGAGACTGTTCTCCTGCTCTTTCCAGCTATCTACTCAACTGTAGGCTGGGGTAAAGTAATTGATGTCAGCCTTAAGAATGATGAAGGGAGGGTCATCTTCAGGAATTGTTTTGAGGCTGAGGCCGTTTTGAAGACTTATGGGAAGAGAGAAAGTCCGCAATGCCACTTCATTACCGGATACTTGGGGGTTCTCTTCAGCGAAGTGACAGGTAGAGACTGGCAGGTTTCTGAGATAAACTGCGAGGCCAAAGGAGATCAATACTGCGAGTTCAGCTTTAAGGCCAGATAAACACAGCGTCATTTCCAGAGACTTAGTTCAGCAGACAAGTCTGGAACCGCCAAATATTCTATCATTGATGGATATTGCAGATATGGTTCGCTCTATTTCTTCTTTAGGCAGTCACCGGGCTTCTCCGATGCTTCCCGTGATCGCAGTCTCATAACACTCAAATATGATCGTCATTCCGAACTGGACATTGATTGCTGGACTAGGGCAGGATTGACTAGGACGAGTAACTGATTCCCACACTTCTTGCAGTGGAAGCTTCTCCGAACCAGCCTTTGATCACTCGGGTTGATGTATGTAAGAAGAATCCCACACGCAGGACACCTGACCTTGATGACGTTATTACCTTCGACTTTTCTTTCAAGATCCGCTTTGCTCGCCATCTGGTTACCTTCGTATACTCAGCCTCAAGCATATTGAAGCAGAATCTAGAATGTAAGAGTAGTGTTACTACACAATCAAAAGATAGGTAACACGCAAGACCCAAAGGCCTTTAACATCCGTCACATGGTATCGGCCTCGGTCGGTTTTTTCTCCTCGTGGGGAGGAATCAGCGTCTGGTGAAAGGCATCTATCTCGCACGGGTTCGTCCAATTGGGTTTGCCTAATGCGTTGCGGCACGTTGGAATCTGCCTAAGGAAGGACGGACCAAAAGATGCTCACCTAATTGGGATCAAATATTTAAGCGCAAATTCCTATAACTTGAATTGAAAATCTGGCGAGGAGTCAATCATGGATTACGAGAAGATGTTGGAAGAAGCTTACTCTCAGCTACCAACAGGGGTACTTGAAGGTAAACGCTTCGAGATTCCAAGACCCAATTGCACGGTCTACGGTCCTAGGACTGTGCTCCACAACTTTAAGGACATATGTGACACCTTAAATAGAGATGAGCTTCATGTCTTGCGGTTTTTGTCCAAGGAGATGGCAACTGCCGGAACGATTGACGGCTCAAGAGCAATCTTCCAAGGAAGATTCGACAGAGAGACTTTCACGCATCTGACTAAGCGTTACGTCAATGATTTTGTCATGTGTCCTGTCTGTAAACGTCCAGACACGAAGATAGTCAAGGAGAAACGGTTATACTTCCTAATTTGCGAGGCATGTGGAGCAAGGTCCTCAACAAGGCCGGTCTAGAAGTGCACAGTCGTGGATGTTTACGTTAACATAAGAAGATGGGGCGGACACGTTCTACTAGCCATCTGTGACGTTGAGCTTTTGGGCAGGACGTTACAGGATGGAAGAATAGTCTTCGATGTTCACGAGCAGTTCTATAAAGGCATAAAGATGGATGTGGACGAGGCTGTAAAGCTTATAGATCAGTCTACTATCGTCAACATGATTGGGCGGAACATCGTCAGGAAAGCAATAGAAAGAGGGTTCGTACATCCCGAGGCGACAATAAGTATTTCGGGTGTTCCTCACGCACAAATCGTAAAAATGTAGTTGCTAGTGCATGAAGCTAAGTTTTCCGACGAAGCGTTCACAAATGCGGGGCCCTTTGGTTTTGACTAGTACGGTAGCATTCCGTTTGTTCTCTGCATCTACAGTGACATGATATAGATATCCCCAAATATTGTGCCCGCAACAGGAGGGATTCCGATCAGAGCAAATGCCACTGGGTTCACGTACCAGAAAATGCTCAGGATTAAAGCCTGATAACTCACAGGAGATCGATAACACTGCCTTTATCTACGCCTTGTAGCTAACCTGGTGAAAAGAGGCTACTATTGATGGGATTGCCAAAGCTCATGGGATTGATTGGAGATTGGAGCGGACAATGAGCACTTTTAAGTGCCAAGCATGACACACGCAATCACGTATGGTAAGGATCGGTTTTGGAAAATTAATGTATTTAAGCTAGAGAGTCGTTGTTAATCACAAAGATGCTGATCGAAACTTCGAGGTGGACTATTGGGGAAAAAGAAGGTTATCACCGAGGAGGAGATTAGCGATCTGGTCCTCCCATCCGGTACAGACGTGCTTGGAGTGGCTTTCAAGCTCCTCGGCTTCGACAGGGTTCTAGTGAAATCCCAAGATGGACATCAAAGAGTATGTCGAATCAGAGGGAAAATGAAGCGCAAGGTATGGATAAGGATAGGGGATGTGGTTCTAGTCTCTCCTTGGGATTTCCAAACGGACACCAGAGGCGACATCATCTGGAGGTATACAAAGGCACAGGCCGAGCTGCTGAGAAAGAATGGTATGTTGACTGTTTAGCAAGCCCTCCAGTTCGCATCCATCCAGAACCGACGCGAAAATTCTTCCCCACAAAGTCTTTAACCCTTTACACCCGAAATGCTTTCATCTGCAATATTCCAGATGCCGAACCACATCTCTTCATCCGAGTGATTAAGTCCTTCGACTTTTTTCCTTGATGAGGCGATGGAACCGGGAAGAAACTCTGCATGATCACGTTGTCGGATTCAAAGACGTAATGCCCTTGCATAAAGTATGACAATATTCAGAAACTGCACTATTTTCTGGAGGAGTCTACACATATACAGTGAAACTATTAAGAGTAGATACGGAGACACAGCTCTATGCTGTGAGAACAACCGGGTCTGAGGTATGAGAAATAGTGGATCTTCAGAATCCTGACGGCGGTTTCCCTTGTAAAGGCAAGAGGGGGAATCCCAGCTGCCTGAATGATACGTGCTTTTGGATTGGGAAACTAATTAAAGATAATGGCAAAGAAGCGAAAGAATCTCTACACAAGGCTTGCGAATGGGTGTTTTCCATCCAGTCAGAGGAAGGAGCTTTCGTGGAACCTGAGGAATTGGCATCGGTTCCAAACCTTCCACCTTGGGTCCGACCTGGAAAACCTACACCCAATATGCCGCAACTCGTAGCTTACTTGCTGCAAGCTGGTTGTCAAGATAGAGAAGAGATGAAGAGAGCCATGGCCCACCTTCTACGCTACTGGCAAAATCCTGATGGTTCCTTCAAGGAAAAGTATCTGGTCTGGTGCTTGGTGGAAGTGTTGAAAAGAAGTGGGCTGCCAGAGAACTCCAAACAGGTTCAAGAAGCTATGAAGGCTACAGCGCGTTACTTCCGAGGACCGGGCAGAAATAATCCACCGGCCTTGGTGTGGTGTCTCGGTTCGCTTAGATTAGCTGGAATTGGGAAAGACCACGCATTGGTCAAGGAGATCTTTAGTCAGTTGAGGGCTGTGAGGAACAATGACGGAGGTTGGTCCAACGAAGACATCAAAGGAAAGATCCAGCGCCAAACCGACCCTCTCTTCACTAAAGCCGTCTTGGACACCCTCCGAGCTTATGAACTAGATTGAAAAACCACCAGAGGGGGAAAAACCATGATAATTTTTCGACATTTCGTGCTATTTCGTCTTTTTAACCTATTCCGCTGCCAAGAATCTTAGGGTTACAAACCTGACAACCGCAGGCAGATTCCAAGTGATAATCAAGGATCTGGAGAGACCTCGCCATGAAGATATATATATCGTGCGCTAGCCACTCGCCTTCTTGCCGCTTTTTTCCAGAGGTCACTCTTCGTGGCTGCCAAGGTTTCTCCATTCTTAGGCGAACATAAATTTCATAAATAAAAAGATTGAAATGCAAAGAGCAAAGAGGGATTGACGTGAGTGAACAAAGACTTTCCGCCCAGCGCTATATCCTCAGAATCACAAGGGAAGAATGGTTCAGACAAGTTTTCACTATAAAGAAGTATTACCCAGGCGTTAGGAGAAAGTGGGAACCTCACACAGAGATTCTCTTGGTCCGCAACTCAGAGGACGGCGACTCCTTCGTCGGATATGGCACTTTACAAGAGTACATGAAGAGGGATCTCTTGCCTGACAAGGAAAGAACGCTATGTGAAACAATGGGATGGACAGGCGCACTTGTCTTTAAAGAGTTGTTCAAGTTTGATCCTCCATTACTGGTGAAGGATACGATATTAAGTGGAGGAAGGGCTCAGGGGAGATGCTTGCACGGGTATCCCCTAACGCAAAAACAGGTGGAGCTGATCCTAAACAAAGCTGCGGAGCTTTGTAACATCCAGAAGATCGATACCTAGGATAGTGCCTCTTCGATGAGGCTGAAGATTTCCTGGGCCAATTCCATCTTAGCCCCATCGAAATCTTTATGACTCTAGGCTGGTAATATGGTGAAGTTCATCGAAATCGAAGCAAGAAGTATTCTGACAAAGCATAAGTTTAGAGACAATTGGTTCTGGGAGAGGTATGCCATTAATCCTTACCGTGGTTGTCAGTTCGCGTGCAATTACTGCGATGCTATAACCGAGAAATATCTGGCGCATGAAGATTACAGGGACTTTTCAAGAGTCATCTACGTCAAGAAGAATGCTCCTAGACTTCTGGAGAAAGAGGTCAGAAAGGTTAAACCAGATGTTGTAGCTATGTCAGGGGTTACCGATCCTTATCAGCCTGCTGAAAGGAAGTACGAGTTGACAAGAAAGATCTTAGAGGTCTTGGCAAAGCACAGATTCCCTGTTCATATTGGCACCAAGAGCAATCTCGTTCTAAGAGACCTCGATCTGTTTAAGAGAATAGCAGACCAGACTTGGTGCACAGTCACTGTAACAATCATAACCTTCAGCCCGGTAATACTGCCATACTTAGAGCCTTTCGCTCCATCTCCAGAAATAAGACTAGAGACGGTAAAGAAATTGAATGAAGAAGGAATACAAGCAGGTGTCAATTTTACACCCATTGTCCCGCATCTCTTAGACGATCCCAGCAACATCGAAGAAGTGATCAAAAGAGTAGCAAATTACGCCAAATATGTTTTGATCGGATCAGGAATGACATTAAGGAGCAATCAACGCCAGAGGTTCTCAGAGCTATTGAGGGAAAGGTTTCCAGAACTACTACAGAGATATGAGGATTTGTATGAACGGAATACGAGCCCTCCTCGAGATTACGTCATCAGATTGAACAGATGCGCATTTGAGTTCTGTAAGAAATACTCTATAATGAACTATGTTCCGCCACCGAGTTTTGAAAGACCTCTCAGAGAAAATTTTGATGCTGCAAATCATCTGTTGCTGATAGCCTTTTTCAAAGAATTTAGATCTGCGAATCCTTATTCAGCGTGGGCTTATCATAAGGCATCTCAGAACATAGAAGAGTTGAGCGAGAGTTTAAGGGACATATCTAGGAGAGGCGAGTTGAGCAGAATTCCTGGTGTGGGAGAGAGCATCGCCGAAGTTATCGAAGATTTTCTTCTGCATGCAAGAAGTGAGAAACTAGAAAAAGAGATGATGATCTGATCAGGTAAATTATGCGAGTTGAGCTAGCGATGTTGCTGGCTTCCAGTTTTCCTTGAGATATCGTCAGTAGTACAGGATCTCGTATGCTTTCACAGCATGCTCGATGGATTCGGCCTTTCTTCCTTGATCGATGAGTTTTCTCGCAGTTTCATTCTCCATCCTTGCTTCCTCGATGGTCAGCCCTTTCTCCTTTGAGATTTCCATGAGTTGGTCAGCCAGAAAGAGAATTTCATCAACCATGTCATAGTTCATGTATGGCAGGCTAAAGTGATACGAGATTCTCTCAGTTAGATCCCATTCTATTTCTGCTTGTCTAAAGGGTTTCTTGCGAACCTCAACCAAAAGTTTTCCCGATTCATAGGCTTCTTCTACGGCTTTCTCGAAGTTGAACCTCGAGACAGGTAGCGGGTTTATACCTCTCAGCCCTTTACAGAAGAAAAAGTAGTAGATGGATTTGAGAGCTGATGTTAAGCCTTTACCTGTTCCTCCTGCCATGGCTATTCCTAAGGCTGGCTTCCCATTCGAATTAGGCATACTGATTACGTCCATGAAGTCCTTTGTCAAACCGTTTACGTCCAAGTAATATACAGGAGCCCCTAAAACGTAGGCGTCAGCTTCATCAACAATTTTATCGAGTTTTCTGGGCGGCCTCTTGCGGCTCCTAGACCATTGAGGAATGTTGTAATCAGTCAAGTATATGATCTCACTTTGGTCGCCAGCTGCCTCTGAACCTTTGATCGCACTAGTGACAAGCTTATTCGTCAAACCATCTCGGTGAGGACTGCCCACAATTCCGAGAACCTTCATCATATGCACCTTAGAGGATTCTAGAGCGCACAAGACTATTAACCTCATTCGACTAGCCAGTGAAAGGCACGATAAATGTTAATTTCTAGATCTGGATAATCAAGGCGAAAAGGTCATTTTGAGCGTCGAGGACATTTCAGAAGTAGTTGAATACGCCCTAAACGTTTATTAGAAGTCTACAGAATCATATACAAGATTGAATGTAGCGAAGTTGAGGCAATAGTTCAAAGGACAATTCATGACAGTGATTTTGGTTGGAATTAGAAAAAGGCATCGACACAAGGGACACTCAAAGCGCTATCAAGGTAGGGCTTGAGGCACACACGCAGTTAACTAGCCTTAAAACCAAACTCTTTTGCGGCTGCTCATCTGACTACAGGGGGAAGGAACCTAACACTCTGGTCTGTCCGACCTGTTTGGGGTTACCTGGCTCCCTTCCGGTTCTCAACAAGAGCGCTATAGAGTATGCGGTTATGGCTGCCTTCGCCCTTGATTGTAAGGTCTCCCCTCGTATGTTCTTCTTCCGCAAAAATTATTACTACCCCGATATGCCTAAGAACTTCCAGATTTCGCAGTATGACCGAGCCGGAGGAGTCCCACTAGCGACTGATGGCTACCTCCATATTGAGGCTCCTGATGGACGTAAGAGGATTGGGATTAGCCGGATTCACTTGGAAGAAGATCCAGGTAAACTCGTCCATTTGGGACCTATTGACCAGTCTCCGTACACGCTCGTGGATTACAACCGCTCGGGTATCGCCCTTCTAGAAACGGTTACAGAGCCCGATATGAGCTCTCCGAGGGAGGCAAGATTGTTCCTCCAAAAGCTGAGGTCGGTTCTGGAGCATCTCGGGATCTTCGACGGAAGCCTAGAAGGAGCAATGCGGTGCGACGCCAATATCTCTCTTGCCGGCGGGACAAGAGTCGAGGTTAAGAACATCTCCTCCTTCAAGGAGGTTGAGCGCGCTCTAAGTTTCGAGATTATAAGGCAGAGAGGCCTAGTCGAAAAAGGAATCGACGTAAGAAGAGAGACCAGACACTGGGATGAAACTCGCCGTATCACGATAAGCTTGCGTACAAAAGAGGAAGAGCAAGATTACCGTTACTTCCCGGAACCCGATCTGGTCCCAATAGTGCTCAGCGAAGACTTCGTCCAGAAGGTCAAGGAGAAGATGCCTGAGCTCCCCGAAGAAAGAATACAACGGTTCGTTTCAACTTTCAGCCTTCCACGGTATGATGCCGAAGTTCTTGTAAGTTCAAAACCATTCGCAGATTTTTTCGAGGAGGGTGTAAGGCTATACAACAAACCCAAGGAAATAGGCAACTGGATGATGAGTGATCTTCTGAGGTATCTTTATGAGAACAATCTCGAACTTTACGAGTCGAAGATTACGCCCAGAAACCTTGTTGACATGATTCGACTCATTCAGGAAAACACAATAAGCGGGAAGATCGGCAAGAAGATCCTACCCGAAATGATCTTGACCGGAAGAAATCCACGCCGGATCGTGGAGGAGAAGGGACTGGTTAAGATAATTGACCGCGAATTCCTAAACCAGATGATCGACAAGATCTTCGCTGAAAACGAGAAAGCAGTTGAGGACGCTTTCACCAACGAAAAAACGGTTCACTTTTTGATAGGGGAGCTCATGAAGGCGACAAAGGGAAAAGCGGACCCACCATTAGCCAATGAGTTGGTAAGAGAAAGGCTAAAGCAAATGAGGAAATCATAAGCCCTCTGTAATGTTTGTTTCTAGACTTTTCATCAGAAACTTGTAGACATAGAATGCAGATTCCCTATCGGCCGTTAATCCGGGCGTCGAACCTAACAGGCAAACTCCCTCCAACCCACGTTCCTTGGCAAGACCTAGGAGAAGGCCTGACGCTCCGATTATTCTCCCTCCTGTGTAGATTGTGGCACCTTTGTCAACGAAGTTCATAGCAATCTTCTGGGAAGTTGCAGCCACATATATTTCCTTATCAACGTGAGGCCCTGGGACTCCTCCTACAGTGACAATGAATCTGCATCCGCGATCAGTCACGAGATCCAACGCTCTTCCACAGACTTCATAGTGACCCGGCGTATCATCTGCAGAAGGCTGAGCGTCGCCTGTCAAGATTATAAGATCTCTCTTCCCCATCCTTGATACATAGAACTCGTATCTAGGTGAGTGACATACGCCCTCATCATCTATGAGGATGTAATCTGGAAATGAAGGCGAGTATAGCTCGGCGAAGAGTTTTGCCTGTGAAAATTCGATCATCAGGGTTGCTACGATCCTGCCAATGTTCCCGATTCCGGGCAGTCCAGAGATGAGCATAGGTCTCTTCAATTCTGGAGCGAAAAGCAAACGAAGGTAAGGTTCTTCCATACATAAGGCTTCCTAGACTTTCCGATCTTTCATTAATAAGTTATCTAGTAATTCTTCGAGGTTGATTTCAAATGCTCCTGTAGGGTTCTCTAGTTCGAAGTTGTTTAGAACCTCGGGATGAACCTCGCCTACTATTCCTATCTCCTTTCGATTGTGTTGAATTGATGCCACTCTTCCTTCGAGAAAGCTGGGGTGGCTGGTAACTTTTGCTGTGAAATTCGTTATTCCTAGACTGTGTAACAGCGCTTCAGCGTACGATCTTACCTCGGTGAAGTTCTCTGACGGATGAGATGCCACTACCGCGACATGAAGTTCTCTGCGCGTACGGGTCTCAGCTTGATCATCGGTCTTCAATACATCTGAGACTTCAAATATCGTCTGAGGGTAGCTTTCATGTTTGTTCTCGGAAAGATTCTTCATCAAGCCTGGAAGGAGTGATCCTCTAGCAATTGAGTATTCAGCTGAGGTAGGATTAGCAAGCCTGATAACCTTTTCAGCCTTCAACCTCATCTTGTCATATTGAGTGTCCTCGTTTGCCAAGATGAAGTTCATGACTTCGCTGAAACCTAACCCCAACATTGTCTGACGAACAAAACCAGATACCTCGCTGGCGTTATGACTTTTCCCGGTCGTCACAGCTTTTGGCAGCGTCGGCTTTAGCCTATAGTAGCCGTAGCCGATGGCAACTTCCTCAACCAAGTCAATTTCATGCAATATGTCAATCCTATATGGCGGGACCCACACCTCTAAGATATCGTGCTCTAATGATTTTGCGCCCAGCCTACATCTCATGAGGCATCTGATTGCCTCTTCCTCTGTGAGTTTCAAGCCCAATAACTTATTGGCATATCTGACCTTTAGACGCACCTTCTCAACTGAGAGATCTGGCGTAACGAAAGTCTTGTCGGGGTATCTGACCTGAACAGTTTCTATAGTACCACCCGCATCACTCAGGGCCGTGGCAAGAACCTTCAGACTTTTGCTTACAGAGTTAAACTCGGGCCCGGTAACATCTATGAAAAGGTTTCTTGTTGAGCTGCTTACCCTTGTTAACTCGCCATTTATGACTGGAGGAAACGACAAGACATCGCCGTTCCTGTCGACGATGATGGGATATATGGGAGACCAGTCGACGAGATGTCGATAGGCGACTCCCTTGTCATGCCTCTCAAGGATCTCTCTTAGGGTCATCTCTTCTATCTTGGCTAGAGGAACAAAGGATATTTCGTCAGGTGGAACAGCCTTGTATGTAAAAGGTGGCTCAACAGAGTCGAGGTTGTGCACTCCGATCGATGCTTTTCTCCTGTCTCTTCCAATCCCCCAGTGCAGGTCCTCTTGAATCTCCATGAGTTCTCTGACCGCTTCGTCGTCGAACTCCATGCCGCGTACAACAGCACCTAGAACGTAGGGTCTAACCTTTGCCACAGTCGGATCAACATTTACAACTGTGCTTCCCTGATGAACTTCGAATGGAGCGATGCCTATTTCCCATTCCATGATCCCGCAAAAGGCACGCGCGATGCCAGCTTGACTGGAGAAATCCATCCTGTTTGGGTTATACTCGACTTTGACATAGGTCGGACCTACTTCTTCTATATCTAGGCCAAGCCAAGGGAGCCACTTGGTCATGTCGTCTACCTCGACTTTTCGTCCTATTAGTTTGGAGAACCGATCTTGGTCTAGTGTAATTACAGGCATACAGGGCTCCTCCTTATCCAAGCCAAATCGTTCCTGTATAGGAAGCGCATATCATCAACTGATAGCCTCAACATTATTAGCCTCTCTAGACCCCCTCCCCAGGCCAAGACTGGATATCTAATACCTAAAGGACGGAGGACTTCAGGTCTGAACATTCCCATCCCACAGAGTTCAAACCAAGATTTCAGTTCTGGAATGTACACAGTAGATTGCGCAGACGGCTCCGTATATGGGAAATAGCTGGGCCAGAACTGAACCTTCTCTAGGCCCAGCTTCAAGTAAAACTCTTTCAAGGTTCCCATGAGGTCTTGTAATGTTGCATCTTTGTCCATGACTATGCCTTCGATCTGGTGGAACTCGGCCAGATGCTTGTAGTCCACCTTCTCATTTCTGTATACTCGGTCTACGGAGAAGACTTTTATCGGGGGTTCTTTGTGTTCGGAAAGATACCTTATAGTCGTCGCAGTTGTATGTGTCCTTAATACGAGTTTCCTGGCCTCTTCATGACTCCACTTGTATCCCCAACCTTTGGAACCTGTTCTCCAACCGTTCTCATGAGTCTTAGCTACATGGCTAACAACATTTTCTTCTGGTAGATCTCCTCGATCTGGATTGGCCAAGTAAAAGGTGTCCATCATCTCTCTAGCTGGATGATCTTGAGGCTGGAATAAAGCATCAAAATTCCAGAAAGCAGTTTCAACGATCGGCCCTCGGATCTCCGCGAAACCCATCTCGAGGAAAATCTCCCTAACCCTTTGGATGATCTGTTGAGCTGGATGAATCTTCCCAGGATAAATAATGGGACCGGGGGCCTCAACATCGAATCTTCTGAGGCGTACGCTTCGCCATTTGCCGGTTCGGATCATCTTTGGGGTGAGTTCGCTGACTTCTTCGATCGGCTTAATACCGCTCTCGATTAGTTTCCATCCTTCTTCTGCAAGTTCCAGATCCCTCAGTGTTTCATCGTTGACTTCCAGAATTTTCCGTCCTTTCAGGATTGAGAAGGCCTTCCGAAGTTCGTCGTCCAACTCTTCCACATAGAGTAAGCCTCTCTCATTCAATATCGACAACAGCTTTTCATCTATCCCATGAGGTGGTTCTGTCGGAAGTCTCACGCTGAGTTCTCTTTCGTCAATCCTTGCCCATCCCTTCCGGGTCAACCAACCCAATGCTATGACTGAGAGATTCTGACTTAGGGATGAGGTTTTGACGACCTCGTCAATCGGTCCTTTGCCGCCTAGCTTTAACAATGCTGTGAGTAATTGTCTCTCGGGTAGTCCTTGTCTTGCGTATTGCCTTCCCTCTTCGTTTAGGGAAAACCTTGTCCTCTTCCTCTCGTAGATTTTTACCAGATTCCTTGCTTTCAGGGATAGCACTGCACGCATGACCGCCGCATAGGCTAGACCAGTGGATTCTACTATTTTCTTAACTGATATCCGTCCGCCGGCATCGCCCAGTGTAATCAAGGTTTTCTGCTCGTTCTCTCGCAGTTCAGACAATTCTTGACCTCCCGGATGACACTCTGACATGACCTTGGCTTGATAAACATCGCAATGCTCTTAAAAAGTGTTCACATGTTCTTATGATTTCCACGATAAGCAGAGATTCAACAAGATCAAGCTCTACGTAAATTGGCAGGGCATCCCATCCACCATTGGCTTAACCTTTGCGGAAGCATTATTTATCTTTTTTCCTTCAGGGTTTCGTAAAGTCTTCGGTTGATGGGTGACCTTGCAAAAAATCGGTTGGTAGTGAGGTTTTTTAACTTATCGGTTGATACAATAGAATAGGCGAATCTGGGTCAAACATATGCAAAGTGCATGTTCAACAGAAAGATCGCACAGAATTTAAGTCACAGATCATGAACGAGTGGTATGGTGAAGCGTCCGTGTTGCAGCTACGATACTCTCAAAGAAAGCGATTCCTATAAAATCTATTACTAAGAGTGTGTTTTCGCGAGTGAGACGTAGTGATAAAGAATGGGCTCTAATGAAGTGAAAAGATACTCTGATATTCAGATACTGGTCGCCAAGAAAGCTGGTATAGACAGAGAACAGTGCGTTCTCGATGCAGGGACTGGTCCAGACGCCCTCCTTGCAGTACGTCTAGCAGAAATAGTGGGAAGCAGTGGCTTGGTAATTGCAGTCGACTACGAAAGAACATACGTATAGAAGATTAAGGACGCCATCGCTAGGAGTGAGTTGTCTGACATAATTTCATTCGTGCTCGCTGACCTCAGATACACTCCAATAAGAGACTGCTGTCTAGATGCTGCTGTATCCCTCGATACCGTACAGAACATTCAAGGAAACGGTCTCTATGTCGAGAAAATCATAAAAGACTACATCAAGGAGTCAACAAGAATAGTAAAACCAGCAAGAAAAGTAGTTCTTGGTACCAGGTACCCTGTTCCAAGGAATAAGGCTCAAGGAGTCTTCATGGAATTTCGTCTTTTCAAGTCGAAGCTTGAATATGTTTTATGGGAAACACAGAGTCGGTATCACTTTGAATATGAGCTGATCTCTTGGTTTAAGAAATCAGGTTTACGAAAAATTGAAGCAGAGATAATTGAACATAACATTCCTTACCCAACTGATGTGCGTATTCATGCTAATAATAGAATTAATAGTCGCCTAAAACAGATCGAGCCTTATGCCACAAGGGTAAAGCTTGAAGATGAATTCCACAAGTTGTTAGAGACGCTTGATAAGTACGGAGAAGAATGGCTCCCAACTCTCATAATAGATGGAACCAAGGTGACTACTGGAAAGAAATAATCATTGTCATATTACTGCCGAATCATGCGTCACCAGAGTGGAAGAGGACAATTAATGGATTGCACTAATCCAAAAATGCAACTTATCAACCTAGAACTTATACCAGACTAATCAACCGACAGACAGACAAGACGTCCTTGAGAAACATAATTCTGACAAAACAAAGCGCCAAAGAAGCCCAAGGAGTCTGAAACACTTGGACCGTTCCTCAATAACTACTAGTGGACCATTGGTCCCAGCCGTGCATGGGGAGGAGTAATGCCGCAACTCGCAAATGATAAGGAGCTACTGTACGTCAGTTTCTCCGAGCTGTCACAGAGTCTCGAAGCTACAATACTAGGGAAAGATATGAAAGACGTCTCAACATCTTAGAAGATCAGTCGTTCCAGGAATCTCTTTCCGTCGAGGAATCCTTCCTCTGGTGAGAAGAATGTATCCTCATGTTCGATGCTTAGGACGTAGTTGTAATTTACCTCTTTCAAAGCAGTAATGTAGGCGTTCCAGTCGACGGATCCTCTTCCGGGTATTCGGTATCTCCACCATCCCGAGTCTAGAACCCCCACTCGTCTTAATTTAAACCCGAGGATCTCTGTGTCCTTGGCATGAGTATGATAGATTCTTTTTCCAAAGTCTCTCACCGCCTCTAAGTAATCTATCTGCTGCCACAGGAGATGAGACGGGTCAAAGTTTAAGCCCAACGTCATATCAGGAACCGATTCAAAGGCCAGTTCGAAGTGCTCTAAGCCTTGAAGATTAGTGGCAAACCAGTTCTCCATAGCCAGCTTTATGCCTTTACCCTTCGCCTTGTCAATTACGGGCTGGAAAACTTTGGGGAAATCCTCCTTAAGTGTTTGTCTCTTATCCTTCCCCTTCACTGGCCCACCCGACAAGGTACACACGATCCCCACGTCTAGGGCAGAAGCCGCCTCTAGAACCTTTTCAAGGAAAAGCTGATCCTCTGAACTCTCTAGAATCTTGTAGGAGTAAAAGGCTAGGCTTGTTATCATCACGTCCTTCCCTTGTAGCGCTTTCCTGACTTCTGCCGCTCCTCCGCTAAGGACCTTCTCTACATCTACTTGCTTTGAGGAGCGCGAGACAGGCACCTCTAAGCCTTTAAAGCCATTCTTCCAAGCCCAATCTGCGAGCTTCTCAAAACTCCATTTCTGAATCGGCGCCGTCAAAAGTCCGACAAACATACTACTTCATCTCATTCCACTTCTATTCCGTAAGCTAATAGGCATAGTTGCATAAATAACTAATCGCAAGATGTTGATGGAAACAGAGGCCTTCATCTATTTTGGTGCAAATTCTGGTAGGGTACGATTGCTATAGCGGTGATCGCTGTCGGAGAGATTTCGAGGTCTCTGAAACAACTTCAAAATTCTAATGGTCTTAGACGTCTTCGAGCATGCATATTATATCCATCACAATAACGATGATCGTAAGCTTGCTGATGCTTTCTGGAACATCGTCAATTGGAATGAAATAAGCAGAGGACTCAAAGAATTGTTTGAGCGAATCTGCACATCCGTATCATCTCTCTTTCCATGATTTGAATATTAGATAGCCGTTGCTTATTATTACACCAAACCACATTGAAACTATGGCTACAAAGGCCATTAAAATGACTATGAGCGAAAAATTGTAGGAAATTATGATTTTTGCCCAGACATAATAATCATACCGAGGGTCCCAAGTGAAGAATATAGTCCAGATCAGATACATTAATAACGTTACGAGGTAGCTGCCCGTTCTTAGGCATCTAGCTGCTCGACTATGACGGTAAGCCCAAAGGTAAGAGAGGACAACAACAGCGAACATAGAAAATGCCCAGACTATGCCTCTTAGATCTAGTCTTATGAACATAGATGCAAGATCGCCCCATATGTGACCATCGTTGCTTAGGAATTCGCTAACTGTAACATCTACCCACCACAATATAGGATTTGCAATGGGCCTTCCTATCAAGACGGCCACAAGAATCCACGTCCAGTAGCCAACATACTGGATTAGATTCCAGTAAAAGAGTTTTTTCTTATAAGTATCTCCTGGAACTAGCTTAGCAAATCGACCTAATATCATTTCCTCACACCGCTATCCCAATCCAAATAATTGACATAAGGATGAACCTCGTTTGGACTCATCTTAACGAAATTGCGGAACGACTTGAGATGACGAAGATAATGATCCTTCGTGCTGTTAGACCGATTCGCAATCTCATCTATGCAAACCTGAACTGCATCCTCCGCCATCTTCCCATCACCCACAAATATGACGGTTCCAACATACTAAACCCGCTGTGACTTTTCTCCAGAGAGGCGTCTCATGAAGAACTTTTTGAAACGGTCCGCATCCACATCTATGCAGACCTTGGCGTTCGCTTCTTGAGGAGGAACCGCCAACGCGAGGGTCTGCCCTACTGTCGCTTCGCCCTTAGTCTCTACAATGACTTTCATGGCTTTCGTTTTCACGAGGCTATCGTCGATTGAAACCGCTACGGTTAAGGGGTCGTGGAGCCAAGTATAGTCTCTTCCACAAAACTCAAGGTAACGCTCCACCATCGAAACGATGGCATCTGTGAACGAAGTACCCACACGGGAAATCTCCTCAAGATCCTCTCGGTTTATGGCAGCTTTAAGTGTCACGTCTAAGGGCACCATCGTTATGGGCAATCCAGAGTTGAAAACGACCTTTGCCGCCTCCGGATCGGAGTAGATGTTATGCTCCCTGAAGGGTAAGTTGAACCCGTCCGAGAGGCGGGTTACCCCTCCCATGATGAAGACTTCTTTGATGTTCTTGATGATTCGAGGTTCCTTGATGATGGACGCTGCTATGTTCGTCAGCGGACCCAACGTTACCAGAGTGATCTCCCTTTTGGCTGACATGACCTTTGATACGATCAAGTCAACTGCGTGTGTAGAGTCTGCTTTCAATCCGTTGTCTATAGGTGTGAGTAGGCCTTCTCCCTCATGGCCTGTCCAGAAGACTTCTCTTTCTCTTAAGAGCGGTTTCTCTATTCCCTTCGCCACCGGAATGCCTTCAAATCCAGCTAGCTTCAACATCTTCAACGCTATTTTAGCCCTTAAATCGACATCTCCGTAGACAAGCGTCACTGCTCCCAGTTGAATCTCTCTCGATTTCAAAGCCAACGCCAGGGCTAAAGCGTCATCCACATCTGACCCAATATCGGTATCGATAATCACCCTCATATTTTTGCCCATCATCCAAAAGCAGAAAAAGACTATTAAAGATATATGTCACTCATAGACGCCAGCAACAATGATGAAAAAATTTTTACCGCAGGTCTTCAGAAGAAAGATACACATGACATTTGCTCAATCTCCATTCGAATCCAATGTGCACTATTTGCCAATACTTAAATACACTAAGAGTTAATCCCTTTTCTAGGAGGAGGTTTACGTGCAGATCAAAGATCTAGAGCAACTAGTGAGAGAAGAAATTATCCAAAGGAAAGAGGAAGGCTGCGATGTTATCGAGATTGAAAAAAGATTCTTAAAGACCGAAAGAAGAACCGCTTCGACACTAAACGGGTTCTTAAAGGCTTTAGGAAGCCTCTCCGCAAAACCGGATTTTCCCTGCGAAGAACCCTCGGAGCTACGTGAGATAAGAGCTCAACGCCCCAAGGAACCTGAGAAGACCGAGATCGAGCTTTCAGATAGCGAAATCTATGAGAAGATTTATGGCGGGTGGCTTGGTCGTTGCGCTGGCTGTCTGCTCGGAAAACCCGTTGAAGGGCTAAGTAAGGAACAGATCGAAGAGTGGCTGAAAGTTGCAGATGCCTATCCGCTCCGACATTACTTTCCTCCAATAGAAGACTTGCCGGAGGATGCTCCTGACTGGCTAGAAAATCGTCTTTCTCGAATTGCGGAAATGACCAAGAGAATGAAGAGAGGCGTCTTACTTGGGCAGATAAACTGTATGGCTCGTGACGATGATATCGACTACACCGTCCTAGGCCTTCACATTCTCGAAAATCACGGACAGAATTTTACAAGCAGAAACGTTGCCGAAACATGGCTCTACTTGCTTCCGTACCAGCAAGTCTACACTGCTGAACGTGTTGCCTATAGGAACCTTGTTAACGGCATCTTCCCCCCTGAATCGGCAACATACATGAATCCGTACAGAGAGTGGATCGGTGCTCAGATCAGGGCGGACACGTGGGGATATGTGACTCCTGGAATGCCGGATCTGGCTGCTGAATTATCCTACCGAGATGCAACAGTTTCGCACGTGAAAAACGGCATATATGGCGAGATGTTTGCGAGCGCTATAGTAAGTGCCGCATTCGCAACAGACAATATTGAAAAGATCATTAAGGCAGGATTGTCTGTGATCCCCAAGAAGTCTAGACTAGCGGAAGCTGTAAAGGACGTAGTTCTCTGGAGCAAGGAGTCCGGCGACTGGAAGGATACATGGAGCAAAATCTCTGAGAAATATGGGCACTATCATTCTGTTCACACCATAAATAATGCAGCGATAGTCGTCATGGGGCTGCTCTATGGAGAAGGAGACTTTGAACGAAGCATAACAATAAGCGTAATGGGCGGATTCGACGCAGACTGCAACGGTGCAACTGCCGGTTCTATTCTCGGAGTCATACATGGAGCCGAAGCCTTACCAGCGAAATGGATAGAACCCTTAAACAACCTTGTAGAGAGCTTTGTTATAGGATACAACAACAGCCACATCTCTGATCTAGCGAAACGTACAACCACGATGGTTAAGAAAATACTAGGAAAATAGATCTCTACCTCAAAAAGACGGCATTTCATCCTGCTCCGTTGAATCTGACAGCTAGCATCATTTAAGTTTCACACCAGTTGAGATGTCGGTGAAGAGGGCCTCAGAGTGACCCTCAGAAAGTGGCAAACTTGCGGCCTCCGTTCGAGCCCGCACAACCTTTTAATCCCAAGGATGTTTTGGTTAACAGAGGTCTTATCCTTTGATTGAAGTTACAGTTCTAGGCGCAATAAATTGGGATACAAATCTATTCGTAAGAAGGTTTCCGGAAGTTGGAGAGGAAGTGGCGGTTGAGAAGATCACGAGAGTTCCCGGGGGAAAAGCCGCAAACGTAGCCGTAGCATCAGCAAGAATTCTCGGACCTGAACGCGCCGGCCTGATCGGATGCCTAGGGCGGGACAACATCGCTGAGGATCAGATGAAGATCTTAAGAGACGAAGGCGTAGTGACCTCGGGGATACAGGTCCTTGATAAAGAAGAGTCTGGCCAAGCGTATATACTCATAGACAAGGATGGCAGAAACATGATCAACACATTCTTTGGCGCAAACTCGAGACTTATGCCAAAGGATCTTCGTGACCCTGCGGTCTACAGTTTGCTGCAAAACGCATCCATAATAACCGTCATCGATCCGCCAGTCGAAACGATTCAGGAAGCAGTTCTAATAGGAAGAGAAGAAGGAAAGACAGTTCTCTGGGATGCAGGCGTTCGAAGCATCCTAGGCATTGATCGTCTGAAGAACACCTTACAGAACGTCGACTATCTCGTTATAAATCAAGTTGAGATAAAGAACTTAACCGGTGAAGACGATCCAGTAGCAGCAAGGGACGCCTTGTCCAAGATTTGCGAAGAGATAGTTCTCGTGGCTAAACTCGGCGAAAGAGGTTGCCTGATGATCGGGCCCCAGGACGTGATCAAGGTCAAACCGATAGATCTAAAAAGTCTGGGGATGAAGGTCGTAAACACCGTTGGATGCGGGGATGCCTTTTTAGGGGTCTTCATAGCCTCAAAAGCTGAAGGTTTTGACGATAGGGAGGCTTTGGAAAGAGCCAACTTAGCTCGAGCCATAAAAGCAACAAGGCATGAAACTAGAGGAAGCCCCCTAAAGACTGAGCTGGAGAGATGGCTCGAATTCAAGGAACGTGGTGAAGTAACCAAGCGAATCTAAATAAGCATATCAACTCCAAAAAAGGAATGTTAAACAAGCAGAAGATATCAGTCAAACCGGGAGGAGGAGCAAGATGAAGGCAGCCCTTGTCGTAAATTGTGTTCTCCCCGACGTAGATGCTAATCTGGCTGCAGTTTTGAACATGACGAAAGACGCGGCAGATTGTGGCGCTGATCTGGTCGTCTTTCCCGAAGCTGCTTTGACCGGGCTGATCAACAATGACGATCCTTCTCACGATCTGCCGCTGGGGCAGACAATTCCTGGACCAGTAACGGATATGTTAGCAGGTCAGGCTCGTGAACGACGCGTTTGGTTGGCAATTGGCATTCTAGAACGTGAAGGTGAGAGACTTTACGACTCTGCGGTGCTATTCACACCAGATGGAGAAATCGGGCTAAAGTATCGGGGGATTACGCCACACTGGCATGGCAGAACTGCAAACTCGAGGATATATGGGCAGAGCATAGATCTCTCTAAAGTGGAGACCTCGCTCGGGGCGTTCGCGTTCCTAATTTGTGGCGACCTTTTTGACGACGAACTAATCCAACGCGTACGAGACCTACACCCCGATTGGTTACTTCTTCCATTCGGCCGATGTTTCGACGATGGGTCGTACGACCAAGAGCGGTGGGACAGTGAGGAGAAAGCGGTGTACATGGGGCGGGCGAAGCTTACTGGGAGCACCACCCTCATGACAAACTACTTTGCAGACAAGAATCTGCGTGGAGGAGGCTTCGGCGGAGCTGTGATTGTATCGAAGGATGGTAGCGTTCTAGGTAGCTTCCCTCTTGGGAAGGTCGGAATACTCTCGATCGATTTATAAAGATAAGCGAAGATTTGAATAAGACAGCCAAATAATGGCTTATTACTTAAAATGGGAATTTTCTAGGGGAAAATGTGTAAAAAGACAGTCATTCGTGACCACCTTTCTTAACTGGAAGTTTCCGTCTTTAAGGAGGCACTTTGACGCCAGGAATTGCCAATCTTACTCGGTAAAGAGATGTTCTGGCGGTGATGAAGAGGGTTCTCCAATCAGGTTCTCCCCAAGCGCAGTTCGCCGGGGTCTCAGGGGTTCTAATCACACCTAGTTCTTCGCCTTCCGCTGAGAACGCCCATATTCCGCCCGCTGCCGATACATAGAGGTTTCCTTCGACATCTACTTTCATTCCATCTGGATTGCCCGGTTCCTTGGAGCGGATTTCTGCAAAAACGCAGCCATCACTGAGTGTTCCATCCCGGTTGACTTCAAAGGCTCTGACATGCCTCCTTTCGGAAGAATCCGCTATGTAGAGAACCTCTTCGTAAGGAGAGAAAGCTAGGCCATTCGGTCGGTCAAAGTCATCTAATAACAAGGTCGATTCCTTATCGTCCGCATCAAGACTGAATACGCCTTGAAAGGACAGCTCTTGCTGTTCAGGCTTTATGCCGTAAGGTGGATCCGTGAAATAGATCTTCCCGTCAGATCTCACAACAACATCATTAGGACTGTTGAGGCGCTTTCCCTGAAATCTGTCCGCCAATACTGTGTAACCGCCATCTTTCTCGATTCGGGAGAGTCGCCTACCTCCATGCTCGCATATGAGCAGGCGGCCATCTCTATCGTATGTTAAACCATTCGAGTTCCCGCTTGGCTTACGGAATACTGTCACTCCTCGCTCTGGTGACCACCTGAAGATCTGGTTTGCTGGTATGTCGCTGAACAGCAAAAAACCATCATGAGCGTTCCAAACAGGTCCCTCAGTGAATTGAAAATCAGTTGCGATTCTCTCAACTTTACTTTCTTCGGATACTATGGAGTAGAATTTCTGGTGGAAGATTTCGAATTCTCGTGCCCTTTTAAGCGATCCCGTCCACAATTCCCCAACACTTCCCTTATCTGTCTGTATTAATATGATCCTTTAAGAGGTTTATGTTTCTTTCATCTGTCTTTATTGAATGTGCTCAGTTGTGCCAACGGAGAGAGCAGTATAAGAGCGAGAGATGCAAATCATAGTAGTTACTTTCCTATGGTTGCACGCAAGGTGAAGGGAGAGAGAATGAGGGAAAAGTCATCCATCAGAATCAGATTTGCTGAGTTGGGAGATTTGGACTTTTGTATCAAGTCAGACTACAAACATGTAAGCGAAGACGTGATCAGAAGGAAGATAGAAGAAAAAGCAGTGATTCTCGCTGAGGTTGATGCCAAACCGGTCGGATACCTGCGTATAGAGTACCTTTGGCTGAAGATCCCGTACGTTAGTCTGATAGTCGTTACAGAGGAATACCGGAGGAAAGGCGTGGGGACAGCGATGATCAAGTTTCTAGAAGAGTATCTAGTCAGAAACGGACATCGCGTCTTGTACAGCTCGTCTCAAGCAAATGAGCCTGAGCCGCAGGCATGGCATAGGAAAGCTGGATTTGAGGAATGCGGATATATTGCAGGAATAAATGACGGAGGAATAGGCGAGATATTCTTCCGGAAATTTTTGGAATATTAGGGAAACAACAGTAGCTCGGTAACGCGAACTATCTTAGCTCAGAAATCGTTACCAGATTGAAGAAGGAGACTCGCCTATCTCGGCTTGAAAGTGATCTGGTAAATATCTCTTAAATCAGTGGCTTTCCTCCGTCAATTTGTATACGGGTTTCGGGATGCCGTTGCTGAAGCCTTCGCCTTGACTTGTTGGCATCCGTGCCCTTGCAAACCTTAGCGTAAACCTATGTAACCTCAGGGGGCTGAGTCACGCTTACGAAGTATCGGCTAGCCATTTCTCCTTTTCCAAATCCCTAAGTATCTCATCCATGTCGCCGAACAATAATCCGGCCAAGGAGATCGTGTGCTAGATTCTTTCCCATTCTTATGCGACACCTCTTTCGCATTCCTGTGTCGCTCAAACGATTCTCCCACCTTGTTGTATTTAAGGAAGCGAAAAGTATATAATTTTCTTATTCAACTGAATCAATTAACAATAAAAAGGTTGGTGGAGGAAACAACTTTGTCAGCACAAGCAGGTGGGGTACCTGTCCTGATATTAAAGGAGGGAGCCACCAGATCAAGAGGTAGAGATGCTCAACACAACAATATTATGGCTGCTATGATAATAACCGAGGCCGTTAAGAGCTCGCTGGGTCCCAAGGGCATGGACAAGATGCTTGTGGACAGCTTGGGTGATGTTACCATTACGAATGACGGTCGGACAATCTTGGATGAGATGGATGTTGAGCATCCGGCGGCAAAGATGATGGTTGAAGTAGCCAAGACCCAAGACGACGAGGTGGGGGACGGAACTACAACAGCGGTCGTCGTAGCTGGCGAACTGCTGAACAAAGCTGAGGAACTGATTAACAAGAATGTGCACGCGACGGTGATAATCGACGGATACCGCGAAGCAGCGAACAAAAGCCTTGAAATCCTCGAGAAGATAGCGATTCCGGTGGAGCCCACAGGCAAGGAAGACTTGAGAAAGGTTGCTATGACTTCTTTGATTACCAAGCTTGTGGCCGAGAATCGGGAGCAACTGGCCGAAATAACCGTTGACGCCATTTTACATGTAGCTCAAAAGGTTGGAGACGAGTACAGGGCAGACTTAGACAATATCATGGTGGAAAAGAAGCCGGGTGAGTCTATAACTGACACTAAGCTGATAAAGGGCATTGTTCTGGACAAGGAAGTTGTTCACCCAGGCATGCCGAAAAGAGTAGAGAATGCCAACATCGCCCTTCTGGATGCTGCACTTGAGGTTGAGAAGACAGAATTCGATGCAAAAATAAACATTGAGACACCGGACCAGATGGAAGCGTTCCTACATGAAGAAGAGAACATGCTTCGCGAGATGGCTAAGAAGGTTAAGAAGGCTGGTGCAAATGTTGTGGTCTGTCAGAAGGGCATAGATGATATGGTTCAGCACTTCATGGCTAAGGAGGGCATAATGGCAGTTCGACGCGCAAAGAAGTCTGATATGGAGAAGCTTGCTAAAGCTACTGGCGGAAGGGTAGTCACAAACTTGGACGACTTTGGTGAGAACGATCTTGGTCATGCAGAGGTGGTTGAGGAGCGGAAGATCGGAGACGATAAGATGACCTTCATCGAAGGTTGCAAGAATCCGCGTTCTGTTGCAATTCTTATCCGAGGCGGAACGGAACGGATCGTTGATGAAGCCGAACGCTCGGTTCACGACGCCCTATGCGTTGTGCGAGATGTAGTTCAGGAGCCAAAGTTGCTGGGTGGTGGCGGAGCACCGGAATTAGAGATATCCAGAGCACTCAGGGGTTTTGCTGCAACTCTTCCAGGGAGAGAACAGTTGGCTGTTCAGGCTTACGCCGAGGCTATAGATACTATTCCAGTCACCTTGGGTGAGAATGCAGGCTTAGACCCCATAGACATACTTTCAGAGCTGAGGGCGCACCACGAGAAAGGTGAAATATGGGCCGGCATCGACGTATTCGAAGGAAAAGTAAAAGACATGAAGAAACTGGAGGTCTACGATCCTTTAGCTGTCAAGAAACAGATCATCAAATCTGCCACTGAAGCCGCCACAATGATCCTCAAGATCGACGATGTGATCGCTGCTGGAAAGATGAAAGCTCCCAAGGTTCCTCCTGGTGGCCCAGGCGGATACGGAGGTATGCCCCCAGAATATTGATCCGCAATAGAGGTACCAGAAAAACAAACCCCCTTTTTTTCCAATTTCTGATTTGGAAAAGCAGGCATGCAAGGTCATCTCAGAATTTGGGTTTCACCCAGCAACCTACGAGCTGCATCGGAAAAAGCTGCCGCACTATTGAGAAATAGCGAGTTTCATGTTTTGTACTTGAACCTTCAAAGAGACTTAGAAGGGATGGTGGAAGCTTTAGCTGAGGGAGCACCATACGAATGGTTTGCAGACCGGTTGCTGGAACTAAAGTTAATCCGTGAACCCATGAGATCTTGGGAGTACGGAGTTAGACCCATCCTTACAGTGATGAGGGGCATCAAGCGCAAGAGGCCGAATTTAAAGGTCTGGTGTTACAGGCAACCCTATTTTGCTCATCTTTCTGCACAGATAGCTGAGGAGATCGCTAGGATGATCCTTAGGTTAAGCCTCACTGGAAAGATCAACGTGAGGGAGTGGAGGAATCTCCTCGCGAACCTTGTCGAAGCCTCAGAGGAAGCCTTGCAGGACGAGGCTAGCTATATTGTGAGCAGATTCGACCATAAAGCATTCAGCATCTGCATTTCGGATTTTCACGGCAGAGACCTTATGGAAAGGCTGAAAAGAAGCGGATTGGATGTCGATTTAGACTATATCTTTCTCCCTTACTACTTCACTCCGCTAGAAATTCTGATCCATGAGTTTGGAAGAAAGCATTTTGAAGGCTCAGAATTGACTGACAGTCGGATTTCAGATCTTGTAAAATGTCACACCGAATTTGTTAGAGAGTATGTCGTCACGAGCGAAGACAATGACGAAGCCTATTTCCGATGGATTCACGACAACGTAAAATGGCTGAGACCTAGACTCAATCAATGTGCTGCTACTCGTAGAACATATTCTGACTAAGGCCAAGATTTTGTTGCTAGAAGAATCAAATGGCTAAGAAAAACTTTATCACAAATTGGTGGTAGATGAATTTCTCTTCGTAAATCGGATTCCGATATTCCTCTCTCAACAAGCCAAGCGACCCTCTACGCCAACGGTCGATGCATTCCTGCGGAAAGAGCTGGAGTAGAAAGAAATGAAAGACTTACACGGTGTTGACACCAATTCTGAGAATAAAGGACGAGGGGCTAGCCAAGGTTTGAAGGGTCCTTAGGCTTGCCTTTCCTCTGGCTTAGGTTCATGAACGTGGAATACCACTATCAGATCTGATAGGATGACAAGGATCGGCATAAGAAGGAAAGGAGACTGTGGTGATACATTATCATATAATAGCCCGCCAGTTATTCCACCAATGGCCATGAATATGAAACTGAAAAAGTTGATGGAACCCGTGACTTTCCCACGATGTAGTTGTGGAACGAGATCAGCGAGTAATGTTTGATAGGATGAGAAAAAGAGAATCATGCCAAACCCGGCAAGTATCATGGTAATGTAGAGAGTCAGATAGTTTCCGTAGACAAAAATCAAGAAGGCTGGAATCATCAACAGAGTGGACAGGACTAGAGGAATCTTTCTACCGATCTTGTCAATTATCTTTCCGGTTGGAATGGACAATGCTATCATAGCTACAGACAAAGCAATACCAACATAGCCCCATCTTTCACGTGCGAGCTGGAGAGCTGGATCTTGCTGAGGCGCAAGTGTTGGGTCAGGAGGACCACCTATCTGAAGCACATAAAATGCGTAGACCAAAAAGAGATTCATAATCATGGCAAATGAGAACCGGAGAATGAGTTGCGAGATGAATAGGAAAAATGTTGACCGTGGCACAACTTTCCAAACATATACCCCCTCTAGAAATGCTTTGGGATAGGAACTTAACGCTTCCCTCAGGTCTAGCCTCACAGAATTCTTCATCGTTTCCTTAAGTTTTAGTCGAACTGTTGCCGCTACGAGAAAAAAAGCCAGAACAATTGTGTACGCCATTCTCATACCCATCATGGATCCGTGAGTAGTCACTAACAAAAGGGCAAGAATAGGAGAAGGTGTTGTTGAAACACTCATTATCAAGTTGATTATTGAGAATCCCATTCCACGTTTTTCGTGTGGAAGCGAATCCGCCATCATAGCGTCTTCTGCTGGTTGATAAAGATGGAATAGGTTCCCCATTGTTGCGCCGATCATGATGAAATGCCAGCTTGGAGCAGCTGCGTAGAAAATGTATGAAAGTGCAACGCCGAATGTTAGGGCTGATATGAGCCATCGTCTTCCATATTTGTCTGCCAGATATCCTCCGGGGAACTGAATTAATGCTAAAGCCAGCATTGAGATCAAGCTGATCAATCCTAAGATGGTTGGGCTTCCCCCGAGCTGGATAACATAATCCGAATAATATGTCCCGGGTATTTCCGCAGCGAAATCCATCAGAATTAGGCTCATAATCAGTATCAAGTAATTTCCCTTAACGAATGAAAATTCTTCCCTGACTCTCTCCGCAAGCTTCACCTGCAACACCAAGATACAGATGTATTCACTTCAAGGTTCTGAATCGCAATAAAAGTCTTTCTTAGTTTTAGTCAGCCTCTTCAGACTAGTCCTAAGTCTCTCGGCCCAGTCATGAAGAACCCATGGAATCTGAAATCTGCAATCGGGGATGACTGAATAGGTTTGATTAGGCACGTACATGTTGCGGGGTTTCCTTTTGCTGTCAGGTCTAATGTAGAGAAGCGAGGTTCCAGGAGCGGATTCTTCCGAAAACAATGTTATATGTCTTTCCCCGTATGCTGGCCGGTCGTACCAATCACCAGTGGGCGCGATAATCGAACCTGTTAAGTCGGCAATATTCACGGAGGGGAAGTCGGTGCTAGTGGTGCATGAGTTTCTCTTCACAAGTCGGATTCCGACAGTATTCTTCAGTAAGTCGCACAAACTCTCCTCTTTCTTATAAAAGCTCTTCTATTCTCTGTTCATTTTCTCAGCGAAACGAAGAACTTTTCTCTTGTTCCTTCTCTGCTTCTGAATGCGCCGATTCACTTTTCATTTTTCTACAGAGCCAGACTATTTGGACAAAAAGTGGCAATCGGAGCAGTTCCAGATAAGGACTCATATAGCCTAAAGGATGAAATGCTACTTTGATATTTGGGGGCAAGAATCTTCTTGTGGGTGAATCATACTGCCAAGGAATCGACGAAAAACTGATAGAAGGAAAAGGAGTGCCGTTAAGAGAATTTATTGCGGCAATGGTTTTGCTTGTAAGATTAATGGATACTGACCATCTTCTAGTTCTTGTCATAAAGATCCATAGGATTTAGTTAACGAAATAGTTCAGTATGAAATTGAAGTATCTCAAGAATCTGTCCGGTTAAATGAAAAATCCTGTGCAAAATGCTCAGTGAAATAGTTTTGGACCAGAATGAACTAGAGAAAATCTGGGAGAACAAGAGATCACTCCTCGTGGATACTTCCTTGAGAAACCATTGGCGATTTCCTCTGAGAATGGAATATCGTCTCTTCTCATTTATGTTCCTCAACAGATTGTCAAATAACAAGAATAAGAAGAGCAGGAATGCTCTATTAAAAATTTTGAAACAAGCATCGCGCTCTCACGAAATTTACTAGACTGTAATTCTCTCCAGCAGGAAGAATACCGGTCTGAAACCGTCCGTACAGCATGTGACAAACAATCTGGGACCTCCGCGACTCATACCCCAAACAATCTTCTGTATATCAGCCCATGCCCAACCGCAGAATTCAGGGGGACATTCCCAAGGCTCATACTCCGACACAACCCAAGACTGCCCCTCCTTAAACGTTTGGCAAGGTGCCCAACCGGCAGGATCCCCCGTATATTTATCTACGAAATCCTTATTGAAGAGTTTTCTCAATACAGTTATTCTGACCTTATAACGTTCTGTGAACAGTTAAACCACCATCTTACTAGAGGGAATAGAAAAAGGTTTCTTAAGGCTTGCGCCGTGGGCGTTCAAGGGCTCTAGGCCAATCTTGTTCCTCGGGAGCGTTTGAAGATTGATCCTACGGTAAAATCACCGCAGGGGCGCTCTAATATGGCATCATATTCATCCCTTTAAACATCATCCCTAATGAGGCGAAAAGTGCTATAACAACCGATAATCCTATGACATATCCCGCAACAATCGTGTATCTGTTCTCTTTCCACCACTTTTCTCCCTTAATCTTTTTAAGAACTTGGGAGATTACAAAGCCAACTAAGAGATTTGGAGTTGGTGGCGATCCCACGCCCGTCGCTAAACCAACAAGTGAAAAAGGTATTTTTACATAACTAAATCCGATATCAGCTATCGCTGAGGCAGCACAGGCTATAAGAATCGCTTGAGGGTTTATGGAGACCGCCTTTCCAGTAGCCCATAATCCTTGGAGAGCTGCAGAGATGGGGAGGTTTATCTCTGTCATGGGATATGCTCCTGATGGTATAGGCGCCATCCCCCAAAAGATTGACATGAACACGAAACTTGAGACCCAACCGATCACGGATGACAGAATAATAGTAAAAATATAACTTTTCTTAGAGGTTCCCGTAAGGTCGCATATTTTGAAATCGTTGCACCAATACTGCCCACCACCATATATTGCGAAAGTATAGCAGTACCAGATGTCGGCCCCGCTATAGCCACTTGCCAATATCGCGCCTTGCTGAAGGTAGGCACTTCCTGTTATCAGCATCCCTGATTCCCCAAGAAGTCTTGTCAGAATTAAGGATAGAAAGAAGGGTCCAACAGCATATAATGGTATTAGTATTGTAAGCGGAAAGTTTGGAGCAATAATGTGCGTCATCCATATGAGCCCTCCTGCGCATCCAAAATACATCAAGAGTATGTACTTGAGCGACAGCAATCTTCCTTCTGACGATTTCACCCCTAAAGACTTAATTGCGTTTATTATGATACGAGGGTTCTTTAGGAGAGGCACAACTGCAACGGCAATGCCAATCCCTATCGTTGGATTTAGCCAGAGATAAATGGATGACCATTGATAGGAAAATGTGAGAGACATTCCGGGGGACCACCCGTAGCCAGGTGGAAAATATTTAGTTGCAATATGATTACCGATGAAATAGAATCCCATAGAACCGATAAAGTTCCATACTACAACACTACTAGGAATTATGAAAGCAAAAATCATTCCACTTAGATCTGTGGCGAAACCTAGGGATGCTCCGGGAAGAAAGGACTCGATGCTTGTTGAAAGATCAAACCACGGTATTGGTAAAACTAGTCTACTGAAGCCAGTTAATAGGGGCAAGCCGTACAAAATACTTGAGTATATGACTGAGAGCAATGCAGAAAAGTAGAGAGTTGGCTTTGATTTCTTGCTGGTGAGACTGATTACAGCTTCGGCTGGAACTTGAGCGGCTGGAAACGGCAATTTTTCTTGCACAACGTATAACTGATAGGTTAAGAAACCCATAGACATCGAGACGCCCCACATCAGAAAACTTGATCCAACTGTGAGCAAGGCTGGAAGAAGCCAATCGGGATGCCAAACTGTTCTCAAGAGATACACATCTGAGTCTAATGGAGGAGCGTACCATGATCCTAGATCTAAAGGAATAGGTCTAGCCGTTGCCGGATTTATGAAACTCCAAGTTATTGGTGAGATTTTATAATAACCTCTCATAATTAAATTAAGAGCCAAATTCACTGAAAGATCGTATCCCGCTAATCCGGTTACCAGAACAAATATTATGAAAGTTTCCTGTCTTGATAGAGGTTTACCATATGCCCTTGTCAGAAAATAAAACAGTATTATAGCAGTGTATGAGAGAGAGACTGTTGTTCCAGATGCCAGATATAACCATATTGTTACAGGCATCATCAAAATCGCGAAAAAAAGGCTTAAAGCCGATCTCCAAGTGAGCCCCGATTCTAGAGTTTCAAGATTTTTACTCTTCTCCATCTAAGAAAGCCTCTGATATTTATCTTTATCCGATGGAGGCAGAGTTCTCCACAACAAGAATTGTTTTCTAATGCTATCAATAAAACTCCTGTTTAGTGTTTCCCATCGCTTTGTGTCGCCACTTATTCTATGTATATGTAAGTTAAGCATCCACCTAGCGGCCTCGGCTTCTTTGACTCCCATCATCGATACACTCTGCTCTACATTCTGTGCAAGTGGTAAAAGTTTCAGATTTAAACTGAGTTCAATGATGATCCTTTCGGGTTCCGATTTCTTTGAAATCACAGGAGCGCGTGTGCATATGAAGATACCGCTCTCCTCAGTAGTGTGTAACGAAAGAAATTCCTTGAGAAAAGATAGGATGCCCTCAATCTCGATATCGCCTCCAACGAACGGTAAAGGAACTATCCAGTCATCACCGATAGGTGATGTTGGAAGAGTCCATCTTCTTTCAAGTGAGGGAGTCACAGTTCTAGATGCAAGTATAGATGGATAAAGTGCAGAGACCACAGTTACAAGGATGCATCCAGAAAGAGTTATCAAAACGAAGGATGATGAAAAGTTTGCGAATAAAACTGTTCCGATAAGTCCAAAGTAACTTGACATAGCAATGATAGATATTGCCAAAATATATCCAACAGTAGAGCTTATGATTGCGTATACGATCGTCTCTGCAAAAAAGATACCTCCTATATGCGTAGGAGAAAGCCCTACAGAACCGTAAATAGCAATTTCTTTTCGTCTTTCGTATACATTTTGCATCATCACATTTGCAAAAGAAACTGCCACTAGAATTATGGGTACTATTAAACTAGATAAGGCGGAAAACGCTGTAAAGACGCCATGTCGGAATATCCATATGTTTCCCTGAAAACCAGCATAAATGTCTAAATAAGGCAGTATATCAGAGATCAAGCTTGCCACATCCACTGTCTTATTAACATCGCTAAGTTTAACACCGATTTCAAACGTATTTGCGCCTAATGATGTCGCAAGAGAATAGGGAATTATAATATATTGATCCGTTCTCAAGTTGGATATCTTTTTAGCAGTAAAAGTCGTTCTATAGTCATACGGGAGCATAGGATAGGCATCTAAATCTACAAGACCATTGATTGGATCATCATTCAAAACGCCCACAACCTTAAGCTGAATGGTATTGAGCGAAATCTGGTCTCCCACCTTAATATTCAAGCTCTCCGCTAAAGAAGAACCAATAATACATGAATAGAAATCTTCATTTGTGAACCAGCGACCATTAGGAAGTAAGGCGAATCCGAAGAACGACTCATCAGAGGGGGAAAGACCCCATAGGGCATATATTTGATAAGATTTTTCGTCATTCGATACCCAAAGTGCGGGATTATCTAAGAATGGAGGATACCAAACTGATCTGGGACAAACGGATCCTTCTCTCTCCAGCATCTGTTGCAATAAAGCGACAACATTGCGCGATACTATGAAACTTTTTGATTCTCTCTCAACCAAGATGCCATCATATGGTGAACCAGTGGTTGGTGTTTGTCGCAAAATAACAATCACAGATATGGAAGAAAACAGAGTTAACGATAGGGACATCACTATTAATGAAGAAAAAGTTAGTCCTGATCGTAATTTACGACGTCTCATATTGCTAACACTTGTAGAAAAGCTGATCATGATAGCGCTTATCTTCGGCATCTCTGCAAAATGCTCGCCTAAAAACTTCGCTCGCAAACTTCTGAAATAAGCGAATATTTCATTCGAGATTATAGCCAAAATCGGGGCGGATAAAGCTGCCAGAAGGAGCGATAACATCACGTTTAATGGACTTGAGGCTAATTTTAAACCAGGATGTACGGAATAGAAAAGCAAGATCATTATGAGTATACTTGTGCTCATAATGAGGAGCCTTTTTATCCCCGCCTTTGAGAATAAGAAGCGTTCAATCAAGAAACCAAGCGGAAGACATAAGACAAAGAAAATTGCGGATGAATAGATTGCGTCGTTCTTCAAACTATTGACAAGACCATAAGCTTTTAGTTCCACATTCCACGAAGAATACATTTCCACAAAAACTGTTTCGTAGTCATTTCTTTTCAATGCCTCATAACCTTTTTTCAGTGATTGAAAGGCTTGATAATGAAGATCTTCAGAAGCTTGACTGAAGACATAATTGCTTCTTAAGACTTTCATGCGATATTCGTTAAGATTATCAAGATCTACAGCGCATTGTAATGGGGTTAGTATAATAGGCAGGTATTCTCCCTGATCTACAATGTATCCCTTTCCCATCATGTTTTCTCCATCAGAATTTGTAAGGATGCCGATAAGATCCCTTGAGACGCCGGAATATACTAAAATCTCGGAGGGAGTATTAGGCGTTACAAATATGACCCCCACATCTCGATCGATCGTGAAACCATAACTGAATTGCGAAAAGTGAGACCTCCAATCGTTTACCGCAAAGGTTATTGGATTGGTCTTATAGTATCCCACATCGACAAAATACTGGATAAATCTGGGATCAGCCACCCCTAGTAGGCCTATGCTTCCACACGGAAATACTACAATTCTTCTGGGATTCTCTCTCGTTCCCATTACTTCCCTGTCAATAACAACATGAGTATTAAGTAGCCTTTTGTCACCAAAAGGCCCAAGATCGGCTGCCCAAGTTATGTCGCCATCATCGTTTACTACATATGCTTCAATTCTATATGGCTTCCCCATCTCTCCGAAGATTGTCAGCCCACTAATCTCGTATAATCCATTTTCGTCAGCCATTAAGACAATATCATGTTTATAGGTAAAGCAATTGTAAACATTTACTGACCAGCCGCCACTCTCTATCCATGTAGGATAACGCTGGATCCGTACCAAGGCGTTAGGTACGGGAATATACTTTCCAGTTTCGACGTCATATTTTACGACTTGACCTACAAGTTTAGGATAAGCTGTTCCCCCTCCTTTATCTCTATCTAATGGCAATTCTATTTTACTCATCTGTTTAATGTTGGGCAGATCTTCGTTGGCAAAAAAATATAGGCAAGAGTAGATGAACTCTAGCTGGTTTTTCAAATTTGCGATTACTACTTTGTCAAAATCATCAATCGGCGTATTTTCTGTTAATCTGAAATCATAAGGCGTTTGGAAGCTAGATGCGCTAAGTCCTGCAAGTGAAAATGGTTCGCTGTCTAAAGTATAGGGAATTGGAATTTTTGTCAGAGAAGATCTGTCCCACTTTCCATATCCAGATACTTCTCCCAGGGGAACTTCATATACATCAAAAGTTTTGCCATACAGATCATTCCATGCTTCTTTTATCCTAGGGAAGTAATCCGTAAAGATATAGTTTTGCAGATCTGTGAGCCGATACGGCTGCTCCTCTCCCACATTACGTGACCAATACTGATAAAAATACCCAAGATAATTGAAAAGTAACTTATCTGAGCCGCTTGTCAAATCCAAGTTGATCAAAAACAAAGGGAATTCAGATGGTTGAAATGGCGTTGTGAAGTTGAAGAAATGGCGCTCTACAAAATCCCTAGCACCGGCCAATCCGAAATGGTGACCTGAAAAAGCTATGAAAATTATTGGTCTTCTAGGATGATGAATGTGGAAGAAATCCACTAAAGATAGCAGTGAAGAAATTCCAACCGCATCCTCTGCTCCCGGCGCAACTGACGGTACAATTGACCATGAGTCGTAATGCGCACTTACCATGATCGGTGCGCTTGCCAAAGAAGGATCAGTTCCTCGAAGTCTCCCTATTACATTTATTGCATCTACTTTTCTGTAAGTCATGTTAACTTTAACTGTGACGTGAACATCCCTTGTGCTCAGCTCCATAAGAGTCCTAGCGTCCTCATAACTTGATATGTAAACTCTGGGAATCTTAATCGGCGCATTGACATGAAGCATTTCGGCATCGTACCTCGTCACAAAATCCGACGGAATAAAGATAATTGCCCTAGCACCTAGCATCGCCATCTTTAACCAGTTATCATAGCTGTTAATACTCATCAGGACTATGCTGCCATTAACGTCTTCATGTCTACTAGACAAATCTTGCAGAGAACCGTCTCCAACATCAACAAGCCTGCCAGAAACCGCTTCAGTTTTACCCGTCTGAACAAGGTTTGGCCACAAGGCATGGGCGTGAATGACTGTGTTTGCTGAAGTAATAGCTGATCCTTCGTCGATAGGGGAAGCCAAGGTAAAACTCTCGTAAGTAACATTTAACCCGTAGCCAGCAAATTTTTCTCGTATAAGTTCTGCCGCCTCATAGCTTCCGGGATACCCTACAACTCTTGATCCCATGTTCGAAAAAACTTTGACGAATTCTTCGACTTGGGTAAGATTAACTGATTTCATAACGTCAGTTGTAGACAGGTCTAGTACTTGGTTTATTGAACCTGCGCTACCTTCTGAATGAGATATGTAAGCATGTGGAATAAAAGCTATTAGGGTTATGAACAATGTTAAAAAAAGTGGGGAAAATTTAGGTCGCCCAGTCAAGGGTGATTACCACCACTTTGGTAGGGTAGCTGGATGGAATATGCGTGCCCATGCGATCTCAATCGGTAGCATTATGGATTTTCCAATGATGAGTCCTATGAAAAATGGCTGATATTTCTGTACCATTTTAGTGCCACCAGATCGTGTCAAGATCAACTTGATGACCCATGCGATCAACGCGACGAACCAGAAGCCTAACCCGCCCAACCCCAAGAAATATCCGTTTGAAGCTATGACGAGGCCAGCAGGACTTAAGATGAACCACGGAAAAGTTTGACTGAGCCACGTGATTATGCCAACGACTATGACTCCTCCGATGAACGCCATAGTGTGTGTGCTTACTGTAGACATGTAACCAAACCAAGGTGTTGTCGACCAAGCTGGCCAATCCAGATCCTCCCAGTGTCCTCCGAATCCATAAGTATTCATAATTATCATTCCAAACGCGATTGCTATCGGTAGACCAATCACCAAGGAAAGAATCGTGACCTTAAGAATATCTTTGTTATTTGTTCCAGTGGCATTAGCCATACTGAAAGGCCCTAAGAAGTTTAAGCCTAATTCTGAGGCTTGAACAGTATCCACAGTATTAATGCCGAAGAACATAGACATTCGGCTCTCAACATTGTCCATTGAACCGCCGCCGAAGAAAGATGGAAGTCCACCAAAATACTCTGAAAAGTTTGCTATCCAAAGGAAACCATTATTCCATCCCTCAGCGTAAATCCTATTCCATCCCATGTACATAATCAAGGTAAACACTGCGATTGATAGCGCGACCCAGAATGGTACTCCAGCTGCCGACATGAGAGCTGACCATATTACAAAGCAAATGACAAAGTAAAGCCACACCCGCTTGTACGGCATAGGCTCCGTGTCTGAACCTTTTCCGCGCAAAGTATTAAGTACGTATCGCCATTTGAATATAAACGGTACCAGCCCAAGGGCAAGCAATCCGCCGAGGCCAATTGACACACCTACTTCAGGGCCGTACATCCAACTAAAGTACTTTATTGAAGTATAAGTGTCTGGTGGCAACGATGGCATAAGGTTTGTCAAGATGAGGATAGGAGGCATAATTATGGTGAAAGCAAATCCGACGATCCATAATGTCAGAAGAACACGCGATGGAAAAAGGTAAAATAGACCAATCACCCATGGTGTCCAAGTAATTAGGGGAACCATTTCTGTTAACCCAAACATTGCTTTTAAGTCAAAGCTAAACGGTGATGCAGGCCATTCGACGCTCACTTTACCTACGTCAAACAAAAGACTAGGGATGAGAGAGACGCCCTCACCACCACCGCTACTCCACAATGCTTCCGTCAACAATGATATGACTATGCCAATCACAAAGAATCTATTGAATATTGATGTTTCACCTACCGAGCTCTCAATGATTCTCAATGCTGGAACCGTTGTTGGAAAACTAAGCATTTCCGTCTCAACGTATTCCTTACGCCAGACGAGGGCAAAGAAGAATACGCATCCGTACATTGAAAGGACATATGAAGCCCAATAGGCGATGTTTATTGGAAAGGTGTATATGATTCCGGCAAAGAATGGGCGGACACTCTCGAAATCAGGATTCGTGACCAGAAATGCTGATCCGATAGTGGAATTAGCCACAACACCCATCAAGCTCATTAGTAGCAACATTGAATACAATACGGTTAGCTCTTGTTTTGAAAACTTGTTCTTAAGTCTAGATGAAATCAATCCTATTATGAATAGTACAGACAATGCCCATGGAAAAGCTCCAAAAACAGTCCCCGTGCAATATGCCCATCCTGGACCATATCCCCCTATCAGAAATGCATTAAACTCATAGAGAACCATCGTAACAATCGATATCACTAGACCAATGACGATGACCCTTGATGTAAGACCAGATACTTTCTCCAAGTTTTTTCCCTCCATTTTGACATCTTTGCACGATTTGTCCTTATATAATTTGTCCTCTCCTATGGGTTGAGTGGCCCACACGATGAGAAGCACCCCTGAAGGTTTCTGACTTCATTCTATTCGTGGTGTGGGGTTAGTTGACCGTCAATCGTTTGGCGTCTGAATGCTTCTTAATGCTCGACTTATTTTGGGGTAGCTTCGTATCCACGAGCTTGAGCCGAGAGGATTGTGAAACCAGGAGCCCGAAGGGAGACCTCAAATGCATCAAGGCCTTCACAGTTCAGGAAGAAAACGCTCAGAGCTGTTCTGATGGAACCTACAGGTTTGCACTCGACCGATCCTGCTCAAAAACTGGACCGCAACCCCACGTACACAAGTCCTGCAACAGTGCAACATTAGGCTAGGCTCTTCAACCATATCACCAGACTGCTATAAATACGGCTTATCTTTAAATTAAATTAAACATGAAGATTGAAGAGAGAATAGAAGCGGCAATACACTGCGAGGAACCGGATAGAGTGCCCATATGTCCTAGAATATGGAGGCTCCTTCTGAACCTACCGGGCTATAAATGTCAATGCTGGAAACACCAACTCAAGGCAGGCATCGAGTTTGGATATGATCCGCTGATTTTCTATCCCAGTGCTCGTGTAGACAATATCAGAAACCCTTACGCGACCTTCACGGACTCGGACTATCACTTACGCGTCAAATTAAGAATAACACAGTTCCAAGACTTCGATATGATCGTCAGAGAAATGAAAACTCCAGCAGGAGTGCTCACGGAGAAAAGAAGACAGCTTAAACCAGGAAAGAGATATGGTTTCACACCAGACTCGGTCGAAACAGTAGACGAACACTTAATCAAAGGAACTGGCGATTTAGAAAAAATCCCCTTTATACTCCCAAAACCCGAAAAAGCTGTTAATTTACATGATTTCTACGAGGCGATGGAGACAGTCAGTGGAAAAGGAATAATGATGATAACGGATTACATGGATTACAGCCTTGCGTATGCTTGCGGGATGAGAGAGTTGATGATCAAGTACCTCCGAGAAAGAAAATTCGTCTACGAATTAGTGACAATTCTTCAAGAACATGCACTTGAAACACTAAGGCTATATCTGGAAGCAGGAGCGAAACATATATTCACTAGTGGTTTTGCTTGGGGAGTAGGCGCTGGCTGGTCCCCGAAAATGTTCTCAGAAATCTTCGCGCCTTTGATTAAAGAGCGAACTGCGCTTTTGAAGAGCTATGGGGCAGTTCATCATTACTATGATGACGGAACTGTTATGCCTATCTTAAAACAACTAGAAGACTGTGGAATACAAGTACTCTCAACGCTCGCACCACCACCCTTCGCGGATAACAGTCTGGCGAAGGCAAAGAAAGAAGTCGGCAATGAAATGTGTCTTTGGGGAAATATTGACTTGTGGAATGTCATAAGAAACGGAACTCCAGAACTCATCACCACCACGGCGAGGAAAGCAATTGAGGATGCAGGATATAGCGGTGGATACATACTTGGATCTAGTGACGGCCTCACCGAGGATACACCTAATGCAAATCTGATGGCTTTCATCGCGGCAGGCAAGAAATACGGGGGATATTAAATAGATGGTGCGTTAGCCAAAAGTTATATCGGAAGTGTCAAAATATACTTAAAACGGCGAGAAGAGTATGGTTGAAAAACTTGCAATTGAAGGCGGAGAACCCGTTAGGGAGAAACCTCTCCCAACAATAGATGATATCTCAGGCAGATATCTAGGAGAAGAAGAGCTTAGGCTTCTCAAGGAGGTCATCGATTCAGGGAAGCTTTTCAGATATGTTGGAACAAAGGTAAAGGAGCTTGAAAGAAGGTTTGCAGAGTACTTCGGAGTGCGCTATGCTATAGCAGCGTCGTCTGGCACCGCGGCTTTGCATGCCGCATTGGCATCAACGAGAATAGATCCGGGGTCTGAGGTGATAACGACTCCTATTACAGATATGGGCACCGTCATCCCAATAATAGCACAGAACTCAATTCCGATATTTGCTGATGTCGATCCTGAGACCTTTAATATGGACCCTGCTGATGTAGAGAAAAAGATCACCGATAGGACCCACGCAATCGTCGCCGTCCACATTCTTGGACAACCTTGCGAAATTGATAGAATAATTGAAATAGCAGAAAAACATGACATATATGTCATAGAAGACTGCGCCGAAGCTTTGCTTGCCGAATATAAAGGCAATTATGTTGGCACCATCGGGAATTTGGGCATTTTCAGCTTTCAGCAATCGAAACATATGACTACTGGCGATGGAGGCATAGCAATAACGGATGACGAGGAACTGGCGAGAAATGCAAGCTTCTTTACTGACAAAGGATGGGATCGATCTGTCAGTGGACCGAGGTCATACGTTTCTTTCGGATTAAACTACCGCATGAATGAGTTGACTGGTGCTGTCGCCCTTGCACAACTTGAGAAATTAAAAGATGTGGTGGAGAAGAGAAGAGAATTAGCATCATGGTTAACTAAGCAAATGGAAGGAATAGATGGAATAGGCTTACCTAAGATAATTGATGGAGCTAAACATACATATTGGTTCTACCCAATCAAGGTTGATCATGAACGTTTAGGAATATCAAATGAAGAGTTCGCAAAGGCATTGAATCACGAAGGAATAAGCGCAGGCACTTGGATTGGAAAACCATTATACCTCGGTCCCATATTCATTCAGAAAAGGATGTATGGAAATTCAGGATGCCCCTTTGATTGTCCTTACTACAACCGTGAAATAAAGTATGTAGAAGGCATGTGTCCAAATGCTGAAAAGGCTTCAAGGGAACTACTAGTACTCAGTTGCAATGAGAAGTTTACTTACGACGATACTGTAGATATAGCCAATGCTGTAAGAAAAGTTGCAAGCTATTACCTAAAAAAACGTAAGATCTTGACAATGAACTAATGCTTCATCATAGCGCGCCAGCGCATCTTTTTCTTTTTCAGTTTACCGTAAGCGATCAATTGGGTATCTCCTGAATCTTTTCCATGTCTCTATGAGCAAAGGGGCCTTTCTTTCCCAAGTTTCTCTGGTCAAAATCGAGTAAATTGTTCCAAGTATGAAACCTCCTCCCGGTGCGAGCGCTTCGATCGCCCGTTTGACTGCTTTACGAATTTCTTGGGGTGTGCCCTGCGTCAGAGTTACTGCCTCACTTATGCCCCCTCGGATGCAAGTATATGGAAAAGATTTACGAATAACGTTAAGATCAATCCGGTTAGCTACAGGGTCCACGCCATCAAACAAGTCAATATCTAACGCGGCTAGAATAGGCAAAAGTTGCGCAATCCCTGTACAGAGGATATAGTGGAACTTTAGATTTGCCTTATGAACCATATCGATCTCTTCTTGAATTAACGGTTCAAGATAACGTTTGTATAATTTTGGAGACCAAAATGGAGGTGATTCATACCATCCCCGACGTCTGATCACATCAACGCCGATTTCCAGTGATTCCTTTGTCCTAATCAAATCCCATTCGTGGATAATATTGAGAATCTCGCGAAGAAAATTAGGTTCCTTATAAGCGGCGGCGACAACTCTCTCAATCCCACATAGCCAAATGGCGGCGTCGCCACCATAACCTCCGTCAGCGGTAAGTAAAAATCCTTTTTCATTAGCGTATTCCTTCATTTTTTGGGCTTCTTGGCGAAAACGGCGAATCTGATCAGATGAGGGCTCGCAAAGTATGTATCGTAGCTTCTTTAGATCATCATAACTGTTAATCAGACGTTCCTTTGATCGAGACGCTGGAATAATGTGATCGCTAAAAAGCGGGACATCATTTCCGTGAGGCCAGTCTGGCGTTTTAAGAACGACCTGCCTTAAAAGTCCTTTGGGAGTGTGGTAAGTCTTAACCAAAAGCGGGTATTCTTCAGAAGATAAATTCTTCATCTCTATTTTTTCTTTAACGTCGGGATGGTGCTGCCAGGGAGGGCTTAAGATAAGAACAGGATCGAGCCCTAAACGAAGATAGTCCATTTGCCTTTCATCTTCGCTTTTCCAAACTTCATTTACCCAGTCTCCAATGAGCGTTATGTGTAACGGTACATGATCTGGCTCCTCAAGATTTATCGTCTTCAACAATCTTTCCTTGGATGTGAGCAGATTATTCATTTTCCCTTGCCTCTTCGTTACCTTATCCAACTGTGCGATATATAATAATTGTTTGCGCTTACCTGAAGTGTTGAGTCTCTTTCCCCTTCAGGCAAAAGTACTAGTATGACATGAGAACAGATCTCAGTAAGCGCAAGAAGAGCATTCAGAAAAGCTAAAGCATGTAGTGGTCCAACGAGATTTTAACATTAATTTACCAATGGAAGATTAACGTTTTCTCTTGGAATTCTCCTAGTTTTTCGCCAATTGAAGTCGCGAGTGAACTCTTCAACTTCGTGGTCACAACGAACTGGTTTCTTCAGTCGCTGGAAAAAACGTTCCTTAAGGGGCGAGGAAAGAAAGATATTGATCCTTGATATCGCCCACGCCCAAGTTAAAGAAAACTTCAGGAATGTTGGTAGACCAAGGGTTACGACCGTAATCTTTAGGAAATTCCAAGATTTGCTCACTAAAAGACTATGAAAATGTCTGTCTCAGAGTTTATTGGATGATCACGTCAGCCACTCGCGCATCTTTTGGACATATTGTGGGAACGCAACCTCCGGCTCCGGCAGCTCAGGATGCCATCTCTTTTCCCACTCCAGGGTAGCATAGCCGTCGTAGCCGCCTTGCAACAGCATGTTCAGCATCCTTTTCAAGGGCACATCGCCTTCGCCGAGCAAGACATAGACTGGTTGCCCCTTATCATCGAGGATCGAGTCCTTCACATGAATACCTACCGTATACTTGGCCAAGTTGGTGTACGTAACTTCTGGCGGTTCGCCGTTTGCACGGTAGGGGTGATGCAGGTCCCACAGTATGCGCACGCGCGGATGATCGACCTGAGAAATCAAGCGGGCACATACCGCCGAATCAGTCCAGTCGTCGTGCGTCTCAAGGGCCAAATTGATGCCATACTCTTCCGCCTCATCCCCGATTTGCCGCAGGTTCTCAGCTATGATAGGCATAATCTTTTGCACATTGTGGCTTTCGGGTAAACTCCCCCCGAAAACCCGTACAATATACGCGTCGAGCTTGGCGGCTAGTTTCATATTACGCCGCGCCTCTTCGAACTGCTTTTGCTTCTCGACAAGATCTGCTACGGCAAACCGGGCGGAGACAGAAATACCCGATACAGCGAGGCCGTAGTCGGCAAACATCTGTTTGGTCTCGTTGAGGCCAGTGGTAAATTCCGACCGCCTGCTGATGTCTATGTCTTCCAACAATCCGCGGAAATCAACACCGTCAAAGCCCATTTTGGCGGCGTTCTCGACGATCTGTTGCATGGTCCACTTGGGACAACCTAGAGTGGTAAAAGAGAGTTTCATAGACAATATTCCCCTTTCCAAATTATGCACGTAATCTAACTGGACCATTCCGGCCAGCTAACGCGCAAAGGGTAAAAGATGCTTATATATGTATTGGAAGACATTGGGATGACTTCTCGCATAGTGTCGCAAAGCCTTGTTAATACCGGAATGCGTACTCCGCCAGCCATCTACCTTTAGGAACTTTTCCCAAACCATTATATTTCATCATAAAAGAATGAGAGGGCTTGGATAAGCAATTGAAATGTCTATCATCGTATTCTAACTGCTCTGCAGGAGCAATATCTACAAACACAGATGAAAGATTCCAAAAGATTGACTTTGTTGTTCTCCGACATTCTAAGGGTACCTGGGAGTATTACACACGAAGGATATCAAATATTCGCAACGAACCCTCGGCCACGAAGACAGCAATACAACTAACATCTATGTTCAGATAGTTGAGGGTTGGGAGACTAAACCCGACGGTTGGACTTCAAAAGTTGCTCACACCCTCGAGGAACCGTGCAAGCCTATCGAGGCCGGCTTCGAATGTGTCGGAAACATTCAGGGAGCGGAAATCTTCCGAAAACCTATGTGTAAAAGTTGTGGATACACCTCTAGAAGCTAGTGGTACATTAGTTTCTCTTCGTACTTTCTCAGGTGTTCGGCGGCTTCCCCAACATCCATGAATAGCGAGTCTACTCTCTCAACATCTTCAATGGTTACCCTTTCACGTTTCATAATCCTGGAGTTCTGTGCTGCCAAGCTGAGAAGCTGGACAGCATATCTCAGGGATGAATTGGCCCCTATTTCTGTCAGCTTCTCCAATGCGTTGTCATCCATGGTTACCTTTTCTTCTTTTGCTCTAATGCGGAGGATCTCCCTCACGCTCTCAGCATCATACTCTTGCGTAGCTATGATGACTGACCGGTCTATAAGGTGCAGCGGAAAACCCATAGGA
>Ga0315312_1000127_pt1 | contig 123337 bp, 122 predicted proteins | sample TDP7_MG_FD_203629 | JGI IMG/M metagenome (GOLD analysis project Ga0315312, IMG submission 203629) | Freshwater sediment microbial communities from Lake Towuti, South Sulawesi, Indonesia - TDP7 | ecosystem: Environmental > Aquatic > Freshwater > Lake > Sediment | place: Indonesia: South...
CCCATATTTACGGCAGAGTTTCTTGAGGTGCCTATGTGCCGTTTTCTCGTCCCTGACCAGCGCTTCGAAGCGTTTTTTCGACATCGATTACTATTGATTTGGTGGCGTATTATGTATAATCACCTAATTTTATAATGTTTGCAACCTTCATCTTTTCTTATCACCCCTCATGAACCGATTTTAGCTCATTTTATATTTTCTCAACATCTTCTTTACCGCTTACAATCATTACCCAGCTCCCTCTAAGGCCTACCTTCTCACCAATATATATTTGTCTAAGCTGAACGTTAGCTTTAACATCATATGTTTTCTCCAATAACTCTTTCTCCTCCTTTAGAATCTTAGGAACCCATTCATCTTCTAACCTCGAAACAAGGTCTTTGTATACCAATTTAAATTCAAGTGGAATCCTCTTCTCTAACTCTTCTGATATTATTAAATTCCGCTTTGGTGCACCTGAAGGCCAATTACCTCTCTCAAAGTATAACTGATCAAGTAGTTTATTATGAATTTGTGTTATTTTAGTCTCTATCTCTCCTGCGCCAGTGATGGTCAATCGGTAATCCCCTCGATCATTGCTTCCTTCATCTTTTATAACCTGGTCAAAATAAGCATTTTTCATCTCCCTGTTGCCAAACCGTATGAGGGAGGGCAAATGATAGTCTTGGTCAACCTTCCTGCCCACTACTGCTCCAGCATCTTCCAATATATCGCCTATAAGTGCTGATTGATAATGTATACCTTTTTGCTTGCCATTATCTTCGTATAATATGGAGGGCTCGATCTCTCCGAAGATGCGATTGACGGCCTCATTTACCCTTCTCAAATAATCCTTGTCGTAGTTGACATATTCAAAATGGTAGTGTATGTTAATATCGCCGTCCTTAAGGGCTGCCGCCAGAAGCCTTGCCCCATCGGCATTATAAAATTCAATTGGGAATTTAGGATTGATTATGGCCTCCTTGTCTCCCTTTCCACCTATCGACTTGATGTAAGGAGTGACCTCTTGGTAAGGTATATCTAATAAGTAAAGCAGACGCATCAGATTCCCAACGATTATCGAATCTCTCCCCTCATTTCGAATGATCCTGTGGACGCTCGAGGCATCTATTCCTATAGCCTTCGCCAGTTCTATAAAAGATCCATCTGGGCTTCTATCTGTAGGATACAGTTCCTTGGCCTTCATTACGTATTCTCTAAGCTTTCCCTTATCTAGGACTAACGTGAATGTATCGCGTATGTGCCACCACCGAATTCTAAAAAGATTCTTTAGATACCTTTCCCTATCTGTTTCAGAACCCCTTACACTTGCATCTGAGGGTTTGAAGGTAAGATCCTTCGGAGTCTTTTTGGAAATTCTAATCTTACCGATAAATATAGCCGTTTTAATTGCGAGTTTTTTATCCGATTTTCTACCAGCTTCGAACTTATTCTCATCTCGCCTCCTCGCCCTTATGCCGCTCACCATACCCAATATCGATGACGTCGTTTCAATCGTCATCCACGTGCCACAGTATATCGCCGTGACCGCGAGTTCCATGACGACCAGCGCGAGGATCGAGATGATGAGCGGCCACAGCTCCGTTCCTTGTACGTACTTGATGAACTCCTCGAACGGCTTGAGATATTCCTCGACGTACTTCAAGAGGTCAAGGGCTTTCAGGAACCCCTTGAATGCGTCGTACACCGTGTAGAAGGCATCCTCCGACCCCTTCGGTGTGCTTGCGACCCTCGTGTAAATTAGTAGGATGATGATGGCGAGGAGGGCGGCTATCGCGCCACTGATCTTTCCACTCCTATCCTTGAGGACGTTCCTCCTCAAACTATGTCATAAGGTATTTTCAATGCCACTTATAAGCTCCCATATGTCTGGTAGATTCCCCAAAGCAGCTTTATGGGACAGTGCATTGATCGCATTGGGGACTGCGACAGGAACTTGAAGACGCGCGACCAATGCACCACATACCCCTATCAAAGGCGCTTATAAGCTCCCATGAATCCGTTTGTCGATGAATAATAATAGGGCCTGAGAAATCACAACATAAATGATCTATTAGAGCTTAAATACACTTTACGCCAATAGGGTCAGGACCTCACCAAATCGTTTCAGGGTCCACCTGTCCTCGTCGAGGCTCCCCTCATTGGCCTTGTAGCAGACCTCGCTGCCATACCACCTCTCCATATCCTTCATGACCTCTTCGGCAAGTATTTAGCGCGTCATTATCAATTACAATCGCCTGTGATCATATATCGAGTAATATACCGATATACCTAAGTTTTAAATATTGGTATATTACACTATACCAATATGCCTCTAATCGATTTGGAGAGGTTCAACGAATGGTGGTTCACCGGCAAGATAAGGAGGGAGCTGGCCCCTTCCTTCAGAAGACATGCCTTCGGAAGGATTTTGCAGAGCCTGGGTGAAAGGCAGATCCTGATTCTCACCGGTTTGAGGAGAGTTGGGAAGACGACCCTGTTATACCAAGCGATAGGCAAGTTGCTAAAGACCGTGGACGCCAGAAGGGTGCTCTACTTCTCCTTCGATGAGCTTGATGCCGATCCGAAAGAGGTGATCGAAATCTACGAGAAACAGATACTAAGGAGGCCCCTTGAGGAGGCCGGCAAGGTCTACGTGTTCCTCGACGAGATACAGTATGGCGATCACTGGCCATCGGTCGTTAAGCGGTTCTATGACCTGTACCCGAACGTGAAGTTCATCCTCTCCGGTTCCTCATCCCTGCTGCTCTCGAAGGAGGCCACGGATAAACTGGCCGGTAGATTTTTCTTCCTTGAATTAAGGGTTTTGACCTTCCTCGAGTTTCTGGAAATGAAGGGCATCAGGGGAGACATCGGAGATTTTCCAAGGAGGGCGGAAACCTACTTCCACGATTACCTCACCAAGGCAGGGTTTCCAGAGGTCATCGATTGGGAGAGCGAAGTGAAGGTCGCGGAATATATCAAGAATTCGGTCATAGACAGGGTTGTCCTCAGGGATCTCCCATTTATATTCAAGACCAGGGATCTCATCGTGTCTCAGAAGATCGTGGAGCTCATACTCTCAAACCCCGGGGGCATATTAAATGTAAATGAACTCTCAAGGAACTGGGGCGAGAGTAGGATTACGATATCGAACTATCTGAAGTTCCTCGAGACCTCTCTTTTAGTAAGGTCACTGGGTAACTTCAGGCCATCTTCATTATCCGCTTCCAGAAAGCTGAAAAAGTATTACCCAGCAACGACTTCGCTCATCTTCTCCCGCTCCAAGGATATCTTCGAGAGGAACATCGGTTCCGTGATTGAGACATACGTTGTCAATGCCCTTCAGGCGAGTTCATACTTCAGGGAAGGCAAAAAGGAGATCGACATAATTTTAAAGGATGGTAAAATCCTCCCTGTGGAAGTGAAGGTTAAGGTCGAGGAGAAGGACTTGAATGGCTTTTCCGATCTCATGAGCTACATAAAAGCTGAGAGGGGGTTAATGGTTTCTTTGAGCCAATCCATGAGGAGGGGGAAAATAGAGGTATTGCCATCCTATCTCGTTGAGAATGCTTTATTGAGAAAACAGTGAGCCTCAGGACCTATTCGAGGAGAAAAACAAGTGGCTGCTCGACAGGATCCAGCAGGGCGTCGACAAGAACTGGCAGCGCCTCTTGAACCTGGAACCCTCTTTGCCAGTTATCAGGTATATCGGTCCACGACGCAGGGCCAATTGGGGACGTTGATAGGGACCAATACGGACGTCGCCGACACGAGCCTGGCCGTCACCGGCCTATCTCCTGGGACGACCTACTATTTCACGGTCTGGGTCGTGGAGGCGGGGGGGTCTTACGTCGACTCTATCCAACGGGGCGAGATGACGACAATCCCATTATGGATGCAGCCTTGGTTCATCGGCTCCTTCGTGGCGATCGTTGTAGTTGCAGTTATCGTAGCGGTTCTGCTGAAAAGGCGAAAATAAACAAGCTAGCGCACTCTACATCAAATTCCTTTTTTATATATTTTGGGAATATCTATTCTTTGGTTTTGTGTCTACTTATTCTCATGGTTTTTTGGCATCTTGTCTATTTGGACTTTTTCATTAACTGCTAGCTATCTATTAGCAGCGTATGAAGTAAGATCCGGTAACTACCTGCCAACTAGTTGCTAGGATAATGAACCGAAAAATACATCATATTTCTTTACCAGCTCAAAACCCACTTTTTCAGCCACCCTGATCGAACCGATGTTATCGTCCCAGCAGTCCCAATGGGGGGTGATGCCATTCGATGCGCAATGATCCACAAAGGTACAGGCGGTGAGCGTAGCAAATCCCCTCCCTTGATATTTTGGGATTGTTTCGATCCCGATCCCGCATTTATTTTTACTTACGTCCTCAGCTGCGCACCAACAAGCGACTTCCTCTCCATGGACTAGAGCAAAACCAAATCCCTTTTGTAGATAATCGTCAAAAGAGTCCCATGAAGAGCTTAACTCATCTACAAGTCCAGGGATGTTTTTTAAGTTGTAATCCCTAAAGAATCGTGCGTCGATCCGCTTCATAGCGAAGCCATACGGAATTACGCCCTTCGGGCTGTCAACTCCCCTGCGTTTGAATGCATAAAACCGACGGGCTTTTCTTTCGATTTTTTTGAAGAGAAAGGATTTTGATACGGCCTGCCAAACTTCCAAAGAACCGTATAGCTTAAAGATGTAAAGCTCGCGTTTTCTAGCATCAGGCATTATCTGCTCGTGCATGAGTCCTTCCACTGCCGAATTATATCCCTCATTATCTGGGTTGCTAACTAGGTAGAAGGAATGTGCCATATTCCAAATAAATGCCGTCTGAGGGTTGATGGGATCGTCCACCCATATCCTGCCTGGGGTGTTGCATTCGGCGATGGAGGAGATAACAAGGCTCAAGTGCGGCTCTTTGAAAAGAGGCAGCACCTTCAGGGATTCGCTTCGTTTAAGCTCATGGATTACGTCCTTCAATATGCCTTGCGACAAGTCGGGCATCACACCCTTACCCTTTTAAGCTTGATGCCTCCAGCTCTTTCCAGCTCAAGTCTACTATGAATATCCGGGAATTCCGTCGAGAAGATGCGCCAAAAGTCTCGCGCCTCATCAGAAAGGCTCTGCTGGAGGTGAATAGTGAAGATTACCCGATGAAGGTCATTGACTTCATGTATGATCTTTTCACGCCACGGAACCTGATAGATATCTCCAGCAGAAAAGCCATGTACGTCGTCGTTCACGATGACAAGGTCTTGGCAACAGGAGCCCTGAGCGGAGATGAAATAATGACGGTTTTCGTGGATCCTAGGTTCCATGGAAAGGGGATCGGAACCATGATGATGGATTTCCTCGAAGTCATTGCAGCGAAAAAGGGCCTTAGATCTGTAAAATTATCATCCAGTATAACGGCCCACGAGTTCTACAGGAAAAGGGGATATAGGAAAGTGAGAGTTAACGTGGATGAGGACTACGGTAAAACGATAATCATGAGGAAGTATTTGCGCGTCTCTGGCAAATTAGCTCATTGAGGGATATCAGCATTAAGTGCTCCCACGATATCCTTGGACTGCATCCCCTATCTGAATCAGGGCCTGGATCATCGCCTTGAGCTTCAGCCGCAATAAAACACCCTCTGCGGTCCAGTGCGATTCCACGCCTTCGATGACGAGATTCGTGCCACCATGTTAATCTGCTGGAATGGGGAACTGAAATTCCTCGTCCTCCTCATTTGTATTGAACACGCATACGGCTCCCCCTTTCCTTCCACGAGGTGAGTGCAGGTGGATGTTCTCGGCAATGCCATGGAAGATCCCCCGCACGAAGTATGGCTTAAGCATGATCCCATGGGTGTCGAACTCGAGCATGATTTACACTCATCTCCTTGACCTATGTCTCAATCAGAAATGATGCAGAGCTTCGCGCACGAGTGATAGCGTCATGGGATCACGAACCTCCCCCACCCCTTCCTGGCCTCCGGCCTTAGATCTGGCACCACTACGGATGAACCGCCTTGGAGGGCCGAACGCGCTGCGCAGATGCCGGGCACCGTGTAGTCAGCAGCGCGATATACATCGATCGGGGGATCTGTATCGTCCAAGATGGCCTTGAGGAAGCCGTCGAAGAGGAACCAGTCAGATCCCCCGTGGCCCCACTTCAGGGCCTCCTCGGGAACCTTCGCATCGAACTCCTCCCACTTCAACTCGCGCCACTTGTGCCTTTCCCCTTCGCCTTCGAAGTAGACGACCGGATTCCTCGCGCTTCCCCTCGGGGTCTCGACGCTGCCTTTAGTTCCCATCAACGTATACCATGAGTTCCCTGGATGGGCGATGGTGTGGGCGCATAGGATCTTGATCACCTTACCCCCCTCGGTCTTGAGTATCGCGACCTCGGCATCTGGGTTTCCATCTTCCGGAGAGGTATGCGGTCCAGTGGATAGACAGCTGACGGAGACGCAACGGTCGTCGAGCAACCATAGCAAAGGGCCAAGGCTGTGCGTGATGTACTGGATCGGGTGAATGCCCGACCTCCACGCCCTCTTGGCCTCCGGATGCCCTTTGGCCTCTTGGTAGGAGTAGTATTTGCCCGCCTCATCTCTGTAGTAGATGTCGCGCACATCGTGGACATATTCCGCCTCCGCGTAGACCACTTCGCCGAACCTCCCTCCCCTTATCCATTCCTTCAGGGTTGCCATGTAGGGCAGGTATTGGGAGTTCTCCGCCATCATATACTTGAGGCCCGTCCTCTCGACGGCCTCGACGATGCGCAGGCAACCCTCCATCGAGTAGTCTGCCGGCACTTCGCTCTGCACGTGCTTACCGGCCTCTAGGGCCATACAGGAGTGCGCGGCATGCAACGGCCCATCGCTGGCCACGACGACCATGTCGATGTCAGATTTGAGCATCTCCTCGTAATCGGTGTAGAGCTTGAGCCCCTCGACCTTCACGTCCCTTGCTGCGCCCTCGAGCCTAGGTCGGTCTTTGTCGCAGAGGGCGACGACCTCAGACGAAGGATGTAGGGAATATCCGCGAACGAAGATCAGTCCCCTTCCGGCACCCAAAACCCCAACCCGTACTTTACGCATGAGCTCGCTTCCTACAATATAGCGTGAACGTTCGGAATGGTATATAAAATTACGGAAGATCAGGTATGCCCTTTTTTTCTACCTATCGGATAGTCCTTGAAGTCGCTATTCTCGTCACTTTTTGCCCTTCAACATTCACCCATACGAACACGCTGCCTCTTGTTCCTTTGTGCAGTACGACGATCGCGTTCGCTGCCTTCATCGCTACATCGCCATTCGCGTTAACGACATATTCGATGATCGGACTTGCGCCTGTGACATTGTAACCGTCATTGACTAGAGTTTCACATCTACGTCATATGAGGCTGTTACGGTCGTAAACGTCTCGCGAAATAAGAAGCTGCCAGATCGTAGATTTTCATCTTTTCGCTAGTTATATCTGGGGATACAGTGCCTTCACTAGATCGATTAACCATAAATTCTTTATGCCAAAGGACCTATAGATGGGAGGAAGAATGCCCCAATTGAACAATAAAGTTTATCGCTTTATGGCGATCACTTTCCTTTTAGGTTCTCTGACCATAATTTGGATCGTGCAACCTTTCAGCGTTGCGGTTGCTGATCCCAATTTTCGATTCACGGCGACCGCGGACAGTCGAGATAAAAGGGCCAACTTTCAGAACGTGCTTGAACAGATTATGGTTCAGGTTGGTGATGAAGGGGTGTTTCACATATCGTGCGGCGACATCGATCCACTTCAAGACAATCATGATGACTTAGTAAACGAGATCGGTTCCGACATAGTCTGGTTTCCGGTAGTTGGCAATCACGAGGCGGAAACCCCCGAGGATATGTCCTGGATACGTGCCCGTTACTCGTCCTTACCCTGGATCGTGAATACCGGCCCTCCTGGCTGCGAGAACACCACATATTCCTTCGATTATCAGAATGTCCATTTCGTCGTCATCAACGAGTACTATGATGGTCATAACGATACTGCGACCGACGGGAACGTGGTAGATGTGCTATACGACTGGCTGGCGGCCGATCTTGCCGACACCTCAAAGCCAGCAATTTTCGTATTCGGCCACGAGCCTGCATTTCCTTTCAATCGGCATGTCGGCGACAGTCTGGACCAGTATCAGTCCAATCGTGATAGGTTTTGGGAGCTCTTGGAGGGGGAGCCAGTCATCGCCTACATCTGCGGTCACACGCACTATTACACGAAATACCAGCAGGATGTCTGGCAGATCGATTTGGGAAACGCGGGCAATACTAATGGCGACCTCTTTACCTTCCTAGACGTTTCCATCGATGAGTCACAGGTAAGGTTCGACATCTGGCGGGGCACAACTGGTCCCTTCTCCCTGACCGATAGCTGGACGGTCGATATAGGACTGCCACGCGTGTCGACGACCATATCATGTTCGGTTGAGAAGAGCGCGATTGCCCAAGGTGACCCCGTTACAATCTCAGGCTCCATCAGCCCCTCTCTCTCAGGGGAAACCGTCAATTTAACCTACAAGAGACCGGACACAACGACATATAGTAGGACCGTCATAACTAGTTCGGATGGCTCCTATATCGACGTGTATGTGCCTGATGCAACGGGCACATGGGAAGTCTTAGCAAACTGGGTTGCGGACCAGAAACACAGTGCTAAGACATTGATATCCTTTCAAGTGGGACCGGCGTTCCCATGGGCCTTATTTATCGGTGGCATTGTGTTAGCTGCCATAATCATGATCATCTTAATCGTTATGCTAAAGAGGCGGAGACACTAGGCATAAGCTATTCGTGTAATGAATCATGGCTGGGGGGCATTATCCATAATTTCATATGATGTCTCCCTTATAAGCTACTAATCCGGAACGGAGTGATAATGAGGGGACATGAAAACCGCGATGTCGTCGAGAGAACGAGTAATGGCCGCCATCAACTGCCGTCAGCCAGATCACGTCCCACTTCTCAATCGGGATGGCATACTTCATAGATATTGGCCGAATCGGAGGAGGGGGGATCGGCCATTCCGAAATCAATACGAGCGAATCATGGAGACGCTTAAATCCGGCATCGACGATTGTGTCGCAATCGATCCGCCTTTCATCCTCAATGAAGATGTGAGGGTAAGGGTGAGGAAGGAGAGACCAGCGACTGAAAAATATCCACTGCTGATCAAGGAGTATGAGACGCCAAGGGGCACCCTGAGCAAGGTCGTCCGACAATCGGATGATTGGCCCCACGGCGACGACATCCCTCTCTTCGACGATTATGGGGTATCGTCTGCCCGTTCGGTCAAGGACTGGGTCGAGAATGATGAGGACCTTGAGGCGCTCTCTAGCATGTTCAGGGAACCGACGGAGAGTGAGGTGGAAGCGTATCGGGAGAGGGCTGACGAAGTTAGGAAATTTGCCGAGGAAAATGGGGTCGCCATAATGTGCTCAGAGGTCACGAATTTAGGCGGAGCGGCGATGTGGCTCTGCGGGTTCATGAATGCTCTGTTGCTAGCGGCCAAGAGGCCCGATTTCCTCCATCGTCTCCTAGATGTGATACATGGTTGGGATATGATGAAGGCCAGGTTCATGCTGGAAATCGGAAATGCGGACGTGATCGTGCACTACGGATGGTATGATTCCACGGATTTCCTGTCGGTGAAAGCCTATAAGTCCTTCATCATGCCGCGGCTGCTCGAGGAGGTCGAACTCGTACATAAGCACAAGGCCAAGTTTGGCTATACGATGGCAAGCGGTGCGATGCCCCTTCTGGGGACATTCAAGGAGATGGGCATGGACCTATTGTACGGAATCGATCCTGTCCAAGGCGGGTACGATTTGACGCGAGCCAAGATGGAGATAGGCGATGGGATTTGCCTTTGGGGCGGCGTTAATTCACATGTGACCCTTACCTGTGGAAGTCGAAAGGACGTAGTGGCTGCAGTGAGGGACGCTTTCTCCAAACTGGCTCCTGGTGGTGGCTTCATGCTCTCCAGTGTAGGCGCGATGTCATATCCGCAAATCCCAATAGAAAATATCGAAGCTATGATCGAGGAATGGCGAATCCTAGCGGACTACTGAACCTCTCGACTTTATTCCATCTCCTGAATAGAAGTTATTTAAATCCAAACAAAAAAAGGAATATGTCTAAAGACATTGATCAAAACGGGCTCTACATGGGGCACTTCTTTGAGTGAGTTACAAGCATTCTGATCTGTTAAATGACATAAAAGGACTTACTCAGATAACACCGTCTCCTCAGGCACGTCAGTTACGCTCTCGAAGTAGATCCTGTAACCGTCCGGGTCTGACAGGCCCGTGACCCACATCCCATTGCCGACGAAGGGCCTCGAAGCCTTAATTCCCCGTGAGACGGCATCGCGATAGATTGCCAGGGCATCTTCGCAGATGAAGTAGATCGATACCCCTTCGCCCACTTTCCCCTCGGGCACCCATGAATCATGCCCTTCCCTCCCGTATTCCTGAAGCATGAGTGCCGCATCCCCGAGCCGAAGCCAGCACCAGCGGAGCTTGCCCTCGTCTTTCCATTTCTCGGTCATCTCGAAGCCAAGGCCATTTACGTAATAACGGGCTGACTCTTCGATGTTCGATACTGCAAAAAACGGAACAGCCTGCTTGACGTTCGGTTCGGCTTTCTTTTCGGATTTCATCGTTCTGCCCCATCAGGATATATCGTTATAACTTTTGCATCGGCCTTCTCAACTCGTCCGTGGTCATCCCCAGAAATCCAACCGTGGTTTACTATCGGGTGGGATGGGTGACTTATACTCCTTGTTTGCGATTCTCACCCTATGTTCTTCCTTCGCCTTCTCTATTATGGTGGGGTTCGTCAATAGATCTATGATCGAGCCCGCCATCACTTTGGCCGCGAAGATGAGCGATTTATCTCCTATGCCTGCGGCCGACTGCGCCGTGCTCTGCCAAGAGTGTCCGGGGGTGCCAAGGACCCAGGTTGCCGTCCCGAATTCAACCGTTGGCGCCTGCCAGCTGACATCCGCAACATCTGTGGAACCATGACCGACGATCTCCTCCCCCCACGGGTCGGGTATTTCGTCATCGATTACCTTGTCGATCAATCCCTGCCAGCCGGGACGGCCCGTCTTCTTGAGCTCTTGGGCCTTGCTCTCGCTCGGGATTGTCTCTGATATCTCTGATGCGAATCGCAAGTCCTCCTCCGAGTACTTCGGCAGGCCGATCGCGCGCATGTTCCTAACAACTAGTTCTGATATCGTCCTGTTGGCTATGAGATTGTACATCCCCTCTAAAAATTCGACCTCGACTTTGGTCCTCGTCATCGCCGCTGCTCCTTCAGCGATTTCCGTTACCCAGTCGTAAATGTAATCCACCTGTGCCCTTTCCGGTGCCCTTACGTAGAACCAGCTCCTCGCGTATTCCGGCACGATATTGGGCTGAGCCCCTCCCCTCTCTATTACGTAGTGTATCCTCGCGTCTTGGATGATGTGTTCCCTCATGTAGTTCACCCCGACGTTCATCAACTCGACCGCATCCAGGGCGCTTCTCCCCTGTTCCGGTGATCCCCCCGCATGGGCCGCCTTGCCTCGGTAGTGGAATTTGGCCGAGTTCATGGCAAGGCAGCTCCTCAAAGCGGCTTCATTCATCGAATTGGGATGGTGGCCGAGAACGGCATCGATTCCCCTGAAGCAACCGTCCCTGACCATGTAGATCTTTCCGCAGAAGTTCTCCTCGGCTGGACAGCCGAAGAACCTAATCGTCCCATCGAGGCCTTCATGTTCCATGATTTCCTTAGCCGCTATCGCGGCGGCCATCCCCGAGGTTCCGTATACGTTGTGCCCACAGCCATGTCCTGGAGCCTCTGGAGATAATGGCTCTCGCCTGGGCACTCTCTTCTGAGATAAGCCGGGGAGGGCATCGAATTCCCCCATGATGCCGATCATGGGTTTAGTCTCCCCCCAACTTGCTACGAATGCCGTGGGCATGTTCGCCACTCCCCTTTGAACGGAAAATCCGCTTTTTTCAAGTTCGTCAGACAGCGTCTTTGATGATTTATACTCTATGAGGCCGAGTTCAGCATAATCCCATATCCTATGACGTATGTCAATTAATTTTGAGTTATTCTCATCGATCCAATCGAAAGCTATTTCCTTCATGGCCCTCAATCGGTTCCTGGACTTTATGAGTTGCAGGTTGACATATGTAACCGAATTGCCTTCCCTATTGGCCCAACTATGAATGAGAGAGCCCCGCATATCATATATATAGCTGACTCGAGATAGGGACACCAGAAACAGATGATTCTACAGAATGATATACCGTTTGATAAGAGAGTCAAGTTCCTCCATGATAATGTCTGCGAGATGCCGTCAGATCTAGGCATTGATAAAACGTTTGACATCGATGGCAAAGACATCATTGCCGGACTGAGGGATTTCCTTTCTTTGCTAAAGGGTTTATATTCGGATACAGAACCGTTCAAAACCGGAGATGATAGGGAAGACTATAACTCGTTGTTTGCCGGTGTGATTTTCCTGTACACTTTCTGCATACACGGAAAATTATGCCACAGGGGCGGGGAATACCGCATCGAAATCGACAAATCCGTTTTAAATCTGCACTACCGTAAGGGAAATGCCTCCCAGAAGATAAGATTCCTGGAACGGCATGGGTTGGCATTTGGTTACAAACGATCTGGTGCCGAATGCCAATCGATGGGCAAGGCAACGAACCTGGTCATGACATGCAAGGATAAGCCCTTCCTGCTGCCTGCATTGAAGTATTTCGCGAATAAGTGCGATCGCGATGGCGAGGGGGCGTGGATCTACAATGGGCTGGGCATCTTTGCCAAGGGAGACTATTCGGCATCCATTCTGCGAACCCCCATTCGCCGCGACTCAATCGACCCATTGCGAAGTGATATCCTCGCCACTGTAGCCGATCATTCCAAAGACTGGCAGGATCTCGCGACCCAGGCCATCGGATGTAAGTTATCGTGTTCGGGATTCGTTAGTTTTTACTCCACCCCTTCATGGGGTGTTAGCTTCTTCGAAAAAGGCAAGAGGCCCATCATGATCTTTACCTTGGCATCGAATAGGGTCTTCATCGAGTTCACACTGCCGTTAGAGGCAGCAGAACGAATCATCTCCGAGCGTAGGGAACTATCCAAGGGGATTCGGCAACGAATTGAGTCATTCCGCTGCATTCGCTGTTCCGAGAAATGCAAGGGCAAGAATATCGAGAGGGTGGATGGCGTCTCCCTGTGCAAAGGTCGGGCAGAGGCCAGGAGAATATATATGGCACTCTCTGAGCCGAAGGATTTTCGATCGATACGTAGGATGATGGAGCTAGTCTACAACGTTCCGGAATCGTGATATTGCACATTATGAAAAGATGCCTTTCAGGATCTTATAGTCTTCCTTCATCTCATACTCAGAGCTGATCCCGACGACACATCCCTGCACTTTCTTGTGACTGAAGACCCACTCGAGCCCTTCCTTGGGCGGAATCCTTGCCATTGCGAGGGGTTTTATGGCAAAGTATGGCTTTGGAAGGCGATCCAACAGCTTTTCGAATGAGTCCCTATTCGGGGTCATGTACCATCCGAGTAGATTAAAAGGTGAAACGTAGAGTCCTATGTCCATGTTCCCATTTATCAGGGGATTCACATTGTCGCATCTATGCATCACAACTCCTGGGATCACGCCTGCAGATCTTATCGTATCCAACATCTCCTTGAGTCCCTCGAAGGAATTCTCCGCCTGCATCTTGTCAACGATGCTCCCGTGGATGACGGCTATCTTCAGATTCACACCTGCGAGCCTCTCTAGGTCATTCATCGGGTTAGTCATATTGCTTATGACAAAAATGTCAACACCCGTTTCCTCGGAGGCCTCCTCGATTGCCCTAATGAGATTCATGGTCGGTAGGGGATGACCTTGTGGTGCACAAGATATGAAGATCCCGGGCACACCATTCTCGACGGATTTGATGATCAAGCCTTTTATCACCTCGTAATCCTTGAACTTTTCCCGATACTCTGCGGCCCTGGCGTCGCTGAGATATGAATACCCGATGAAGGGATTATGACCTAGAAGGGCTCTCGGCACGAGTACCTTTTCGATCTTGACAAGAGGGACCTGGCATGAATCCACATAGCTCATGTAAGACAAGCAGATCGACAATATTATATAAGATTTATAATCGGACTGTTAAACCAACAATATGTCCAGGGCGCTGTCCACAGTTCTCGTTACCACCTTGGGCTCAAGCCTCTCGTAACCCCTTCCATAGGGTATGGATTCGGAGAACTTGTCGACGGAGACGTACTCCAATTTCACCGTTATTGGCGTCTTCACGGCATACGTGGGGGTCTCCTTCGCCCTCGACAATGCCCTACTGGCGGCTTCCTTGATGAGCGTCCTTGTCCTAGCCGGATGGATGCAACGGGCGTAATTCCTGTCGTAGGCCGTCTTCACCGCGACCGTCTCTATGTTGCCGAGGAGCGCCTTCGCCTCCAAGGTTGCCGCGAGGTCTCCAGTCACGAGCACCACGGGGACCTTGTAATGGCCGGCGATGACCGCGGTTTGGCCGATCTCACCCATCTTCACGCCATTAACGTAATAATTGATCCAGCTGCCCGCCTGCGTGTGGTCGAGGAAGGCCCTTTCGGTGCCGGCCATGGCGTGGAACCCGATCGCGAAGACCGCATCAAAGCTCTCGTCCAACCCGGGAAGCCACCTCGCTGCGCTAACGCCGCACTCGTACTCTGCGTTTGGATTCAGTTCCTCCAGCAGTATGTTGTTCGGTTCCCCATGGCCATCATTTACGACTATCCGAGTTGCCCCCGCATCCAAGGCACCCTCTATGGCGGCATTGACGTCGCTTGTCAGCATCCTCCTCCCCGTGCGGTACATTTCACTTTTCACGTCCCAAACGAGCCTAGAGTAAACCCCGCTCACGCCCTCCATATCGGTGCATATGAATACCTTCATGGGTTATCGAGTGCAGCTCGGTTGTGGTCATTGATAAAAAGTTATGTGTCGTGGCGATCGTGCAACCAAACCAGTCGAGGATTAAGATCCGGCTGCCTATTAAGTGCGGTTGCGGATATCAGGGGGGAGGGACTTCGAATGTACCGATAGGTTTTTTTATTCCAGATGCTCGCATCTGTGAAGTCATGAAATACCGCAGATTTGGAAGGCTCGATTGGCAGGCCTCCGCATTGGGGTTCGGGGCCATGAGGCTCCCGACGATCGGCGGGGACCACAACGTGATCGATGAGGTCGAAGCCATTAGGATGCTTAGGTACGCCATCGACCATGGCGTAAACTACATCGACACTGCCTATCCCTACCACGGGGGGAACAGCGAGGTCGTCGTCGGGAAGGCCTTGGGTGATGGGTACCGCGCCAAGGTAAAACTCGCCACGAAGATGCCGACCTGGATGATAAACTCGCGGGACGACATGGACAAGTACCTCGACGAACAGCTGGATAAGCTCCAGACCGACGTGGACTTCTACCTCCTCCACGGCCTGAACAAGGAACGGTGGGCCAAGATGCGGGAATTGGGCGCGCTCGGGTGGGCTGAGAAGGCCATCGATGAGGGAAAGGTCAGGCACCTTGGCTTCAGTTTCCACGACGATCTCGAGACCTTCAAGGGCATAATAGACGGATACGACGGCTGGACCCTCTGCCAGATCCAGTACAACTTCGAGAATGAGGAATTGCAGGCCGGAACCAATGGCCTGAAGTATGCCGCGGATAAAGGGCTCGCGGTCGTGATAATGGAGCCCCTCCTCGGCGGGTACTTGGTCAACCCTCCCATCGAGGTGCAGAAGGTGTGGTACAGCGCGAATAGGAACCCAGTCGACATGGCGCTTCAATGGCTTTGGAACAAGCCAGAGGTTTCCGTCGTGCTCAGCGGGATGAGCGCCATGGAGCAGGTGCAGCAGAACGTCGAGAGCGCTTCCGCATCGGGTGTCGGGAGCCTGAAGGAAGAGGACTTGAGTCTGGTGAGGAGAGTGCACGACAAATATGCGGAGATCCGTCCGATACCATGTACGAAATGCGAGTACTGCATGCCTTGCCCAAATGGGGTCAACATACCGCGCAACTTCGAGCTCTACAACCAGGGGATCGCCTACAACAAGATGGACAAGAGCAGGAGGGCCTACGAAAGGCACATGCCGGAGAATGAGCGCGCGAGCGCCTGTAAAGAGTGCAGGACCTGTGAGGAGAAGTGCCCGCAGGGCATCGCGATAAGTGAATGGATGCCGCGCGTCCATGGCGAACTTGGCCCAAATTAGACAAGGCAGGTCATGATGACAATGGGCTACAAGAGGAAGACCTGGGAAGAGAAGCTGGAAGACAAGGCGAACCTGCCCAAAGAACTGAAGTTAAGGCCGAATTTCCCCTGCGCAAAGGCCCTGATGAAACTTGGTGCTAAGTCAGGGGATACCGTCGTCATTACGCAGCCCAAGGAAGTTCTCGAGATCATGCGAAGGGTGCCAAAGGGGAAATTGGTAACCATAAATGAAATATGTGAACGTCTCGCGAAGAGACATGGGGCCAAATTCTGCTGCACACTCACAGCAGGGATCTTCGTCATGATAGCGGCGAACGCGGCAGAGGAAACTAAAGATGGGACGCCCTATTGGCGCACATTGAAGATGGACGGCGCGCTCAATGAGAAATTCCCTGGAGGACAAGAGGCTCAAAGAAAGCGATTAGAGAATGAAGGACACAAGATAGTAAAAACTAGAAAGAGGCTTTACGTCGAAGATTTTCAAAAATGCCTATGGCGAAATGAAAGGGATCGTCACGAATTACTCCGCTAGACAAGGGCGTCGCATGGGATCATTTCTAAAAATCCAATCGCCTATATTCTCTCTTGGCCATCACGACCTTAGGGATTCGTGAATGTAACTACTCTCGGTGGCAATGGGCACCTTCAGGGATGCAACTCAGGCGCTCAATGAAGATGTCATAATGGCTCGGATATGGACCTAAATGGTCATACACTGCCATACTTCAATGAGTTCACGCACGGCCTTATGCAACCGTTTTCGTCAAAGAAGGACATAGGCCCCCAGCCAAAGCCAAGAGGCATCTCAATTGGCACTCTATCATTATCGTATTTCGTTATATACAGTTCAGGGCTCCAATAGAAGGCCCCGTAGATGCTCAACTTGTGGCACTGAGTCAGGAAATCCCTAATCCATGACGACTGTCCTTCAGGGGTAAAGGGATATTCAGCTGAAGGTTTATTCATGTACCAGAAATGTCCTTTCGGGGGCATACTAGGATACGCATATTCAGCGATTGCGATGGCCTTCCCCCTCCTTTCCGCTATCTCTTTAAACTTCCCGAGGGGATCGAGGCTGGATCCGAACATTGCTGGAAAAAAGGAGAAACAGACCAACTCATATCCGACATCGAAATCGTCCATCGTAGTAAGGAAGGATTCCGAGAGAACGAGATCCCACCATTTCCCAAGATGCAGTGCTATTGGCTTATCGTCATAGATCCTGATGGTTCGGATTGCCTCTTTTAGAACCTTTGCCTCGAGTGGCCATATTCTCCTCTTAAGCCACTCTCTGTCCTTACGTTTCTTCTTATCGTGTGCGAATATGCCGCATAATCCATAATCGATCTCGTTTCCTACCTGATAATATACGCATCCATCTCTTATCGGCATTAACTTCGCAATAACTTTTGAGATGTGAGACTCGATCAGCTTCAACTTGTCGCCCAAACCGATTGAGGTCCAGATCTCAGGTTGAGGTTGCTTGTAAAGGTCGGCCCAGACATCTGACAGGAAGATAGTTGGTTGGATCCTCAAATCAGCTTTGCATGCCTTTTCGATCAAGTTCATGGCGTAGGGCAATCTAGACGGTCCTGAATCACCAACCCATATCCGGGCTCTGAGGCAATCGGCTCCTTTGTTTCTAAAGAACGAGAATAGGTCCTCTATTCCCTGCTTGCCTTCATCAATCCATTTTAGGCCAACTTCTTCCATGAGAGGAACATAGTTCATGTCCAAGCCATTCAGAAACATATCTTATGGGATTCTGAAGTCGTAAGTATTTAAATTGCGTTCTCCGGGATTCGATTGAAGGTTTAATACCCCGTTATTTGGGGTCTACTATGCGTTCCAAATGGGTGAGGACAAGCCCATAGCCCTAGATGCCTACGAGAAGCTCGCGGATGCATATGCAGCCTTGATAGACACGAAGCCACATAATGCATACCTTGAGAGGCCAGCAACACTGTCCCTGTTGCCAGATGTCAAGGACAAGCGCGTTCTGGATGCAGGTTGCGGACCAGGCGTATATTCGGAATGGTTGGTACGACACGGTGCCAGTGTTGTCGCGGTAGATGCCAGCCCCAGGATGGTCGAGCTCGCGAAGAAAAGGCTTGGGAAACTGGATGTCCGGTTGCACGACCTGCGGGATCCCCTCGACTTCCTTAGGGCTAATTCAGTGGATATAGTTTTGGCCCCCCTCGTAATGGACTACATAGAAGACTGGGTACCGGCCCTCAAGGAGTTTTACCGCATACTCGTGCAAGGTGGATTGTTCGTCTTCAGCATGGAGCACCCTTTTACCAAAAGCCTCTGGCACAAATCCGAAGATTACTTCAAGGTCGAGAGGGTGGAGCTCTTGTGGGTTGGTTACGGCTTCCCAATCTCGATGCCATCATTTAAACGTCCTTTGGAGGCGGCGGTCAATCCCCTTTTCGAGTCGGGATTCATTGTAGAGAAGATACTGGAGCCGAGACCGACCATCGAGTTCAAAGATAAATTACCAGAGGATTACGAGAAACTTTCCAAACAGCCAGGATTCATGTGCATTAGGGCAAGAAAACAACATCAAGGGGCATGAGATGAAGCTTAAGTGAAGTTACCTCATAATACAATCTACTTCTCATGTGGGTAAACGCGTAACATGCATCCCCTTATTCCGTGGTTTCGACTGAGGAAGGGGCTGGTGCCCCACACAGCTCGCAGTACTGAACTATCTTTTCGCCGTATTCCCAGAATGACTGCTTACAGACATTACAGTGGTATCGATTCCCATGTCCTTTGTGATCGGAAAGATTGTACTTCAGTGGAATGGAAGTTGGCGAAGTGGGTGGCGGAGGAGGAGTCAGCACTGATGGTTCCGGAGGTTGGGGCATTGGTTGTGGCTCCACCCTCCTTTTCACCCTCCTTAACAAGAAGACAGCAGTTCCCATTATCAAAATGATGGAGCTTATGCTAAGGTACGTCAGTTTGTAATCCATCACCCATCTAGCAACTACCGTTTTGGGTCCGTCCATGACCAGCGAGCCAGTCGGAATCTTGCCATCATAATCGCCGGACCAACCATCAAATACATACTTGGCCCCAAGGACCCCCGACCAATCCCCAACTGGTATCGATTCCTCATCCACCGAGAACATGGCGATCTCCTGCGGGTCATACCAGCCACCTCCTGACGCATTGCCGAATTGGGAGTCAACTTGGAGGAAATACTGTACCTTCCACAACATTGTAATCATCTTCGGCGAATTCATTAGAATCGTGAAATTTTCGGCGTTTCCAGAATGGTCGCCGGACCAGCCTTCGAAGATATATCTTGTTTCGGCATCGATGATTGGCGTCTCCCTAACCCAGATGGTGGCATATGTCCCGGCGTCATACCAGTACGTGTCGTTATCGAAAAAGGAGGCGGGGGCATCGTAAGAGGGCTCTATCAGGACAGCATATTGGCTACGATAGGATGCCCTGATCGCGGTGTCGGAGGCAAGATACAGCGTTCTATTGGGGATTGTCGAACCGTCCTCCCACTCCTCGAAATAATGCCTTATCAGGTCACCCTCTTGGTAAAGCTCCTTTGAGGCGATTGTGTGATGGCCCTTCCTCTGCGTTGTACGTACCTCCCCATTCATATCCGCGTTATGAGATGTGCCATCCACATCGATTACGATTCCTGGCAGTCCGGTTGAAATGCTAAGGGTGTATGTCGGAGGAGCATAATAGGCCCTGACAAGGTATGCCGATCCCGACTTGCTCTCGATATTGATCCTCCAATCGGAGGCATTATCTTCCAGATTCCATCCAATGCCAAGCGCAGATCCATCGGGATCCTCCCCTTCTTTCTTGACGACTTTCACGATGCCCATTCCAGTAGACAGGCTCTCGTCCACACACAATATCAATACGCCCTCTCCCGGCAGGTAGGCATCAAAGCCCGTTTTCTCTCGGACCTCGACGAGGTAGTAGATTGTCGGAGACAGAGATAGTTTCAAAGCCAATGTCCCCGTTCCCCTTTCCAGAGGGCTGATCAACGTTTGTACGCTGTCGCCCATCTCCACGACTTCCAATTGGGATCTCGGGATCCATCCAAGCTTGATCTTTTCCCAGGACATGAGGTGGGCGGGGGACGAGCCCTGGGGATAACCGTTCCAACTCCCACTCGCCATCACGTCCCAACCCCCAACGAAATCGTCCTCTCCCTGTAACTCGTTTATATTGTAGAGATCCGGCAAGCCGAGCAAATGAGCGAATTCGTGAATCCACGTGCCCTTCGGATCATCTTCGCTAACCACCGCTATCCTGGAAATGGTCGACCCGTCATTCGTAACATAGGGTTTCCCATATCCTACCCATTGCGACCATATGTCCTCAGTGTTTTTGGAAGTAATTTGATCCTGTCCAGCGTGCACTATTATCACGGCCTGATATCTTGCGAAGTTAATCATGGGGTCTGCTGCGCCTAAAGCGTCTTTGGTAAAATCCACTATGTTCACATCAATCTCCCCCCATTCCTCCCCTTCATCTCTGCTGTAGTAACTGTAGGGTTTCGATAAGGTAATCCAACTTGAATCGTAATAAACTTCGACCGTAAATTGATTGTAGGACACCTCAAGCTAGTAGTCTTTCATATACATGGTGGCTTCTTTCGTCGTCTTGTTCGACCACAAGTCCCTGAACTGTACGTGAATGGCTATGACGTTGTAGGTCCCGCTGATAGGCGAGATTTGATCGGACTCATTAGGACTTGGAAGGCGGGAACTTCCGTATTGATCGCCCCGAAAGCTGTTATCGGCACTTGGGTATGCGGCCCGTATCTGGATCGAAAGGGTAACCATGAATATTGCTATCAGTGTTGCAGCTCTTCGGTGGTTGTACTTTACAATTGGATGGAGCGGAGTAAAAAGGGCACAGGAAACTCGATCAGCCTTTGCGGTCCACATCTAAACTGCACCTGATATGGCCTTCGTCAGGGGAACAAGCGTAGATATGAGCATGCTAGGGAGAGATGACATAAGGGGGGATATCGGACGTTTCTATATTAATTTTTACTTTAAATAAAGTTTGGTACCATCAACCGATCAAATATTCTATCATCAATATATATCGAATTTAGGACATCATCTAATTTTTAAGTAGATCCTGACTATGTCCCCGTCATGTAATTTCCTTTTCAATCCAACTACCCCCCCATCGAATTTAGTTGAAGGTCCCCAAACCTTTGCATACTTGAAACCAGTTTTAGAAATACTCAATTTATCGAGAACGTCTTCTACAGTATTTTGCTCATCCATGAAGATTAAAGGTGGCTTAGTAAATCCGTCTTTGTTCATTCTCGTAAGGTATATTCGCGTAATGCCCAAACATTCATAAATGCCACTTCTTATCTTTTCAACATCATTTACACTTAAAACACATAGATCTGTCTTGGGAGCCTCCTTCTCGTAAACGACTATTGAAGGTATATATGCTATACCGCCAACGGTTATCATGCATTGGCCTTTTTGCCTGTTGTATGGATAAATTCCAGCCTTGTTCAATTCCGTAATCGACATCTGGAAATCCCGGTCATCGTTATTGACGATCAGCAAACCGTCAGTGGCTCTCAAAAGGGAAAACAATTCACGATTATCGTCCGTTATGCCGCTATAGATGTGTGGTGCTAATAGTAGTTGTATGGAAACGTCGTTGTAGTTCAAGCTGCCCAATAAAATGCCTTGGTTATAACTTTCCTCCGATCTGCCACTGAGTTTCAAAAATAAAATGTCTTCGTTTGATCCGATATGTCCCAAGATGACCATTTGTGGGCTCTTTTTCCTTATTGAGCGTCTGCCTCTGCCTTTCGATTTCGAACGTTCAGTCTTATATAAAGCCCCTAATTCGTTTTGCAATTCAGACCTAATGCCTTTAAAGATTGGGGATAATTCTGCTAAGATCGCCCTTATCTCCCTTATTCTCTGATGGCCACTCTTGCCCTGCAGTCTCCTCTTGATCTTGTCGCGCATGACCACATATGGCTCTGGCATAATTATGCAATCGAATGTGGTTTTTTTATTACTTTCGTCCATTGTGTGAAGCAAAAGATCGTAATTGATGAGAGATATCGGGATTTTTGTCTAAAAGGCGGTTACATAATGTTTCAGTCAATTACCGCCTCGCGCCGGAGATGAAGCCAAATGTAATACGAATCTCGGAATATATACCTTTATCATCAATATCTACTTTAAGGGGGGTAAGGGCATAGATGCAAATCCCTCCAGATGCGAGGTTTCTTGCGGGTTGAAGGCTTAGATCGCTGAGAAGAACTCCGGCTGCTTATTGTTCGCGTGGTTAAACGTGAGCTGCACATGCGGGCCACCTTCAGCTCTCGTGACGAAGATGTCCCAGAGGGCCCCCGTATGCTTGTCCCGAAAACCGACATCGGGATTCATCGCGTATGCGACGTATCCCCCGTCCGGGGACCAATCGCTGAAATATACCGAGCCTTTCGGTGGCGGCGCTTGGGCGATTGCGCGCAGCTCCAATCTGCCTATGCATATTGGGTCGAATCGCGCGACGCCGATCTGGACGTCGTTCGGGTTCCAACAGATTCGCCCGCCATCCCACGAGAGGTCTGGTCGGCAGCCGCTTATCCCGCCCATTCCAAGAGTATGAAACTCCCCATCGCGCAGGTCGATGGCGATGATGGCGTGGTCGAATTCGGAGTGTTCGTGAACCGTCGCCACGATCCAGTCACCTGCAGGTGACCAGCAAGGGACGTACGCATGGTAGAGCCTATCGCCCGTCAGCTCCTCCGTCTCGCCGGTGTCAATGTCGTATGCGAATAGCCCTGAATTCTGATAATCGGCCGTCCTTTCTCTGTCAAGGCGCTTCACGAACGCTATGCGATGGCCATATGGATCCCAGCAGGGGTCGACGGCGTCATTTGCCACTAACGTCCTCTCCGTGCCATCGATCTTCATCCAGCATATGTCGAAGCGAGGAACGACCTTGACCTCGGAAATTTCTTCGCGAACCATCGTGAAGCACATTCGCCGGCCATCCCGTGATACATGTGGATAGACCGCATTCGAGGAAATTTCCCTTGTGATCGCGACGGGGTTTGAACCATCGGCTTCAGACACGTATATGTCGCTCTTGCCGCTCCGACGGGACTGGTAACAGAGCCTAAGGCCGGAACGCTTTAGCTCAGATCGCAAATCTGACTGAGCAGGGGAATCGTCCTCGGGGGAATTGGCAACGAGAGCTGGTTCGATGCCGGGGTCGATCTTGTTATCGGCGTCGATGTCCGGTCCCCACTCCCCCCTCCTAATCCATCTGACCTCGGAGGCTCGAGTTCCCATGGCCATCAGGAATCGATTAGCGAATCGTGCCCTATTAAATCTCACGCCTGTTCGGATAAGAACATGCGACGAATCCACTTATAATGACCGAGGTCCTTGCATATCTTCTCGGCCTTTCCGTACTCCCTCAGGGCCTCCCTACGCCTGCCAAGGCCGAGGTAGGCGATCATCTTCCTGCAGTATATCCTGGAGAGCTCGCGATCGTAGTTCATGAAGTTGAAATATTCCAGCGGCATCATGCCCTTAAGGCCTACGAATTTATACTCCCTTTGCAGAGCCGCCTTCAAGGCACCCTCGAATAAAGCAACCGCTTCCTTTCCCCTCCCCAGGCCCTTCAGCCCGAGCCCTTTGTAATAGGCCTCCAGCTCAGCTAGGACCTTTTGGCCGATCATTTCCTCCCACGCTCCCTTGGCCTTTTCACCCTCGCCGTTTGACTGATGACATTCCCCAATCCAATACCTCTGCATCGCCTCGTGCCGGTGTGGACGGTAGGGAGCTCCAACTCCCAAGTTAGCGGGGTATTTTAGAGCGTCCTTGAAATCCTCCATTGCCTCTTCCCACTTCCTCTCGATCATGTTTTTCACGCCCTTTCGCACATGGGCCTCAACGAACGTCTCCCAGTTTCCATATTGTCCCTCCGTAGGCGTGAACTCATTCACCGTCAATATCCCCAGCGCGTCCTCATATCTGCCGGCTTCGACATAGGCTGAGGATAGGCGGGCCAATATCGAATCCCTCCCTGCGCGTTCCTTCGCCGATTCCAGAGCCTCGATCTCCTTCTTCGTCAGACCCAACCAGGAACAGACGTCGCTGTATTCCAAGAAGAGGCGGTGGTTCGTTGGATCGAGTTCGATGGCCTTCTCGTATTGCCCCAAGGCCCTCTGTCCGCGCCTGTATATGCGGTGATAGGCATAACCGAGATTTCTGTGAAGGATGGGGTGCCGCATCCCCTTCTCCTCTGCCAGCTCCCATTCCTTCACCCCCTCCCCGAACCTCTTGAGGGAGAAGAGGAGGTTTCCCAAATAATAGATCGGTTTAGGATCTCCGCTCACATCCTTAACGCTCCTGAGTATCGCCTCCTCATCTAGCCTGTGTGGGAAGACGTAGTCCGGATTCTGTGAGTTCCCAATCCCATACTCTTCATCCCTTTCGTCCGTGCGGCCAAGTCTTTCGCAGACGAAGCCAAGGCAGTAGTGGATCATCGGCCCGCCGAGGCCGGACTTGATCCCCCTTCTCAGGATCTCCTCAGCCTCCTCAAAGAGGCCCGCTTCCACGTATTCCATGGCAACCGCAACGACTTTCTGGCCATCTGCAAAAACGACCCTCTTGAGTTCGAGCTCAGCTCCATAGGCCGCATTCGTCCCCTTCGAGCAAAACACCCTCTCGCAGAGCATTGGGTAATGGAGGGGTGAGATGCCGAGGGCGTCCTCCGCTACCTCCAACGCCTCCTTCGACCTTCCGCTCCTCCTTAAGGCCGCCGAACGCAGGAACAGGCCCTTCAGATCCCTCCCGTTGCCCTTCAGACCCTCTGCGACGATCCTCTCCGCCTCCCAGTACTCCCTGTTTCTGATCTTGATCAGGGATAATAGGTAGGAGGCTGGCGCGAAGTATTTACGGGATCTCCTGGCCTTCCAAAGGGCCATCACGGAATCGGCGAAACGGCCCGTCTTGAGGTAACACAATCCCAGGTTATAGTGGGCGTCATCATTGTAAGGACGCACTTTCACAGCCCCCTCCAGAAGTTCGATGGCCTCCCCGTACCTCCCCTGGCGGCAATAGAGGACCGCTAGTGCGCAGATCCCGCTTGTGAAATTTCCATCCAGCTCAAGCAGGCGTTTATACTTCAGTTCCGCGATGAGCCTCTCGCCCCTCTTATCCTCTAACATCGCATCGGCCCAAAGCCCCTCGATGCCCCCAGGGCCAACCTCTGTCTTAGGATCGATTTCGGCGGGGACCATGAAGACGGACTCGTCTAGTTTCGTCCTATAATCCCTGCAATCCCACTTTATGATCTCCCCGCCGTCTTCATTGAGGACTTCAACCTCTACCCTCTCGCCCTTCGACGTGTAGCTTTTAGTGAATGGACGCATTGGCGACAGGTCGAAGATCTCCTCTATGACGCCATCGCCGTCTCGGATTCTGATCCTCGATCCCGGGATGTCCCTTGTCGCATATATGCCGACGAATGCCTCGCGGTTACCATTTGCCTCTCCCTTTACGTCGACGTAGATTGTCGCGTCCCCATTGGCGAAGGAAATGCCGCCGATCTTCGCTATCGGATACCACCACTCACTCCATTCCTCGAAGAAGTGGGGCTCTATGAATTCGATAATGCCCTGCGTGCGGAATCTCCCGGACTGTAGCTCTATGTACGGCATGCCCTTGTCCGAAAGTATGGGCGTCCAGAACAGTCCGTCTTCACTTGTCCCCCAAGTGAACCTCTTCTTGCCGGGCACGGCGAAGTGATTGGCGTACTGAACTAAGCCCCTCTCCGTGTTGTAATCATAATACCCGAAGAAATCCTCTTCGCTATCTATTATGAACGCGTCCACCGCGTACATGCAATTCTTGTACCAGCTGACATCAACACCGTCGAAGATCGGAAATGCGCCGGATAGGGTGCGCTTCCCTGGGATGAAGATCTTGGTGCCATCGGTGACGGATTCGGCCGTATTAGTCCAGAAGTAATACTTGCTACAGAGGAAGTCATCATTGTATACCTTGACATGAGTTTCTACGAATTGCCTTCCTGGCCTTAACGTGAGGCCAACTAGCCAGTAAATGTTCGTCAACAAGCTCAAGTTTCCGATGTAGACCGTGACGCTGCCGTCCCCCCCTCTTTCAACCCTGTAGTCCACAGGCGTGAAATTGTCCACGGTATGGTGGGGCCTGTCGAGTGAGTTGAATTCCATTCCAGTCGATATCCATGCCCCCCTCAAGGCTATCATCGCAGGCCTAATAATTTCATTATGATGGAAGACGTGTGCGTCGTTGACCTTGTCATATAGGTCGTAAAGCCTAGCGCCCAGAGAAGGGATTACCCTCACCCTCAGGTATTCATTTTCAACCACTATGCTGTCATAGCTGACTGGCGTTGAATTCTTGCTAAAATCATTCAATCCGGTGTAAGGATAATATATAAAGAATCTCGGCAATGGATCCTCCCCCATTACCTTGTAGGTTTCCATGAATATTTTTTCATGGCGATATTCAACAAACATTTTATACATGCTTGGGGGTGAATAAACGATTAAAAGGTTTTCCGAGTTTGATAGAACTTGCCGACGCCGTTTAGATCGGATAGATTATTGTTTCACCCATAGTTGCCGAACTTCCTCGCAGCTTGGACAAAGGCAACGATGTTCTCCAACGGGATTTCCTTAAGATCGATATCGTAGGCGGGGGAGATGACGAAACCGCCGCCATGGCCAACGGTTTCCACGCGGTGTTTGACCTCTCCCTCGATGTCCCTTGGCCCACCCCATGCCCATAGCGTTTGGCTGCCAACTGTCCCCCAGAAGGCAATCCTGTCGCCATACTCCTCCTTCAGCTCTCCCGGGTCCATCACGTCCGATTGAACCGGATTGAGGACATCCACCCCAATCTCGATGAGGTCGGGGATTATATTCTCAATGTAGCCGTCGCTGTGATAGAACACGAGGATGTTCGGCTTCACTTCCCTCGCGAGCTCTATGACCTTGGCCATGAGGGGCTTGAGGAATTCCCTCCACAGGGCGGGGCTGATGATCATGGACCGGGGATCGCCGACGTCATCGTCCAGGCATAGGATGTCGACCCCAGCTTGGGCCAGTGCGATGGTATTGGGGATTAGCATGTTCGTGATCTGGTTGAGCAGGTAATGCGCCAACTCTCGGTTTCGTCTGAAATCCAGCAGGAATTGGTGAAAGCCCCTCATCCGCCAAGCGGTCTCGAAGATGTCACCCCCTAGATGGGGCGGCATGCCCATCACCGCCATGCCCTCGTCTTGGTAGTGGCGCACCCTCTCCGCGATGCCCGCGTGTCTGGAGGGTTCGGCCAACTTTTGGAGAAGTGGGAGATCAAGATCCTCGATGGTCCTTGCCCGCGCCAGTATCCCAACTCCTGGCCTTTCAGGGTGATAGTTCCATTCCCAGTATGTTTGCAAGGTGGATAGCTCGCCTAGGGATATGTGCTTAGGGAGATTACGCAGGTAGTCGAGGAACTCCTCTCCCCTCTTAGGAGCCTCAAAGGTAACGTATCTGATATCCGTCCCGAAGTATTCATCTGGATCGTGGTCCGGAAGGTGCGGTAGCGCCATGGGGAAACAGCCTAAGGCCACGGGCACGCGATCTGGGGGGGTTCTACTCAAGGCGGTTAATATCCGATCTCGCGGCAACATCCCTTGCGTGCTCCGACGATGACCCTTCGCCTGTATCCATTCGTTAAGAGGAGGGAAAAGGCTTATCCTCTTATGCGTGCAGAAGTCCATACCGGTTGACATGGGCAGACTGAAGGCATTTCACGTTGTATATGCCAGATGGTGCCCGCATTGCGTCCCCACAACGGTTGAGCCGATGAAGAAGGCGGCCGAGGAGCTCGGCCTCCCATGCATTCTCTACGACATCGATACTAAGGACGAGGAGAAGGCGGACGAGCTCGTGAGGAGGTGTGGTGATTGGTCCGATGATTACTTGATCCCTCAAGTCTTCTTCGAATACGAGGATGGGGAGATCAAACATGTCCTGACAGGTCGTCCTGAGGGCGTTAGGTACACGAAGCAGGCGCTAAAGGATATGCTAGACAAAGCCCTAAAGGAGCGTTAACTAATCCTCATTCCAGCCTGGCTCAGATATGATGTTGCCGTAGAAAGTCTGGTTATAGAGCCTTCTGTGTGGCTTGTAGATCCTCCCCTTAATTTCATCAGCCTGCGTATAGATCGTTAGGTGCTTCTCGTCCCAAACTAGGACCTCATCCCTGACGTCCCCACATATGTCCCAAGCGTACACCTTTGCACCCCACCTGCCCTTGATCGATGGGTCTGGGAACTCCACAATCATGTTCCCATAGCAGTCGAAGAGGCCCTTGGGCGCTGCAAGGAGCTCGGAGCCGTCTCCTGTCCAATTAACCGGAACCCAGCCGTAAACTTCCTCAAATCCCGTGAAGATGATGTCGCCATTGAGATTAAAGAGGAATTGATTGATACCGCCCCAGTAGGTCTGAGCGCATATCAATCTTGAGCCCGCGTCCGCATCGTAGTTACCGAGGGAGAGGACTTGGGCGTGTCCCAGATGCCACTCCCTTGTGATCTCCCCCGTCGTCGCATCCAAGAAATAGAATCCGCCATTCTGATTGGCTATGCAGAGGATCGGTCTCCCCCCTTGTTTATAGAAGACGGCACTGTCGCAGTGGTCGAATAGGTCTAGACGCCACAGGACTTTGCCGTCGTCATCCAACAAGGCATCTCCGGCGAAGACCTCGTCCCTGCCGTCGTCGTCGAAATCCCAGACCAGAGGCGAATGGGCGAGCTTCCCGCTATAGCTCCATAGTTGTTCGAGATCGGAGGTGTAGGACCAAAGGTAATTGTACCTGTCCTTTAGGATTATGTTTCCATTCCTGCCCGAGCCCTTAAGGTCGCAGAACGTTATGCAGTCCCCGAGGATGTGGGAGAAGAGGGTCTCATGGCCGATGATGAAACCTCCGCCCCGCTTCGATTGCGGGGTCGCGGCGCTCCTCAAGACCTTGCCTGTAATTCCCTCCCGTATTTGCAACTTGAAGTTCATGCAGCATACGACCTCGTCGTTCCCATCGCCGTTTATGTCCAGAACCGCCACTGGTAGATCGGACGTTACATTGTAATTTTCGATCTCCGGATCACCCACCTGCCATAGGATCTGCCCGCCATCGTCTATGGCCGTAAGGCACGAGATCTGCCTATAGTCCTCAAAGGACGTCGAGCCGACGATCTCGTTTTGGGCAAAAACGTATTCGGGCCTCCCTTCTCCGTCCAGATCGCCAATCCTGATTACCTTGGCCGCATAATCACCCAATGCTATTTTTTTACACGTCCTAGCTCCCGGGGCACTCCTTGCATGGGCACGTCCATTCGGGGGAGCTTTGACGATCTTGCTGCCAATCCCCAGATTCCTGGCGAGGAATTCTCCACTGCCCCTGCCGCTAAGGCTCAACCTCATAAAGCGGGTTTCCCCTGGAATCTTGAAGAAACTGAATACGTTTCGCCAATCGCTAATACCGCAGAGGTTGATCTCGCTGCACTTCCAATCGCCCACGTTCGTCAACATGAATGGCTCGCCGGGATCACCGAACGACCACTTCTCGAACCTAACTTGGACGGGTTTCAGTTCACCATCAAGCATCTCCGCCGCTATCGAGGCGTGATTTGGGTGAGGGACGCTGTCCCTATTGGCAAATCTGCATCTGACCTCCGCACTTAATTCATAAAGCTCTCCCATCTTGACTGGGATTAGGGATTTGTGTGTGATCGACCATGTACCTTTATCAAAGGCAACTCTCAAGGCCTTCTCCTTCTCGTCGATATCGAATCTCACCTCACCTTCCCTTGAGACCCGCCAGTGAAGGAAGCCTTGGGTGAAGTCAAGGTTGTGCGTACGTATTGCCAAGTCCTCTGAACCCTCTGAGCTATGGTTCGGACATGAAGACTATAAATTCTTCCCTTGTCATTGGTTTGAGTGTATAGTTATTTCCCCTCTCGAAACCTATTGTTGAGTGAGGGCTTTGGCCATAATCATGTCCGGGATATATCTCGACATTATCGGGTAAACTTAGGATCTTCTTGAAAAGGCTCTCGTACATATCGCCCGAATTCCCCCCTTTAAGGTCCGTCCTGCCGCACTCCCCCACGAACAACGTATCGCCGGTGATTAGCTTGTCCTCAATGAGCACGCACATCGAATCCTTACTATGCCCCGGCGTATGAATTATGACCGCCTCAAGTTTACCGATAACGATCTTCGAGCCATCAACAACCGGAACGTCCTTGTATATCGGAGCCGAGACATGGGCGACTATCTTGGCGTTTGTAGATCTTCTGACGTCATCGTTTCCCGAGCAGTGGTCGGAGTGGGAATGGGTGTTGAATACGTATTCGATGCGTAATCCCCTATTCATGGCCTCGGAGAGGATTGTATCTGCATCGAATCCGGGATCGAACACAGCAGCCGACCCACTCACTTCATCACTCACAAGGTAGGAGAAATTCTTCATCGGACCTACGGCGATTTGAACGAGCAACATGGCCAACCGATACGTCTGTGGATAGAGCAGTATATATCTTTCAGTGCATAATTTTATCAATAACGACGCGGGCCTTAATATATGAATGGGGATCAAGTCAGCGATCCTTTCGATATGGCCTCAACATCACATCATCCGGAGGATGCCCTTTACGCAGGCTATGTCCTCTTCCGCCTCTTCCTCACTCATGAACCCCAATACCATGGCTGAGACACCCTTCTGGTCCAGAACCCATTCGAGCCAATTCCCTATTTTCCCCTCATCGAATCTGCCACTTGCGAGGGGTTTGATCGCGATGACCGGCTTCTTAGTTCGGCTTATGGCGCGGAGGATGGATCCCTGAGTTGGGTTCATGTAGAATCCGGCCTTGTTCACGGGAGTCACGAACGTGGCGACATCGTACCCGCCCTCGTCCACCATCTTCAGCCTGTTCCCGTTGTGGCAGGCCAGACCGGGGACCAGGCCGGCATCCCTGATCATCTTCAGATAGTTTTCCAGTCCCACAAGCTTACCATCCTTCACGGGCCAGGAATCAGACCATGCGCCGTGTATGCAGCATATGGGGGAGTGCATGCCACGCAACATGTCGAGTTCCTTCTTTGTGTCCTTAAGATCGCCTATTGTAGTGCTTACGAACAACATCTCCTCTCCGACCTCCTTTTCAGCGATCCTTATCGCCTCTATGAGCCTCGGCCAGACTGGCCCGAGAACGCCATAGACTCCTAGCTCCATGCATCTCTCGAAGACCCTCGCTATCCTTCTGGCAGTGAAGTATCGGATAATCCACCTGTCCCTTCCATAACTCGTGTGTGACCAACCAAGCAGGCTGTTTATGCCCGTCAGGAGCTTCGGTACCTTCACGCCCTCGATATCGATAGTCGGGATATCGGCCAACTGAAATTCCCCCAGGGGGACAGTCCCGAACGCCGGACTTAAGACTTCGCTTCCTGCCAGCATCTACTTGTGATCTGGTAAATCGCCTTCCCAGCCTTGGCAAGCGAGAGGTTAATATTAAATTGCCGCGCGATCACGATGCCCATCGGGATGTTTTGGGTATGAAGGCGCGAATCGCTACGGTCTGTCAGTGTTCGTCATTTTACGATTCCGTTGATAAAAACCGCGAACACGTTTTGGGGCTCTTGGATCTCGCACTTCGTCAGAAGCCCGATCTGGTCTGCCTTCCCGAAGCCTTTACAACCGCCTCCGTAGCCGAGAAGGGCGTACTGGCAGAGGCCGTTCCAGGCCCTACAACCGATGCCGTTGCCAAAAGGGCAAAGGCAAGCAAATGCTACATCATCTGCCCAATCCAAACGAAGAGGGATTCGAAGTTATTTAATTCGGCCATTGTAATAGACAGATCTGGAGACATCTTCGGGATATATGATAAGGTACATCCGGTAACAACTTCGAGCGATTATACAATTTTCGAGAGTGGGATCACGCCCGGCGAAGAAATACCCGTCTTCGATCTCGACTTTGGTCGCGTTGGCATCCAGATCTGTTTCGACATCGGTTTCCCTGAGAGCTGGGAGAAGTTATCTCAAAAGGGTGCCAAAATGGTTTTTTGGCCTTCGGCATATAATGGCGGTTTCCCATTACAAGTCTACGCTCACCTGCACCACTATTACGTCGTCTCCTCCGTCCGCTCCGATAACTCCAAGATCATCGATCCATGTGGCGTGGTCCTCACAGAAACGGATCCGCACGTGAACGTCATATACCGTGATGTCAATTTAGATTTCGTAGTCTCGCATTACGATTTCAATTATAGCATACCCGATAGGATCATGAAAGCTTATCCGGGGCGAGTCGATGTAAGGTCCCATATCGATGACGGACACCTCTTAATAGAACCCACCGACGATACCTTAACGGTGGAGCGCCTCCAAAGGGAATTCGGTTTCGAATCCACATTCCTATACCATCAACGGCATCGGGAAGCGTTCCAGATGATCCGCCAAGGTAAACGGCCTCTCAGCCAAAAGGCCGCACACGGTGATAGGCCACAATACTCCAAAGAGTAATAGTGGGCAAGAAGGCTCGTCCGGCTTTACAATTCCATCAGGAACAATCCCCTTGGTTATCATCTGGAATGTGTCCCCTAGCATGGGAGATTCCATGGCTTTCCAGATGGCTTGCATGAGGTATATTGATTTATCCAGATGGGTGGCTAGACGCCATGGAACTGGACGAGGCGATAAGGGGAAGGCGGAGTATACGATCTTACACATCCAAAGCGGTGCCTTCGGAGATCATACGCGACGTAATCGAGGCCGGCACTTGGGCGCCATCGGCTAAAAATGGCCAGCAGTGGAGATTCACGGTATTGACGGGCCAGGCCAAGAAGCGCCTTACCGACACATTCCGTTCCAAGTTGGAAGCCACATCGTCCAGGAGGGGAATCCGATATATGGGGTCGTCCCTCAATTCCTGTGCAATAATGGAGCAGGCCCCCGTCCTCATCATGGTCTGGAATGCGGGGGACAAGGGATGGGAGTCCGAGGTTCATGGCGTGGCCGCCGCAATACAGAACATGCTGCTTAAGGCGTACAGCATCGGTTTAGGATCCCTTTGGATAGCCGACATCTATTACGCCCTCGACGCGCTAGTCGATCACCTCGGTAAGCCGTGGAAGTTGATGGCCGCTGTCTGCGTCGGATGGCCCGCATCTCCGGGTAAAGTCCCTACAAAGAAGACCGTCGACGAGGTATCAGAATTTATAAGCTGATCTACTTGGAATGAACTATATGATTGCATCGAAGAAGGAGATAATCAATGAGTTATCAATCGAATCGTGATTATCCGGCTATACTCCCCTTTATGGACGGCAAGTTGGACCTCGAGGGTAGAGTGGCCGATCTCTTGAAGCGATTGACCCAGGAAGAGAAGTTCTCACTATGTGCCGGTAAGAGTTGGGGGGCAACAAAACCAATAGAACGGCTTGGAATCAAGAGCCTTAAAATGGTAGATGGCCCTCACGGGGTGGGGGCAATAATCTCACGATTAAGGAAGTGCACGTATTTTCCCACTGCCATTTGCCGTACATCCACATGGAATCTGGATCTCTCTGAACGTTTCGGAGTTGCGTTGGCCGAGGAGGTGCGTGCTATCGGATTCAACACGGTTCTCGGGCCTGCGATCAACATCATCCGGACGCCGCTTTGCGGTAGGATATTCGAGTACCAGACCGAGGATCCCTGCCTGAACAGCAAGATGGCAGTGGCCGTGATAAGGGGCGTCCAGAGCCAGCAGGTTGCAGCTTGCGTCAAGCATTTCGCCTGCAACAATCAGGAGACCAACCGGGGAAAGGTAAGTGCTGAAGTTAGCGAACGAGCCCTTCGCGAGATCTACCTGCCTGCCTTCGAGGGCGCTGTGAGGGAGGCTGATGCATGGTCAGTGATGACGAGCTACAACAAGGTCAACGGGATTTACTCATGCGAGAACAGGAATCTACTGGTCGAAAGGTTAAGGGAGGAGTGGGGGTTTAGGGGCTATACTGTATCGGACTGGTTCGCAGTGAGGAGGGCGACAAGCGCCGAGAGTTGCGTGAAGGGTGGTCTGAGCCTTGAGATGCCAGGCAAGGGCACTAAATACGGCGAGAGGGCCTTGAGAAAGGCATTCGACACGGGGAAGTTCACGGAAGATGCCCTCGATGGCAACGTGAAGGGTCTCTTGAGGGCGATGTTTCTTGTTGGTCTCTTCGATGACATATCCACACTTGCCAAAGGGAGTAGAAATACCCAGGAACATCAGGCGCTTGCACGAGCGATCGCGGAAGAGGGGATCGTCCTGCTCAAGAATGAGGGCGGCGCCCTTCCACTCGATATGGGGGAGATCAGGAGTGTCGCTGTGCTGGGGCCGAACGCTACGAAGAGAACCGGCTTTGGGGGAGGCAGCTCCATGGTTCGGTCGTCCTACGAGATAACGCCACTTGAGGGATTGAGGGAGAGGTGCGTCGGGAAAGTGAAGGTCGTGAAGGACCCAACAAGGGCGGACGTTGCCATCATCTTCGCGGGGCTCTCTCACGATATCCTCAAGGGATTGGATTACGAAGGCAGAGACAAAAAAGGAATCGAACTGCCATCAGATCAGATCGCATTGATCAAAGACACTGTGCTGTTAAATCCACAGACGACCGTGGTCCTAATCAATGGCAGTCCCGTGACGATGGTCGGTTGGCTCGAGAAAGTACCTGCCGTCTTGGAGGCCTGGTACTCCGGCCTTGAGGCAGGTCGGGCGATCGCCTCCATCCTATTTGGAGACGTGAACCCCTCAGGGAAACTCCCGGTCACATTTCCTCGGAGCCTCTCGGATTCGCCTGCACATGCATCTGAAAGGACATTCCCGGGCGACGAGAAGGTCTACTACGATGAGGGCGTCTTCGTTGGTTACCGCCACTTCGACAAGATGGGAATTGAGCCGCTATTCCCATTCGGGCATGGACTATCATACACAACGTTCGAGTATGGTAACTTGATGATGAGCAAAGGCAATTTCGCGGGAGACGAGACCCTGGCCGTCTCGGTCGACGCCACGAATACCGGCGAACGCGCTGGCGCAGAAGTCATTCAGCTTTACGTCAGTGACGTCGAAGCGAGCGTCGAACGCCCCCCGAAGGAATTGAAGGATTTCAAGAAGGTGCACCTCAAACCAGGCCAGAAGCAGACAATGACCTTCACACTGGGTAAAAACGACCTTTCGTTTTGGGACGAGAGCCTAAGTCATTGGATCGCGGAAAAAGGTGTTTTCGAGATCTTAATTGGCAGTTCATCCCGGGATATACGTTTACAGGGCAAGTTCGAATACCTGGCTTAGTCCATTCGTAATAAATGATGCCATCATAAACTTTGGAAATGCACATTACCAGAGTTTACTGGCCTTTCATGACTTCGAGGGCGCGTCCGATCTCGCCGATGCCACCTGCATAGCTATCCCGAGCACGATTCAATATGTCAGCAGCGCGAACATTGGTTTCGCGATCAAAGTTCTTGGGCAACTTCCAATCTGGGAACAGCAGGTTGGCACACTCGTCTAATGCATCAGATTCCGCCACGAAGAACTTGGCAGCGCTTTCGTAGTTCGACTTGACATCAGGATATTTTGGCGCGAGCTCTTTCAGGAAGTCGGCAGCTGCACGATGAGTGCTACGATAAACCCCGAGACAATAACGGTCTCCCATGTCAGGGATCTTTGGCCGTTCTGACCTGAAGTCCCTCACCCACCTATCATAGCAGAGGAGGCCTTCCAACATCACCCATTTATCGCCAACGAGCAACTCCGCGTTCATCTTTGAATGCGCGTGGTAGACGGCTTCTTTCAAAGCATTTATTTCAGCATTGTGGGCGTCGTAAATGCCTGTCTTCTTGCTGACGAAGATGGCACCCAGGGCCGGGCATATCTCTAGACAGCTTATAGTGCGCATCTCGTTGGCCTTGGCATATCCGTCTAGGCCAGCGTATGAGCCACGACCGAAGAGCAATCCCTCCTCATCGTCGAAGCCGCATACAACGTCCCATTCGCAAGTGGTGAATGCATGCCAGAGGAGCACAGGATGGCCTACGCGGATTTCGCCCTTCAACCTCGAAAGGACTTCGTTAGCACGTTTCTTGAGATCTATTTTCTCCCCATGAAGAGGGACATACTCCATCTCGTAACCCAGTAGTTCGACCAGGTCCTGGGTTTCCATCGCGGCGTTACTGGTCGGCGCGCAGGGACAGATTCCCGCTATGCGGAATGCTGCACCAGATATTCCCTGGACATAAGACGGCGAATAGGATTCACCTCGATGTGATAGGGTGACTCTCACTCCCTCGAAGAGTGGATCCATTACGCGATAACGATCCACGTCCTTGATTATATGCGAGCTCATGGGCCGTGTATCGCCTCAACGTGAATATCGGCTTAATCGATAAAAGACTTTCCGGACCAATTCTCAAGCACACACGCTATTGGCACTACTTATAAATCGCGTCAATGGCAAGTGTGGTCGATCACTATCACGATGGATGAAGATGCGTTAATACGAGGCTGGAAACTTGAAGAAAGTGAGCATTTTTCTGGCTGGGACTTCTCTCACATAGCAGATAGGTGCGTAGCGGACTCGCCCCCCTGGTCCTACGAAGACATGGCCAGAAAGCTGATGTCAGCGTCTAGATCGGCATTGGATCTCGGTACAGGAGGTGGCGAGGTGCTGATGGCCATGAAGGACGTTTTTCCTCGTCGAATAGTCGCGACCGAGGACTACCCTCCGAATATAGCATTGGCCCGTGAAAGGCTTGAGCCCCTCGGCGTGGAGGTCGTGGAGGTCGTGGAGAGCTCCCTCCAACAGAAGCTCCCTCTCGGCGACGGCGAGTTCGACCTCGTCATCGACAGACACACCAGCTTTAACATCTCGGAAGTTGCACGCGTCCTCATGCCAGGCGGGATCTTCCTGACTGAGCAAGTGGATGGCCGGGCTCTGGCCGATCTATGCCAAGCCTTTGATTGCGCCCCCAAATGGCCTTTCTTCACCCTTAATTTCATACTCGATGGAATAAGAAGATCGACAGGTCTAGCCATAGACATCGCACGGGAGTGGGAGGGGAAGATGGTCTTCAAGGATGTAGGGGCGATTGTATATTACCTTAAGGCCATTCCTTGGATCGTCCCCGGTTTTTCAGTTGAAACGCATAGGAGATACCTGTTGAGTCTGCAGGAGGGAATCGACAAGGAGGGAAAGCTGATGTTTTCTTATCGGCTCCTCCTTATCGAGGTCAGGAAGGTCTGATCAAAATAGAATTACCTGTAACCCCTTCCCTTCGCTTCATCCAGTATCGCCGCTGTGGCCGTTGCCCCGATGCGCGTGGCGCCAAGGGCCTTTACCCTCAGGAGGTCGTCTAGAGTGCGAATGCCGCCCGCCGCTTTGACCTGGATCTCGGGGACGCACTCCCTGCGCATCAGGATTATGTCCCCGTCTACAGCGCCTTTATACGCATACATCCCATTCGCTTGCTTGACGAATCCATAACCCGTCGATGTCTTTACAAAAGCGACCCCGATCTCGTTGCACAGGTGGCAGAGCTCGATCTTGTGGCCATCTTTGAGGAAGTCGTTTTCGAAGATCACCTTGACGATGGCGCCTCCCCTTTTGGCGGCCTCATTGATGGATCTGATCTCGTTCGATACGTATTGCCAGTCCTCGCTCAGAACCTTGCCGACGTTGACGACAAAATCGATCTCAGCAGCGCCATCCTCACAGGCCCTCTCAGCTTCGGCTACCTTGATCTCTGTAGTGCTATTGCCATGGGGAAAGCCCACAACGGCACACACGGAAACGCCCGTTCCTGACAATATCCCCTTGGCCAAATTCACAGCATAAGGCTTAATGCAGGCAGAGGCGACATTGTATTCCCTCGCTAGTATACATCCTGACCTGAGCTCATCATCGGTATAAGTGGGATGGAGCAAAGAGTGATCGATCATCTTCGATATGGAGGTATATGATATGTCCATTCTCCATCTGGCTGATGAATTGTTAGTGTCGGTATAAATCCTTGTTGTGGACCAAAAGCCTTTTACTCTTACAGAGGTGGCACGATCACCGTAGACACGTATGAATTTTAAACTTGCGATAAAGGGTGGAAGCGCTGTAGTGCCCGGAGGCCTTCGGACGAAGTGGCCGATCTTCGATGACACGGACAAATTCGCCGTTCTGGAGGCGTTCACTAGCGGGAGGTGGTGCGCGACTTCGCACGGGCCTGATACGAAGAACGGCCAATTCGAGGCCGTCTTTGCCCAGTACCTCGGTACAAAACATGGGCTCCTCGTCGACAATGGGACGAATGCCATCGCCCTGGCACTGAAGGGGGGCGGAGTTGAGGCGGGAGACGAGGTCATAGTTCCAGCTGTCACCTTCATAGCCACGGCCACGGCCGTGATCCAAGTCGATGGGATACCGATCTTCGTCGACATCGATCCCGAGACCTACCAGATGAATGCCTCGCTCGTTGAGAAGGCGATAACGGACAAGACGAGGGCCATAATCCCAGTTCATTATGGCGGATATCCCGCGGACATGGATGCCATAATGGAGATCGCGAGAAAGCACGGCCTCCTCGTCATTGAGGACTGTGCGGAGGCCCATGGCTCTGAGTGGCGTGGCAAGAAGGTGGGATCGATTGGCCATCTGGGGACGTTCAGCTTCCAGCAGGGTAAACCATTGACTTGCGGCGAAGGGGGGTTCGTCTCCACGAACGATGATGATTTAGCCGCAAAGTGCAATTCGTATGCTAACTTCGGCCGATTGCCTGGCAGGCCCATCTACGAACATCACGTCTCGGGCTATAACATGAGGATGACCGAGATGCAAGCCGCCCTGCTATTATCGCAGTTCAGGAGGCTGCATCGCCAGACGGAGACACGCTACATCAATGGGGAGTACTTCGCTTCGGAACTTGGGAAGATCGGAGGGATATCGGCACTGAAGAGGGATCCCCGCGTGACGAAGAGGGGCTACTATTTCTACCTCCTGAGATACGATTCCTCGGCGTTCAAGGGAGTTCCGCGGGACAGGTTCCTACAGGCATTGCATGCCGAAGGGATATACGCTGGCACCGCCCACAACCAACCCCTTTACCAGAACCCGGTCTTTTCAGAGATGTTCTTCGGCAGGACCGGCCATCCGATTCGCTGCCCGCTGTATGGCAGATCAATCGACTACACCAAGGTCAGCTGCCCCGTCGCGGAGAGGATCTACAGGGATGAGATCGTGGCACTCGGAAAGGACTTCCTCATGGAACGCGAAAACGTTGACCTCGTGCTCCATGCGATAAGGAAGATCAAGGAAAACGTCGATGAGCTCATCGGTTCGTGACGCAGATGAAATTTTTCGACTGCAACGCCTCCTTCGGTACGCCGATGGTGCCGCCGATCCGTTATGCCGAAACTGCTCAAGAACTACTTAAGGAGATGGACCATCACGGAATCGCCGAGGCCCTGGTCTATCACGCGCGGCAATTCGACGACTCCCCGGCTGTAGGCAACTCCATATTGCTCGACGAGATAAAGGGGATCGATCGGCTTCATGGGACGTTGGCGATCCTCCCAACCCAAACTGGGGAACTCGGCACCATCGAGTCAATCATGGGCTTAATGAGGGGGAATAACATCAGGGCATTTCGGGCCTTTCCCGCTGAACACAAGTACTCGATGTCTAGGACTGCGCTCGGCGATCTCTACGACATCATGACGGAGAGGAAAATACCCCTCATCGTTAACATAGGCGAGTCCAGTGGCGTGTCTGGTTGGCACTTGGTTGAGAGGATACTGTCCGACGTCCCTGATCTTACGCTCATCGTTACGGAGCAGGGCTGTTGGGGTCAGGATCGCCTCTTCAGGCCCTTGATCGAAAGGCACGCGAATTTATACCTAGATATCTCGAGATATGAATTGGACGGCGGCATAAGGGATTTCGTCGGGAAGTATGGCGCGGACAGGTTGCTCTTCGGGACGGCCTTTCCGGACTGGAACCCCGGAGGGCCCATCTTGATGTTGACGCAAGCCGACATAACGAATGGGGATAGGGAGTTGATAGCCTCGGGGAACCTCGAGAGGATACTCGGGAGGGTCAGGCTGTGAATCCGTCGTCGCTGGTAAGGGAGTTCATGGAGAATGGGAGGAGCGACTCCTGTCGCATAATAGACATGCACGGGCATCTAGGTCCTTACCAGGGCATATACTTCCCAAACCCCTCGCCTGAGGACATGATACGCACGATGGATCGTTGTGGCGTGAGGATGATAGTTTCCAGTTCCCACGCAGCACTCATAGATACGCGTGAGAACTTTAAGATGGCAGATGTGGTCAAGAGGCATCCGGACAGGTTCAGAGCATACTGGGTCATCAACCCAAATTATCCCCTCAGGATCGAGGAGGAGATCGCGCAATTCCCAAAGATCGACGGATTCATCGGATTCAAGTTCCTATCCGATTATCACAGGTATCCCATAACTGGCCCACGATATGAACCCGCGCTCAAGTATGCCGATGGACATGAATTGCCGATCCTCATGCACACGTGGGGACACAGCCCCTACGACTCCCCCGCTCTCGTCGATGAATTAGCCAAGAGATATCCCCGTGTCGTATTCCTCATGGGACACTCGGGATATGGCGAGTGGGAGAGGTCCATTCAGGTTGCACGGGATCATCCCAATGTATACCTCGAATTGACTGCGGCCTATGCGATAAATGGCGTGATCGAGAAGATGGTCCAGGGAGTTGGTTCTAGGAAGATATTATTCGGCACCGATCTGCCATGGTTTGATCCACATTATGGGATAGGATGTGTTCTCTTCTCCAGGATCGCCGATGATGATCGACACAACATCCTACATCGTAATGCGGAGTCCATACTAAAGCCCTTTATGAGTCAAGGGTGGGATTGACGAGCATCTTGTAAAGGCCATTATACATGCTGACGACTACGGGCTGACCCATTGCTCCAAAGATCCTACGTCTACCTCGTCGAGCTTCAGGCCTCTGTCCTGGGCGATCAACCTGAGATGCTCGACCTTGGACGGATCCAATCCCAACATCCTGGCGGCAACGACGTCTATGGATAGAGCGTCCGTGCCCATGAGAATACTTTTCCCCGCATCGACGATGTTCAATGCTGGTTTGATGATCTTGCACACGTCAGCGATGACCTCATCAATGCCAAGCGGATGGTAATCCGAAAATTTCCTCCTCGACGAGATCAGGCCGAACAGGTTCTTCGATGCACATGTTAACGTTGTACTACCGTGAGTTCCCAGCCCAGGCATGTTGATCATCGCGTCGCACGTAACTGCCGTTTCGGGCATGGGCAGTTCAGCTACGGCGTGTGGGGAGGGCACACTGCACCAGCGCACCTCATCTCTCAGCAGGTTCTTGAGCTCCACCTTTTCGCCTGCGAACTGGCTATATCCCCTGCTCTCGAACATGTCTTCCGCATGATGGATTGCGCTATCGGTATCGCCAACGACGATCCTGTCGGAGATCGCCTCCCAGACATGGAGCACAGCCCCGACGAGAGGGGGTGAAGGGGGGTAATAGCCGCAAAGGTTCGGCTTTACGAGCGCGAGATGGACCCTTTTTGGCTTGATCCCAAGCACTTCGAAGAGCTTGGGGATTGCACCAACGCCGCTCCCCTTGCAGATGTAAACGGCGTCCATGATTGATATGCCTGTTAATTGTCTATATATCGGTTCACTCTTCACAGAACTCACAATAGCCCCCCATACTTTAGGATGAGCAAACTGCGGAAGGTCAGATCGTATTTCCACTTGTCATTCTCCCAGTTATCCTCGAGAGCAAGACCGTGACAACACGGTTGCCACTTCGTTAAACCGTGGTCATACGGCATGATGTTGAAAAAGCCATTGCCCCTTTGCAATAATACTTTCAATTCATTAACTTGTCTCAGGAGTGCCGGTACATTCCTAATTACGCCTATCCGTGCAAATGACTCCATGGTTCGAAACCATAGGTACAAGTCTCTTGGCCGGAAGTCATGCAGGCTTTTTTTTTTATGTCCCTATAGTGAGTGCTAATAGCCGGTGAAATCAGCCTACTTCTGAATTTAATATATATGTATGGCCAAGATAATTCGATTAGCTTCTCAAGCGCCCTTGCGATGATATTTGTATTCTTATTGTTACGCCAGCTTTTTGTGAAAGCCAGCAACTCAACATTGTATACATCCGGTAACGGGATGCCCTGGAAGTATGGCTTATCCCGATATGTGCCGGTTATATCCTTAATGGAGGATATTTCCGTCACTATATTTACGTAGCCAAATGCCCGCTTGATCTCAGTTTGGTAAAATCACGTTCCTCGATACCGAAGTATGCAAAGAGCACCGCGCGGACATGATCCGGCCCGTATAAGCCGATTTCAGGTTTGTATAACGTCAACCAAGTTTTTCTTAATTGATAATTGGTTTTATCAATTAAGCTCTTGTCTTGGCTAATCCAGTTGTCCTTCAGCAGTGCTTTCAGTCCCTTTTCAACCATCGGATAAGTTTTCGGTATGCCCATCTCATGCAGAAAACGTAAGGCCCCCTCGGCGCCTGGCTGTACTATACGTATACCCTTTTACCTTCGGTATCCGGCCGCCATGAAGGATCTGGCCCAGGAAACCGTTGGGCCTTTGCCAGCTAAGGACATATTCTACTCTCCGATCATCAAGTATCTCATCAAGATAATCTTTGATATTGGGATTCTCTTCAAGGATTTCCTTTCTTGTCCTGTATCTGATTGAGGCGCAGGCTTTCTCGGTCAAGGCTTTGATGGCTTCTTTATACATGCTCTGTTCCTTCCCCCTCTAATATGGGAATTACCTCAACGCCAACTGTCTATATTAATTTACATTTTACGAACGAGGGGGAGTCAACGTTATTGGATTCACTCCTCCCAGAACGATGCTGGCAGTGTCTCCGGCTTGCCCTCAAGCTCTATCGCGACTACTGTATCTATCGGGTCAGGGGCTTTCGGCGGTAGCCCTCGCACGAAGAGGCGGTCACGCCGTTGATCGAAGGCCAGCTTCTTCCCAGTCGCCAACATGTATGCCTTTACGACTCGGTTCTTGATGCCTGCGACGCACATCTTGGCGCCTGGCCAAAACATGACGTGCACGTAGACGGTGCTCCCCTTTGCCGTAACCTGCCCGAGATGAGCCTGGCCGAATGGCGAGGAACCAGCTCCGTAGATCGATTTCCCGTTGCGCCGCAGCCATTTCCCGATGGCCCGTAATCGGACGGCATGCGGTGCGTAAATCGTGCCATCGGGCTTCGGACCTACGTTTAACAGGTAGTTCCCGTTGCCCGAGACGCATCGCACTAGGTTGCGCACGAGCTGCATGGGTGACTTCAAGTTCGGATCACCCGGATGGTAACCCCACCAAAGGTCATCGATTGTCATGCACGCCTCCCATGGTCGATCGGAACCTTCGATGTGCTGTTCGGGGGTATCGAGGTCCTCAGGCACCCCGGAACGGTTGTTGATGATGATGTCGGGTTGAAGGTCTCGGACCATGGCGTTGAGTTCATTCGACCGCCACGCCTCAGGGCTGTGAGGCCAGGCGCCATCATACCACATGATGTCGATCTTGCCGTACTGGGTCAGCAGCTCCCGCACTTGGGCATGTACGTAGTCGCGGAACTCTTCCCATCCCTTCGGGTCCTTCTCTGGACCGACCCAATAGGCCGGCCAACGCCAGTCGAGCAACGAGTAGTAGAAGCCGATGCGCATCCCACGCTTACGGCAAGCGCCAACGTACTCGGCTACGAAGTCCCGCTTGGCCGCCGTCTTCATGGAGGTGAAGTCAGAGACGTGGCTGTCCCACAGGCTGAAGCCGTCATGATGCCGCGTCGTCAGGACCATGTATCGCATTCCGGCCTCCTTTGCCAGCGATACCCATTTGTCGGCATCGAATTTGCTCGGACGGAACTTCTCACTGAGACGCGCGTACTCTACCTTTGGGATTCTCTCGCAATGCATTAACCATTCGCCACGGCCAGGAATCGCATACAATCCCCAGTGAATGAACATCCCGAACCGTGACTCAACCCACCATTTCATTCTCTCAGGAACGCTTTCCATGGACATGATACGGTTTCTACCCCTTGTGCGTTGAATTAGTCGCTCAATATTTATTATTTGTGTAAGATCTGCGTGCTAAAAAAAATGGTTCCTATGGCCTTTATGCTTATTCACCTCGATGTAAAATGCGAAAAGCCCCTTATCAGCTCGATCCTAATGGGCTCACTTATCTCCAGTGGCGTGGCTGCGTGGCCACTGCCGTCCGTCATTTCTTAAGAACTCGGCAAATCCTGGTAATATCCAAGATACAAATCCTACGATTGTTATGACGATTACAATACCGATATAATAAAAAAACATTTTACGTCTTCACTATTACGCATATACAGATGACGGCATTATGATTAATTTTATGAGGGGAAACTCCCCTTTTCCATGAAATGTCAGGAAGACTTGACTTAAACTATCTGATTGGACATCAACGGTTGTTGGGCATGTATCGGCGCCCGTCACTCGCTAAAATAACTCTAAATCACCGTCAGTTATGTCACGTCTCAGGTAGTATAATCTGATGTCTCCCCACCGTTTCGATGACCAGAGCCTATGGAACCTAGCGTTCTTTCAGTAACTCCCCCTCATGTTATATTGGGAACCAGTGCGATAGGCGGCGTTTAATGCCGCTTCCAATCCCAATCTCCTGAAACGAGCGCCCCTATCATCGCCCCTGTTCCTTCGGATCAATCTCTCGGCGAACATACTCGCATACCTCAACTCGTCCTTTGCAGGAGGCATATCCATGGCTGAAAGGGCCAACAACATGTAGTAGTATGGGAAACCACGCCATTTTCCATCACCAGTCCGTGCCTTTTTGACTCGATTGAGGCTCATCCTTAGGACGTCGTCCATTTCGTCGGGCCTGACCCATGCCAGATGGGCATTGCGCAACACGCTCGAGCTCCTGAGGAAACCTACAGTGCACTTGTAACAGCAGTACAGACCATCGTTTCGCTCGATTACCCTCCTGAAAATGCCGTTGTAACCCTCCATGGCCTTTTTGAAGGGCGTTGAATGCCACCCGAATTTCCAAACGGCCAGCGTCCGGAGGGCTTCTTCGCCAATGACGTGTCTAGCGCCCGCGTAACCCCCCATTAATTCGCCCGTCGGCAATCTAATGCCTTTGGAGATGTCCTGCTGTGTCGGGGCGAACATGTCCCTGTAGGATCCTGGTAGGCCCTGTCTCTTGAGGACCCATTGAAGTGCTTCCTTCGTGTGAGTAGCAGACGTGTCTCTAAATCCCAAACGGGCCTCTTCCAATCGCCAGAGTGTCTCCTGCAACGACCTCGGGACTAGAATCCTCTCGGCCTTCATACGCCTCACTTGCAATGAAATCACTTATAGATATATTCGATATGCTCGAGGCCTCCTTTAAGGGGCTCGGCCACTCAGCCACGTGGCCTTTCGATCTCCGCCATTTGCCGATTGATCTTCCTGATCTCCCTTGGATCGAATTTCGGCTTACGATCGTAATCGAGAAGTCCGTTGACCTCCTGCTCGATATCGTATAGTTGCGTGTAGCAGAACGCCGAGATTCGAGGGTTGGACAATAGGGACTCCGTCAACGACCTATATCGCGCCAGGAATTCCCCTGTCTTTGCAGGCCTCTCCCCATAACCCCACCCTTTGCTTCCGCTTTGCTGTCCTGGATTCCACCACGTGCCGCCGAACTCGCTCACCATCACCGGCTGGCCGTCATATGCTGCGGTCTCCTCTGCGTAGTTGATCCGAAGGCCCTCTCCGGTTTGGCCGAATTCATCGTAGTGAGATCTAAATGCAGGGGCGTCCTGCTCGTAGTCGTGAATGTCGTAGATGTCGGTATCGACGTGAACGTAGCCACTTGAATCTATCACAGGCCTCGTCGGATCCAGTGACTTGGTGATCCGATACATCCTACTGAGGAAGTCGGCGATGGGCTCGTCTTGCCTCTTGAATACCCTCTCGTTAAAGGGTGTCCAGATGATGATCGAGGGGTGGTTGATGTCCCGTTCGATGGCTTCGATCCATTCTTCCAACAGGGCCTCGCGAGCCATCGGGTTCGATAGATCTACGCCCCAATCGGCATACTCCGCCGTTACTAAATATCCAAGCCTGTCTGCCCAGTATAGAAATCTGGGCTCGAATACCTTTTGATGAAGTCTGGCCCCGTCGAATCCCATCTCCTTTGACGACCTTATGTCCCTTCTCAAGGCATCGTCCGATGGGGCCGTGTAAATCCCGTCAGGATAATATCCCTGATCGAGCACAAGCCTCAGGAATCTCCTTCTGCCGTTGAGGAGTATCTCATCCCCCTCGATGCTGATGCTTCGAATGCCGAAATACGAATGGACGACATCGACCTCCCCGTGCCCATCCGAAACCTCAAGATCAAGGTCATAGAGGATGGGATCTTCAGGCGACCACTTCCTCAAATCGGCCTTGCTGATGTGTAGTAGAGTTGGCTGAGATGGAGTCTCGGTCGTTGACGACGCTACAGTTTTTCCCTCAAGAGAGGCTGTCACCTTTAAAGCCGCGAATCGCCGTCTACCTTCGATCTTGGCCACCACGTAAATTCGCGACCCATCCTCGATCGGCATCAACCTAAAGCCGCTGAGGTACGTCTTTGGGACGGCCTCGATCCAAGCCGTCTGCCATATACCCGTCACCCTCGTGTAGAAGCATTCATAGGACTCCAGCTTGCTGCTCTGTTTCCCGCTGGCTTGAAGATGCGTCCTGTTATCATCCAGCGCGTTGACAACGACATCGTTGGATCCTTCGAAGGAGATGGCGCCCGTAACGTCAAAAACGAAGGGAGTGTACCCGCCCCTGTGGTGTCCCACCTCCCTGCCATTTACCCATATCCTGGCCTCGTAGTCCACTGCCCCGAAATGGAGGAGCATCGCCTTCCCGGCCCACGTCTTTGGGACCTCGAACGTCCTTCTGTACCAGATCGAATTCATGAAGTCCCTTTGGTGGATTCCTGATAGTTTGCTCTCAGGTGGGAAGGGCACGATGATGCTGCTGGAAAAACGCTCAACGGGCTTGGGCCCTCCTTCAATTCGCGTACCGGATCGATCGATCTCGAATTGCCACTCCCCATTCAGATTGAGCCAATCCTTGCGCATGAAGTCGGGCCTTGGGTGCTCACGCCTAGGCATGTCCATGTCGCTATATGAAAGATCTAGTGCTTATTTATTTTGCAATGTATTATGCTACTGTCATCCGAATAAAATTGGCAAGAAGTTTAAATAACGCGGGTCGAATGGCCACGGCATGGCTGGGGCCAATGTGACGCCTTATGGTTCTTGGGGGTCTCCGATTACTTCGGACATGATCGCCTCGGAAACAATTGGCCTTGGGCAGATCGCGCTCGACGGTGAGGACGTCTATTGGATCGAGGCGCGACCGCAGGAGGCTGGGCGCAACGTCATCGTGCGGCACACGTCTGGTGGGAAAACTGCAGACATTCTGCCACTGCCATATAATGCCCGCACTCGTGTCCACGAGTACGGCGGCGGCGACTTCGCCGTAATCGGAGGAGAGATCTACTTCTCGAACTTCGTAGATCAGCGCCTATACCACTTTAAATTAGGAAACGCTCCCCGTCCTATTACGCCTGAGGGGGATTTACGATACGCCGACGGCGTAATCGACTCCCGTCGCGGTCGAATGGTGTGCGTGCGTGAAGATCACTCGGTTGCCGGGCGCGAGGCGCTTAACGCCTTGGTGAGCCTTAGGTTTGAGGGCGGTGAAATTGGGGACATCTTAGCCTACGGCAACGACTTTTACTCATCGCCCCGCCTAAGTCCAGACGGTTCTCAGATCGCATGGCTCACCTGGAATCATCCGAACATGCCATGGGATGGGACTGAACTTTGGGTCGGTGAGTTCAGTGGTGATGGCGGTTCACTGAGCCAAATGGAGCTGATCTCAGGTGGCGTTGGGGAGTCCATCTTCCAACCAGAGTGGTCACCCGATGGCACCTTATACTTCGTCTCCGACAGGACCGGCTGGTGGAACCTCTATCGTTTTCGCGACGGACACGTCGAGCCTCTATGCGCAATGGAAGCCGAGTTCGGTGTGCCCCAGTGGATCTTCGGTATGTCCACGTATGCCTTCGAATCCGCGGAGCGCATTATCTGCACATACTCGGCAGATGGCGTGTGGCGCCTCGCCAGCCTTCACGCGGCGACGGGCAAGCTCGAGGAGATCGAGAGCCCTTACACCGAGATATCGGGACTGCGGGCAGCATCTGGGTGCGCGGTATTCGCAGCAGGTTCGCCACATGATCCGACTTCGATCGTCCGCCTCGACCTAGAGGAACGGGGATTCGAGGTGCTTCGTAGCTCGAGCGATGCAACGATCGATACCGGGTACATTTCGGTGCCAAAGATGGTCGAATACCCCACCGAGCACGGTTTGACGGCGCAAGCCCTCTTCTATAGACCCAAAAACCGCGACTGCGTTGCCCCGTCCGGGGAGAGGCCACCTCTGCTCGTAAAGAGCCATGGGGGCCCAACGGGAGCGAGTTCTTCAGCGCTCTCACTGGGGATCCAGTATTGGACCAGCCGCGGCTTCGCGTTGCTTGACGTTAATTACGGGGGCAGCACTGGCTACGGCCGAGCCTATCGACAGCGGCTCAATGGCCAATGGGGAATCGTTGACGTCGACGATTGCGTTAATGGCACACGTTACCTCGTCGAGCACGGTGAAGTGGATGGCAATCGGCTCGCAATCCGCGGCGGGAGCGCTGGTGGCTATACGACGCTGTGCGCGCTCACCTTCCGCGACGCCTTCAAGGCCGGCGCGAGCTACTATGGGGTCAGCGACCTAGAGGCTTTGGCGAAGGACACTCACAAGTTCGAGTCACATTACCTGGATCGGCTGATCGGCCCTTATCCTGAGCAGCGCGCACTATACGAGGAGCGTTCGCCCATCCACTTCACATCACGCCTTTCATGTCCCGTGATATTATTCCAGGGACTGGAGGACGAGGTAGTGCCGCCAAGTCAGGCTGAGTCGATGGTTGGCGCTTTGCGCGCAAAGGGCTTGCCGGTCGCTTACTTGCCGTTCGAGGGCGAACAACACGGCTTCCGTCGGGCCGAGAACATAAAGCGCGCCCTCGACGCCGAGTTATACTTCTACTCGAAGATCTTTGGCTTCAAGTTGGCCGTATCTATTAAGCCCGTGCACATCGAGAACCTATAAGTGCAAGCAAAAGACTTAGATTTAGCGTATTCAGTATCAAAGGGATAGTTTCATGAAGACCCTCTCGTTATCTTCAATGAGAAGGCATGGTCGCATGGCTTCCGCGATGGCATCTCGACCCTCAATCCGGCCTCGTCCCGGGACCATGTCAGGGGGCCATCGGCGCCGAGCAACCTGACGCCTTCGACCTGCTCTGGGTATAACCTCAGGTTCGTGCTGAGCGACTGGATGACCATCTCCTCCCCTGGCCAGTCCAGGACGATGGCGTAGAGCACGTCGCCCTTTGTGGTGAAACGGATATCCCGACCGGTAAAGGGCTCCGCCTCCGCGTCCTTGAATTCACCGCCCATGGGCTCCGTCGGCCCCTCCCCATAGACTTTCCAGGGCCTAGTGCCATAGATGGCCTCGCCATTGATCTCCAGCCACCTCCCGATCTCCAAGAGGATGCGCCGCTGTTCATCCGGGATCGTACCGTCTGGCCTGGGTGCAACATTAAGCAGCAAGCACCCATTCTTGCTGACGACATCAATTAGCTCGTGGACAATGGCGCCCGTCGACTTATAATCGTGGTCTTCGATGTATCCCCACGACTTCTTGCATATGGAGGTGTCGGTCTGCCAAAATATCGTTCGCAGCGTATCCAGCTTACCGCGCTCGACATCCAAAACGGCCGCTCGCTCTGGGAAGGCCTTGTGCTTGTAGTTGATCGCAACGCCTAGGTTTAGTTGCGCACCGCGATTATAGTAATAGGCAGCAAACTTGCGCAGATAGGGCTCGAACGCCGGCTGTTCGATCCACCAATCGAACCAGAATATTTGGGGGTGGTATCTGTCGATCAATTCACAGGCTCGCTTCAGCCAGTCCTCCAGGAACTCCTCATCCGGTTGCGTGTCACTCGGCTTCGCGGGCCCATATAACGCGAGGAAAAGGGGATCCCTCACGTCTGAATCGAATTGCATGCCCCCATCGAAGAACCACCAGTGCTCGGCTCGGTGGAAAGAGACCCCGAAGGCCATCCCCCTTTCGCGTATGGGTTCTGCTAAATCGCGTGCGATGTCCCGCTTCGGCCCCATCTTGGCCGAGTTCCACTCACCGTGGCTGCATTCGTACATCGCGAAGCCATCGTGGTGTTCCGCGACGAGCACAACATATTTCGCACCGGACTTACGGAAAAGCTCCGCCCATCCGATCGGATCCCATTTATCCGCCCTGAACTTGGGGATGAAGTCCTTGTAACCGTATTGCCTCTGAGGGCCATATTGCTCCAAGTGGTGTTTGAAGGCTGGCTGGTCCTTGAGGTACATGTTCCTAGGATACCATTCGTTTTGGAAGGCGGGCACTGAGTAAACGCCCCAGTGGATGAAGATGCCGAACTTGGCGTCAACGTACCATTCAGGAACAGCATGCTGCTCTAGCGACTCCCAACTCGGTTTGAAAGGTTCTTCGGGGATTGTGAACTGACCCATGGCAGATGTTGGCAAGCTGTAAACATATATGCTTTGACTTGGCGATTATGGTCTTAGTAGTTCCTACGAGCACGCGATCGTTCAGAGTCCCTCACTACTAACTCTTGCCCCTCACAGATTAAAACGGGACCGCGCAACGATATCGCCCCATTAGCATCTTCGAATTCAAGGTGCCTTTTTCCTACAGAGATCGATACGAGCCTTCGCCCCTTCAGAAATGGGAATTTCATCGCGCTGATCTTCAGCCTCCCATATTCGACCTTAATGGAGACGCGGCCCGGTTTCATATCGAAAGTGCCCCAGCCCTCGCCCAACGACCAGAAACACCTGAACTTCCCATTTTCCGTCCTAGCTGGTTTAAAGGCCACGTAGCCCTTGGCCATATCGAATTCGAATCCGCTCAAAGCCAGCAAGAGGGCATACGACGCCATAGAGCGGGCATAGTTGCTCCCGCATTCGAACTCGTTCCATGGGTTCCTCCTCTCGCCATCATAGCGATCGCGTACTGCCTTCACGATCTCGAGGCCCTCGTCGATCATGCCCTCCTGTATCATGTGGCAGGCGGCGGCGTACTCGAAACCGTTCATGGCCTCCTCGGAGTAAGGGATCGGGTAGACGGGCTTATACTTCCCATCCGGCCATTCGCAGATCACCAAGGCGGACTCGTCGTTAAGGCCGAAGATACGGCATGGGTTGAAGAAGTCCCTAAGGCCCCTCTTGAAATTGTACCTGAAGATCGACCTCAGAGCCTTCCTCGTCTTCGCCTTATCGAAGATCTCGCCCAAACCGCAGATATTGGAATGCCACTGCGCCAGCACCTGATCGACCTCACACCCCTCCGCGTACTGGTATTTGAGCTCCTTATGCTCACAGTCCCAGTAGGTGGCCTCCACATTTGGGTCCAACGGCCTGAACCTCCCGAGGACGGCCACGTCCTTCAAGTCCACGATCTGGTGGTAGTATTCGCCGTTGAATAGGTGCGCGTCCACCCAGCGCTTTCCCCTATTGAAAAGGTCGCGATATTCCGCGGCCTTCTCCCCCTCGCTGAAGTAGTCGGCCATCTCGGCGCCAGCCTTCAGGGCGGCGAGGTAGAAACCCGTGAGCCACGAGTTGGGGCCGAAGAGCTCCATGTCAAGGGTGTGATGCTGTCTCCCCTCGAGCACGCCATCCCTATCGAGGTCCCACTTGTCCTCGTTCGTCCCGGCCCAGGCATATTCGATCGATTTCTTTATCGATTCCCAATGCGTTCTGAGCCACGAGCCGTCTCCCGAGATCTTCCAGTCCCTGTAAGATTTAATGACGCCACCGAACTGTCCGTCCGCACACGCATGGGCGAAATCGGAAAACCCGCTCCCTAGCGGAAGCTGCAGTCGGAAGCTCATCCGGCCGTCCTCCCGCTGGTTGTACCTGAAGTCGAGGTCCCTCATCGATCGTTCCAGGTTCGGGAAGAGGAAGGGCAGGGCGTATTGGTAGTTCCACACATGAGTGCAGCTCCCCTCGCAGCAACCTGATGAGGGATTGCACCCCTCCCAACCGTAGAAGGAGCCGTCCTCCAGCCTCAACACTGTAGGCGTCTTCAGGATGGAGATGTTGGCCGAGATGGCGTCGAGTACATACGTTGGGAGTGTCGAGGAAAACAGCGCATCCTTAAACCTCAGAGTCACGTCGCGAAGCCTCTGCCAGTTCTCCAAGCTGAAGGTCGCGCTCTTCATCGAATCCTCGAAGAGGGTCGCATAGTAATTCCTCCAAGTCCCTGTCGCCTTCGAGGGACAAGCTCCCTCTCGATCCCCCTCCTTGGGCCTCCAGTAGTTGATGCTGTTAGGGAAGTTCCAGCTGATGACGAACCTCGAGCTTCCGGTCTCTCCGGGTTTCACTCGGAAGTGGGCGGCCAACGTACAAACATCTTGAATCCCCCGGGCGAGCTCCGCATAGTGCCTGTTCTGGAACCCCCCGGGCGCGCTCAACTCCCTCCAGTAAACGCCGAGGCTGTCGAACCATTGCCCCCTGTACCAATATTCCTGGTAACTGGTGTCATCCGCATCAGTGGCTATGGTGAGGTCCCCGAAACCTACGTCCCCGCTATTCAACTTGCTCGAACCGAGCTTGATGAACCGAACCTTTCCGTTCACGCCATAGGCATTCACAGTGCTCCCCTCTGGCAGGGGATTTCGCACAGACAGACATACAGTGTAATCGATCGACTTCTTGGAGTCGTTGGTGACCGTGATCTCGAAGAACGCGGCCGGAATGCTGGAGTCCACGTCGTTTAGGGGGATGAATGGGTTGAAGGCCAACATCTGAACCTCCCCGGGGAACTTCGCATCATTGAATCTCAGTCTCGCAATCGGGTACTCGCCCGTGAATTCCACATCCCCGAAGTGGGGGGCACCGGCCATCTGGTCCCTCGAAGGACCGAAACCATAGGATTTGCCCACTTCACCAATGTATGGGGGCATCAGGTCGCCATTGAGGACTCGCGCGTCCAACACCTTCCCACCGGCTTCGGCCTTGACCGCGAAGTGAGAGAAGCCGTTTGCGCTCGCCTTGTTAGGCCTGTTGAATATCTCCCAGTCGATGAGCCTCCCATTTCCAGCGAGGCCTATGCATCCGGATCCAATGCCGCCTAAAGGAAATGAGATCTCCTTGCCCTTGGCTCCCTTGTAGACGAAACGTCGTCTGGCATCCTTGGCGCTACTACCTCTTGCCGATAAGCCCGCCATGTTAGGTCGGGCACTTGAGGTTCGCACCGAATTTAAGAATTGACACGTTCATAAGCCGCTACCCGATCTCCTCTTAATCAAAATAGAGAATAGGCACATCATGGGAAATCGAAATTCAACCACTGCGTGCGCGCTCTACAACCCTGCGATCAAACCAAATCGCGCCTCATCGTTGGCCTACGTCCTTTATCAACGAATGTGCCAATGACCCTGCTGACCGTGCCCGATCTATCTTCTTTAAACTTTAAGCGTATGTTTCGACCTTGGTCGGCCTTCCATTCGCTAAGCTCTCCTCTATGGCCTTTATGACGGCTATGGGTTCGAACATGTCCTGTTCGGTCAAGGGCCAACGCTTGCCATCAAGCATCTCCTTGATTTTGGCCATCCCATTCCTGTAATATGGTTCGTCCCCGAGTTTCCTCGCGACATATGCCTTCCCGACCTCACCCTCCACGGTGAACGCATCGATCTGGGGGGATGTCCTGATGTTGCCAAGGAACTTGTCATGGACTAGGGTTGAGATCACATTACCGCCTTTAGCCACTGCGATGACCTCGCGAACTCCGTGTCCTGCAACCTCGTTGAACATCTCAGCCACGTGGATGGCATAGAAGATCAATCCGCCGTATTCACTCTCTGGATCTGCGGGTCCAGCCACGGAGAGGAAGATCGGCTCATGGGCCCTGAAGAGCCCCTTCAGCTCTTGGACCATGTTCGTGAACCTGAGGGTTGAGAAACTCGTCATGGGCACGTTCTTCTCCTCTGCAAGCTGGATCAGTTTCCTGGCGTCCGCTGCATTTGCCGCCAGAGGCTTGTCGATGAAGACGGGAGTGCCGCTCTCTATGAACGGCTTTGCATATTCGAGGTGCAATCCGCCATGCCTGAATTCTACGAAAGCAACGTCGATCTCCCCCACCATCTCTCGGGGATCTGAGACTATGTTCTTGATCTTCCCCGACTTTGCGACTTCCTCGTTCCTCCCTTGGTCAAGGCCGAATAGGTGAGTGGCCTCGAAGCCCGGGACGTGGTTTGGGTTGCTTGGGTCGTTCGCGATCTGCGAGAAGGCTATGGCATGTGAGTTATCCGATCCGATGATTCCGATCCTGTATACCATAATCCATTTTACTAAATGGACAGATATATGTATTCAAAATAGCAACATCGTTAGGTTGTTGACGATTAGATTCGGTTTGAGGTCGCTCAGCTGTTCTGGGTTATGCTTGCCAGAGGCTACGGCTATGGTGAGGCAACCTGCACCCATGGCTCCGGAGATGTCGTGGACCGAGTCGCCGATCACCAAGCTGTGCTTAGGATCTGACCCTCCCTTCGCGACGGCCTTGATGAAGATCTCAGGGTCTGGCTTCCCCACGACGATGTCCTCGGCCGTTACCATGCGGTCGATGTAGCAGGCCAAACCCGCGACTTGGAGGATCTTCCTGACGTTCCTCAACGTTGTGGAAGAGGCGAGGACCAGTGGCAATCCAGACCTTTTGAGCCTCCCCAAGAGTTCCACTGCTCCTGGAAGTGGATGAGCATCCTCGATGAGCCCCATCAAGATGTCCTCCTTCCTCTGGGCATATAGGGCCAGCCTCGGGCCTTGAATACCCGGCACGATCGTGCTCAGGATGTCTTTGGGCGTTCTACCCATATTCTGCTCGATGAGGTCCCTCGATACCTTAATGCCGACCTCCTTGGCTACCCTCAGAAAGGCCTCTACATGCATTTCCAGCGTATCCACCAGTGTCCCATCAAGATCAAGGATGACGCACTTGACGCCCCAGGAATCGATCAGCCCCTCAATGCAGGTCAATGTGAGCCCACCTTCTAATGGACAAGGCTCTCGCCATCGAGATAAACATAATCATCAAGTTCGCGTATCGGTGAAAGGATTTTAATCTACTTCTCCATCGTTATAATTAGGGCACGCTAGCCTTATAAATTGGGAAAAGCATGTTATGTCAGTTTTATGGGTGAAGTGTTGAGTTAGTGCGGTGGTGCATCATGCTGGCAAAACAAACGAGGCAACATCTCGAATGGCACGACATGGAGGTGGGCCTGCTCATTCATATCAATATGGAAACTTATGCCCCCGATTGGAATTACAGATCGTTCAAGGATAATCCAGAGAGCCTTGATACTGATCAATGGATGCATGCTGCTAAAGCGATTGGCGTTAAATATGCCGTGTTAGTGGCGTAACATTGTAGCGGACTGATGAAGTTCCTAAGATGATGGCTAAATATCATCCGCTTCGTGAGTTATCCTCTTCGTCGATACCATTAAATACCAATTGGGGTTGTAGAGAGCCCTTCATGAGGAGTATTTAATCATGAAGGTGGCACTGTATACCATCAGCTATCAAGGGCTCTGGTACGCAGGTGACTACATACCGCTGAAGCAACTGATACCAAAGGTCGCTAAATTCGGTTACGATGGTATCTCGCTCAGCGGCAAGAGGCACCATGCCTCCCCCCTTGACTTGGATAGGGGAACTTGCAAGGAGATAAGGGAATTGGCCGACTCGTCGGGTCTGGAGTTGGTGGCTCTAGACACTTACAGCGACTTCATGGATCCCATCATGGAACACAGGGAGGCGCAACTTGTTTGGTTGAGGGAGCTGATACGCCTAGCCGACAACTTGGGCATAAGGATAGTCAAGGTATTCGCAGGCTGGATGGGGACGACGCTCAGGGATGGCAAGGGGGCATACGAAAGGCTGTATAGGTTATCGCTTCCATATGCCACCGACTACGATAGATGGAATTGGATCAAGGATTGCATCGAGGAGGGCGCTAAATGGGCAGATGAGCATGACATCACGCTTGCACTCCAAACCCATGGGCCGCCCGTAAGGCCGGGATACGAGGACACCCTATCGATGATCAGGGAGATCGGCTCAGATCGCGTGAAGATGTGCCTGGACATCGGATTGGGATGTTTCGATCAATTCACGCAACAAGGCGAAGAATACATCGCGAAGGCCGTTCGGGAATGCCGCGATCTAATAGTTTACTCCCACTTCAACGGCGAGTTCGGGCAAACAGCCGATGGCGACTTCATACAAGAGCCCTACGATTCGCCAGGGCTTACAACGCCAGGCGGTTCTCTAATAAATTATGGGGCGTTTGTACGGGAGCTGAAGAACGTAGGCTACGGCGGTCATCTGGCCTATGAGGTTTGCGGACCCGTGCTCGTAAATCACGCCCTTAAAGGAATAGATGAAGTCGATCGACTGGTCAAGGCGGCACTTGGATATATGAGGAAACTCATAACAAAGGCGTAAGCGGTAGATGTGGACAGAGGATACGACCTACGCGTTAAGGTTCCATTGACAGGCTGAAAAGCGTTGAAGAAGGATAGGATCGTTAAGGCCTGGTCTGCTTTTCCGGATTTATCTCAACCCAATCACAAGATTATGTTCACACGATCATTCGATGCGATTTCAAGCGTCATGCGACACTACATATATTACATCATCTCGACCAGCGGTCTTGCCTCGCGGGGAGTCTTGGGAATGGCGCGTGTGGTTCGACTTGGTACCAATATGCCAGTGAAGCGATGTCGTCGGTGAGGGGCTGGAACTTGCCGTCGGGATGCCAGCCAAGGGCCTGGATCGTGGCCTTCAAATCCTTTTTGAATCTGATCGGATCTGGAACGTGCCACCTGTAGAGCGCGTGTCTCGGGACTTCGCCCGCCTCCCTCCTCCAGAGGGGATAACCGAGAAACGGGCTGCAGAAGGTATCGCCGAAACCCCATGCGCCTCCGAAGTAGTCCTCGGTTCCCGTACCGCAGATGGTCGGGAACTCGCCGTCGCCATCGATGAAGAACTTCACCTCTCCCTCGCCCCACCATCCATTCGAGAACTGAGTCCAAGCCAGGACCGTGCCGACGTAGTGCCCCTTTCCCCTGACGCCATCCAGGATTGTGTGTTGGGGATTCATCCTAGTTGTCATGGAACGCCTCCACTGGGCATGGAAGTACGCCGATACTCCGGTGACTTGCTCGAGGGAATAGTTGATCGCGTAGAAGAAGCCAGGCATCTCCTCGGGCCTCTGGTTCTCTATTGTCACCAAGGCCATCTTCCTGAAGGGCATTGGGAAGTAGCAGTTGAAACCCCCGGACGGATTGACCGCCATTGGGAGGGAATTGACGTTGTACCTTAGCCCATGGCAGTTAACGAAAAAGTCCCCAAGCGGCGCTTCCACGGATGGACTTTCCTCGCCATCCCAGAATAGTCGTAATACGCAATCCCTGTAGGCTTTGGCGTCGGCCGTGATCCAGATGTGGCGTATCACCCCTCCCCCAGTTATCTCCGCTAGTTTTGTCACGCTTTCCTTGGGCAAGGTGATGCAGGGCATGACCTTCCAGCCTCTCCCAAGCCTGGAAGCAGGGCTGCTCTCATCCGGTATCGCCATCGCCCCCTTACCTTTCTCGCCAGTTGGATTTTCGGCCGTTATTGAACGGCTCTCCGCATCGGCCAACTCCGGGAGTGAATTTAGAATGTCCAATTCGCTCACTTCGAGCAATATTGCCTTGATAATATTAAAGGCTATCCTAATTGGGGATGGAACTCGGGGCGACGATTTTAGGGTGATGTATCTTGACTTTGGCCGCCATCAACTCGTGTAAACATCATCATTCATAGGATACAACCTGAGCTACTAGTTTGTGAACACAAGACATGATATATAAGCCGTCTCGGTTATGTGAGCGATACGAAAGCCTTTGAGACGCCCTTGGCCTCTGGCATTGGCAACGATCTTTATCGTTCTGTTGGGAGCATTGGCTCTCAGCTGGCTGCTCCAGAGGGCCTTGGAGGAACGGGAGCGCGAATCGAGAATTCAGAGGAGCCTTGAGCTGAAGGAGGCCGTGGCCCAATCCGTGCCAGGCTCCGTCATACTATTAGAGGCAGGCACCTACGAGGGTAACCTATACTTCGAGCACATGAAGGGCGAACCGGGAAAGCCCATAAAAATTATGGCTGAGGATCCCCGAAATCCTCCCGTCATTGAAGGTGGGAGGGAATGCCTACACCTCATTGAGCCGGCCTACGTCGAGCTCAGCAACATAATCTTCACTGGCGCAGTAGATAATGGCCTGAACATAGACGACGGTGGTTCCTACGATTCACCCGCGTCTCACATAGTGCTCAGTAATCTGGTAGTCGTCGATGTAGGACCGAATGGCAATAGGGACGGTATCAAGCTTTCGGGGGTCGATCATTTCGTTATCGAAAATTGCACAGCGGAGCGCTGGGGCAGCGATGGGTCGGCCATAGACATGGTAGGCTGCCATTATGGCGTCATAATGGGATGTACGTTTAAACATGGAGACGATACGGGGGCCAGTGGGATCCAGGTAAAGGGGGGGAGCTGTAACATCACGATCGTGGGTTGCAGGTTCGAGCATGCGGGTTCGAGGGCCGTCAACATCGGCGGGAGCACCGACTTACAGTACTTCAGGCCACAACCGCCACCAGGATACGAGGCAAAAGACGTGACCGTTGAAGGCTGTATCTTCATCGGCTCCGAGGCACCGGTAGCCTTCGTTGGCGTAGATGGTGCCGTTGTGAGATTCAACACCATCTACAGGCCTAAACGTTGGGTTCTGAGGATACTCCAGGAGACAGTCAGCCCAGAATTCGTCCCTTGTCGCAATGGGGATTTCACGGACAACATTATCACCTTCATGACCAACGAAGTTGTGGATACTGCCAATATAGGAGTTGAAACGGCCCCTGAGACATTCGCCTTTGCCAGAAACCTATGGTGTGCCATCGATGATCCCACTGCGAGTTTCCCAAGCTTGCCCACCCAGGAGATGGATGGCACGTATGGCCTTGATCCGATGTTTATGGACCCAGAAGGAGGGAACTTTATGTTAAGGCCCGAGAGCCAAGCTCACGGAAAGGGTGCTTATGCTTTACCAGATGAGGATGTCAGTGTATAAATAGAAAAGATCCTATACATAAATATCCTGATGTTGTCTCTAGATCATGGTTGAAGTATATGTTTTGAATGACGTTGTTAACGGCATTCTGACGTATTCGAAGAACATTCATCCAAGGGAGGCCATATTGCTCCTTAAGGGCAAGATAGATATGGGCAAGAGGATGATGGTGGTTTCGGAGCTCATCATTCCTCCTCAAGCCACTCATGGAATTGGATTCTCATCCTTCCCATTGTCCCCGCTTCCTCTGGACATGCATATTTTGGGGACAATGCACTCTCATCCGTCGGGGGCGCTCAAGCCATCTGTCACCGATTTCAACGTGTTCTACGGTGGCTTGATGATAATATGCTCATATCCCTATTCGGGGGTAGACTGCATGAGGGTGTACGATGCGAAAGGGCGGGAAATGCCATTTAGCATACGTGAACGTGCCTAAAAATCACTTTCACTCGCTAATGTCTCTGACCTCACCATGTGTCAGCCTTTTGATATCAGCGGGACTTATCTCAATGAGGACGTCGATTTCCCCCCCACCACCTATAACTCTGTCAAGGCTCATGACCTTCTCATCGATGATTGTTCGTATACGCGTTTTGTGTCCAACTGGCGGAACGGCCCCAACATCATAACCTGTGAATTCCTTTACCTGATCGGGGTCTGCCCTTCTGACTTTTTTTGCCCCACATGCCGTCGCGAGTTTTACAACGCTCACCCTCCTGTCACCAGTTACGATGCCAAGTACCGGCAAACCGGCATCTTCGATGAAGAGCATGCTCTTAATTATTTTATCGCGATTCACACCTAGGCGCCGTACGGCAGCATCAACGGTCATCGTGTGCTCCTCAAACTTGTGAAATTTCGCTTCAACGCCCATTACCCTGAGGTACTCTCTCAGATCAAAGAGCACGACCACATCATCCATTGCCTCAACGAACAATACAGGTATATCGCAGTTTTGCTCGAGCAATGCATAGGGCTCAGAAGTGGCTCTCCCCCCAATATACATGGGAGCTTATAAGCGATAATGAATAGGTTCGTCGACGCGATGAATGACCGCATACGGGAAAAGCCTGCTGAAGGACGCGAAGGGGATTTCCAACGCCGCTACTGCCGCGATCTTCTCCATCGCCATAATGCTGGCCTATCTTTGGTTCATGGGAAAGCCAGGTGGCACGGAGGCCCTCTTCGTTACGATCTTCGAGTTCTTCAAGGCCGTGGGAGTCTTGGACAAGAACTTCGACCCTAAGGAGATCCTGAATTCACCCGTTGGTGGATTGGTTGCCTACATCGGATCGTTCGTGGGCATGGTATTGCTCGTGGCCATAACCTTCGCCGGAACGAAGTATTCACTGGGGATAGTGTCTTCGGTCTCCACCTGGAGGAGGAAGAGGAATGAGAGGTAGAGAGGGGCGGGACGATACGATAGGGGGAGAGATATCGAGGAATTCGCCTGAAATCGTAAAACCTTGGACTAGGTCATGTCAGACATACCATTTTATAAATGGATGGAAGTCGTGAGAGGCTATGAGCGAGATCGGTAAGTCAGTGCGATTGAAGAGCATCTTCGGTGAAGATGGGAGGACGCTGATGGTTGCTCTCGATCATGGACTGGGAGTGCCACTCGTTCGGGGCTTGGAAGAACCTTTGGGCATCATACGCCAAGTTAGGGAGGGAGGCGCAGACGCGATAATTATCACCATTGGAACAGTCAGGCGTTTTTACAATGAACTGCCAACAGATATCGGATTGGCGTTGAGCATTCCCCCAGACCCGAGTTCAATAAGGACGGCCGCCAACCTCGGCTTGCATGCGGTCAAGAACACATATTTCGGCCCATTGAAGGGAGGAAGGCTGGAAATCATCCACGCACTGGCACTCGAATGCGAATTCTATGGTATGCCCCTTCTCGCCGAGATAGTCCCAACTGATCCGAGGACGGGGGAGCTCGTGTACGAACTGAGCCAGATCAAAGAGGCTGTGAGGATCGCGGCGGAATTTGGTGCAGACCTCGTAAAGACGACCTACACTGGGAGTCCTGAGACGTTCAGGAAGGTGGTGGAGTATTGCCGGATACCAATCGTCATCCTGGGAGGGGAAAGGATGGACAATGACGAGTCGGTGCTCGAGAACGCCAAGGGCGCGATTGTCGCTGGCGCCGCAGGTGTGGCCTTCGGAAGGAACATCTTCCAACACAGGAATCCGACGGCGATGACCCGTGCCATTGCACGCATAATCCATGGGAATGCGAGCGTTGAGGAAGCCAATGAGGAGCTGAAGTAATCAATTATTCATCCCCTATACCCTCCCATCACATCGAGAGGCGGGGGATGATACTAGTGTTGTCTCCATATGGGTATGGCATTTGCTAAGGCCGATTATCATCGCGTGAATCGCTTTTTTATAAGGCAGAAAGATGAGTGCATTTCGTGACCCACTGTAAGGGATATAAGCCAATTTGGGAACGTAACCCTTACCTGCAAGTGATGAGGTAAGGCGTAAATTGAGAGCGGCTACCTTCTATGGCGCTGGCGACATCAGGATCGAGGAACGGCCTCTCCCAAGGATCGACCCGGGAGAGGTGCTCATCAAGATCAAGGCCGCCGGAATCTGCGGAAGCGATCTTCATGGATACAGATCCGCGCCAAGGCATTCCGAGGGCCTTATGTTCGGACACGAATACAGCGGGGAGGTGGTTGAGGCAGCCGGGGATGTCAAGGGATTGGCCGTTGGCGACAGGGTTGGGCTCGAACCACTCATAGGATGCGGGGCGTGCGACTACTGCCTATCTGGCAACTATCACCTTTGTAAGGACCTATGGCACATCCCAGGCTTCGCGGAATACCAAAAGTTCCCGCAAGGCAAGGCCTTCAAGCTCCCGGAGAACGTCTCGTATGAGGAAGCCTCAACCTTGGACTGCATCGCGGTCGCGGTCCACGCCGCAAAGCTCTCAGGTTTGAAGGGAGGTGAAACCGTCGAAGTTCTCGGCGCTGGGACCATCGGCCTGCTTACGATGCAGACCGTAAAGGCATTCGGGGCCGGATCAGTTTACGAGACGGGCACGTATGACTTCCAGGTGAAACTCGCCAAGGAGTTGGGCGCTGACGCCGTCATCAATGTCAGAACGGAAGACTTGCTCGGGAAGATGAAGGAGCTGACGGGCGTGGAGGTCGTTGGGGAACGGGAGGTACCACGCGGGGTCGATCACGTCTTCGAAGCGATCGGAGGGCCCAAGGGCACGCTGGAGGATGCACTTAGGGTCGTTCGTAGAGGAGGCGTCATAACGGTCATTGGCAATCCGAAGAGCCCCGTCAAACTCTCATCGTTCGTGATGAGGGAAATAAAGATCATAGGATCCTCGAGCTACGCCTACTACGACCAGAAGCCGGAATTCCAGATCGCGCTCGACTTGCTTGCCCACGGCAAGGTCAATGCTAAAAAGATAATAACGCATAAATTTCCACTAGACAGGATTAAAGAGGCATTTGATGTGGCTTCGGATAAGCGAACGGGCTGTATTAAGGTCGTAATCGAACCTTAATCGTAGATGGGGGGAATCATTGTGGGTGGAAGGATGAGGGCGGCGATGATCTACGGGCCCTACGACTTGAGGATCGAGGAAGCCGACAGGCCGACCATAGATGACGAAAAAGTCCTGATCAGAGTCGATGCCTGTGGGATCTGCCCAAGCGACGTAAGGGGGTATGCGGGGACTAGGAGGGGCACGAGAGGCTTTCCATACATTCCTGGCCACGAGTGGGTTGGCCACGTCATCGAAGTTGGCAGGTATGTAAAGGATCTTAAGGAGGGCGACAGGGTCGTTCCGGACTGGAGGGTCGTCTGCGGCAGATGTCATTATTGCAGGCGCGGTATCTTCAACTACTGCAGCGACCTGAAGAGGGATGCGGTCAGGGGAGGATTCTGCGATTACGGTTATGCCATTCGCACGAACCTCCGGCTCATCCCTGACAACGTCTCATACGAAGAGGCATGCTTCACAGAGCCTCTGGCTTGCTGTATAAACGGCATGAAGAGGTGCGAGATCCAGTTTGGAGATGACGTGGTCATCGTTGGCTCCGGCCCGATAGGATTGATGCACCTGCAGCTCGCCAAGCATCTGGGGGCACGGGTCATCTCGTGTGACATCATAGGGGAGAGGCTTGACAAGGCCAAGAGCCTCGGGGCAGACGAGTCGATCGACTCCTCAAAGGGGGATCCGATCGAGAGGGTCAAGGAGCTGACAGAGGGCAGGGGGGCGGATGCGGTCGTCGTTGCAGTTGGAGGGCGGAAGCCGATCGAACAGGGCATGGGGATGGCCGGGATATGTGGAACCGTGAACATATTCGCGGGCACGCACCCTCCCGTTACAATCGAATGCGATCCTAACGCCGTCCACTACAAGCAGCTATGGGTTACCGGGAGTCACGATTACACGCCCCACGACTTCACCACGGCCCTCAAGCTCATATCAAATGGGGTCGTCAGGGTCAGGCCGTTGATAAGTCACGTTTTGCCTTTGGAGAAGACCAAAGAGGGATTCGACACGGTAGAAGGCCAGAAGGGCCTGAAAGTCATCATCAGCGTCGCATGAGTTCTGCTGTGTGTCTAGGCCATGTCTCATCTCCTCTGCATCGATTTGGGCACATCCGTCTGTAAATCCGTAATCTACGATCGGGAGTTCAACATAAGGGGGCGCGGGTACGGGGAGATCAGGACGCTTTTCCCTAGGCCGATGTGGGCGGAACAGGAGGCCGAGGGATGGTGGACGGCCTCCCGTGAAGCGATAAGTGGGTCGCTTCGCACATCGGGTATAAAACCCGAAGACATCGCAGGCGTGGGCGTCTGTGGTCAGGGCCACGGCCCCGTCCTCCTGGATCCGGAAAGGCGGGCGCTCATACCGTGCATCATCTGGCCCGACCTGAGGGCCATCAAGCAAGCCGAATTCATCGAGTCTGCCATCGGCCGGCGTGCCGCCGCCTACTACACGGCAGCAAAGATGCTATGGATCAAGGAGAACCTCCCTGAGGAGTTCGGGAAGATGTACAAGTTCGTGCTCCCAAAGGACTACGTTCGGATGAAGCTCACCGACACAGTGCTCACGGACTCGGGAGATGCGGCTGGAACCATGATGTATTCCCGCGACGAGGGGTCTTGGGACTATGCGCTCGTGGACTTCATCGGCATTCCGAGGGAGAGACTTCCCGACGTCCATCCCTCCGATGAGGTCGTGGGGGAGGTGACCCAGAGGGCTTCAGCTGAGACCGGATTAAGGGCCGCCACACCCGTGATAGCGGGAACGGCAGATTATCTGTGTACGAGGTTAGCGTTGGGCGACTACCTGAAACCCCGGAAGGCCGTCATCTACCTCGGATCGGCGCCGAGCATCTTCACGATAGGTAAAGATGGCAAGTCCATAGGGGGTTTCATGGGGATGGGAGGGGCCTCCCTGAAATGGTACAGGGAGCGGCTGTATTGCCTCGACGCAACTTCAACATATGAAGCCCTCGATAAGGAGGCGGAGGGGGCCGAGCCCGGCTCCGGCGGGTTACTGTTCCTTCCTCACCTGATGGGTGAGAGGAGTCCAACATACAACCCCCATGCCCGAGGCGTCCTGTTCGGTTTGAACCTCAGCCACAGCCGTCGCGACATTATTCGAAGCATGATGGAAGGCGTGATCTTTCAACTCAAGATGATCTTTTGCAGCCTGAACGTGACTGAGAAGCTCAACCAGATCCTCGTGGTTGGTGGTGGGGCGAAAAGTTCGGTTTGGACCCAAGTCATTGCCGATGTCTTCAATGCTGAAGTCTGTGTGCCGCTTGCGGAAGAAGTAGGAACCTTGGGCTTGGCGGTCCTCCTCTCATCTGGCTTGGGGATTTATGGCGGTGTATCTGAAGCCCAGAGGAAGGTGCGCCTCAACATAGTCAGGAGATTATCCCCCAGAGTCGCGTATAATAAGAAATATGAAGAAATATTCGAACTCTACCGCAATCTGGATGGGGCGCTGACGAATTTTATGACGGGATGAACAAACACGCCTTCTTGAATCGAGCGAAATCCCTATGCAACGTTCCACGATATAATCGGTGTCCTCGTAAGTAGTAAATGCATATAAATGTAAAAATGAAGGCGAGTGAAGGAGATTGGTATGAAGTCAGCCTTGATTGTCTGGGGAGGTTGGGAAGGCCACGAACCTAAACAATGCGTGGACATATTCGTTCCTTTTCTGAAGGAGCGCGGTTTCAAAGTAGAGGTTTCAAACACACTGGACTCATACCTAGACGAAGTTAAGATGAGTTCACAAGACCTAATCGTCCAAGCTTGGACCATGGGGACCATAAAGCAGGAACAGGAAGCGGGGCTGTTAAAGGCGATTAGGAACGGGACAGGGATCGCCGGTTGGCATGGGGGGCTGGCGGACTCATTCCGAAACAACACCGATTACCAATTTATGGTCGGCGGACAATGGGTGGCACATCCTGGCGGCATAATCGATTACGAGGTCAACATAACCGACCACGACGATCCGATCACCAAGGGCCTGAAGGATTTCAAGATGAGGTCCGAACAATATTACATGCAAGTTGACCCATCAAACGAAGTCCTCGCCGTGACCGTCTTCCATGGAACCGAGGACGTCCCTTGGATTAAGGGCTGTACAATCCCAGTGGTATGGAAGAGGATATACGGCAAAGGAAGGGTGTTTTACACCTCACTCGGACACGTCGCGAAGGATTTCGACGTTCCGGAGGCTAAGGAGATAGTAAAGAGGGGCATGCTCTGGGCAAGCGGCCTATTATGACGGCGATATTAAGCACATGGCAAGGATCAGCACGATGCGAGGACCTAGGCTGAGGGAGTTCAGTTATGAGGATCTAGGAGCCGTTAAGAGCCTGATCGATGAGACGATAGACACTTCCTATTCCGATTACCCAGAGGGATTTAGGGCGCACATGAGAGAGGGTCATCATTCCAGAGAGCGCATCTTGGACGAAGCACGGAAGGGACATACGATTGTATTGGAGTACGAGGGGAGGCTCATAGGCACCGGTACGCTGATGGGGGACGTCATTCAGGGCGTATTCGTACATCCTTCATACCAACGTAAGGGCTTTGGCAGACAAATCATGCGAAAACTAGAGGAAAGGGCAATATCAAATGGGACAACGACCCTCGTCTTACAATCGACACCTGTATCCAAACGGTTCTATGATTCATTGGGCTATGTTACATCGAAAGAGGCTACGTTCGCTATCGGATCAAAGCAAAACTTCCGTTATTACAAGATGGCGAAGGACATGGGCAATCCCTCAGATGCCTCCGCATCATCTCTCAACTGATGGGGATTTTGCGCGAGGCGGTTCACGTGCTCTTGCCAGATATGAATGAGCAATAGCCATAATCTATCGGCCCAGTTTTCATCGTCTCACAAGGGAAGTCCTGGCATTCGAAGCATAGCCTGACGCCCTTGTTGAAGGCACACGTAGATATTTTACAGAATTTATTTACTTACGGGTGTGGGGGAAGAAAACCCCGGGGCTTGCCCCGGGCGATGAATTCCCCCACCAAGACTCTTGCTCTGAGTATTAGATGCAACACGAAGACAAGAGAATGTAGAGTTGAGCCCCGGAGCTTGCTCCGGGGTAGTTTCTACTTTCTTTAGGGACGCATCCCTGTTCCCCGCTTGGGCATTTTTCGCACGCTATCCCGCAAACACCGATCTTCATTATGCCTATCTGAATATGAGGGAGATGACCTTAAAAGTCTTGTGGGCTATTTCCCGATGAAGTCAGGGCCGTAAGGTGCCATGCTCTCTCACGACTTCATAAGCATAGTTCATGTTCTCCGCGGGAGTGAACGGGGCGACGTTGTTTCCCTCCCCGAAGGTGAATTTCTTCCCCCTCAAAACGCCTGAGCCTAGAATCTTCAGACTCTCAGCCATTATCTTCTCCTTCGGCCCCTCCAGAAGCGTCACTACGTGCAAGTTACCTCTTATCGCCACGTCATCGCCCAATATTTCCCTTGCCCTCTTTAGGTCGAGGGGGTACCCCGAATCGAGCGAGCTGATCTCGAGCTCCCCCTTCAGGGCCTCCAGGTGGTGGTTGACGTCGCCACATAGGTGGATCCCGGGTCTACCGATGCAGAAAGTCTTGACGATCTCCTTGTGTAAAGGTAGAACGAAGCGACCGTAAGCTCTCGGGGAGAGCAGCTGTATGGAATCGTCTGCGAACCCGAAGCCCTCATATGGAAAGCTCACGCCTTTCACCTTGTGCCACGCCTTCATCCTCTCCATCAGGGCGTCGGTGATGAATTGTAGGAACCTCTCGACGAAACCAGGATTTGAATACAGTAATTTTAGGATTGCCCCTCCCGTAATGTTCATGGCTATCGTGAAAGGCCCATCTGTTCCTATGGGCAAGTTGATCTCCCCTAAGGGCCTCCCCGCATATGTGAAGCCCTTCTCCTTAATCTCTATGAGTTTGTCGTAGAATTGTTTTACCTTGCCCATGAATCTGGACATCGGATCCGGAATTCCATTTCCCATGAATTCGGCCATCTCATCAAGGTCCCTAAGGAAAGGCCTTATGTCCGGCACTTGGTTCGGGGTGAAAAAGAGTTCACCACCCAGCCAAGCCGATTCGTAGACGTTCTGGAAATTCACTCCAATGTCCCACTTGTCAGGCAATCCCATCTCCCAATCAGCCCACACGTTGTGCCTCCTCCAATTCTCAAAGTCCAGTTGTGCCATTAGCATGGCATGGGGGTCGCTGAAACAACCCTCGAATGTGTAGCTCGCCTTGTTCAATCTTGGATCAAGGACAAGCACCTTATATCCGATGGACCATGAGACCGGCACTCGTCTATGGGCTCCCCTTCGAAAGTCAGACATGAGCCCCCTGACTTCCCTGTTGTGTTCCTCGAAGCCCTCGTCCATGCCGTGCGACGTGCGTTGGGGTTTAAATCCCTTTATAATGCCTCAGAGTACTTTGATGCCAAGTTTGTGTGCCATCCCTTTAACGCTTTTCACATAGTCTCCGTAAACCATTGCGAATTCACTTCCCATGAATTTTCGGATTGAATCCTCGTGTTCGACCCTTACTAATGCGGTAATCCTGCAGTTTTTCACCCCCAACGTCCTTGCAACTAATGACCTTGCCTTTCACCACGGCAATTTTATCGTCAACTCCGCAATTTATCAAAGTAACCGGCCCCCTTGGGGATTACAATATCCCGTTACGGTTCCTTTAACATTTCTCAATCTCCTTAGGACGCATTTGCTTTTGGTAATCGTGCTCGGCGCGAAGCAATGCCTGAGGGTTATCGTTTTCCCACGGTTTGATAGTGCTTCGGGCGTGAACACCGGTTTGTGAGACGCCTCGTGAAGGATCAGTAAGGGCAGGGGGTTACCCCCCCTCCAGCAACCTATTGGGTAACCGTCGTCAGCCAACTTGGAGATCGAGAAGCACATCTTTGCCCCAAGGGGCTTCATGAACTACCCACACCACAATACGTAGGCGGCGTTCGCCTTCATCTTGTCCACCGTGGCTTTCATCGCGAGATAGATGTGTGCTGATTTCGCGACATCTTCAAACGCTGGTTCATTGACGATCGATTCGCCAATCCATTTACGTGCGATCACCTCTGCTTCGCGCCTGCTAACCTTTTCACGGGCTTCCATGAATTTATCCATGTTGATGGTTTGCACATTCAGCATGCCTTGAAACAAAGGGCTCTTGTGCCAAGCTATCCCATCCAGTACCCGGTTTCCAGCGTCGAAAAGGCACACTCTGATCCCACCGAATAGCTTCGGCTTTTTAACGCCTTTGATAATTCTGTGGACCTCTCTCCTGCAAAAGGCCAATCGGACGTTAGGATGGTCTGAGAGGTAGTCATAGGTTTCGAGGGCGTAGAGTAAATTATCGCCGTCACTCACGATTATGACGGGCTTTTTTCAGCCAGGTAGATCAATGGTGAGTATTGCTGCAAAGCATACGGGAATACGACGAAGCAATCAACGCCTCTGGTATTGATTCGGAGGATGTCCCCGTCTTCCTTTATAAGCGCCTTTGGCGCCTTTTTTAGACCATATTTCTCAAGGACCTCCTCGGTTTGCGAGTCTTGCTTTGCCTTATTTTTCCCGACTATTTCTGGGGTTTCGGGGAGCAAGAAAATGGCGAATGGGTTCGGGCTCTTTATATTGACCAATAGCTATGCCACGTTGTCCGATGCCATGCGTTGTCTCTCTATAGGTTCAATGCTAAGCACGTGGTGGTGGACCTCCCCTGCCATAGATAACGATCGCCTTTATGGAAGTAAACAGTAGAAACCCTTCGGACATCACACTATATAAGATGACTCACCTCTTAAAGTTTACAAAGCAAGAAAAATTATTCATAGGAGCTAAAAGGAAGTTACTAGTATATTGGGGCAATGAAGGTATGGAATCCCCTCACGAATAGAGAGGAGGTAGAGGTCTTTGTCTTTATGTATATAGCTGGTGGCAGGAAGCTAAATGTGTTGAGGTATTTCATACCGGAAGAAGAATTGGATAAACGGTTGCAAGAGTTAAAGCGCCAGTTCATGAAGACTACGTAACCGTTGGGTAGGACGACCGCCGATTGGCGACGCGATTGCCATGAAAATTGACAAGCTGGACCATGGGGGATCGAGCGTTCGCCGTTAATGACGGATTCATAAAAGTCGCATGCCCACTGGCTAATGTGCGACGACGGGAGAGGCTAATGCTAGGGAGGTCGAAGCATCGATGTCAAACGTTAAATGTCGATCGTCTTTAGCTAATGGGCGGTATATAAGGGATGAAATCCAAGATCCGTCTCGGCATTATTGGAGTGGGCCAAATTGGCAAGCACCATCTCGAAAATTACTCGAAGATCCAAGCTGCGGAGATGGTTGCCGCATCTGATATTAACGAGGCAGAGCTGAAAAAGGTCGCTGAACGATTTGAGATCCCGAACACCTATGCGGACTTCCGCGAATTACTTGAACGCGACGATATCGAAGCTGTGGACGTCTGCCTGCACAACAACCTACATGCACCAGTGACGATAGCAGCGCTGCAGTCTGGTAAGCACGTGTACTGCGAGAAGCCCATGGCCGGCGCGTACATCGACGCTAAGGCTATGTTCGACACGGCGAGGCGTTGCAATAAGAAGCTCAGCATCCAGCTCAGCACACTATTTTCGAAGGAGACGAAGGCAGCCAAACGCCTGATTGGCGAAGGTCGGCTCGGTCATATCTACCATGCCCGATCGACTGGCTTCCGAAGGAGGGGGCGACCATTCGTGGACGGGTACGGCACTGCCAACTTTGTGAAGAAGGATGTGGCGGGTGGCGGGGCTCTCTACGACATGGGCGTCTATCACATATCCCAGATGCTCTACTTGCTTGGCCTGCCCAGCGTGGAGCGAATTACCGGCAAGATCTATCAGGAAACTGGAATGGACGAGGGACGACGAAAGAGCAGTGGCTATAGTGTAGAAGAGCTTGGACTGGGGTTTGTGAGGTTTTCAAGCGGGCTGACACTCGACATCGTCGAGTCCTGGGCGATCCACCTGAATCCATTTGAAGGCAGCTTCATAGTGGGTTCCGAGGGAGGAATCAGGCTCGAACCCTTCAGCTACCACACGTCGTTCGGCGACATGGACATGGACGCGACATTCAATATAGATGGCGCGGATTGGCGGTGGCACCAGTTGCGGGAGAACGAGGACGCTTACGATTCACCCCAACACCACTGGATCGCCGTGCTACAGGACCGCGTGCCATTGATCCCAACGGACCAGACAGCGCTGCAGACCATGTTGATCAGCGAGGGGATTTATCTATCCGACAAGCTTGGACATGAAATTACAGCAGAGGAAGTAGAGAGGAATTCGAAGTCAACAGCCCTAAAGCTTTGATACATGAGATAAATTTACACTACTAGACGCACTTCGAAAAGTTCGAGATATAGGCGACTTCACTCGTTCCTCCCAGAAAGCGTGCTAAGTCCATTGCCTCAGCCTCGATCCCGTCACGAATGACAGTCGTCATCCTAGTAAAAGGCTCGACATTGACATGCAAGCATTTTCCTCGACGTTCATGGGACCAGACGCCCATAACGCGGCCAGCAAAAAGCACGACTGGCGAAAGCCATCCCGCCTTACGGTAAACCCGTTTATAATTTACCTCATCCACTAGGTGTTTCTTATCACGGTGCCCGAGCATGTAAGGATCGAAACTGGGCAACAGGCGGACGACGCGGGCCTTGGCTTTTACGGACTGCGCCGCTGCTAGGTCTCGACGAAGGATCAGGGCAGGTGTGCCCTCGATGGCTATCTCCACCAAATCACCCCCAAGGCTCTCACGAATCGGTAAAACATCGTTGACCGCCATTCCTGCCCATGCGGCGAAGTCCTGTAAGGTTGCTGGGCCGTAACCGTGAAAATAGAGACGTAATAGCTCATTCTCCGCATCTCCTGTCGGGAGATCGTCTAGATCTGGCAACCACTGGTCCTGTCGCACGAACGTTATCTCTTGTCCTCGGTTCGGGCCGAAGCAAGTCGAGCCCTGCAGGCAGGCTTGTTTGACAACGCCACCCCAATAATGTTGGACCCACCTCTTTGCCTTGGCTCCCAAACGCGCGGTAACTCGCTCGGCCAGCTGCTTGCGGGTTAGGGGGCCTGGGGCAAGGGCATCACAGATGACTTCCGTCATAACTTCGGCCTCTCTGGGTTTAACTCCATGCCGAGCCATCCAGCGTTGTTCATCGCGAATCCTTCGCTTGAGGGCACCAACATAGATGGGCAGATCCTTTGATGGCAGAAGATGGGTTGCGCCCCGCATGCACCACGTCTTTACAAGCGTGCGCTCCTTCCAAAGGGAGCGTTCTATATCTTCCCGCCTAAGGCTCTGGACTCGTGCCCACAGGGCAATATCGGCAGCGGACATCAATTGGGCTTGAATGCCACAAACGTCCCTAACTACGGTCTCCAATGACTTAAGAGGAGCACGGCAATCCAAGTGATGGCGACTCATGCGAAAATGCACAACTTGGGACCACGACAGATGACACACTCGGTTGTTCCGCGATTTCAACTCGATTACCTTTATGAAGTGTTATCCGAACAATTAGCCCATAATGCCTCAATGCAAGAATAAGATGCAATGGGGCCATTTAGTTCGAAGTTCATTGGTCCACTTCGCTATCAACGCCTTTCGATCTCCTTTATTGACCTTCATTAACTCCTCTTTTATTTTAGGATGGTCTTTCTCCATAAATATGAAATTCCTACATTCCATGAGTTGCCCGCATCGGCTGCAGTCTACCATTTTCTTACTAGATGCACATACTTTGATACGGCAATTAGGAAGTCCGCCACCTTTTCTACATCCTGGACACACCGACATGGCTTGTATTGAAGATAGCCCCTTAGCAAACTCTTTGAAATCAAAATTCTTCGGTACCCAATTTTCAAGTTCATACTTCCGTACCAACTCTTCAAAGCCCTTTGCCAGTTTTTCTATTGCTCCATTACCAGCTGCACAACTACCACACCATATGCCGCAATAGCCAATTTGCCTTTTAACATTCTCAAAAGGTACGGCCTTACTCAAGTGCCTCGACAAAGAGTTATGGTTTCCTGGAGTATATAAGGATTGATTCAGCCCGCTTGGGTCATGATCCATTTACTCTCAGTCTATTACCCCTTTTGTGAAAACATGTGCCCCCCTCTATTATATCGAAAGACTTAATATGGCTGAGCTCAATTAGCCTAGATGTAGAGGTGTCTGCTTAATGGTTGAAGCATACATCCTTGTGAAAATCGCTACTCAAACAGAGAGTTATGGTTATAATAGATCCGTTGTGGAGAAGATATGCAAGATGAAGGGAGTTGTAAATGCTCAGCTCCTTTTTGGAGACTACGATGCGATCGTGAAGCTAGATGTCCCCAAAATCCACGACGTTGAAAACTTGGTAATCGAGGAGATATCTATGATTCCAGGCGTCGAGTCCACCGTTACACTTTTGGCAATAGATGAGAAGATCCTTAAGGAGGCATAATGGATGGAAACAGGATACGTGCTTTTCAACCTCAAGCCAGGTACAAAAAAGGATTTCCTTGAGAAATTAAGGAAGGTGAAGGGCATAAAGGAGGTAAGGCTTGTGATTGGCAACTTCGATGCCATTGCCAAGATTGAGACAGAGAGTATCGAGGAACTTGAGAAGATTTATCTTAACGAAATTGAAAGCATATCTAATATAACAAATGCGAGGCTTCACTTCGTTGCATGCCCAAGGACTAGAAAATGAGAGGCGGCAATTACCTACTACTCACCAAATGTAATCGATATACAACAACTAGGAGGCAAGTTCGATCTCACTCTTCGTTTTCTCAAACGATGACGCCGGAAGCGGCGATGTAGAGGGATTCTATGAGCTCTTAAAATTCCTGAAGAGTCATAACATACATGGCAACTTCTTTGTGGTTCCCACCCCTGGAGGTAAACTGATCAATGACGAGTGGAGACGAGCCTTAGGTATGGCCATCGATGATGGCCACAAACTGGAGATGCATGGCCTCTCGCATAACTCACCTGCTGGATGCGAGTTCGGGATCACGCCCTCTTATGTCTTGGATGTAATGAAGGGTGGAAGGAAAACAATCCGAGATGGCAGGGCAGAGATTGAGAAGAAGTTGACTATCGTTAAGATCGGTGAAAAACTGAAAAAGGGTCTGGAGGCATTTAAAAGTTCATTGGGTGTCATACCGATGGGATTCCGATCGCCTTGCCTAGCCATTCATGAGAACATGTTCGTAGCGTTAAAGGAAAACGGATTCTCATTCGATTCGTCGATCGCCATCAATAAGGGGGGATGGAGGTACATTGCCAAGCAGCAGGGGCTCAAATACCTGAACAGAGATTATGCGGATCTCAGGGGATGGTCCGAGGGGATTCCCGCTAAATTGTTCCTACACAGGTGTGGTCTTGTGGAGGTCCCCATCTTGAGCGAGTACACGTGGTTCCTTCATGAAAAGGACGTCAAGAGGCAGGTGGATATCGCCCTTGGGGATTTGGACAGGGTGTGCAAAGCCAGAGGTGTCTTCGTGGCCCTCTCCCACTTCTATGCCATGACCGGCAATTACTCTGCGGGACTGAAGGTATACGAGAAGATCTTCAACATGGCAAGACAGAAAGGCGCTGAATTCGTAACCATTGAGGAAGTCGTGAACCGACCACCATCATAGTTATAACGGCTTCTTCCTACCTCGATATGTTTAGGTGATAATCAAATCCGATAATCGGCCAATATGCCCCATCTCTCGGACTTGTTGTATTTTGAATCTGATGACCTGAAGTGCACGAACGATGATAGGGACCTGATCGAGATTGGGATCACTTTCGACAATCCCCCTATCTCCATATCTTATGGCCTCGAGTACTAACGGCAATTCGCTGCGGAAGATGGAATAACGCCATCCAGCCCTTCCGAAGACAAGGCCGCCACTAACATGGCAATATACGTCAAGGCGCAGTCCATCGGGTGGAGTCCTCAACTCGACCAGAACCTCATCTCTCATGAGTCGCGTGTAAAGGCCTGAGACCTGATTCACTTCATAGTTTGGGCCAACCGTGAGGAACAGCTCCCCCGTTGAATCCGAATGTGTCAGTGTACAATACCTAGGTGTATTCGGAACCTTGGGGTCAACTCCCTGTAAATATCGGACATGCAATCTCTCTGGAACTAGGCGAGCCATTACTCGATCGACCACGTTATTCTCAGCGGCATAATAATCTTACACTAATGTGTTTTGCGCTTTTCATTATCGCCTTCTTCGATTCCCTGTCCATACTCCAATGCCATTAGCCCTCAGGAAGAGCCCTAGTGCGTGAGGGAGCGTAAGCGATGACCGGTTCAGCAGTCATCGTCTATATCTTGACAATGTGCTACTAATGATTGGAGAGAGGAACTTGGCTTGAGGGATAAGATAGGCTTTAAATCCTTGATATGTGGATTGGGGAAACAGAGAGATGCCAGAAGGTATTTGGATAGCCCGGGACTACATTAAATGTAGTGGTTGCAGGAGATGCGAGATAGCTTGCTCCATAAGGCACGAAGGCAAGATATGGCCTGAGGCCTCAAGGATAAGGGTCTTCATGCTCGTACCTGGGGCTGAAATCCCTCATTTCTGTGCCCAATGTCATGACCACCCATGCCTCGAATCATGTCCCACCCAAGCGATATCTGTGAGTAAGGACACCGGTGCCATGCTAGTTGATAGGGAAAAGTGCACTGCCTGTGGCAACTGTGTGGATGCGTGTCCGGGGAGGATACCGCATCTTCATCCAACTGACAATTACTCCTTGATATGCGATCTATGTAGGGGTGACCCTCAATGCGTAAAGGTCTGCCACGAAGGCGGATGGGATGCGCTCTGGATCGCGCCTGCCCCCGAAAGCTACTCCTACAGGCTATACGCAAGGAAACCCGAGGAGCTGACAAAGGAGCTATTGCTCAACCTCCTGGGCGAAAGGGGCTTCGAGGTGATGTGACATGAGGGGCTATTCGGGCAAGATCCTTGAAGTAGATATGAATACCCAGTCAGGCCGGGACACGACCTTCCCCGATGACGTGTTAAGGACATACTTGGGGGGCAGAGGACTGGGTGCGAAAATTCTATGGGATAGGCTGGGATCGAGATGGAGGTCCATCGATCCCCTCGGACCTGATAACCTCCTGCTCTTCCTCACGGGCCCGCTCACAGGCTATTACCCGGGTGGTAGGACCTGCATCACGGGTAAGAGCCCGCAGAGCAACGGGATGGTTGGATCAACGGTTGCCGGTGAATTCGGGATTGAGCTCAAATGCGCGGGTTATGACGGGATCATCTTTTCGGGTGTGTCCGACAAGCCCGTGTACGTCCTTGTCTTTGACGGCCAAGTCCTATTCAAGACCGCCTCTCACATATGGGGGATGACCGGTCAGGACACACTGAAAACTATAACGAGCGAGAGCAGGAGAGCCGTTCAAGATTTAAAACCCGGCTTGGGCGAATTGATAGAACCCTCGACGCTCTACATCGGACCTTCAGGTGAAAGGAAGGCTAGGATAGCCGCGGTGATGGCCAAGTGGTCCCACGCTGCCGGTTATGGTGGCTATGGAGGTGTGATGGGAAGTAAGAATCTGAAGGCAGTTGTGGCCAAGGGCACTGGCCCCCTCCCCGAAGCCGCGGACATGTCCTCGACCTTCACGCTGATCGAGAGGATCTGCCAGGCATGCTACACGAACGACAAGTTCAGGAGGTGGGGCACGGGCTACCTCGGTTACGAGGTCGGAGCTCAGACGAGCAGCGAACCCGTGAGGAATTGGCAGGAGGAGTGGCACGACGAGAGGAGCTTCGGCGTGGACAGGTTTGAGCAGAGGGTCTGGGTCAAGAGGTACTGGGGTGACTTCGGCTGCCCGACGACGTGCCTCAAGCTCGCGACGCCGAAAACCGGACCATACAAGGGAGCGGTAACGGACAACCCCGATTATGAGATACAGGCGTATCAGGGAACAAACCTCGGCATATTTACGCCTGAGGCTAACGTCTACCTGTCTTCGCTCGTGGATGATCTGGGGGTCTGCGGGATCCAAGGAGGGAACGTCATGGGCTTCGCCGCCGAACTATTCCAGAGGGGGATATTAAAGGGCGAGGACATCGGTTTCGACCTCATGTGGGGGGACGTCAACGCATTCGCCGCCTTATCGAAGAAGATAGCGTACAGGGAGGGGATAGGTGACGTCCTGGCCGAGGGCATCTATAGGGCTGCAAGGAAAATAGGCGAGATGAAGGGCGTAGATGTAATGAAGTACGCAGTACAATCCAAGGGCATTGCCATAGGCGCACACGGCATAAGGAGCAAGCTCGATTATACTGATGATATCTCATATGCTTGTTCGACGCAGGGGGGAGACCACACCTCGGCTGCACTTCTCCCCATAGATGCTGGAAGTAGCGAGCTCACGTTGGCGCTCCACGACTCCGGGGTATACTGCTGGTTCAATGTGTTCGAGACTCCTAATCCGCTCATCTGGGAAATCCTAAGGGCGGTTACGGGCTGGGACGTTACTAGGGAGGAGTGGTACGGGGCCTCTTCGAGGAAGATACTCGCAATCCAGAGGGCCATGCTCCTCCTAGGGGGGCCGGACGTGATGTGGAGCCCGGAATTACACGACGACAATCCGCCGCGGTTCTACGATCCACTTCCAACTGGACCAAAAGCCGGCAAGAGGGTAGTGATGGAAGATTTCACTAAAATGAAGAACGAGTATTATGAGGAATTGGGCTGGGACGAAAAGGGCATACCGAAACCTGAAACCTTAAAGAAACTCGGACTCGAGGACATCGGTAAGGCACTCAGTCACCTGCAGTAGGCTTCGTCCTCAATGCCTTCAGCTAAACGAATAACGGGAGTCAAGTCATGCCTGCATAAATATCGTCATCGAATTCGCATGGGTGAATGCATTGATGAGGAAATTAATTAGTAAAAGCGTCAGATGTCCGAACTGCACGCTCTCCTATTTAGGCACGATGGCAGGATCTCTAAAGACGCTGGGCGTTGAATGCGACATCGTCGACGTTGGAGGGTACTCCGGATACGCGTTCATCGTCAATGTCACCAAAGGCCAAACGCACGTCTCTGGCCCCACCGCCCTGCCCAAGACTTCGGAGGCCAGTGAGGGGGATTTCGTGTGGAACGAGATCATCAAGGGGACCGAGAGCCTCGGATGGACCATCGAGAAGTACCATGATCCGGGGGATTGTGAGATCCTCGGCAGGGAGCCCAAGCCAGAGGAGCGCGCGCGGATGAGGAGGCTCTTCGATAAGGTCAAGGAGGAGGTGGATGGGATGGATAGGCCGGTCGTTGTATGGGGTTTGCCGGTGCCCGATTATGGCGTCGCTGTAGGTTATGATGGTGACTCCTACCTCGTGACAACGATCTATGGAGATGGGAGGCTCGAGGCCCCAATCCCTTTTGATCACTTGCAGGCGCCGGGTAAAATCCAGGCGCTCTTCTTCAGGGATAGGGTGTGGCCTAAGGCCGATGCGATCGAGCGGGAGGCCGTTGAGAGGGCCGTGAGGTTCGCTTCGATGACAAGGTCGGATCGGACCTGGGCCATGGGGCCAACGGCTTGGAGCGTCTGGGCCGATGCCCTTCAAAGCCTGCCAGGGATAGAGGATTACTGGAGTGGCTATGGTGGGAACAGTTACGTGGCACAATGCACTCGGGAGAGCCGTCACATCGCTGCGGAGTTCCTGAAACGTCTTCCCGCTACAAATCGATCAATGTACTTAAGGAAGGCGGTCGAGTGCTATGAAAGGGAACTTGGGTTATTGGATAATTACACGCGCATCTTCCCCCACAAATGGCCGATACCAGAAAATTGGCGCTCGGAGAATACAAGGGACGATCTGAAGAAGGGGGAAGAGATGCTGAGGGGCATCAGGCCACTTGAAGAAGAAGCCCTAATGAATATGAAGAAAGCTATTGAAGAATGGTGAATGGTGAGTCATTTCCCCTCACTGTATATTTGAGGACAGGATCGCCCAAAAAAAGCCCGTTTTCATAGGTCGGGGAGGTGTGCGCCCAGGGCGATCCTTACCTATAGACGCGGCGTTCGAGCTCATAAGTCTTGGAGGCATCCTTTGACCCGGAGAGGGGGGTCAGTGAAAATGGAAATCGGTAGATTTTGGGAGATCGCAATGAGCTGACACCATACGCATAGCAATATGCGGTTACAATAACGGCATCTTAACATCCAGATGGACAATCTGATATATGATAAGGGCTTAAATACAGTCATAGCCTCCAAGAGATTAGGGTGGGAAAAGATTGGGTAACCATGGAATTGAAGCCCCTACCTTTGGCCCTTGGAGGGGTTTCAACCTCCTGGAAAAATTTACCGTCGATAGAAATTCCCCTTTCGCAGAACTCGATTTCCAGCGAATGTCTGAATGGGGCTTCGACTTTGTAAGATTGCCGATGGATTACAGATGTTGGATCATCGGCAACGACCTATATGCGATAAATGAGAAGGTAATGGGTGAGATCGACCAAGCCGTGGAATTTGGGAGGTTATATGGCATACACGTTAACCTTTGTTTCCACCGCGCTCCAGGTTACTGCATAAATCCTCCGAGAGAGCGTTTGAACTTATGGAGGGACAAGGAGGTAATGGAAGCGTGCGAACACCACTGGAGGCTCTTCGCAAAGAGATACGAGGGCATTCCCAGCACGCAGGTCAGCTTCAACCTCGTGAACGAGCCCTTGGGGGATGATTTGAGCGGCGATATCGGCGCCGACATCTCGACGTATGGGCAGTTCGCAAAAAGGATGTTGCGGGCAATTAGGGAGATAGATCAAGGAAGATTGGTCATAGCCGATGGCCTGATAACAAAAGGACATTATGAACCAGTGCCGGGCATCGATGACCCATTGTTCGGACAAAGCTTCCACATGTATGAGCCGGGATGGCTTACACACCTCGGTGCGGAATGGGCACACGCATGGTACGTCTATGGGGAGAATGAGCAACCAACTTATCCTGGGATTGCGCCAAATCTAGATAGGTATTCAGAGAAGCTGCCATTAAACTCCCCTGATAGAGGGGCCTACATGGCTTACAGGGACGTATGCGTGGAAAAGGCCTGGCTTGAGAGCTGGATGAAAAATTATTTCGACTTAAAGGAGAAAGGAATTTTCATCCACTGTGGGGAACTCGGAATTTATGCCAAGAAGGTCCCTAGGGGATCTCAGCTTAATTGGTACAATGACATCTTGGACATCCTCTCAAAACACTATGTGGGCTGGGCAATATGGAATTTCAGGGGTTCTTTCGGCGTGATCAACACGGGCCGAGATGAATTTCACAGCGAGACATTGCCCAACGGAGACCGCCTCGATAGGAAATTGCTAGATGCAATTCGTAGCCATTTGTGATCATCTATAAATAATCCAATGCAACAAAGGATGTAGTTAACATCGAATGTCTACGCTTTAAATTTTTCAATCGCCCTTCTCGCAGCATCCATCGTATCTAGCCGTATGAGGGCATAGTCCCATGAGATGACAACGCCATCCGCTCCAGCGTTCAGTGCCTGTGTGACCGATTTCCCCACCAAATCAGGATCGCTCATGCAGGCGTTTATACCTGGTACGATGCCCACCTTATGTCTCGTTTCCCCTATGGCATCGAGCGTTCCTTCGTATACCCTCTCCGGAGAGAACGTCGTGCCAGGATATGTTCCAGAGTAGAACATCGGTTTGATCCAGTCGCACGCATCTGCCATCATCTTCCAGTCCACGGCATATTTCCAGGAATCGCGGACGCTGTAGATATCGAGGGCGACCCTATTCCCCCCATCTATTGTCTTTGCCAAGTTATAGATCTCGGCATGCAGCTCCGCATGAGTCCCCATCCTAAAGCGGAGCCAATCCAAATATTCTGGTATGTTCGTCAAGAATCGAAAAACATCGTCAGCCCTGGATAAACTCTCGACCATCGCCGGGATATATCCGAGCGAAACCCCGCGCAGGAGGCCCCTCTTTATCGCGCCGACATCAATTCCACGTGCCTTGGCCTTTTCAACGCAATGCGCACAAAAGCACGTCAGGCCCATCTCCGGTTTTGGGAGCGAGGTGATGCCAAACGAATCCGCCATCTCATCGGTCAATGTCATAAAACCATATTGCACGGAATGGTCAAAGAGATCGAGGAACATCCCATCGAAATCGTAGTTCCTTAGCAGGTCCTCGACCATTCCGAAGTAGAGGTTCCTCACATCTGGGTCGTTATGGCAATAAACTCCCCGCACCTGTCGACCCAAAACGTCAATGACGTGACAATCGGGATGATTTTCAAATCCTGGGAATCTATTGAGAAGGAACGCGTAGGTCTCCATGCCATGAGCCTTTGCGACACCTATTATCTCGGGAAGGACGTTAGCACCTTTCAGTGCCTCATCCTTCGACTTCATGGGTTTAAGCTTTGTCTTGTCGTAGAACTCAAGGTGAGGTTCATATGTGAATCCTGAGGCGGTAAGAGATTGCCTTCCTTGTGGATTGTGGGTCAACGTACCCCATCCATGTGTAGTGATGTGGTCGATGTTCGTGAGTAACATGAGTGTATTGATGCCTTTCCCGATCATCGTGCAGACCGCGGCCTCAATGCCTTCATCCAGGAGTTCACCGATGAAGTGTACCTGCATCCCCACCATTAATTTCTTTGCCATATCCTTTGAAAGGTATCGATGTATGGCTTAAAGTTTTACGCTAAATCATTCCTACAGGAGACACATGCCCCTCATGAAGTCGGGCTTGTGAAGTTCACTCCATCGATAAGCATGGCAGGGGCCAGTGTTGGAGTGTCCACCTCCCACCACTTTATCCAGTGCCTCTCCGCCCCCACTGCACGGATATTACCGAGCAACCTCAACATGTTATCGGAGAGCCTGAGTCCCCTGATCGGCCCAACGATCTCCCCATGCTCTACCCTGAAAAGCCCATCCCTCAATATCGTCGAGAAGTCGCCATTTCTGGTGTTCTGATACCTTAGGTACCAATTGTTTGTGATGTAAATCCCGTCATCGACCATGGACACGAGATCTTCGACGGACTTGTCCCCTGCCCCAATCTTCAGATTATACGCCACGGGCCTCACGATGCCAGCATTGGCCGTACTCTTGGCGCCCATCTTCTTCGCGGTTAGCGAGTTATGCAAGTATGTCTTCAATATCCCCTCTTCGATGATGGGTTTCTCATAAGTGGGCAGACCTTCCTCGTCGAAAGGCGCTGAGCCTGGGGCGTGTTCATCAGTTGGATCGTCATCAATGCTGAACAGCGAGGAAGCGACCTTCTTACCCAGGTTCTCGGTCAGGAAGGACAGTCCCGCCTCCACGTTATACGCTGAAGAGGCTAGGGCCACCTCCTCCATGAGATCCGCGACGGTCATCGGTCCAATGATAGCGTCGTATCTGCCTGGTTTTACAGGCTTAGGATTCATGGCCTTTTTGGCGATCTCTCCAGCCGTTCTCCCCACGCCCTCGGGATCCAGATCCCGATAGCGTGTGGTGACTTGGGCAAACTGGCCCGTTGCCTCCTGATCCGCAAAGGCCCTGACACTCAAGTCATAGCTCGTGGAGGCATGCGTTCCCTTTACCCCTCCCGTTGTACGGATTACTTTTGAGGATCTCTCCGCGATGAGAGATCCCGCAACCTTCTGAGCGCCCTCTGAGATGGCGGCATCGATCGCCACCTCGACCACATCGGGCAGCTTCCCGCTCATGACCTTAGCATCGCCTACGCTCATGAGTTCCCTTCGATACTTTATAGGGCCCCTTGGCAATGGCGCACACACATCACTTGGTGAGGACTTGGCCATATTCAAGGCGTTGCGAACGAGGTCCTCAACGGATCGCCTTGAGAGGTCCGTCGTCGTGAAGCTCGACCTCCTTCCCCCCATCGCCATGAAGCTCGACAATGATGTCTCCCTCGTAACCTTAGAGGCCGTCACGCCATTATTCGAAAACCTTATCATTCGCCAATCAGTCATCCTCACGATCGACACGGCATCGGTTGCGCCCCCGCCCTTCGACAATCTCAGGGCCATCAACGCAGCCTCTTGATCATCCATCTCTACGCACCACCTAAATTCACGTCCCTCAACCTTATGGTCGGGCCGCCCGTCCATACGGGGATTCCCTGCATGGGATCTCCCTTCCCACAGTTTGCGCCCCAAAAGCGCAGGTCATCGCCGACCGCGTCCACAGCCCTATATAGCCCGACGGTCGTCATCTCAATAATGGGGTTCCTCACCGGAGTCCCCAATTCGCCATTCTCAATTATATACGCCTCAAATCCAATGTACCTCTGATTGAACCTCCTGTCGTCTATGTTCCACTCCGTGAAGTTCCTGATGTAGACCCCTTTTCCTATGTCCTCGATCAATTCCTCGAATGGCATGTCCCCTGGCTCCAAGTAGGTGTTGGCCATCCTCACGATTGGCTCCCTATTATATGCCGTGGACCTTGAGGCGCCGTTGCTCTTCGTCCCCGTGGCGGCCCCAGTCTCCCTGTTATGTAGGAATCCGCCTATCCTGCCCTCCTTAATGAGGCATCTCTTCCTTGCCTTCACTCCCTCTTCATCATACAGGTAAAATCCATATGAGCCTGCGAGCGTTGGATCATCTACGACGTTAACGAGGGTCGATCCGACCTCCATGCCGATGGAATCGAGCGAGAGGTAACTCTCACCGGCCTGAGCCGCCTCCCTTCCCAAGATCCTATCGGCCTCGCCGGGATGGCCACCCGACTCATGGCATATCAGCCCAACCACCTCCCCACCGATCAGAATGTCGACCCTCTCCTTCGGAGGCGAGACGCCTTCGTCAAGGACCCTACCCATGATCTCGCCCTCTTCGTTCATCAATTTCACGACGTCCCATCTCTCGATGGCCTCCCATCCCCTAGATTCGCCGAGCGTGCTCGATCGCATGGCGCTCCCTTTTTGGGGATGGATCCCTATCAGGGTGTAGCCAAATGAGGTTCTGGGTATCGAGCTGTACACACTTGCACCATCGCTTGTGATGAGGAGCTTTTCGCAGAGATTGGATTCCACCCTCAGGATGCGGCTTGCCATCTTCGCATTTCTCATGCTAGTGGATTTGAGGGCGTTCGCGTCGGCCTCCCTCAAGAGATCGACCGCGGAATCGAACCCCACATCCTCGAATCTAATCCTCGGCTTCACAATCACTTTATCGCTTGAAAGGTCCTCCTCGCTTAATTGAACTGGTAGCATTACCAATCCCTTCGTCGCCTTGGCCGAGGAGATGGCCAGTTCGACCGCTTTCCTGATCGAGGCGCTTCCCATGTCGTTGGTCGATGAGAACCCAAGCGATCCATTGACTATAATCCTGATAGCGATCCCTTCCGACCTAGACAGGTTGACACGCTCTAGCGAGCCATTCTCCAGGATGAAGCTCGAAACCGAATTAGATTGATACCTTGCCTCCGAATATATTGCCCCCAGCTTGCCCGACAGTTGAATTGCCATTCGTAGCTTGTCTTCCAACCTTACCGATTCACCGAGGAAGCGTGTCCATTTCATAAACATTACCACATCAGCCAAAGAGCTATGTAATGTAAAATTGAAGTCAGGGGGTGGAAGCGATCTTCAGTGATAATAGCTACGACATGATCCAAAAAGTCAAAAAGCGAATAGAGGTCACATTGGAAAGGCCTTTGAAACCAAGCGAGCTGAAGAAGAGGGTGCAGTTCATCTGCTATCGTTAGGCCCTCGCGACGGCCTCCCGAAGCCTCCCGAGTATCGTCTGAGCGGTGGACTGAAGCAGCCTGAGACCGCATCCCGGCGTAACCGCCTCCAGCATGTCCAGGCCCAGAAGCGAGGACAGCCTGATTATCCTCGAGAGGATCAACTCGACCGAATCGACCTCCTCGTCCCGATCCCTTATCTGCGTATTTACTATGGCAGGTGCCAGCCTCTTCTCACCATTTCGTAGCATGGGCCCGCATCCCGCTATTGCCGAGAAATTGCCCTCGCCCTCCTTGCCGAAAAGGTTCACATTCAGGACATCCGCATCGTATTCCTTTATCAGCGCAGGGAGCATTTGGCCTATGTGGCCATCGATGTGGATCCAAGTCCTTTTATTAATCGCCTTCGCGAGCTCATTCACGTAGCGCCAGGGCTCTTTCACAGATCTCGTTACGTGCAGGGGGCAGTCGAACTGGACGATGTCGGCGTAGTCCGATAGGGCACCGACAATCGGCTTGAGGGCCTCTGTTATGTCCTCATAGATTTCGGGATAAGTCCTCACCAACCTTGGATTTTTAACGACTAGCTCGAAGCCTATTGTGACGGGATCGGTGATCGCAGCCTTCTTTATGACGCCAGCTGGGACGATCGAAGCTAGATGCTTGGCTTCGGCCACCTCGCCAGATGGTTTAGCGGTCGGCCTGATCCTGCCCGTGCAGAAGCTCTCTGCCTTGCCATCCCTGAACCTGATCTCGACGCCCTCGATGTCCTGAGTGAACCTCTCGATCATGCCGTATCGGTTCCTACCGCCTGGTTCGCCCGTCCCAACGATGCGATAGCCGAGCTCAAGTTGCCTTTCGAGCCAGTACTCCACGTGGGAGAGGGGATATGCCGCAGGATCGCCCATTGGCGGAAGACTTCCGGCACAAGCCAACCTGAGTTTCATTTCAGATCCCCTCGTTGGCCAGACGCTACCTTGACAACGACGTAGAGGACCGCGTCCCCACTGAAGGGGGATACGAACTCCCTTGGCCTACCCCCATCAATTGTCCCTCCGGACTTCCTCTCGCCGGTGCTAGGGTCCAACCATTCGACGTCGAACTCGCCCAGAGCGCCTGACAAGTCAACGGTCACGCGTCCGCCATCAGGTAAGTAGATGAGGTACTCGACTCCCGGCTTGGCAAGGCAATATCTCGTCGAGGCCAGATCGTCCCTCGGAACCACTGCCGCGAGTTCCATCCGTTTCGCATATGAAAGGGCGTATCCCATGTTCCACCGGATTAGATCCCACCTTCGATCGAGCTTTAGCGTGTCCCGGAGATGTTCGGTCCACGTCGTCCCCCCCTCGTCCGGAGCGCCCTCTTTCCCGGTCTCATGATAGGGATCCATGAAGAGAACGTTCATCCCCCTGCAGAAGCTCTTCCATACCCATGCCCGATTGCCCCCGATGCCCCAGAGATGATCGGTGTCGGAAAGGATCACCTTCTTGCCATCGGAAGCTGGCGGGTCATCCCGGTATCCCCCATCGGGGTTTGGGGAGATCCAATCCGCAGGACTGTTGAACAAGTTCTCGTTTGTGCCCCTGAAATCCTCAGACCATTGGAACGTCATCCCGACTGGGTGTTGTTTCGGCTTCCCCCTCTCATACTCCTTGATGTGATGGATGAGGTAGTATTGCCACCCCGTGGAGTACGTACCGCTTTCGTTGACTATCTCGTAGAGAACGTTGTCAAGGTCGTTAACCGTATCGATGACCCCGCGTACGAAGGCTTCTTGTAAAGCCGTTATTTTGGGATCCGTCAGGCTTTGGGCCTCAAGGCCCCTGCCATCTCCGTCATGGTCCCCGTCGATCCCATTGATGTTGTTCTTTACATTGAAGGGATGTCCATCACAGCACCAGGGGGGAAAGGAGGCGTGTAGCCCATGGCCCTCGAAGAGCATTATCGAGACGTAGATGCCCCTCTCCCCAGCAGCCAAGACCCTTGAACGCAACCGATCGAAGAAGGCCCGATCGAACTGCCTCAAATCGAACTTCGGTTTGCCATCGAGGGCCTTGCCCGGTCCCGTTCGGGGCCATGGGAAAGGCTGGGCATAGGTGAGTTCACCATCATAGGTGTAAGTGGTCAGATCCCATGTCCACAGCCTGATGAAGTTATGGTTGTGCTCCTGCAGGAAATCCAGATAGGCCCCGAAGTCGAAGCGGGGCGGGGGGTCGCACTTCCCCATGTCCTTGAAATTGCTCCAGGTGTGTGAGCCGGTCAGGTAGACCGCCTCGCCCGTTCCGTCCGTGAAATATCTGGGGTTAGTCGGGTGAACCATCAGAGGTCCGGTTGCCCTCATCCCGGTATTCGCCTTCACCCTCTCATCCTCACCCTCTCGCGATGGGGCTTAGAAGTTTAACCTTTTAGGAAACGCTCGATGTTCGCGATCTGCACCTTTTTGATCGTCCCATCAGAGTATCCCAGTTCCCTGATTATGCCCTTGTCCATCTCCGCTATGGTTGAGGCGCCCCTCAGATCCGATGCCGAGGAGTCGCTGCCGAAGATCATGCCATCCTCCGCGCCGAACAACAGTGCCCTCCTGAATGCCTCCCTCCGGTAAAAGCTGGGAGTTCCCGGTGTTGTGTCTATGAACATCTGCATCTCCTTCGCCCTGTCATCCGAATAATGGTCGTGCTCGAGATTCGCCTGGAACCTCCCGTATAGGGCGATGCACTCATCGGTCCACGGCCAGCTGATGTGCGCAAGGGCGAACTTCACGTGTGGGAAGTTCACGAGCACCTCATAGTTACAAGGCCTGCAGAACCGAGATGAATCCTTGAAGCCGTAGAGGATCCCGGAGTGGAAGAGGACGGGGGCCCTCAGTTCCTGAATTTTCTCATACAATGCGAAGAACTTGGGATCCTGCGGATACCAGTGGTCGGGTATCATCTTTATCCCCCTGCACTCATACTTCGATATGGCGTCTTCGATGTTCTTCACGGCATCCTTCAGCCTGGGCTCTATCCAGGCAAATCCCAGTATGCGATCGGGAGCCTCCGCCTGCAACCTGGAGATGAACCCAGTTGACTTGCCCTGTAATTCGCTATTCACCCTCGAATAGGAGAAATTCCCCCGTTTCGTCGGCGCGTGATCGATGCCCTCGCCAGGATATGGGGCCATGACGATGGCCTTGGCGACCCCCGCCCTGTCCATTGCCTTTATTACTTCGTCCGCACTTTCATCTCCCCTGCTATGAACGTGGCAATCGCTTAGCATGTGTCCGACCTCCTTTTGGTACTGCCCCTGTGGCCAAAGGCCATTTAAGTTTTCTTAGAAAATCAAATAATAGTGGCTGAAAGATGACATAGGCGATGAAGTGTAATCAGAGGTTCTTCGGTCAGGAGCAATTCGAGAGGGGGACAGCGGGCAGGAACTTCTGCATGAGCCTGGGATCTTTGAAGCCGGCCATGTCGCAATACGGATTTGCCGTCAAAGACCAACTGTCCCCCTCCCCTCGGGATTTGGCGGGCTTTTGCAGGTGAAGTATAATGGGATGCTGTCGATCGTCATGTGGGGCGATGAGAGGGGTGGCTTTGTTGCATGGAGCCCGAGGGGGCGTTGCTATTATTCCCTCAGTTGTGGTAAAGGCCATCCCGTGACCGATTACTTCAACGAACGCTTGGCCGAATTCAAGGACGTGGCTTTCGTGGGCGAAACCCATGTCGTGCGGAATATCGCCGGGAGGGACTATATGACGGAGTTCAACAAGACGATGAGCATAATAAAAAATCCACAGTCGATGCAGGATGTGAGCAGAAGCAAGCTGGCCGTCTTCGACTACGCCAAAATAGGACAAGGCGGCAAAATCGTCAGGCCAGCAACTAAATACGTCGATAGGTTCAAGGACCTGTCACTCCGGTTTGCCTTTCCAGTCGGTTGCGACAACCACGTGGTCCATCTGCCCGATAATCTGGAGATCGAGGGGAACTTCGAGGGCTCACGTGCCGAGATCCAGTGCTTCTGGGACGAATTCATCGGGCGGAGGGGTTTCGAGGGCTTGGTGATGTACTTGGCTAATGGAGAGGAGCATAAGATCAAGTTCAGAGACACACTGGATGCCGCGATCATATGTTTCAGGATGATCGGCGATGGCCGTCCAATGTGCGAGAGCTGTGGGACGAGGTTTGATGCCTTTTGGCTGAGGAAGCTCGCCAGGGAAGGCGTGGTTGAAAGATCTGAGTGGTTTGATAGGCGAGGGCGCCTCCTCGAGGCGGGTGGTGGAGGAGGCGGGTGGAGGAGCAAGATGAGCCAATGTCCGCTGTGCGGAGGCCCCGTCTCGAACACCGCTGGCCCCATCTTCGGCGCTAAGATCGCACTGATGGACTCAGATGGCAACTTCGTCGACGTTGCGAATGGGGCTCAGCTCTCGAGGACATCGAGTATCCTCGAGCTATTGACTCCCCTCTACGAGGATGAAGGCTATCTCTGGGTTAAACCCGAGGTTGTCATCGAGGTCTCATATCAGCAGCTATATGTGGAGAGCGCGAGGCTAGTTTATCGATTTGAGGGAGGTCGTTACGCCAAGATAGGCACCAAAAAGTTCATTTCGCTCCGCCCTTATAAAATAAGACTTAGGGAAGACAAGACAGTTAACCCTAGGGATCTGAGGTTAGAACAGGTAAGCTATTATGTGGACAGGGCGAGGAGTATCCAAGAGAAGTGGCGGAAGGGGATTAATTCGATCTATGTCTTACACAGATTAATGATGTCCTTACTGCTCAAGAACATGCCATTGTATGCGAGGTAGAAGTTCGACCATCAACTCACACATTTCAGAGCGACCTAACGCTTTTATCCCGACCGCCAGATGTCGCAATATGCATCCCGTCCCATCATATGGGAGAAGGACCATAACGGCATACGCGATCATCTCCGTAGCCCTCCTAATCCTCATAATACTGAGCATCTATCTGCCATCGAGATGGAGACGACCATACGTGAAACCGGAGCTCAACATCCTGCAGGTTAATTCGGGAGACATTCCGCTCTACGGCGTCCTGGAAATCGATCTGAACACATCCAGCTTCTACGAGAATCCATTCAACCCGAATGAGGTCAACATAACGGCCCTAATAAAGGCCCCATCTGGCAAAAGTATCCGTATTTCCGCCTTCTACTACCAAAACTACAGCCGCGAATTGGGGGGCGGAGGCGAAGTGCTGACCCCAACGGGTGGTCCCTACTGGAAAGTGAGGTTCAGCCCAAAGGAGATCGGCCAGTATGTAGTAAGCATCAAACTCCAAGGCGGAGGTGAGGTCATCACTTCGGGTAACGTGACATTTAATGCCCATCCTTCGGACGGCTTCGGATTCGTTGAACTGAGCGAGGGAGACAGGCGCTACTTAAAATTCTCTAATAACCGATCCTATTTCTTCATCGGACACGATGTATGCTGGTTTGGCCCAAATGGCACCTACGACTATGACGAATGGTTCTCCTCGATGAACCTCAACGGGGAGGACATAACCCGGATCTGGATGGCACCATGGGCCTTCGGAATCGAATGGGAACGCCTGGGATACTATGATCTGATGGAGGCGTGGCGTCTCGACCATGTCCTGGGAAAGGCAGAGGAAAAGGGCATCTACGTGATCCTCTGCCTGATGAACCACGGCCAGCTGCAATCTGGTGGGCTAACGGGGGAATGGAGCGACAATCCCTATAACTCGGCAAAAGGGGGGCCGTTGGATAGGCCGGAAGACTTCTGGGAGGATGAGGAGGTCTTAGGCCTTTTCGAGAGACGCCTCAGGTACGTGGTTGCCAGATGGGGTTACAGTACCCACATACTGGCATGGGAGCTCTGGAATGAAGTTGAAAATACGGACCACTACGACTTCTCCGTCGTGGCAGGATGGCATGACGAGATTGCAGGATTCCTGAGGGAGATCGACCCATATGAACATCTCGTGACCACTAGCTCCGACCAACGCTTTGGGGGCCTGGGTTCGATGAGCTTCGTGACAGTGCACAGATACGGTCCGGATTCCTTCAAGGACATAGCGGGCAATGTACCGGAGATCATCGAGGGCCTTTGGACAAGATACGAAAAGCCCGTCCTCATGACGGAGTTCGGGGCAGACTGGAGGTGGTTTGACGATCCCTATACATATAGGGACAAGGATGGGGTGGAGATCCACGAGGGCATCTGGTCCTCCATACTCTCTGGCTCACCATCCTCCGCCATGCTGTGGTGGTGGGACTCCTACATCCACCCCTACAACCTCTACTATCACTTCAAGGCTCTGAGCGAATACCTTAAGGGCATAGATCCGATAAGGTCGAGATTCGGCGGCCTTCATGCGGAATTGGTCCTTTCGGGTGCAGGGAGTAGGGACGATCTCGCCAATCTAACGGTCTATCCGATGCTGGACTGGGCCAGGCCTGAAGCCAATCTATTCCGAGTCGATGCAGATGGGACCATGAGCAATGCCTCCCAATTTTGTTACTTCATACAGGGGAGGGCACACCCAGAACTCCGGAACAATCCGACATTCGTAGTGACTTTCCCTTTCGGTGGGGACATACTTATTCATATAAACTCAGTGGCCTCTTCAGGCGCGGACCTGGAAATTTACGACAATGGTTCCAGGGTTGACGCGATGTCGCTCCCAGATCGCGATCATGGGAACGACGCGTTCGTCGATGAGTATGATCTGAAGGTGAGCGTTCCCCTCTCTCCTGGAACGCATGAGATAAGGCTGGACAATTCAGGTGGGGATTGGCTATCGATCGATTATGTGGAATTCACGTATGTGGCGTTGAAGGAGACCAAGGGGAGGATCATCGGATTGAACAATGGGACACTTGCGCTAGTGTGGGTGCATAATCGCGACCATACGTGGTGGAATGTTGTCAATCAGCTGCCGATTGAGCCAATCAGGGAAATGACGGTGGAGTTGTCGGGATTCCATGATGGCGAATACGTGGTCGAATGGTGGGACACCTATAGTGGTGTGATCGACAGGCGTGAGGAGATCGAGATATCTGGTGGGAAGTTTCAGGTAACCATCACAAACTTGGAAAAGGACTTGGCTTTGAAGATATGTACAGCTTGATTAACAATGTTTGTGCCTCGCGTTGCTATTTTAACGGATTATCTGTTTGCTTAATTCCATGGCCATATCGATGGATGATATGGGCCTCATCCTGATACTGAAATGAACGGGTTGGGGTCTTATCTGGTATTGGATGAGCGTTTCTGGCCCGCAACTGGCGCCACCCAAACCGGATTGCCTGTAGTCAATATTCAGGGTGATGTCGTCTCGCCTCTTTAGCTCAAAAGTGTGTTTTGCCTCGGTCAAATCCTCGGTGGTGAAGTGATGTGCGCTCACCTCAAAAAGTGGCATTCCGACGAACAGTAGGCCCTTGCCGTCCTCGTCCGTGAGCGATGCCCAACGCACGTCCGTCTTGTTCCCATTTTCCTGCGGCACGATGTACGGTACGTATTGTTCCTCTACAGTGCCGCTGTAAATCCCCACCGGTGCCCCCTCTTTTCTGTCGATGTAATTCTCTTGGGGGCCACGACCATACCATGTGATCGTGTCATATTCCCCCGGAATGAACAACTGCAAACCGATCCTGGGCAGAGGGGGGAGCTTAACGCTCGGAACGACATCAACATCCATCACAACATCTCCGCTCCCGTAAATGGCGTAGTCATATTTGTAACGAAATCCCTCTTTTACGTCGGGCGCGTTCGCCCTCGATTCCACCCTTATGCGCAAGAGCTGTGGTTCGATCCTGTAGACCTCTACGCCCTCTATCTCGTGAACGATACGATCCAGACCGAAGTTGCGCCATTCGACTGCCATGGAGGGGGTGTCGTTCTCAGTAGGGGCGCGCCATGGATTGAAATGCGGCCCCGACTTGATCAACTCAGAACTCCCGTAACTGCATGATGTAATGCGGCCCCTCTCCTTGTCAAAGGCCATAGAGAATCCCTCACCGTATATTTCCACGACCTTCGGAGACTCCCTCATGTCCAAGTTCGGCATCCCTTTCAGCTCCAGTGCAGGACCTGCAGGAACATCGAATGGCATCTTAAACTGGGCCCAAGCAACTTCATGCCCACTATCTGCCCACAGAGATTCCCCAGCGGTCGTGAATCGAAGGGTAAGCCAATATTCAACGCCCGGTTTAGGTGCCGGCATTGTAAATGGGACGAGGACATTTTGGGAGCCACCCGCCGGGGTCTTCAATGTAGGCAACTGCCCCTGCTCGAGCACCGTCCCATCGGCGCGCAGCTCCCACGCAATTTCCAGTCCGCTCAAATCGGAGAAGTCGTATCTGTTGATGACCTTGACCTCACCGGTCCTGAGATCGATGGCCTTAACCCCTACTGGCTGAAATATCTTCTTGCATTCCCACATTGCGGGATGGGGCTTGCGGTCGGGCCAGACCAACCCGTTGATGCAGAAATCCCGGTCATTAGGTTCGTCGCCGAAGTCGCCGCCGTATGCCCACCATTCGCGTCCATCTTCGGACTTTCTCAGAAGGCCCTGGTCTACCCAATCCCAGATGAATCCGCCGCACAGACGCCTGTGCCCATACACAGTCTCCCAGTATTCCTTCAGGTTGCCAGTGCTGTTGCCCATCGAATGGGCATATTCGCACATGATGATTGGCCTGTCATCATTCGGATCCTCGGCCAATGCGATCAACATGTCGATGGTTGGGTACATGACGCTTATCACGTCGACGACGGGGGAGACCTTGCCTGCTAAATGTATCGTCCCCTCGTAATGAACAAGGCGGGTTGGATCGAAACCGTGTATCCAACCCGCCATCGCATCGAAGTTGGGGCCATATCCGGATTCATTGCCGAGTGACCACATGATGACGCATGGGTGGTTTTTATCACGCTCGACCATCCTGACACAACGTTCCATGAAGGCGTTGAGCCACTCCGGATCGTTCGCGGGTTCCCTATGATGACTCATACCCCAGCTCGCAAGCCCATGGCACTCTATGTTTGCCTCGTCGATCACGTAAAGGCCGTATTTATCGCAGAGATCATACCATTCGGTTTCATTTGGATAGTGTGCGGTTCGCACGGCATTGAAGTTGAACTGTTTCATGAGCTTGATGTCCGTTACCATCGAATCGGCCGTGATGGCCTTACCCCTTACGTCGTCGTGTTCGTGCCGGTTCACGCCTCTAAAAAGGACGGGGATTCCATTTATCAGAATGCGGCCGTCCTTAACCTCCACCTTCCGAAATCCCACCTTGCAGCTCTCGACCTCCAGCAGACGGCCTTCGCCATCCCTCAGCGCGATGAGGAGGGAATACAAGTGCGGATGCTCCGCTGACCACTTAAGGGGTCTGCGAACCTGCTGCTCAGAATAGATGAAGATCTCAGCCCCCGCCTTGATCTCCCTTACGGCATGCCTCAACGGCCCTTCGAAGGCGGACTTGCCATCGGCATCGAGTAGGCCGACCTCCAAGTTGTAGCCCCCTAGGCGATCGCCGGAATAGTTGCGGATTTTAGTTCTAATCTTGATGACCGCATCCTCGCATCTCGCATCCAGCTCCGTCCTCGCGGAGAAATCCCTTACGTGAACGTTCGGTGTAGAAAAGAGGTATACGTCGCGAAAAATGCCGCTCATGCGCCACATGTCCTGATCCTCCAAGTAGCTCCCGTCGCTCCAACGTAACACTTGTACTGCCACCATATTGGTACCGGAATGGACGCATGACGTGACATCGAATTCGGCAGGTAGACGGCTATCTTGGCTGTAGCCCACCATTTCCCCATTGACCCATAGATAGAAGGCCGAATCCACTCCATCGAAAACGATGAAGACCCGCCTTTTCTCCCACGCGTCAGGGATAACGAACTTCTTTCTATACAATCCTGTGGGATTATCCTCGTGAGGCACGCGTGGTGGATCGGCAGGAAAGGGGTATCTGACATTTGTGTAAATGGGCTTATCATAACCCAACATCTGCCAACTGCTAGGCACTTGGATTACGTCCCATCCCGTCTCATCGAAACCCTCCTCGTAGAAGCCCTTAGGAGAAGAGTCAGGATTACGCACGATATGGAATTTCCATTCCCCGTTGAGCAGTGAAAACCACGGTGATCTGCCCCTATCCCCGAGGAGCGCGCTCTCCTCATCGGCATAAGGGATCAGGGTGGCGTGTGCGGGTTCCTTGTTCCTATCAACTACTTTGGGATTTTCCCAGTCGGGGATGAGTTTGGCATGTGTCATCGCTGTGAGTGCCCTCCCTCTTCTTTAGCAACGAATGATGACCTTAATAACTTTTCTAATACCGAACTCAGTCGATGAGAGCCTTCGTCCTCGCCTCCTGAAAGTGATTCTATCATGCCTACCCTTATATATCCTGTAACGATTTCGACATGGTAAGATAAGAATGAGTGCGATGAGGACGATCTTCAATGGGCCATTCAGGATCGATGTATCCCCTGATCCATACTCACTGACGATCTATAGAAATGGTAAACTCATCCTATCGAATTATCCAAGGAATGATCTGCAGGCGGGGGAAATCAAGCAGGATGCCGATCAATCCATCTCAATGAAATTCGCCACGTCCAATGAACGCGAACTGGACCTTTACCTATTATTAAAGCGTAACTTACTTACTGTTAACTGGGGTGCATATTCGGAATACGAATTTAGGGAATCATATCGGATCTCCTCTGGCGGATATTGGTATGGGGGCGGTTTCCTCAATCCCCAATACTTCCCTCTCAACGACGGAGCTATTGATTTGGCATGGTTCCCCCACAGCAATGTACAGACCCCCTATTGGTATACTTCCTCGGGGGTAGGCATACTCGTCCATGATTACAAACCGATGAATTGGTCCTTCGATTCAAATCATGGCGGTCAATTCCGCATCGGAAAAAAGGATAGGGCATTCAAATACCACGTTATAATGGGGGAGAGTGCCCGAGACGTCTATTATACGTTCATCGAGATAGTGGGCAGGCCGATCGACTCCCCACCTGACATCGCATTCACTCGGCCGATATATAGCACGTGGGCCCAGTACAAGACGGCCGTAGATCAGGAGAAGACGTTGCAGTACGCTGGCGACACGGTTGCGAAGGGCTTCCCGATCGGAACAATGGAGATCGACGACAAATGGGAAGTACATTATGGGGACTTCGAGTTCGATAATGCGAAATTCCCAGAACCGAAGTCGATGGTCGCAAAGCTCCATGAGATGGGTTTCGTCGTGACATTGTGGGTTTACCCTTTCATCAACCTCGATTCCAAGAACTACTCGTACGCAAAGGACAACAACTTCCTAGTTAAGGACCGGGAGGGAAAACCACTCACAGTAAAATGGTGGAACGGCCAAGCTGGCGACATCGACTTCACGAATCCACTAGCGGTAAATTGGTTCAAGGAGAAGCTACTCCAACTTCAGAAGGATTATGGCTTCGACGGGTTCAAGTTCGATGCGGGAGACGCCTCATTTTATCCTGAGGGATCGGTCGCCGCCGAAACGATACCCTCATCTGAGTTCGGAGACCGATACATGAAGTTCATAGTTGGCAATTTCCAAAAGTACTCCGAGACAAGGGTGAGTACCTTCGCGCAGGCTCTTGGCCTATTAACGAGGCATGGAGACAAGGACTCGAAATGGGGATTGGATAATGGATTGCACTCCGTCATAACCACCACGCTCTGTTTTTCCACGATCGGCTATCCCTATGTGCTCCCTGACATGATAGGCGGTAACGAATATGGGCTGCAGAGATGCGACTCTGAGTTACTGATTAGATGGATCGAAGTTTCATCTCCCATGCCGTCGATACAGTTCTCGATTATACCTTGGAGGCAAGGATATGACGATTATACGATATTTTTGAACAAGGAGTACGCATGGCTGCACCACGACCTTGCGCCCCATATCCTCCAACTCGTAAAGGGGAACCTGAAGGATGGCTCACCCATCAACAGGCCGCTCTTCTTCGACCATGACGAGCCCAACCTATATGGTGTGGATGATGAGTTCATGCTGGGTGAGAGCCTCCTCTTCGCACCAGTCGTAACTCAGAATGCGACATCGAGGGACATAAAGCTCCCCAATGGTCATTGGATTGACCTCTGGGATGGTAAGGAATATGGAGGGGGGATCATCCGCGAATTCCCAGCACCACTTTATAAATTGCCAGCCTTCATGAATCTGAATAGGCCCCTCGATCCCTCGATGATATCGAGAGTGAGATCGCGCTTTCTGCAGATCGAAGAAGGCGCGAAGGCCCTAAAAAAAGGGTGATGACATCTTGGTTCCGATGAACCTGCCCGAAAACGATGACCATGAGGTGAATCAGCTGAGGTGGTGGTCTCACTGGTCGGAGCTGATCTGGTTTTCGGGTCAATGTTATGCCATCCTTTCGAGGGATTTCGATGAACCGCTCTTCAACCACTCGGAATTCATGGATCCGAAAGCATATGGCAACGACCTCTTGAGGGAGATCGAGTCGAAATTCAGGAGCGAAGGAATTCCCCCCTCCTTCTTCCTACGGGAGTCTGAGGGGTATCGCACCGTGGAAGGCGGTCTGAGCGCTAATGGTTACAGAGTAATCGATCAGCTCTCCGTCATGGAGATCACCTCTCCCTCCTTCGATGGCAATGCTGAGATCATACCGGTGATAATAGGCGAAGCCGAAGTGGAGCGATGGTGTGAGACCTATCTCCTTTCTTTCTACGGGGAGAAGGGCCTCTTGGGAAACGTCGTCGGAATAGCCGAGAGGGCCCTAAAGGATCACAGGGTCAAGCTCATACTTGCGATGCACGATGGAGTTCCAGTGGGAACGCTTGCCCTTTATGAGACCGAGAACATATGTGGCGTTTACTGCGTTGGGACCATACTGAGCTACAGGCAAAAAGGAGTGGCAAGCAGAATGATCAAGTTTGCATACGAACTCTCTAGGGAGAAGGCCAAGAGACTAGGTCTGCAGACCTTTCTCTCCGACTCACTTGAGGGATATTACATCGACAGGGGATTCAAGAGGATGTACCTTAAGGATGTTTTTGTGAAGTTGTAGTCCATTTCGTTCAGAACCGTTCAGTCGATGAGAGATTTATAAATAACATAAAGGATGGGACTCGTGCGCATGGACCTCGGTGTCACGATAAAGAGGCATGTATTAATATCTTCCCACTCATTCGTAGATGTCTTCAAGGGCTTTGAGAAGGTTGAAGCGGTCAAGGCCATATTCGGTGACAAGACCGAAAAGGTTCTGGCAGGGCTCTCAGTAGTCTTGTCCCCACGCATGGGATATCTTCACATAGATGGCAGCAATGGCGCAATCATAATAAGCGCTCCATACCTTAAATCGGCCGATGAGAAGTACATCTACCTCGACCTCATACACGAACTTGTGCACGTTAAGCAATACATGAAGGGGATGGAATTGTGGGATGAGAGATACAGCTACGTCGATAGGCCAACGGAGATCGAAGCGCACACCCATGCAGTTCGAGAGGCTAGGAGAATCGGCATGAAGGATGAGGAGATCGTCGATTACCTCAGGGTGGAGTGGATAAACAAGGAGGAGTTCGAGAGACTCCTCAAAGTTTTAAATGTGAGACTTAATATAAAAACGCGATGAAGGCTTATATTTCAAATATTCATCCCGTCACCGAAAGGACTGTAACACATTGCTCAAGGCAATAAACTCTAATATAAGAGCGTTTTAAATACCAGGATAGTGTAAATATGTCTGAAAATCACATCCACGGAAACGCAACCCAAATCTATGTCGTTGGATCAGATGAGGTTGTTAGGTTTGCTGCCGAGGATCTGGCTCGCTATTTAAGTAAGATGACCGGCATAAGGCACAATGTCACCACGGCGGATGTTGATACGCCTGAGGATGGTATCTACTTAAGTACAGTAGATGGCCTCTCGGAATTTGACGTCCATGCCCTATGTGAGAAAAGTGAGCTAGACGACACAATAGTTTTGAAAACATTGTGGGAGAAACTTTTCATTACGGGTTCGAATCCCAGGAGCGTCCTGTTCGCCACCTACCACTATCTAGAGCTCCTAGGGGCGGAATGGCTTTGGCCTGGGGAAGATGGGGAAGTTCTCCCCGAGATCGAGAGGGCAAGAATAGATGGCTTTGATTTAAAGGAGAAGGCCTCATACCGACATCGAGGGGTGTGCATCGAGGGCGCTGTCTCTCCGGAGATCGTCATGGGCTTCATAGACTGGATGGCCAAACATAGGATGAATGAGTTCTTCCTGCAGTTCAAGACATCCCAATACTTCTACAACCGTTACTACGCGAGGCGGTATAATCCCCTCGCTAAACCTTCGCGCGAGTTGTCGATAGACGAATCCCTTAATGCCGACGCCCAGGTTATAGGGGAGTTGAAGAAGAGGGGAATGGTATTCGAGAGGGTCGGCCATGGCTGGACCTGCGAGGCCATCGGAATCCGGGGACTCGGGTGGGATGAGGAGAGACGACCGATATCAGAGGAGCAGAAGGCGCTGACGGCACTCGTCATTGGCAGGAGGGGGCTCTTCAGGGAAATCGCAGTTAACACAGAGCTCTGCTATTCCAACCCCGTGGCCTTTGACGCCCTGGTGAGCCATGTCGTACAATATGCCGTTGACCATCCTGAGGTGGACATGCTGCATTTTTGGCTATCTGACGGGATGAACAACCAAAAAGAATAAATCCGTATTGGTTACTTTAACGGCCATAAGACCTATTTATTTGGGGTTGTTCATATTTTAACAACATGTCAAGTCTCAAGGAAGATACGATGTTCGTGACATTCAAAGCCGACCGTGGGATCATGAAAGTTATTGAGAATTTGGCGAGGTCGAAGGGCGTGAGCAGAAGTTCGTTTCTCAGAATCATCATCACGAATTACGTATCGGATCTATTAAAAAAGGGAGGTAGTGGCAGTTGATCGTCGGCGACAAGGCCTGGAATGAATCGCTCAGAAAGGCCGCGCTATTTGAACACTTCTTGAAGTACTACACGAAGGGCATTAATAATATGGATGCTATTGAACCGGCATTCGAGAAGTTCTGCAGGGCCTTCGAGGAAAAACAGGCCATGGAAGCGAACCGGATTCTGTCCGGTGCCCAAGACGCGCTAGATAAAGCTCACAGGTTCGAAGGCGATTCCGAATTCGATCTTGACGCCGTCATGGCCGACATCAGGCTCATGAAAAAATATTGGGATAAGCATAGTGTCGCGGGGGACCGTCGCGTCGCCCTCGATGATCAAGAGCATCTTACGATGGGCGACCGATACACGTTCAAGAAGCAGCGAGATGAAGCCAACGAGGCCGTCGACGACTATCTCAGCGGGAGGAAACCGGGGCTCGACAAATTCGCATTCCGAGAGGATGAAGGCCTCGAATCGGAGATCGCCCGCCTACGATCAGATGGATCCTCAAACCAGACTGTGCCGTCCCGCTACGGTAAGGGATGGATAAAGAAGGGCAAGAAGGCTGCAGATCAATGACCGCCTCGCGGAATCGTCTTCCTCAGGCAGTTCTTTCCTCTGGTGCCGTTAATCCTCCTGCCCGAGGTTTCTCCGAGTCGAGGTGGCCATGCAGTCTTCAGGATGGTTGAATCAGCCATGAGTGAATCTGTGGATCCGTATGGCCGTAAGCCCAGTAACCCCCGCTACAAACCGCTTCCCTCACCACCACCTCCCCCACCAACGACCACTACGCCCATGCCCCAACGTCCTGCCAAATTCAGATACGCCAAGTCAATCGAGGCAAAGTTCCGAGAGCATAACGACAACTTCGATGACTTAGGTCGGGGGAGGTTCAGACAAGAATGGGCCTCCAGGCCTACTGCGATCAAGAGGTTGAGGAAATGAAGGCCGACGGAAGCCTTCCTTCCACCAAAGAATTGATGGCCAGACACGAGGCGCTCATGTCCCTGAGGAAGTCTAGAGAACAAGACCATCGGGTCTACATCAGAGTTGGCAAGGTTAAGATCCTAATGGCGCTCGAGGAGGAGATTGTCTAGATGACAGAAATTCTCGAAGTGTACGACATGGAAGGGGACACAGGGACGAAGATCGAACTCGACGCCGAGCTCCTCGAGGCGAACGCCCTCAAGGGCTCGCAGCTCATCTCCCTCAGGATTCCGCGATCGTTGTTGAAGAAATTCGAGTACTGGCTCAAAGACTACCCCGGCCTCAACAGACAGGACGGACTCAGGATGCTCATGGAAATGTGCGTCCGTGGCAGATATAGGGAGCAGTTCGAAGCGATCCTAGCGCGCCACGATGCGCCCAATTCCAAGATAGAAGCCATAGACGTTGAAAATATGGAGATCGGGGAAGCGCGTGTCTGGTTTGCAAACCACAGGCAGATAGATCCGGGATACGATAGAGTTGCAAAGCGCATACACGATCTTACAAAGAAAAGTCAAAATGAGGTCCAATCCAAATGATATCAGTTCTGATATCAGCTAAGCTACTACTACTACTACTACTACTTACGATTAATTACCTTTATGATATGATATCAGATATCAGATATCAGCCATTCAGGGGAATCAAGGCCTCATTCCTGAAAATAAAAAAGGGTGATATCACTTCTGATATCAATGAAGGTTGACTGTCAACGATGAGCGCGGATAACTTCGACGTGAAGAAGGTCAGATCTCGCCTCTTCAAGCACCTGGACGGCGTCCTGAAGGTCTCCCAGGAAAAATTTTCTCGCGAGAGGAACTCGGACAGCAACCGCCGATCTTGGGCGAGGATTCTAGTCAACGCGATCGAAGCGTACGCCAAGATCCTTCACGATGTCGAGCTCGAGCAGCTGGAGGCGAGGGTCAGGGCCCTGGAGGCGAGGGACACGTGAGCAGGGACTTGGAGCGCAGGGTCGACGACCTTGAGAGGCTCGCCGGCGGGGGACCCAGGGAGATCTTAGTAATTCGAATGTTCGGAATCGACGGCAACGATCCGAGTGAGGACGATCCCCTTGAGCTGAAGGAGCTCAACGAGAATAGGGTCAAAGGGGGATTGAAACCATATCGGTTCATGTATATCGCGAACAACGTCATCTTCGCGAGTAATCCTTTCAGGGACGATGAGGAGGAGGGCGAGACAGCCACATGAGCAGGTTCCTCAGGGGGATTAGGAGGCGGATCGAGGACTTGGAGAACTCTGGACACGGAAAGAAGAAGGTCATTGTCGTCGGCCTGCAGGAGGACGAGATGGACGACCAGGCCAAGTGCGACGAGAGGGCCGCCCAGCTCGTCAAGGAGGCCAAGGCGGAGGGCTACCATGACGAGGACATCGTGATCGTGCAGATGTGGGAGCCCGATGAACCGCAGGGTCTTGGAGGCGATGAGAATGAGGGATAAGGAAAAATTCATCAGAATCAAGGTAGATAACTCGGAATTCATCTTATCGACAGGACCCATGATCTGCCTTTTGGACGCCCTTTCAAAGCGGGACCCGGAGCTCAAGGCCCAAGTCAAGAAGTGGCTTGATGGTAAGATAGGTGGTTGTTGTGCTGCTCTTTAATATGGTCCGAGACGTCGATAGCGAGCAAACTGCGACCGAGGACACGACGGGGTATTCAGGGACCGCGCCCCCCGTTCACGACTGGACCACGAGGGCGAGCAAGAGCATAACCCTCCCGAAGGCGCAGCTAGTCTGGATAAAGTTCACGGCGCAGATCTCCTCAACTTCCGGCTCATGCCGAGGAGCGGCAAGGGTTCTCAACGGGACCGTGCCGGTAATGAGCACGGGCGACATGGCGAACGGCTTGAACAATCCATGCACGCGAGAAGCCTTAGTTTTCCTCAGCGCCGGGTCTTATACGTTCAATTTCCAGACGTCGATTTACTACATCTCGACGCAAGACGGAATAACCCACGCGGTCAACATAACGTCGATCTGGATTGGGGCTCTCAATTTCGCGGACCTGTTAACGCTCACGCTCGACAGCGGGACCGTGAACGCGGATGGCGGGGGTGCGACCACGGTCGTCATTCCAAATCAGACGCTCAATATGGCGGTTCACGTGACGCCGATAGGCAATATCCACCGCGTCCCCGTGCAACTTCTCCTTTACGTAGAAGGCGTAGGGAATCGCAAGTCCGTGGTGCTCAACGGAGCTGAAGCCACTCAAGACGGGAGGCTCAACTGGCGCCTTTATCTCAATGATTCACCGGTGAGTTTTTCGTACCGGAGGGACGATTGCGAGGTAAATACGATCAATTCAAATCCCACCTACGCCGAAGGCGCGTATGGGGGGGGTATCTTGGGTGCTTGGCTATTCAACGCTGGCACCGATTACACCATTCGCGTCGATTGCATAAACCGCTTGGCCGGCGCTCAGGACGTCAGGGCCACGATCGCGATCGTCGGATGCCCATGGTTCCTGCCAAGTTACAACTACGAACCTGTCCTTTTGAAGGGCCCACACTTCTCGACGGTCTATATCACGCTCGAACCCCTCAACACGAACCCGGCGAAGACGATCTTCATCGGCAAACAAAGATTCAGGTCATTCGGCGACTCAACGGATTATTATTACAAGCCCACTCCGGCGACGGACATAATGAATTGCGCGTACACGTTCGAGAACGTGAAACTGTCGGCATTACACCTCTATTTGTCAGGACTCGGCGGATGCATCTCTTGCATAGGGATCGACATGCGATGAGAGGGGCCGTCTGAGCGATGGTTCTGAAGGAGGGCATGGCCCTGAGGGTTGGAAAGGCTTGAATTCCGAGGCCCTTGAGGCGCTCTATCGGGGCGTCAATTTGAGCATGGGGATCTCCGACGCCGAAGGGCTCAAGCTCCTGGAGAGGATGAGGGCGCCCCTGAGCGTCGATGCCGACAGGGCCCTCCTTGAGCGGGTCGATGCCGAGAGGGAGAGGGGCAAGGCCCTGAACCTCCCCAAGCGCCATGGGAATAACCTCACGTGGTGACACGCGTGACATGGACCCGCAATTCATTGGAAAAGAACCCCTATTAGAGTTGATATTTATTAACGAAGTCGCGCCAAGAGATTTCGTCACGCGTGACGATTTCTTGAATGAATTAGTACTTTTACCCCCCGTATAAGTACTAACCGCGGTAAGCAACTGCACCCAATCAGGCCTTCTTAATCTAGATTCAGCGCCCCCAAGTTCCCCAAAGGTGGCGATTCTATCACGGTGAAAAAAGAATGAGTAGTGAAAAAATGAGTAGTTTGGCAAAAGAGATGGAAAAGCATCTCTATTCGGCGCGCTTGGATACGCGCAACAAAAGGGGGGGCTGAAATGCCCTACAGAACGAGGGGCGGAAGCGACCCAAGGTCCATGGGCTCAAAAGAACTGTATTCAGCATTGAAAACTTGTCCAAGGTGGTAAAATCGAGGATGAAAAACAATCATGAAAAATACGGATAAGGTCAGGGATAAAGGCCCCCCAACGGGTCCTAGCGCCTTTCCCTCTCCAGGACCCGGATCCTCTCCCTGAGGCGCCTGACCTCGGCCTCAAGGGCATCAAGCCTCTCGGCGAGTCGGACCAGTTCCCAGTAAGATTCATCCGATGGCCTGCCGGGATCGGGGATCCACATTCGAGTTCACCAAGGGCTAACGTCGTCCGGCATGACGGGCCGTCCGCACGTGGGGCAGAGGGTAGGAGGGAGACGACCTTTGATCATCAATGTGAGCTCCTCGAGCACCTCCCTTCCCCTCCTTGTTAGCGCGTAGTGTCGCGACGGCAGCGGCATCTTGGCGATCAGGCCCAGGGTCTCTCCGATGCCCAGGTAGCGGGCGATGTAGCTCTTCGCCAGGAAGCCGGCCAGGTAGATCTCTCGCTCAGAGCTCGGGACCTCGACGCCCTTGAGCACTCGATAGAGGTGCATGACCTGGAAGCCGCACCTTCCGCTTTGAGTGTCCCTATAGCCATTGGTGGGGCCGACGCCCTCGACGCAAAAACTAGGTGTGTGCGCTACAGATGGAATCGAGGACATCGGGCCCTTTCACCTCGCCGGAACGCACCACTGGTGGGCCGCGCCGATGCCCTGCTCGTAAAGGATCGGATCGCCCTCCTCGATGTGGCCGTTGCAGATCCTGCAGGTCCCCTCATACTTCGCGATCATCGGCTTGGCGATCTTCGCGAATGGATTGGATGGCCTTGAGGAGTTCGCGGGTCCTGATGGCCTTTGAGTTGGTGCGGGTCCCGTGGTCCCCGTTGAGGATTGAGCCGCAGCGGGTCCCTGGGGCGCCGCCGGCTTCGCCACGGTCCCGGCCCTCCCGAGGACGAAGATCAAGTGCGACTCGCTCGCGGCCCCGACGATGAAAGAGAGTGATTCCACCTTGAGCAACTCGAATCCCCTATCCAGGAGATCGTTGGCCGCTTCCGGCGCGTCCGCGACTTTGACCTCGACGATGTCCCTATAATATCTCCCGTCGATCATCTCAGATCAGCCCTGTGTAGTCCCTGTCCATCGGACTGGACTTCTCGAGTTCTATCTTCTTTTGGCCCTCCTTCCTCAGATTGAAGGCCTCGCCGTGATGTGCCCCTCTGCACCTGCAGACGCACTTCTCCTCGAGGGCGTGCCAGCAGGAATAGCTGCAGACGTGGGTCCAGGGGCCCTCCTCCCTCTCCACCTTCACGATCCTGGGTGCGTCCCTCGCGGCCATTCCGTTGAGATCCAATTGCTCGATTGCCATCTTCTCGCTCATCTTCCTCATGCTATCATGCTAGCATCCTAGTATATAAGTTCTAGCATGTTATATTGATAGCTTTATATACTCAAAGCTATATAGAATGATATCCAAGGTGAGGCATGAGCAAGATGAAGCAGGTCAACGTGAGGCTCAGCGAGGAACTCGCCAAGAGGGCCAAGATCAGGGCCATCGAGAGGGAGCAGAGCCTTCAGAAATACATCGAGGATCTCATCCGCAGGGACCTGGGGGGACCCGCGCCCAAGAAGGCCTAGGAGGTGAAGAATGATGATTGATGCTATGAAATCAAGGGTTTTGGAGGCCATAGAGAAGCACACTAAATGGAAGGTTCCAATATCGAAATTATATGTAATGGGGGATGAAGATGTAATCAAGATAGGTATAGATGAATGTATTACTGACGAAGCAACATTGGGTGAGTTCGTGAAAGTTGGAATGGAATTAAAAGCCCGTATTGAAATTGACCCAATAGAAGACGATAGGCCAATTTTGATATCATTCGTAGTTCCTATGAGGGCCAATATCGAAAAGCGAACAATAATCGTTAAGAAGTGGTCTCCTGATTCTGAAGAAGAGGAAGAAAAAGAGAAGCCCTAGCCCTTCTTCTTCGCCTTCGCTGCAGGCTTGGCCTTACTGCGTTCTTCAGCCCATCGCTTCTTCTCTCGTTCAATGAAGGCCTTCCCCTCTTCATCAACCGGCTCGAAGGGCTCATCTTCCTTTCTCTTAGCGTCCTCGATGGCCTTCTCTAATTCAAGGGTTCGGCGTATTGCCCTCAAACGCTTCCCTCCTTCGATGGTGTACCTACCACGCTTCTCGGCGTCGACGTCGAGCGCATCTTCTATGACTTCATCGGGCTCGAGGACCATTTGCAATACCTGCCCTGGCTTTATCACCTCGAATAAGGCGGCCTGTGATTTTTCCATCTGTGCTATCCTATCCCGTAATTCCTGCATCTCCTTATCCTTCTGCTCCATCTCCGATTGTTTTACGAGGCCCTCGGAGAAGCTGAGGGCGTGGTAATGCTTGATGTAGATGGCCCGGCTCTCCTCGATGGTCAGCTTTCGATAGTTCTTATTAATCCCCAGGGAATGTCCCGACCATTTCTCGATATTCGTCTCCTGACATTCATCGGCTTGGAGGTTGGTCATGAAATACCTGCGCATATCATAGACCTGGGCATTGGAGCCTATCTTCTTGGCCGTCCTCTTGAATTGGTCTTGCAGGGAGTGGTAATCGAGGGCCTTCTGCCCCCGCAGGTAGGCTGTGAACAAATAGGAGTCATTATTCACCAGGCTCTTGCCCTCTCGATCAACCCTCGTCCCTAGGTAATCCTTGAGGTCTCTTACTGCCTCTGGACCGATGAAGCTATGGAATTTGACGCCGGTTTTTGACCTCACGTCTTTGACGACGGGGTAATCGAAGCCCCTCTCCAGCTCGTCCTTAATCTTCGAATATCTGAGCCCCAGGATATCGACCGGAGCCATGCCCGAATCCCTGGCAAACATGATATAGGCCCTGAGCTTGGTCGAGGCGAACTTCCATAGCCTCTTTAGCGTCTCCTTACTGGGTACATCATGGTCATCTAGGTCAGGCGGAGCCACCTTATGCCTTAAAGCCACTCCATTGTGCTTGAGAAAGCTCTTGAGCACCTGCCAATTATGATAGATGTTCGATTGAGTGGTGGCCTTGAGCTTCTCACGATGATAGGCTGCCAGCATCTTCTCGAACTTCTCCGTGTCCTCCCTAGCACTTGCCAGGAGCTCATCAGGGTTGAGTTTCAGGTCATCGCAGAGCCTCCCAAACCGGAAAAGATAGGGCGTTATGGTGGTCTCGCTCGACCCGCCTTCAGAGAGGAAGTTCAGCCAGTCCTTTACGCTCTCGAAGGTCTCAATTTCCGCACGATTAGCCATGGATTAGGCCGGGGGAGTCCAGTATTTAACATTAACCATTAGGGATATCTTTGAATAGTTTGAACAACCACTGTGAGTGCCCCGATTGCCGGAAGCTCTCACCATCCGATTGGTACGCCAAACTCGTCAATTCCATTTCAGACAGGTTAACGGATAATAAAGTCAATACCCGATTGGTCTTCCTGTGCTATGCCAATACGCTCTGGGCGCCAAATCGGGAGAAGATCGAAAGCGAACATGGAAGCGTCGTGTTCATGTTCGCGCCGATAACGCGCTGCTATCTTCACCCCCTTACCGAAACCAGATGCTCGGGACTGGAATCCCTGAAGCCGCCGCCCAGGAATGGTATGGCGCCCCCAAGGACGAATTACGAGTTCATACAGTTTCTCAGATGGTGGCAGAGGGCCGTGCAATCCGACAGCTTCCTCTTCGATTACCACTTCTGGGACATATTCGGCTTGGACTTCCTGGGCGGCGATATTGGGGAGATCCTGTGGAACGACGTTCGTGACCTGAAGGGACTTGGCCTGAATGGCGTCCTCTCCTGTCAGACGCTCAGGGCCTTCTATCCAACAGGAGTGTCGATGGCAATACTCGCCGAGATGCTGTGGGATAGGGGGGTTAGCCTCGAGGACATCAGAGGCCATTATCTGCGGGCAGCTTTCGGCAATGATTCATCATATGTATCGGATTATCTCAGGAAGATCTATTCATTTGGAAATCCGAAAATGGATTATGAGCACGACGGCGCCATAATAACCCCACAGCGGGAGAAGGTAGAGGAATTACTCGAATTCGTCAAGGCCAGTCGTCACAGGATTGAGGAAATCGCTTGTGCTCGGAGAGGAAAGGGGCCCAGTGGATCCGCCTATATCCTACTCCATCATAATGCATATGTAACACTGATCCTCGAAGCGATCGTCCATTATCTACAGGGAGAGAGGCAAGAGGCCCTGAAGTCAATCAATGAAGCAATGAACCATTTCCTCTCCACCGAGGAGGAGACCCTCAAAGTCGCCGATGTCTACCTCATAAGTAATGCCCTAGATCGTATTTCCGCCAAGATCCAGTCGGGCAACCTTCGCGTTCGTTAATTCTACCTGGCTATTTCGGGATAATGCAGAGAAATTCCAATCGGCCCTTGGCTACGTTCCTGAATTGGTGCCTCCGGTTCGGAGGCACATATACAACGTTGCCAGGTTTGAGTCCAAGCTTGACATTACCGTTGGTTATTACACCTCTGCCCTTCAGAACGAACACTTCGTGTTCCCAGCGATGGGCATGAAGGGGTGTCTCCCCTCCAGGTTTGATTATAAATCGCCTCATGATAAAAGTCGCGGCTCGATACCGATCGATTAGCACCTGTATCCATACCTTCTTGGCACCCTCTTCTTTAGCCCTGCTCCTCACTACTCTGTCCACGTTCGCTAGATAAATACCAGATCCCAAGGCATCGAATCACCTCGCGTATAAGCTTTTAAGAGTTTTCTTCATATTCTTATTGGAGAAAGGATTAAAGGGATTATCCGTTAACAATTTTGACTTTATATACTCCTAGTCATTATGCCCTAAGGTAGTTCGTTACTAGCCTTGACCATTCCTCGATCCCCAATTCTTGGAGACATCGGGAGCAGACATTGTGCTTGTTCAGAGGTTCGCGCTCTTCACAAACTACGCAAGCCTGTGATTCACTGACAGGATATTGCAGTATAGGGGTTTGGTGGTTCATCCTCTATGGCCGAATAAAAGAGGTGACTAAATGGACCATAAGCTTTGGCATCTCGCATTTAATAATCAAGATATCCCTATGAGCTCATGTAAATTTGAGCATCGAAAGTGAAATCGTTCACATATTAAAAAACCCAAGTGATTGCACATTATTGTCAGGATATTTTAAAAACGAGAGGATAAATTCATAAGGCCTTTACGAACATAGTCTCCAGGTGCGAAGGATGCGGAACTTCAATCTCAATAGCCTTGATCCAAGTGATCAGATTGAGCTTCAAAATTCGATCGAATCCATATTGGAGATCTTCATGGCCCTTAACGAGGATATCGTGATTAAGTGGATTAAGGTAAAATATCCACATGGTATTGGGCTTTATGAAACTATGACTTCCCCACCAATTCGGAAAGAGCCGAGCGAGCGACCACAAATGACACGAATTATGGAACTTGGGGCGATCATCAAAGATACATTTCATTGCGCGGTCTGCATCTCTACTACTAAGCCTGTCAATTGGTGTGAAGCCCATGAGAGGTTCGAGTGTGACGATTGCCATGCCAATGAACCGAAGTTAAAACCCTTAATAGTCGGTTAAGACGTGATACATCCAAAGGGCTAAAATGGACACTTGAGGCTCAATAGCCGAATAGTTACATGTATTGTCGTCTGGCGTGATGGAAGTTACATGTCGGGGCATGACTGCTATAATGGGCTTCTCGAAGAGAAATAATGGAGGGCGTATCCCCCATCTCGCTTAGTCGAATAATGTGACTTCCGATAGCCCACAGGGGGCAACAAGCTAGACGCTGGTAGGAAAGCCGTTTATATGGACATCTATGGCTCATGGCACTGTAGATGTGACCAAAATGGGCGGTCTCTTCGGGGTCGTCTCTAAGAACGACCTCGCGAAAAATCTATACTTCGGGGTCGATTATCACTCTCACCTTGGAACTGAGGTCGGTGGCTTGGCATTCCTCGACAAGGACATCGAGGTAATCTCTCGTGACATCAGCAATAGCCAATTCAAATCAAGATTTCACGACGATTTTGGCAAGATAAAGGGCAGATTGGGCATCGGGGTGATAAGCGACCTAGACGAAGGTCAACCCGTCGAGTTCGAGTCGAAGATCGGGACATTCGCCCTCTGCACAACCGGCCTGGTGAGGAATGCAAGAGAGCTCTACCTCGAATTGATTAACAGCGGGACGACGTTCAAGAGGTCGAGGGTCAAGTCCAGTGGGACCGTTATGAACCAGACGGAGATCGTGGGTGAGTTGATAAGCAGGGGGGAGGACGTTGTCGATGGAATCGAAAGGGTACACGAGAAGGTAGAGGGATTCATCTCATTGCTCCTTCTCTCAAAGGAAGACAGGAGCATATATGCGTCCGGCGACGCGTTCCCCTTCGCAATTGGCAGGAGGGGGGAAGATTGGGCCATAGCTTCTGAAACCTCCTCATTCCCGAACTTGGGATATGAGACCCATAAATTCCTCACATATCGGGAGATCGTTTCATTGGGGGAGTCGGGCATCAAGACAAGACTCGGCGTACCGAATGATAGGAAGTTCTGCCCATTCTTGCACGTCTATTATGGATTTCCAACGTCCGACTATTATGGCATAAATGCGGAGATAGTGAGGGAGAGGTGCGGTGGCTTCCTAGCGGAGGGAGATGACATGGAAGCAGACCTCGTGCTGGGCATAGCCGATTCTGGCTTCGCTTACTCGGTTGGGTATGTCAAGAGGAAGATAGAGCTGGCCAAGGAAAATGCCAAGGCCAATATGGATCAGTTCAGACGGGGCATGATGGATGCTGATGGCCTCGAAAAAGGGATGATGGGCATACTCGGATCGATAACTCCCCTGAGGAGGCCCTTGATAAAGTATTCCGCAGGTTGGGATAGGAGTTACATCCCGCCAACACAGGACAGGAGGGAGGTCATTGCCCGGCATAAGCAGGTCCCTAATCCACAGATAATAAATGGCATGAAGATCGTCTTGATCGATGACTCGATCAGGAGGGGGACCCAACTCCGCGATCTATTGAGGGAGAAGGTTTGGCCCTATAAGCCCAAGGAGATCCATGGGAGGATAGCGTCACCTCCACAGATGTTCCCCTGCATCCTCGATCTCTCCACAAAAAACCAGGATCTTGCGACACACAAGGCAATCATGAGGCTCGAGGGAAGGGACGTCGTAGACGTCAGTAAGTACATGGACTCGAAGAACCTCGAATACAATGCGATGCTCGAGGAGATAAGGAAGATGCTGGACATAACCACGCTAAAATATCAGACCTTGGAAAACATGATTAAAGCGGTGATCGACGCACCCAACAACATAGGCCTTAAGAGGGAAGATCTCTGCCTGTACTGCTGGACAGGCAAGGTTTAGAGTGATCATTTCAATTTAATCTGAGTGCTTGATGCTGATGTTAGTGGTGACTATTGTGAAAGGAAAAGACACCAACACCTTCGGTAGGAAAGCATATCTATTGTAATGCGATTGCCCCTAGGGAGTCATGGAGATGTACAAGGAGCGCATCGCCTTCCAGGGCACTTTGCGACAACTGCTCGAGAAGGTCGAACGAGGGGAGATGATCCCTAAGTTACAGGCCTCCCACGCCCCTCCTTGCAAGTTTTGGACGGCATTCATGGTGATTAATGGCATACGCCATACCGTGCCAATCATACACGGCCCAACTGGTTGCACTTATTCCGTAGCCAGTGCCTACAAGATGGGCAGTTGCGAGTACAGGGGTGTTCCACTTGAGCCGACCACATGTACATCATTGGGTGAGGCCAACGTCATATATGGGGGAGAACGGGAGCTCCTCGAGGCCATACGGGAAGCCGACGTGAAGTACCACCCCGACCTCATCGTTGTCCTCTCTTCCTGTTGTTCCGGCATAATAGGGGACGACGTGGAAACCATTGCCCGCGAGGCCAAGGACACCGTCAAGGCAAGGGTTTTGGCGATCCGTAGTGAAGGATTCGGGGGCGATTTCCGCAGCGGGTACGAAGATGCCTTCAGTGCGATCATGGACCTGATGGACCCCCCTGAGAAGAAGATGGAGGATACGATCAATATCCTCGGCGCTCGCGTGGGTCCTACATATACTGAGTGGGCAGAGGATCTAGATGAAATTCGTAGGCTGGTTGACGCGATGGGAGTCAAGATCAATGCCATCATCGCCGGGGGATGTACCCTTGAGCAGATCCGAAGGGCTCGAGAGGTCGAATTGAACGCCTCCTGGTGCTACGACTGGGGGCAGAAGATCGGCCAGCTGATGGAGGAGAGATACGGCATCCCCTACAGCCGTACCGGCCAGCCATATGGCCTACGCGCCACAGAGGAGTGGATCATGGGCGTAGCTGGGCCCTTGGGTTTGGAAAGGCGAGCCGAAGAGCTGATACGAAAGGAGACCGGGCAGGTGATGGATGAGGTCCAATACCTAAGGCAGTTTTTCGGGGGTAAAACCGCAATTGTGGAGGTGACCGAATACCCCGGGCCAATCAGGGCCTTGTCCTTAGCGAGCATGGCTGAGGAGTTCGGGGCCCATCCGGTAGTGGTGAACATCCACCCCTATACTATCAAGGAGAGGATGCCGAGCATCAAGTTCCTGTTGGAACAAGGTCAAAACCCGGAGGTCATCCTAACCAAGGGCCTGTTCTCATTGGGCACATTTCGTTCCTCTCACGAGACCGAGGAAGAGCTTAAGGCGATCGTCGCAGAATATAACGATGCCATCTATCTGGGCAATCCGAGAAGGTATCCGGATGTCCCGATGGTCAACCTAACGACTTCGACAGGATATCCGCATTATGGCTACCAGGGGATACGTAACATCGCGACTCTCGCAGAATCCGCCATGCGGAATTCGACACGCCCTCGCTCCAAACTATTCCAGCAAGTTCTGTATGGGTGATGACGGACATGGCCGAAGCGATCGACCTCAAGATAGCCGCTGCCGAGAGGTGTCATGATCCGTATCTCAGGTGCGCATTCTATGGCGCGGCCCAGACGGCGATGGGCGTGAGTGGGTCCTGCGTCCTGGCCCATTCGCCCCAAGGTTGCTATCAACTCGTCGAGATCGCCTTTGGATGGCAGAGCGAAGATTATACCCAGACCGAGATCCTGTGCACGAAACTTTGCGAGGACGAGATCGTGTACGGCGGAGAGACCGCGTTGGCCCGGACGATCATTGAGGCGAAATCGCTGAAAGTGCCCGCCATGTTCGTGTTGAGCGCATGCGGTCCTGAGATCGTGGGTGATAACATCTCGTCCGTCTGTGAGGAATTGAGCATGAAGGTCGATTTCAAAATAATTCCCATCGAGTGCGCCGGCTTTCGAGGTTCACAGTATGATGGCGTGGACATAGCCTTGGATACAATGCTCAAGAGGTTGGCAGTCGACGATAAGCAGAAGATCCCGGATTCGGTCTGTCTCATAGCCCCCCACGCCAATGCCAATCCGACTTGGATGGCCGATTTGGCCTGGGTGAAGGGAACGTTGGCAAAGTTGGGCGCAAACGTCGTCGCCACCCTCACCCATCGGACGACCCTAAGCGAATTCGAGAATGTCGCATCCGCAGAGAAATCGATCGTATTGAGTCACGATGCAGGTCAAAAGGCTGCAGACCATCTCTACAGGGAATTCGGCGTTGAGCAACTTTGCCGTGGCATCCCGCTTCCTATCGGATTAACCAACGCAAGTCGGTGGCTCATCGAACTAGGCAAGGCGCTCGATGTCGCGGGCGTGGCGGAGGGGATGGTAGCCGAGGGCGAGAGGATGGTCGTGGAGCAATGCCGTCGCAAGGGATTCGATCTATTCTCGCTCTCCCGCCTCTCGACGGCCATAGTCGCGGACGCAACTGTGGGGATTCCCATAGTTCGCCTTGCAGTGGAGGATCTTGAGATGGTCCCGACGTTGGTCTCACTCAGGTCATCTGGAAAAGCCGCGGAGGAGTTACTGGGAAATGAGCTGCGCGACTTGAGGTTAAACCCGAGTGTAGTCTATCACACGGACTTATACCAGGTTAGGAAGAGTTTGGCTGAGATGCGGCCGAAAACGGTCTTCGGAAGTAATATCGAGAGGCACGCTGCTGAAGGACTTGATGGCATCGATTATGTCTTCCAATTAATAAATCCCATTCAACGGTTTCGGATGATCGATCGGGAGTATTTCGGATACACCGGTATCTTGAATCTCTTCGAATCGATCCAGAACGACTTCTGGGACAGGTATCGTTCAAAGCGAAGGAGGTACGAGGCGAGGTGGTAGTAGTATAGCATGAGGCAGATCGCGATATACGGCAAAGGCGGGATCGGGAAGAGCACGGTCGCCTCCAACCTCTGCATGGCCCTTCGCGGAGAAGGCCTGCGCGTCATGCAGGTGGGGTGCGATCCGAAGAGGGACTCTACGAGGATCCTGACAGGAGGGCGCCTCATACCGACCGTCTTGGAGACTTACAGGGATAACCTCAGGAGGGGGAGGGACGAATACGCGATCACGCTCCAGGACATCGTCTTCGAGGGCAGCAACGGCGTATACTGCGTCGAGTCGGGCGGCCCTGAGCCGGGCATCGGATGCGCTGGCAGGGGCGTGTTGACGGCGATTCGGATACTGGGCGACCTTGGTGCCTTCAAGGCCTACAATCTGGACGTCGTCGTCTATGACGTGCTCGGCGACGTCGTTTGCGGTGGATTCGCCCAGCCCATACGCCAGGGCTTCGCCAGGGAGATCTACCTCCTATGCTCCGGCGCCTTCATGAGCATTTACGCCGCGAACAACATAGCCAAGGGGATCAGCCGTTTGGCCCGACGTGGTAGGACCGGCCTTGGCGGCGTGATCTGCAACAGCGCGGGAGATGAGGGATTTGAGCGTAGGGTGCTCGCCGATTTCGCAGGTAGATTGGGGAGCGACCTGATCCACCTGATCCCCCGTAGCCCCATCATTCAGGCATGCGAGGTGGAGAACAGGACTGTCTTCGAACATTCCCCTGGCTCGGATGAGGCAGAGGCCTTCCATGAGCTGGCTCGGAAGGTGATGGTTAATAGAGTCCCAGTAATCCCAACACCGATAGAGGATCTGCCCGAGTTGGAAGGAATGTACCGTCGCCACATAAGTGACGGAGGCGCTGCGCCTAAGGGGGAAGCGCAATGAAATCGCTTGGAGAAGCCAGTCAGACAGATATCCTGTCCGCACATCCATGTTTCAGCGATGAAGCACATGCGCGAGTGGGCAGGATCCATCTGCCGATCGCCCCTCGATGCGACGTTCGCTGCAATTACTGTGAACGGAACTTCTGCGCGGCGTTGGGGATACGGCATCCTGGCTGGACTACAAGGCTCCTCTCGGTGACCGAGGCCGTTGACTTGATACGTTCAGTAATGCGCTCTAGGCATGCCAATCCATTCGTGGTTGGCGTTGCAGGACCGGGCGATCCGCTTTCGAATGACGAGACGTTCGAGGCCATCGGCCATATCCATCGCGAATATCCGCATCTGCTGAAATGCCTGAGCACGAATGGCCTCCTCCTCGAGGATAAATTACAATGCATTATCGGTGTCGGGATCAGAGCCATCACCGTAACGGTGAACGCTACCGACAGCGGGATCGGGAAGAGCATCTATTCGTGGGTAAGCTACAGGGGGATTGCCTATAGGGGCGAAGAGGCTGCGAGCCTGCTTCTAGAAAAGCAATTCAACGGCATCAGGAAGGCGGTGGATGAGGGCCTAAAGGTCAAGGTGAATACTGTGCTCATTCCCGGCATAAACGATTCCATAATGCCAGAGCTCGCGATGAGGATCAAGGATGCGGGTGGCACGATGATGAACATCATGCCCCTGATCCCCTCGGGTCGGATGAGGGGCTTGCCAAGCCCCTCTTGCGATGAGCTCAGGAGAGCGCGATTGGAGTGCGAGGCGATAATCCCCCAATTCCACCTTTGCCAACAATGTCGCGCCGACACGATCTATCTGCCCTAGCCGCTGACTACGAAGGTCACATGAATGTGTCCCTACGATTATGTGATTGTTGTTGATTGGTGAGATGATGAGGAATGCGCCTTGGCGTATAAACGCGAATGAGCATTGCGACTGACCCCGGCTTCTCATTTGAGAGACTGCTTCCGTTACTAGAGGTGTCAACAGTTGATGACATCGAAATGGACGCATCTATTGGGGGAAATGTGATGGAGTGGATTAAGGGGTTCCTCAAGAGTTCGCGGCTGCGGCTTTGGTCCCTGCACAGCCTTGCTGGACATGAGCCGCTATCCTCCTTGTGCGGGGAAGCCAGGGATAAGGCCATGGTAAATGCACGGAGGACAATCGAGGTTGCAGGACGCCTCGGGGCTCATGTCGTGGTCTTACATGCCAGCGACGAACCGATTGCTGAGCACGAACGTTCCGAACGCATGGCCCAGGCAAAGATAAGCCTGATGAGCCTAGTTCCGACAGCACGACTAGCTAATTTGGTTATCGCCATTGAGCTTCTGCCAAGGACCTGTTTGGGCAACTCCCTTACGGAACTACTCGATTTGATAGAAGGGCTGCCTCAGGAGGTAGTGGGTGTATGCCTTGACGTAAACCACGTGAGGGACGTCTACTCTTTACCGAAGATCATCCATGAACTGGCCGGAAGGCTGACAACCCTTCACGTGTCCGATTTCGACGGAATCGACGAACGCCATTGGTTGCCTGGCAAGGGGATCATCGACTGGCCTGCCGTTTGGCACGCGCTTGAGGGGATCGGTTATGATGGGCCTTGGCTTTATGAGTCAGTTGCCATCTACGACGATCCGGTGGCCAACATTCGCGCGATCGAGGAGAATTTTAGGCATTGGCGTTCTCTTGCCAGTAGAGCATAGAAGTGGAAGTAGGGGTGAACGTGTGGAAAACTGGGTCATAATCGCACACTGTATCGAAGGCCTTTCAATAATGGCCCAAGGGATAAATACGAAAACGGTTGGGAGGTCCTCGAATGTGCGATGAAGGCAAGTGATCTTAGTGAGTACATGCAGAAAGTGGGAACGTGGATCGACTGGGGAAGCACATGGGACAGGTTCCTTGCAGGCGATCTGGATTCGACCGTCACCGGCATAGCCGTATCTTGGATGCCCACGTTTCAAACCCTCGAGAAGGCCTTGGAGTCGAGATGTAACCTGTTCGTGACCCATGAGCCACTCTATACTATCGTACTGGGTGAGAGTGGTGAAGTCGTAAACGGTTCGAAGGAGGCATTGGATAGCATTTCGTGGACGCAGGCGACCGTCGAACGGTTTCTAGCCCATGAGGTAGTTCCCAATGCCATATCGGACGACGATCCTTGGGTTAGGAAGAAGAGATGGCTTGACGAGACCGGAATGGTCGTATACCGATGCCATGATTTTTGGGACGACTTCCCGAAGATTGGGATCCACGGGGCATGGGCTGACTGGCTTGGCCTGGCTGATAAACCGGTTGCGACAAGGAGGTATTATGAAGTCCATGAGACAGGCGACATCACCCTCGGCGCCTTAGCTGAAAGGATACTCCAGAGGGTGAAGCCCCTCGGTCAAGACGTAGTCCACGTCGTCGGAGATCGGAAGAGGAGGGTTTCGAGGATCGCGATAGGCACGGGAGCGATAACCGACTACCGCGAGATGCACGGCATGGGCGCGGACGTCCTGTTGCTCACGGATGATGGAACACGCCTATGGGAGGCTGGACAATGGTCCCTCGACTCTGGCATTCCGATTATGGTAGTTAACCACAGCACATCAGAGGAGCCGGGCATGCGGACTTTGGCTAGGTACATCCGGGAGGGATTCCCGGAGGTGCCAGTCGTCGAAATCCCAGTGGGCTGCATATATACGCCCTTCACTTGAACGGTATACAATCCGATGACGGCAATCGATGCTAAAGTCGAGACGGCAGTTGGCGCGATTCGAATTCGCGCTATCACATTCTCCTATCTGACCTACGCTGCATATTATCTGACGAGGTTGAACTTCTCCGCCGCGCTACCATCGATGGAGAGGGAATTGGGACATCCGAAGCTACTATTTGGCCTGATAGGAGGGGTGTTCTCCGCGGTGTATGCCCTGGGGTTGATCGTAAATGGTCGGATGGCCGAGAGGTTCGGTGCGAAGAAACTGATAACCTTGGGATTGATCGCCTCCGCGACAGCGAACGTCCTTTTCGGTTACGCAGATCTGGCGATCCTGATGGCCATCCTCTGGGCGATCAATGGATATGCCCAATCCACGGGTTAGGTTGCATTTTGACAGAATTTGATTGATAAATCCCCGTAAATAAAGCCTATTTCACCCAGCGCCCACCTGCAGGCAGGTGCGTTGGATGGAATTGGCAGAGATTCAATCTAAAGGCGCGGGGTCACCCCTGAGGCTTTTGAAGGCCCAGGGCCTCAAGCCGGTGAAAATATCGGAAGGGCTATGGTCGGTCCCCAGCGGATCCAAGGCCGGCGTCGCGTACACGGTCGACTGGATCGAGAGAACCTGCACCTGCAGGGACTTCATCCACAGGGGCGGCATGTGCAAGCACCTTCTAGCAGTTCAACGCGAGGAGGAGGAAGCGCCGAAGGCGATCTACCTAGGATGCGATGTATTCTCTGAGATCAAGTGCGACAAGTGCGGCAAGCCGACCGTGGACAGGGAATGGGCCGGCGACGACGGATGGATCTGCAGGGAATGCAAGGCCAAGAGAGACCGCGTAATTTATTTCGGATAGGAGGCGTGAATGATGAATACAGATGAGAGATATTACAAGGGCATCGTCGAGGTCAAATTCGCGGATACCCAGGACGCGGCCAACGATCTCCTGGCCAGGGGGTTCGAGCTGCTCAAGGTCGAGGCCCTCTCGTTCATCGTCGGCAACGCGATAGAGAGCCGCTTGATCTTCGTGCTCGGGAGGGCCGGGACCGTGGCGAAGCCGGCGACGCCCCAGGGACCCGCTGCTGGATCCGGGACCATGGGACCCGCGCCGACTCAAAGGCCATCAGGACCCGCATCGGTTCAGAAATCCCCTGGACCCGCGAACTCCTCAAGGCCATCCAATCCATTCTCGAGGATGGCCAAGCCGATGATCGCGAAGTACGAGGGGACCTGCAGGATCTGCGACGGCCACATCCAAGAAGGCGATCAGATCGTCTACGAGCAGGGCATCGGCGCGGCCCATCAGTGGTGCGTTCCGGCGAGGTGAAAGGGCCGACGTCCTCGATCCAACGCACACCTAGTATTTTGCCTTCGAGGGCGCCTGCGCCCCACCAAAAAACAGAGGCCGGATTGAGATCATCGCATCGATAATATCATCGGCCAAGGGAGGGGCGCGGAAGACCAAAATCATGTACGGGGCGAACATCACTCACTCCCAGCTCCAGCGCTACCTGGCCTTGCTGGTGGACCGGGGCCTCCTCAGAATCGGAGGAGAGGGAAGGGCCATCGTCTATGAACCGACCGAGATGGGAGAGCAGTTCCTGAAGGACTGCGAGGATCTGCTCGATCGTCTGGGGTTCCACAAGGGTTAGGGCGGCCCATCATGCCGGACGAGGTCGGGCCCTGGTGATCGATGAGGATGTGGATCCCCGATCCAGGCAGGCCACCTGATGAGGTTTACTGGGAGCTCGTCCGCCTCTCCGAGAGGCTCGACGCCCTCGAGGCCGAGGTCCGGCGGCTGAGGGAGATCCTGAAGAGGGAGAGGGCGGCCCTTGGCGGAAGGATCCTTTAATTCCTAACCTTGACCCTCTTGCCCTCTACCCTCGCTACGACTTGATCGATCTGTTGAGCCATCCCTTCATTGCCGGCTTCTCGCAGCCTCCTGGCGAATGCCCTCAGTTTCTTCGTCGAGTGACCTTTGCGAGTTTTATATCCCTTGAATTTATACAGGTTCCCTAAGGGAACGCGAGGGGTATCTACAATTTCCTTGAGGGCGTTCAGTATATCCGGAGCTATTGCCTGCATGATGTAGGCCGGTATGATGCTCATTTCATCGCCCCTCTTCAACAGCACGGAGCCTTCGGGGAGATCCAATATCTTCTCCAAGAGAGTTGAGTTCATCTTCCATGTCCAAGTGAGGCCCTGCCAGTAATAGATGCGGCCAGTCCTGATCAAAAAGCTTTTGCCCTCCAGGTCCCTGAGATGCTTTTCAATCGTGTGGCGGTGAAATCTAGTCGCCCTAGCCATATCCGCTTGAGTGAACTTCTTCATCTTCTCGGCATTCGCGCTTATCCGGTTTTGGGCCTCATTGTATTCATTGGCCTGCCACTCCTTGCGGACCATAGATGGACCAAGCGGTATATAATTGTCCATGTATATATACATAACAGAAAGAAATGAGAAATCGAGAAGAATTACGGAAGTATTGGCGGAATTCAACGCGGAAATATCGGGCGCATAGAGCTATAGATGAAGCAAAAACCAACGAATTAATCAAAAAAGGCGAGGATGCCCTGAATGCTGCTGGCATCGATGACGTGGACGTCTCGGGCTGGTTGAAGGTTTTTCCAGAGAAGGGCCTCCCTTATGTTGAGTTTATGGCCGCTAAGTACCCGGCGGCCTTCAAGGAGGCAACGGATCTTTTGTTCGGCCAGGACGATGATGATGCAAGTCAGGTCAGTCACGAGAACTTTCAGAGGCGAGTGGCTCACGATGACGGCGAGGCGACTGTTGAGGACGTCGTCAGCCACCTGAGAGAACTGGGTTTTGCGGAATCCATGAGACGAATAAAGCGGAATCTCGGCGTCGATGCCGCAAGGATGTTCTCGGAGGACGCGAAGGAGGCTGTCAGCCACAACTGCAGCAACGATTGTGCGAATTGCGCGAAGATCGGAACCAGTGAAATTCCAGACATCTCGTCCGACGCGATGAAGCTGATCAGGCGGGGCAGGGAGCTCAGGGACATTACCAAGAGGCTCGGCGAGATCCCCTGCAGCCGCGATGTCTCCGAGGATATGAATCTTACGATAGGCGACCGTTATCTCTTCGCGAAGCAGAGGGATAAAGCGAGGAAGGATGTTGAGGATTACTTGGCGGGCAGAAAGCCAAGTCTTAACAGGTATCTCTTTCATGAAAGGGGGCTTGAGGAGGAAATCGCCCGCCTACAATCAGATGGATCCTCAAATCAGACCGTGCCCAACCGCTATGGCAAGGGATGGAAGAAGAAATCAATTCGAGCAAAGAAGGTAACTGACAGCCAATGACCCCCTCGCGGATTGTCTCTCCTAGGCAGCGATCGGACCTCAGTCGATGCCGTTGTTCCTCCTCCTGCCCAGGTTCTCCGCAATGAGGGCGGCCATGGATGGTTGAATCAGCCATGAGCGAACCCAAGGATCCGTATGGCCGCGGGCCGCGTAATGCCCGCTACAAATCGCTTCCCCCATCACCACCTCCCCCACCAACAACCACTACGCCCCTGCCCCAACATCCAAGAGAGTTCAGATACGCCAAGTCAATCGAGGAATCGAAAAAGAAGCATCCGGTGGACGGATACGGCCGCTCTCTGGATCGGGAGATCCTCCAGAAGGTCGAGGAGCGCCGGTCGAAGCCTCCAGACTCAGAGCTCGCCAAGAGAAAGGGGGCGGGGCGATGAGGGCCGACGCGAATGGGCTCCCGACCTATGACGAGCTCATGGTCAGGCAAAGGATGCTCATGTCCCTGAGGAAGTCCAGAGGACAAGACCATCGCGTCTTCGTCACCGTCGATAAAGTCAGAGTTCTCATGGCATTGCAGGAGGAGTTGGTCTGATGGACGAGCAGCGCATCGATGCGACGCCCCTGCAGCCGATCGTGGACGGGATGATCTCCAGGGGGGCCCTCACGAAGTACGACGACTACACGCGGGCGACGGACCTCGAGGAGATAGACGAGGTCCTATCCAGCACGATCAAGGAGGACAGGACCACGAAATTAATCACCTTCCTCTGCATGCTTCTGACCTATACGTACGAGGACCAGACTAACATCGCGTTCCAGGCCGAATCATCGGCTGGCAAGTCATACATCCCCATCGAACTCGGCTGGTACTTCCCAGACGAAGGCGTTCGAAAGTACGCCAGCACATCGCCGACCGCATTCTTCCATGAGTACGGTCAGTGGGACCCGGAGGGGAAGGCCATGATCGTGAACCTCGAGAGGAAGATCCTCATCTTCCTGGACCAGCCCCACTACATGCTCCTTGAGAAGCTCAGGTCCCTCCTCAGTCACGACGACAAGACCCTCACCTACAAGATCACCGACCGTTCGAAGTCGCAGGGCCTGAGGACCAAGACGGTGATCATCATCGGCTTCCCCACGGTCATCTTCTGCTCGGCCAAGATGGAGATAACCGATCAGGAACGAACCAGGTTATTCCTGCTCTCGCCGCAGACATCGGAGGCAAAGATCAGGAGTGCCTTGGAGCTCACGGCCAGGAAGCTTGGCGATCGAGATTCATTCAACCAGCTGATGGCCGAGGATCCCCGCCGGATCTGGCTGAGGGAGAGGATCAGGCTAATGGCGCACGCTGGCGTGAGGAACGTCATCATCGATGACTATGATAGGATCCTCAGGACATTCCTTCGAAGGGGGCACTTGAAGCCGAGGATGCAACGCGACCTTCCCCGGTTGATCGGATTGATCAAGGCCCACGCCCTCCTCAACTGGCTGCAGCGCGGGAGGGCCGAGAATGATTGCATCAGGGCCAACGAGGATGACATCCGGGCGGGCTTCGAACTCTACGGTCAGATCGCCACTTCAAATGAGCTGGGCCTTTCGCCGGCATTGTGGGAGTTCTACGAGAAGGTCCTGGTCCCGCAAATGGGAAACGGCGGATTGGATCGGAAGGACCTTAGGGCCCTATACTTCAAGGCTTTCCACAG